>Ga0247609_10000376_pt1 | contig 64423 bp, 54 predicted proteins | sample 172DNAGHGlowgp2_FD_193487 | JGI IMG/M metagenome (GOLD analysis project Ga0247609, IMG submission 193487) | Sheep rumen microbial communities from Palmerston North, Manawatu-Wanganui, New Zealand - 1728 DNA GHGlow gp2 | ecosystem: Host-associated > Mammals > Digestive system > Stomach > Rumen ...
AAAGGAAAGAAATCTTGAGTTATTGGAGTATGTCCCATAACTGTAGCAGTTAAAATTACTGTATCTCCGTATCTTACTAGTACTGATCCATTAGCTTGTTTTGCTAATTCACCAGTTTCAACTACTAGTTTTTTTCCTAAAAAGTCTTTTTCAAATACTTTTTTTGCCATTTTTTTACCTCTCTCTCCTAAAAAAAGACACTAAAAAATTTAGTGCCTACTTTTTTTACTATTTTCTTAAGCCAAGGGCTTCAATAGTTTTTCTATAACTTACTACATCATTTGCTTTCAAATAATCTAGTAAACTTCTTCTTTTACCAACCATCATTTGAAGACCTCTTTTTGAATGGAAATCATGAATATGAGTCTTTAAATGTTCAGTTAGATTATTGATTTCTTCAGTAAGGATAGCGATTTGAACTTCAGTAGATCCTGAGTCTTGTTCGTTTTTACCAAACTTTTTAATCAATTCAGCTTTCTTTTCTTTTGAAACTGCCATATTTTTTCCTCCTTTAATATATAAACGGTTTAAACCTAGAAAAGATTCGGAGATTTCTAATCCAAGATTAAACTTACCTAGATAGTATAACTAAAATAGATAATAATTGCAAGTATTTTTTATAGTGTTGGCTTATCATTATCCATTCTATCTGTCAATTCTTCTTTTTGTTCTTTTAGAGATTGTAGATATACTTTTAGAACTTTTTTCATTTTATCGTAACCTTCAGCACTCATGTTATAAACGAAATTATCATGTGGATAAATATTTCTTCTAGTTACTAAATGGTTTTCTCCAAAATCCCAAATAACATATGTTTTTTGGAATTCTTCAAAACTTTTTCCTTCAGCTGCTTCTAAGAAACTTTCTGCTGCTTTTTTTAGAGATCCACCATTTTGAATAATCCAATTTTCAATACCTACACCACCAAGTCCACCTTGAGGCACTTCTCCTCTATTTGGTTTATATACTTCGTATTGTTTTAATAACTTTTTAGCTAAAAGAATATTTGATACTACTAATAGATATTTTTCTCTGTCTTGTTCTCTCATCGCTTCTAGTCTTTGTTTTAGAGCTTCGTCTGTAGAGAACTCTACTTTATCTGTTTTTGGTTCAAAAGTAATATCAATATCTACAGTCATTGTTAAGTCTGGCAACTCTACACCTTTTAATCTAAAGTCGCCAGAGCCAATAACTCCTTTATCGTCATGGGAGAATGCTTTTAGTAATCCTTCTTTGATTTTTTGCATTTTATTAGCATCGTCATGAACTTTGCGATCTAGTTTTAGCATAAAGTCAAAGTCACCATCACCAGGCATGTTAGTAAATCTACCCGTAGAACCTGTATCGATTAATTCAGCTGTTCCTTCAGATAGGTCTCCATCAAAACCAAGTTTTAAATCTAAGCCTTGTTCTTTTAAAGCTTCTTTAATAGCCTTATAAATTGCTGTTCTTTTCTTTATTATGTCTTCTCTACTAGATGGCAATTCTCTTGCCATTTCTGCTACTCCCGGAATTAATAGGTCATCTGAGAATTGGTATTCACCAGCATTAAAGTATTCGATACCAGACATTTTAGATCTTAGTAAATCATAATCTTCTGGAGTAAATACTCTAGTTCCTTTTTTATCAAATACTGGAATATAGAAACCATTCATAGCAATTTCTAGACCAATTCTTTTGTCGTATGTATCAACGATTATACAATCGATATCTGAAGATGAGAAACCAGTTCTAATTCCATAATGGCTGCTGCCTATAGCACCTGTGTAGAATGCTTCTAGTTTAGTAATACCATAATGGTCTTGTACTTCTTGATTTGGATCAGAAGGACTTCTTCTTGAGAAGACAAAACGATCATCTGTTTTTAGAACAAACCAAATTGGTCCATAAGATTTTGCTTCGGTTCTATTCATTGCTTCTTCGATTGATAAACCACTTTCCATTATCATTGATACATCTGTATCTAGTGGTGTTAAGTCGCTTGATGAATAAGCACCTAGGTATTCTTTTGATACGGAACCATTTTGGAGAATATGTCCTAAGTATTGGACTCCACCTATTCCTTTAATGAAGTCTCCTTGTTCTAAGGAAATAGTAGTTCTAGCACGATTTTTTTGATCAGCTTCTACTATACGATTATGCAAGTATTGCTCTGCTTGTTCTAATGTAGTAATACCTGCAAAGTGACAGAACATATCTATTATACGATCTGGCAAATTATAATCTAATGAACCATCTGGAGACACTAAGCCTGCTATGTAGTCAATATCTTCTACGAAATCTCCTGATAGTTCTATTTCACTATTTTTACCTTTTGTAGTATTAGCAAACATGGTTGCTAAATGTGCTACGTATTCTTTTAATATTTGTTCTTCTTCTGCAGTCAGTTGTTTTTTAGGATCTCTTTTTAGTTCTGAATATAGAGCATGTCCTTCTCTAATATTCTTTAAATACTTTATTAATGAACGATTATTTGAACCAAATGCTGCTCTTAATAAATCTGAGAAAATAATAATCTTTCTAGTATCATTACCTCTCTTCTTTAATAATGGAGAAACCATTGATCCTTCTTCCATATTGAATCCTTTAAACTGTGGATGAAGAATATCAAATACAGAGAATATTTTTCCAACTGTAGGAATATTGTTCTTTAAGAATATCTGTTCGATTTTGTTTAGGTTCTCAATTGGATTATCTGTAGCAAGTATTTGAGTTGCTAATTGAGAACGTAAATTAATCATTTCTAATGAATTAGATTTAGATATTTTTTGTAGTACTGTTGATACTAGTTTAATTTTGTCTTCATCTATTTCATTAAGGTGTTCTTTCATATAATCTGTATATGTAACTTTTAAAACATAATCATCAATTTTTTCATATTCTTTTATTACTAATGTTTCTTTTGATGAAAGAATATTTTCATATGGTAGTTTAGTTATTAGAATGTATTCATATTTATTTTGATCAAAGAAGTATTTACATAGTTCTAATTTAGGACCTTTTTCGTCAAAATATGTTTCTATTTCTTCTGCAGTTAAATTAATTTCACGATTGTAATCTATTGCTTCTAAGAAATCTAAATATGATCTTCCTTTAGGGTTTAAATTTTCTTTTAATTCAGGATGATTCTTAAATAGGTTCCTTTCATAAATGTTAGTTAACATATATATTAGAAGATTGTCTTTTGGTTTGCCGTTTTCAAAGTAATGAGCAATATGTCCTTTAAGATCCATCCATGGGAATTTTTCTTTAACTTCATCATAAGAAGCGTCAGGATTGGCTCTACGATATCTTTCTTCTTCAGCATTATAAGCATTCCACAAAGTGTTGAATCCCAATAATCTACAATATTTATCAAGATAAGCAAGTTCATTTTCATCATAATGACTTTCCCAACCAGGAGCTATCATATCTAATTCTTCTCTTGTTAATTGTTGGAATAAAACAGCATCGTAGAAACGTTCATTTAAACCATTTTCATCATATAGTCTTTGGTCTTCTTGCATGTAATGACTATTAGTTATTAAAGCTAAGAATTTTTCTTGAGCCGTACTATTTGCTGATAATTCAGCTAGTTTTTTAAAGATAAACTGATATTCTTTAGGTATACGTTCGATGTTTGCTATAAAGAAATCTATTAATATTTGATTATAACGTCCTTTACTTCCCTCATAATTGTAATAAAGGATTTTTCTTAAAAGATATAGTTCTCTATCATCACTAAATAGTAAATCTTTTGGTAATCCATCGTGATCAAATAAACGACCAACATTGACATCAAAATCATCATAGAAAGCTTTACGTGGATTCTCATACCAATAATTCTTTTCTTTCCAGTCTTTAAAGATTAATTCAACACTTTTATCACCAAAAGCATCATGAGTTTTAGCATATTCGCGAATTAATGACATAATAAAAGTCATTGCATCATCACCAATTGCTGCATCCATATTGCGCCAGTACTGAGCCATTTTATTATCTGGTGAAATAGGCATATCGTAATATAGCCATAATTCAGGTGGATTTTTTTCATCAGATAAGCACCATTTCTTTAGCATTTCAAATTTTTGTTTATATAAAGCATCACCAATAGCAGGTGTGAATAGATTTAAATCTACTAAACCACCAATTACTCTACTTCTTGCATATGTATCACGCATATTGATTAGGCCTTCAATTATTTGTTCTTCATTTACTGTATAACCTAGTGCTGTTAAAAGACCTACTTTTTCTAGTGAAAGAGTATAGATGTTTGAATAGTCTTGAAATAGTTTAGCAAACACTCTATCTCCTAATTCTTGAATATTAACTTTTGCTGTAACATCATTCTTGAAGTTTTCTAGTTTTAATAGTTCATTAAATATTTCAGTTATAGTGTCAGAGTATAAGCTTGAGAATGAATTATTAAATGTTTCGTTTAGGTGTCTAACGTATCTATCGACAAAATAATTATAGATTTCTTCATTATTAATAATTATTTCTAAAGATAAACCGTTCTTGATTAATCTTTCTAGTTGATAATCATTAACTCGTCCTTCTTTTAATCCTTCAATTATGTATTTTAAAAAATCTGGATCAGCAATGTTTAGACGTTTACTAACAATGTATCCAACATAATCTCTACCATTAGCTTTCGCTTTTTTTATGGTTCTTATGTGTTGCATTTTTTTAACTGTGTCGATAATGCCGTTGTTCATATAATCACCTATTCTTTATATATTATAACATAAAAAAACCTTATAACATTATATAAGGTTTAGCTTTAGTATTATCTTTTTCATATGTTTTATAAATAGCTATTATTTTATTGTTATAGCGAAGGCATGCTATATCATTTTTAAATATCTTGTTGATAACTGCTCCGTTATTAACAGGAGTAAATAGTTCTTCATTAATATCTATAATTTCTAGGTCTTTTAATACTTCTTCATTTGATAATAATCTAAATTTATTAGATTCTATATTTTCTAAGGTATAACAATCTTCTAGGTTAAATTCTCCTTGTTTAGTTCTAATTAATTTAGACATTGTACCTACTGTATTAAGTTTAGTACAGATATCATTAATTAATGCTCTTATATAGGTACCTTTAGATACAGTAGTTTTAAATGTTATTTCATTATCTTTATAATCTAATAGTTCTATTGATTTAATATCTATTTCTCTTTTAGGTAGTTCTACAGGAATGCCTTCCCTTGCATATTCATATAGTTTTTTACCATTTACTTTTACTGCTGAGTAGATAGGTGTTTCTTGAGTAGATTTACCTAAGAAAGAATTTAATACTTTAGTTATCTCTTCTTTAGTATAGGTTTTTATTTCTTGTTCTTCTAAAATATTACCTGTTATATCTAGGGTATCTGTTTTGGTACCTAGTTTTATTGTAGCTATATATTCTTTATATTTAGATGTTAATAAATCACATAGTTTAGTTGATTTACCTATACAAATAACTAAGACTCCAGTTGCTATAGGATCTAGTGTACCTGTGTGACCAATTTTCTTAGTATTAAATATTTTAGTCAATTTATTAACAACATCTCTTGATGTATAATCAATTGGTTTATTTACTAATAGAATACCATTCATAGTATCACCTATTTTTTATTATACAATACTGGATAAGGCATTGGGTAGTCTTTTAGTCTTGTAATATGTAACTCGCCTTTTGGATATTCTTTTAATAATCTTTTAGTTTCTTCTACTGTAACTTCTTGGAATAATGCTGGAGATTGATCCATATAATCTAGATATTCAGCTCCAGGAGTGTGATCACAACCACACATAGCTACAAAGAAGTATTTTCCACTTTGGATGGCATTTGTTAATGTTACCCAAGTAGCTTTACATGGATGAATACCAATTACTAAATCTGCTCCTGTTAGAGGAGTTTGATCAGTAAAAGCTTCTTTATGTAAGGTCATATTTGGATATTTAGGGGTTGTTTCAAATAAAGCTGGATCGTAAACAGTTACTGTACCTTTACCAAGACTCAATTGTTCTTTAGCAAGTTCTTCAGCAAAGATTGGGAAGTTACCTCCTCCAACTTCAACTATGTTACAATCAATTGGATATATTTCTTTTATTAGTTCTAATTGATTACGATAGAAATCTGCTGCTGAAGGATGAATATCCATCTTGCCATAGATTTGCATCATTTGGCTTGGTGCACATCTAGAATTTAAGTTTTTTAAAAAATAATTTTCAACATACTTCCATTCTTCATCGGTGTAGCAATCTCTATATTTACTAGCAAATGCTTTAAACTTCTTTTGAAGTGCTGGTGGCATAATTTTATCCATATAAAAACCCCCGTTTCTAGGGGTCTATAATATATTATTTTTTTATCTGTGTAAAGGCTTTATTACTTACTGTTTAATTTTTTTGTCAATATTTTAGGTCTTTCTCTTAAAGAGTCTTTATAGTAATAATATGAATCTAATCTTAAGTTGCCATCATGTAATTCGCCGATTAAGAAACCTGGAAGGCCAGCATTATGATCGAATAAATCGTCTGATAAGGTTGGAATGCTTATAGTACAAGAGTTTTTTGATAGAACATGGGAATGTCCTCTAAGGTTTAAAACAGTATCTAATGATTCAATTGGCATTCTATATTTTTTACAAGTATGATATAGAGATATTGGATGACCTTGCCAACTTAGATAAACTCTTTTAACTCCCATTATATGGAAATCATCTCTACTATCCATTTGTTCTAGGAAATGTTCATCTTTTTTTATAGTGTTTAAGTCATGATTACCAAGTAAGATATAGTTTTCTAAACCAGTTGGATATTCTGTAAGTAAATGTTCTATTTGTTTATCTTCGTTTATGTATTTTTTATTTACATTACAAAAAGTACTTTGGATTAGATCTCCTCCATGTACAGCAGTTTTTATTCCATGTGCTTTAGCTACTTGGTAAGCTTCTCTAATGTAATCAAGATTTTCCTTATAACTACCGACATGAGTATCAGATACGATGAGAATTTTTTCGTCAGGTATCTCCTCATATATGTAGTTAGAAGGAATATCTAAGTCAGATAAGGATTTTTGTAAAAGGAAGATTACTTCATAGTATGTAAGATTAGTTAGTTCAGCAATGTCTTTTATAGAGAAACCTCCTCTATAATATTCTAAGATTTTTTTAATGCCTTCTTTATCATAATCATATACTGTTCTTCTCATTTTACATCCCCTATTCTATATATATTATAACATAAAAAAGACGGTTTATTCACCGTCTTTTTCATGTATTTCTTCGATTAGTTTTTCAATCTTTGTTCCATAATCGATTGAGTTATCAAAAACAAATCTTAATTTAGGAGTATGTCTGATATCAATACGATTAGCTATTAAAGTTCTTAGATATCCTGCAGTTTCATCATTTAGATCTTTTTCAATTGCTTTATGATCTCTTTCAATAGGCGTTGTAAAGAATACTTTACAAAGACCTAAATCGTTAGTTACTTCTGCTCCAGTTATGGTAATACTTTTTAATAATTCATCATGTGCTTCAGTAGCACAGATTTTACTTAGCTCTTGAGCTATTTCTGAACCAATTCTTTTTAGTTTGATTTGATTCATTATCTTTTAACCTCTACCTCTTCGTAGATTTCTAAAGTATCACCAATTTTAATATCTGAATAGTTTTCTAATGTGATTCCACATTCGAATCCTTTCTTAACTTCTTTAGCTTGATCTTTTTCTCTTTGTAGTGATGCAATCTTAGTATCAGTTACAACGATACCATCTCTAATTAAACGACACTTAGCATCTTTTTTAACAACACCGTCAGTTACATATGAACCAGCGATATTTCCTACTTTAGAGAATTTGAATATTTGTCTTATTTCAACATTACCAATTATCTTTTCTTCGTAAACTGGTGCTAGCATACCTTTCATGGCTGCTTCCATTTCTTCTACTAGTTTATAGATAATTGTATATAATCTGATGTCTACACCATATTCTTTAGCCATTTCTTTAGTTGAATTAGAAGGTGAAACACAGAATCCTAAGATAATAGCGTTTGAAGCTTGTGCTAGTACTACATCACTTTCAGTAATAGTACCAATACCACTTCTTATTACTTTTACTTTAACACCATCAACATCAATCTTTTGAAGCGCATTACGAACTGCTTCTTCAGATCCTCTAACATCTGTTTTTAAAACGACATTGATTTCTTTTGTATCAGAATCAATTGATGCAAATAAATTATCTAATGTTAATGTTTGTCTTTGGAATTTATTTTCTCTAGCTGCGATTGAACGTTTGTCAGCAACTTCTTTAGCTTGAGCTTCTGTTTCAAATGCCATAAATTTATCGCCAGCAGATGGATTATCAGATAATCCTGTTACTTCTACTGGAGTAGATGGACCAGCTTCAACAATTGAAACACCTTGATCGTTTTTCATTGTTCTTACTTTTCCATATGTAGTACCAACAACGATAGGATCTCCTAAACGTAATGTACCATTTTGGATAAGTAATGCTGCTACACCACCAACGTTTTTATCCATTTTAGATTCAATTACTGTACCCATTGCATATCTTGATGGGTTTGCTTTTAATTCTTGCATTTCAGCAATTGTTACTAATGTTTCTAGTAATAAATCAATACCTTGACCAGATTTAGCTGAGATATCAACAAATGGTACATTGCCACCCCATTCTTCTGGAGTAATGTTGTGTGCTGCCATTTCTTCTCTAATCTTAGCTGGATTAGCATCTGGTTTATCAATTTTATTAACAGCTACAACGATTGGTACGTTTGCTGCTAAAGCATGGTCGATAGCTTCTTCTGTTTGAGGCATTACGCCATCATCAGCTGCTACGATAATAATAACGATATCTGTTATTGATGCACCACGAGCACGCATTTCTGTGAATGCTGCATGCCCTGGAGTATCGATAAATGTTAGTTTTGAACCATTGTGTTCAATTTGATAAGCACCGATAGCTTGAGTAATTCCTCCGTATTCTGTATCAACTATAGCACTCTTTCTTAGGGTATCTAGTAAAGTTGTTTTACCATGGTCAACATGACCCATGATAGTAATTACTGGAGGACGATTTACTAAATCTTCCTCTCTATCGTTTGCTTCATATTCTTCAAAGTTAGAAACGTCTTGTGTTTCTTCTTTCTTTAAAGTCTTATTGTAGTCCATTACAATTAGAGATGCTGTATCATAATCAATTGGATTATTTAAGCTTAGCATTGCTCCTAAACTAATAAGTTTTTTAACTAGGTCTGTTCCATTTATTTCTAGAGCAGCTGCTAGTTCTTGAACAGTCATTCCTTCTTTATATAGGACAACGTCTTTTTCTTCAGCATTACCCATTAGTTTTTCTTTGTGTTTATACATTTCTTTTCTTTTAGACATGTATTCATCTTTTGATGATTGTAATTGACTTTTCTTTTTAAGTTTTTGTTTTTTATTTGTATCGGCAAAGTTTCTATCTAGATTATTAGCTTCAACTAGATCTTCTACTGCTTCATCAATAACTTCGTCTTCTTCGTAATCAGTTTCTTCATTTGTACTAATTAAGTTAATGATGTTATCTAACATGATGATATCGTCTTCTGATAAATCATAATCAGCACCAGTAGCATTGATACCTAGTTCGCTACATTTCTTTAATATTTCTGCAACTGAGTTTCCTGTGTCAGCTGCATATTCTTTAACACTCATCATATATAAACTCACCTCTTTTTCTTTCTATTTATTTTATAATGTTAAGCATTTCTTCATAAACACTATCAGGAATGTTAACTTCTAAAGCATGATCTAATATTTTTGTTTCTTTGGCTTTATTAATTACTTCGGCATCTCTTTTTAAGTATGCTCCTCTTCCGTTAGCTTTTCCTGTTGTATCAACTGATACATTACCATCTTTGTCTCTAACGACTCTTAGAAGGTCTTTTTTTAGTGTTTTTTCTTTTGTTACTATACATGTTCTTTCAGGCATTTTTTTCATTGAAATACCTTCTTTCTAATTATTACCTTCTTCGTTTACTTGAGCAAGAGTTTTAATTTCAATCTTATACTTAGTAAGTCTTGAAGCTAATTTAATATTTGTTCCTTTTTTACCTATTGCAAGTGATAAGTTTTCATCATTAACAATAGCTAGTGCTTCTTTCTTAACTGGATCAGTAATTGTTACAATTGCATCTTTAGCAGGACTTAAAGCATTTTTAATGAATTCAGCAGGATCTTCGCTATATAAAACGATATCAACTTTTTCACCATTAAGTTCTTTTAAGATTGAACCAATTCTTGATCCTCTTTCACCAATACAAGCTCCAATAGCGTCGATTCTTTCGTTTAATGATTCAACTGCTACTTTACTTCTTATACCAGCTTCTCTTGCTACAGCATGTAGAACTATATCACCTGAAGCCAATTCTGGAATTTCAGATTCAAATAGTCTTTTTACAAATCCATAATGTTTTCTTGATAATAGAATTAAAGGTCCTTTTGTATTAGATTCTACTTTAGTAACATATACTTTAATAGTAGATCCCATAGTTACTTCTTCACCTGGAATCATTTCTGATTTAGGTAAGATACCTCTTGTACGACCTAATTCTACATAGTAGTTACGAGCATCTTCCATTGCTAGTGTTCCTACTAATAGTTCATCTTGTTTATCAGCAAATTCACCAATTATTGAATCTTTTTCAGCTTCTCTAATTTTTTGCATGATTACTTGTTTAGCAGTACCTGCTGCTACACGACCAAAATCTTTTGGAGTAACTTCTTTTTCGATTGTTTCTCCAACTTTGATACCTGGTACAATTTCTTGTGCATCCTCTAATAAGATTTGAGCATCTAAATTGATTTCTGGTGGTACGTCTACTTCGTTACCTTCCTCATCAATTATTGTGTCTCCTTCGTCAATTTCGTCTACTACTACATAGTAAGACATAACTTTGATTTCCCCTGTGTTGCGGTCGATGTTTACTTTAACGTTTGTTTTAGAACCAAAGTTTTTCTTGTAAGCTGTAGCTAATGCAAGTTCCATAGCATCAAATACTACATCTTCAGAAATTCCCTTTTCAGCTGTAATGTCTTTAACAGCTTTGATAAAAGCAACTGGATCCATATGTCCTGTTTCTTCTACCATGTCTTTTTTCTTTCTTGGCATTTTAAACACTTCCTTTTTCTTTACTTGATATATCTAAGATGTATGAATCATCAATTAAATCCAATTTATCAATGATAGGATTAATAACATCAGTTGCTTCAACGATGGCATCCAAATCAAGACCGTTAACACGATCTAATTCAATTTTTAAGAAAGTATAATTTCCTTCAGTTTCATAAGTAACTGAATCAACAATTATATCCATCTCTTTCATTGGTTCTGTTATTGCATTTTTGATTTCTTCTAAAATTCTATTCATGATTCACCTCTTTTAGACTAATAATAAAAGTGGGATATTACGCCCACTTAAATCTGTCATTTTGATTATAACATAATTCCGGTAATTTGCAAGGTTTTTCTTGAGAATAAGGGCTTTTTGTAGTAATATTTTATATATAAGGTAGGAGGTATTATATGAAGAAACAATTGAATATTGTCATTGGCATTTCAATTTTTTTATGTTTTTTATTACTTGTTTCTATAATATCTTTTAACTTAAAAGAAAGTAATGCTATTATTGCTGAAGAAACTAGTAACGAAGTTGATATTACTAAGTATGATTATAATAAATCTTTTGATGTATCAGATTTTTCTTTTACAAAGGAAAATACAATTGATATACCTTCTAAGAGATATGTAAATAATGCTATTTCAATTAACGACTCAGATTTTAAAATAAGTGATGAATTAACACAAAGAATTATGAGTACAATTAAAGAATTTGGTGTTAGTAGTTCGTTTTATATAGTTAGTTTAAATGATGGAATGAGTATTGCTTATAATGTAGATAAGAAATATCAAACAGCAAGTTCTATTAAAGCTCCATACGCTTTATATATTTATGAACAAATTGCTCAAGGTAAAATTGATGGTGAACAAAAGTTAACTTATACAAGTAGATTTTATAATAAAGGAACTGGAGTTATTAAGAACTCTGATCCTGGTACTGAATATACAATTAGGGATTTAGTGTTCTATTCATTACATGAATCTGATAATGTTGCTCATACAATGCTACATAGAAATTTTGGTGTTAAGGGCTACAACCAAATGTTAAAGAATTTAGGAGCTAAAGAATTGTATTTAACTAATCATAGTCCTTGGGGATATACAAGTTGTCGTAGTGCTGCTATTATTTGGCAAGAGACTTTAAACTTCTCTGTTCGTGATACAGAAGGAATTACATTTTTAAATATTTTATCTAATGGTAAATATAATTATTTTAAAGAAGTAATGCCAACAATACCAAGTGCATCTAAAACTGGATTTGCTAATGCCGATGTTGTAGAGACTGGTATTGTATTTGATAAAAGTCCTTATATTGCTATTGCGATGGCTAATAAAGGTGGACATATTGGAGCTTATACACAAGTATTAAAGTTAATTAATTTAATGAATGATATTATGAATGAGTATAATACTTTTAAAGGTATAAAATAAAAAGAACCGATTGGTTCTTTTTTAATGACTTTTTATAGCGATGAAAATAATTAAAAGAATTATAATACCGATTATTATCATAATCTTTTTTCCGGTTTTAGCGTCAGCTGAAGAATCATTGTTAGATGCTTTTTTATAATCAGCTGTTCGCATACTACGGAATTCATTCCAACGTGGGTCGAGCATTTGGCGCATTTCTTTTTGTTGAGACATTGGTATTAGTCTTCCACATTCAGGACATACACCACCTTTGGTTGGTAATGCTGCTCCACAGTATTTACAATTCATTTAATCACTTCCCTACTTTTTATCTGCTAATAAATCATAATATTCTTTTTCTATTTTGTTATCTATTTCTTTTTCGATTTCACCATTGATGATACCAAGTAGCATTAAGTCTTCAACTTGTTCTTTTTTAACACTGATTTCTACTGATAGTGTTTTATTTGCTTCATCTATATGTAAGTCGAATTTATCCATTAGTTTATCAATTTTAGAACTATAATCTTTTGGCTCATGATTAGCAATTTCTAGTTGTTCTAAGGCTTTTCTTTCTTCCTTTGTGATTTCAACTGATTTAGAGTCATCTACTATCTTAGGACACCAAGATGAATCTAATTCTTTAGGAGTCTTCATAAAACAATTTTGAGTAAAATCCCCATCTTGTGAGTAGATAGCTTTATTTAATAGGTCACAATAATATGGGCCATCTTCTAGAACAATTTTAATAATTGTATGATTTGGTTTTAGTTCTGATGTAGCATTTGTTGGAATTTCTATATCATAATAAGCAGGTATAGAATAACTCTCTATCATGCAGGCTTTTAGCATCATTTGGAATAAATTGATGTAACCGCTACAAGTTGTTTCTTTGTTATAAATAGCATTAAATGCTCCATTTAAGTGACCATTCGTCGCTTTTGTTATTTTTACTTTTTCTTCTTTTGGTCCTGATAGTCTTAATACCAACCATTTATAAATGATATAAACTGTTTCTAAATCATCTAGATCTGATGATGGCATTATTTCATCAAGTAAATCATTAATCTTAGCATAGAACATTCCTGTAGATCTTGTATTGTGATTAATAGTAGTTTTTTTATCATTGTTATCTACTGTTTCAATCCATTCAGTTGCTCTAAAGCTATCACGATATAAGCTATACTCTTTTCTGATGTTATGTCTAATAATTAGGTAGTATAAGATATCAATATTCATACTACAGTTATTTTTCATATTAGAGCAAATAAATTTATAAATATCATTTGTAATAAGTAATGGATTATTGTAAAAGACTAAGGAACTAAGTTTGTTAATCTTATTTAATCCTTTTATTTCTTTTAGGTTTTTATTATCAATTATTGTTAAGTATTCAAGATTAGTAAATCCTGATAAATCGATTGTTTGTAAGTCAGTGTTTTCTATTTCTATTTCTTTGATTAAATCTTTATTAGGTATACTATCTAGTTCATCGCCAGTTGGGCGATAAGGAGCTTTGATATGAATAGCTTTTAGATTAGTAAAATAAGATATTAAAGGTTTATCATCGATGATAATACTTGTTATAGAGGTGAAATTTAAGTTTAAATTTCTTACATATTGAAATTCTTCTAAGTAAATATTTTTTTCTCCTGCAGTCTCTTCAACAGTTCCTTTACGATACTTTCTTATTTCTTTTATTAAATTGTTGTAAAGGTTTTCGTCTCTTTTAGTAAAATTAATTGCAACTGACATATCTAATCACCCTACCTCTTTAATTATACCACAAAAAAAAGGACTATTCGTCATAATCTTCGATAAAATGAGGCCCTTTGTGTTCATTTATTGTAGGTTCATCTTTTAGAAGATCATTGTAGTCCTGTTGTCTTAATGCTTCATAAGTCATAATAGCAACAGTGTTAGAAAGATTTAAGGCTCTAACATTGGCTGTCATAGGCATGCGCATACATCTATCTAGGTGCGGCTTTAGAATTTGTCTTGGTATACCTGTTGATTCTTTACCGAAGACAAAATAGTAATTTTTCTTGGAATCACTATAATCAAATGAGGTATGTGGTTGATGTCCATATCTTGTTAGGAAATAGAATTCACCATCATCTTTATTCTTACTATAGAAGTCATCCCAGTTTTCATAAACTGTATAAACACATTTATCTATATAATTAACACCACTTCTTCTGATGTATTTTTCATCTAGGGAAAAACCTAATGGTTTAATTAAATGTAATTTTGAGTTAGTAGCTACACAAGTTCTCATTATGTTGCCAGTATTACCAGGTATTTCTGGTTCGAATAGTACTATATTTATCATATTATTTCTCCTAATAAAAAAGACCTATTGGTCTTTATCTACTTTGTTAACATCTAGTAATTTTTGAAAATCACCAATATTCATAATATTATTGCCTTCTTTTTTAATAATGTCAACTGCTTTTCCTTCTTTGAAATAAATAATAGTAGGAACACTTGTTACTTTATTATCTTTAAGTCCTAAAGCATCATTTATTTTATTGATGTAGTCTTTATCTTTTTTTACATCTGTAACGTTTAAATAGTAAAATTCTTCACCTATTTTATAATCGTTAATAAGTGATGTTAGTTCTTTTTCCATATTATATATTTCCTGAGATCCAGTATAACTAATGTATAAATAATATTCAGCTGGAGCTTCTGAGAAGACATCCTTTAGTTCTTCTATTGATTGCATCTCATTAGAAACGGCTTTTGATTTAACTAGATATGATGTAGATACTCGATTTTCTTGAATAACTTTATGCCAACTAAAACCATACCATACCAAAGCTATTATGCCGATAATAACTAGTACTACAACCACATAATTTCTAATTGGAACGAATCTTTCATTCTTTTTTACTGTTGCCATATTCATCATACCTTTCCTATGTATATTCTAACATAAATAAGTATCTTTTTCCATAAAAAAAGACCATCATGGTCTTTTTATTATATTTTTTGTAGTCTATTATGTTTTTTAGCAATTGTTACTGCACTAATAGCGATTAATGCTCCAGCTGCTAAGATAGCATATGATACGAAAGCACCAGTTTCTTCGTTATTTTGTTCTTCTTTAACTTTCATTTCAATTTCGAAACAATCGAAGAATCCATCTGGAATATGATGTGATTTTGTACGACTTGCTAAACCATCGTCTTCACAAGTAGTATTATCCCAACCTGTTTGACCAGCAGCAGTACAGTTTGCATGTGCCCAGTCTTCTGCTTTTTCTACAGCAACTGATGAAATACATAAGTTACCACATTTATCAACATCGTTCTTGTTATCTAAGTGAACTAAGATTTCACCAAGAACAGCTGTTGTATCAACTGCGTAACTACTTTGAGTAAGATCACTTTCAGTTAACTTGCCATAAACTTTCATTTTTGCTACGTCGTATGCAGCGTTTTGTCCTTTTTGAGTATAGAATACTCCACAACCTCTTGATTTAGTATCTTTATCTGTTTGTACTTTACATTTAAAATTTGCTAATTTTTCTGGCATTTTATTTGCATCATGTTGAATTGATGCTTCTGTTGTACCACTCATCTTTACTAAAAGACCATAAGCATTTTCTAAACTTTCATTTGGTTTTACGTCATCAAGGATTAGGTTGTCAGTTGTATACATTTCTGTATAGAAACCAGCGTTAGCTGTTGTTCCTGTTCCTTGAACTTTACCAAAATAGTAACATGTAGTTTGTTCTCCTGGATCTACAGCTTCTGGATTACAAACTAACCAAGCTTCTTGGAATCCCCATGGTGCTGCTTTTACTATTCCAGCAAAAACAAAGATACTAACGAACATTACTGCTAGCAATAACAAATTTTTTGTCTTCTTCATAATAACTCTCCTATACTTATTTTATTCTGATTATATTATAACATGTTTTTGTATATTGTGTTATTTTTTTTTGAAATATTTACAAACTGTGTTATTATTAATATAGATTATAGAATAAAATAGAGAGGTGACGTGATGAAAAAAATAGCTGTACTAATAAAAGATAACTCTCTTTATTTTAAATATCGTGTTAAAAAATTGGATGAACCTAACCTACTTAATACTAATGTTATATCTAATAATGAATTAGTATTTAGTGATGAATACATATTAGAGAATCAAAAGATTGTCTCTCTTTTTATTGCAGATTTAGTTAAAGAACAAGAGATTAAGAATATTATTGTAAGTAATAGTGAACTTGCTCTTATTGTTTTAGATATTATTAAAAAGTTAAATAATATTGAATGTTTCAAAATAGAAGAAGACGATAATATATCTTATGCACTATGTGAAAAGATTATAGATAGTAAGAACATAAAAAAATTAGAGTGCTTCTCTATCGCTCAGTTTATGATTGAACTATTAGATAAGAATGGAATTACTGTAGATTCAAGAAATGAAGTTCTCTTTACTAGTAAGTTTATGGCTGAAAATGATTTAACATCTTATTCAAAAATGTATTATAAGAATAGTATTAGTTTTGGCAGCATCATTACTGATGAGGATTTAAAAGATTTTGAAGGTTTTATTAATGTAAATAAGTATTTAAGAGAAATACATTTTGATAAAGCTATTTTAAGTAATATTAAAAAAGTTGTTAAAATCTTATTAGATAATAATGTTAAAAATATTGAAATCAAATTACACGATGATATTGAAGATCTAGATGAGATTGATGAATTAAAATCATATAACAAAAAACTAAGAGATGAATATAAGAGAAATAAAATTAGAATTCAATTAGCATATTCTGAAGACTATATAAGTAAGAATTATGCTTCGCAAATAACTTTCACTACCCTTAAGATATGCGCTTTATTAATATTTACTATTGTAGTGGTTGCTTTAGGTTTTGTTGCTTATAGTGATTATAAATCTACTAAAGAGAATAATAAGATGCAAAGTGAAATTAAATCTTTACTTGAAGAACCTAGTGAAGATGAAGGTTCTGGAAAGGAACCAGTTACTGGTGAAAATGGACAACCAATTATTAACTCTTATAATAAGTTATTAGAAGTTAATTCAGATACTGTTGGTTGGATAAAAATTAAAGGTACTAAGATAGATTATCCGGTAGTTAAAACAACTGATAATGTTTATTATTTGAATAGAAATTTCTATAAAGATAAAGATTATAATGGTTGGGTATTTATGGATTATCGTAATGATTTTGATGAATTAGATGATAATACTATTCTTTATGCTCATAATAGATACTTAGCTGGTGTAATGTTTGGTACTTTACAAAAAGTAGCTGAACCAAGTTTCTATAATAAAGAAAGTAATTTAATAATTAGTTTCAATACATTATATAAGGAATATAAATGGAAGATCTTCTCTTTCTATGGAATAGATGTAACAAGTGATTATTTAATTACAATGTTCTTGAAAGATGAAGTTAAGGAAAAAGAAGCATTCTTTAAGATGTTAAAGGATCGTAGTGAAGTTCAATTAAAGACTAAAGTAACTAAAGATGATAAAATCTTAACATTGTCTACTTGTTTAGATAATAATCAAAGATTTGTAGTTCACGCAGTATTGATAAAAGAATAGAAAAAGGCTTAATTTACTTAAGTCTTTTTTATTTTATATGGTATAATTATTTATATAATATGGAGGGGTTCTATGAAAGCTACGGAATATAAGTTGGTACTAGAAAATATTGTCCATAGGACTTTATATGAAAGTAGTTCGTTAAGTAAGCAAGATAAAGATAAACTTAATGAAATACGTAATTATTTAAGAAAAAGCAAATCATTTTTTGATGACTTAAGATTAATTATTAGTTCACGCACTAGTGAAAATGCCTTTGCTTATTGTAAATATATAAGTACTTTTTTGAATGATAGTAAAAAAGAAGTTAAATTAGATATTTTAAATAATAGTGATTTATATGAAGATATTATGTGTAACGATCAATTATTTATTGATTTATGGGACTCACTAAATGAAGAAGATAGAATTACATATTTATTAAATAAGAAAAGATTTTCAGAGATAGATTATATGGTTATGAACCACTCTATTTGTGAATGTGGTAAGTTTAAGACTAATAAAGTATTGGAAGAAATCTTAAATAATGAGAAGTTACAAGAAAAGATTAATGATTATTCTATTGAACTTAGTTATTCTTATAATTTATTATCTAATATTAATATTAATGATTATAAATTATGTAGAATGTTTACTAAAGAATCATATACGAAATTATTATTAAAGAAATGCCGTACTTTTGATGAGTTTAAAGCTATTATTGAAAGTAATAAAAGAATATATCGTTTAATTAATAGAAATAGTTTAGTATTTGGTAATGAAGATAATGAAAAGATTTATAAATACTTGTTAAAGAACCATGAATATATTGGCAAATTTGATATGAAATATACTAATTTATTTAGTATATTGGAGATTGCTAAGATTAGTGAAGACAATAACTTGGATAGTGATACTTTTAGTACAATTATTCAAGCATTATATCGTTATAATAACGAGAAACCTGATACTATATTCTCTATCGAGAATTTAAAGAAATGTCCTAAACATAGCATTAGTGTTAATCCATTAAGTAATGTTAGTGAAAGTATTAAGAACGAAATATTAAATAACTATGCAATATTCAATCGTTTCGTAGATACGATTATGATTGAGATTATAAGCGATAATTATGAAGAGGATGATATTCTCAATATTTTAAGGAATGATGAATTTATTAGAGATATGAGTCCATATGCTATTGAGTTATTACTTAATAAATTAAGTTTCAAATCATCATTTAATATGTTACAAAGAAATGTTATCTTTAAAAAGATTAATAATTTAAACGTTAAAGTAAGTGAAAAAGATCGTATTTTCTTTAAGGGTTTCTTAGACAGCCCTATCCTACTTCATAAATCTGAACATAGTATGATTTTTGATATGTTAAATATGTTAGAAAAAGAAGATATTTTATATTATCTACCTTTACCATATGTTAATAAGCATATTAGTAATTATGAAATAGTAAGCCTAATCAACAATAAGGAAATAGATGTTCTAGATATTATAGATTCTACTGAATTGTTAGAAAGATTAAATACAACTGATATTATTAATATTATTGATAAAACTTTCGAAAAGAATCCAGATTTAAGAATATTTAAGGATAAGAAGATTTGCAAGTTAATATTTGGTTTAGATGATGAAACTTTTGACAAGTTAAATATTGATGAAGTTAATTATTTGTTTGAAAATATACGTATGAAATCTTTGCTTTCTAAAAGAGAAAGTAAACCTACTATATTAAGTTATAAAGCTGTTATTGCTTGTTATTTGTTATTTGGTTTAGACGAAACATTGCGTATAGTAACTGATGGAAATACAAATATTACTTTAGATCAAGTTAAGAAGTTACAAAGCGATGTTGTTAACGAAAGATTATTAATGTTTAAAGAGAATAATTCTAGTATTTTTGAGAATCTAAGTAAAAGAATTACTTCTTGTTTAAATCGTATTGGTTATATTGAGAATAAGAATGATTTGTCTATTCAAATGAAGAAAAGTTCTTTCTTAGATAATTTTACTTATATGGTATTGGATAGTGATTATGATACTTATAATAATGTATTAAATCGTATGTATGATTATACAAGACAAAGTAAAATTGAAGAATATAAAGCAATGCAAAATATTTATAATTATACTCAGAAGTTTACTAATCATTATTTGAATAAAATATGTAAAAAATATAATCAAGAGTTTGAAGAAATTATTATTAATAACTTCGAACCTAAAGATAGTGTTTTATATAATAAACGAAAAGAAGTTGGCAGAGATTTCTTAACTAAGTTAAAGTTTAAGTTATTTGTTAAAACCATATCTGATAATAATAAAGATGAATATAAGATCTATTATAAAGATGAGTATTCTTTAGATAAAATAGAAGAAGAATATAAGAAATATCTTGCTAAAACTGAAGTTCATTTTGATAGTTTATTAAATCATGTTTTAATACCTACAATGAACGAAAGATTTGATAAAGATAATTGTTTAAGTAAATTAGGTATTAGTAAACCTAAAGATACAGATGTTTATTTGAATTATCTTAATGATGTAAATAAGGTAACCTATATTAATAAGAAGTTAGTTAATTTTAAGAAGAAGTATAATCCTCAAGAAGTATTAACAATTATGAATGCTATTTGTTATGATTCTAAGTTAGATATTAAGTTAACTAATACTAAGCAAAAGGAAATAAGACATTTATATTCTTTAACTAAACAATTAAATGGTGAGTTAGAAATTGATCCTATTAATATGGTTTTTGAATTTAGAGATACTATTGATTTATATAATATGAATGAGATATTAGAATATGTTAAATATTTAGATATCTTAGATGACATTATTAATAAAACTAATAAGTTTATTAATAAATGGATGGATGAAAATAAGATTAAGAATTATTTCTCACATGATTATTTTAAAGCTGTAGACAATTATGATTTTGTCTTCCCTATTACTAATAGATACTATGAATTAAAGAAGCATGTATTGTCTTTACAAGATGTAGAAAAGGCATTTAATGGATATAACTTAAAGGATATTAAATATTATAATGAGTTATATGATTTCTTAATTAACAAGAATAATCTAATAATGTTAATAGAAGGTTATTATTCTGGTGTTGTAGATAATTTAGGAGTTATTATTTCTAAATGGGATGAAATCTTAGAATATGCTAATAGTTTGAAATTAAATAATTTATCTCTTATAAATGCTAAGAATATTTTAAATATAATAGATAATGAAAATAATGTAATTATTAAATCATTAGATCATAAAATAGTCGAAGATATTTATCAAGATGGTTATTATGAAATTAATAATGTTAGACATCGTTTAAGAATATTAACCGATTTATATAAGGATTCATTTAGGAGAGTATCTAGTAGTATTCCTTATATAGAAGTTAAGAATGAACAATATCGAATAGCTGTTTTAGATAATTATAATCAAGATATATTTACTAATATCGATAATTCACTATATAGAATTGGTGCTATTGGTAATGATTTATTACACTACTCTATTTTAGATAAGAATGGTGTTCAAATTGGTATTTATGAAAATGATGTTTTAACTAATAAAGTTATTGGAGTTAGAAATGGTAATACATTATATCTAAATATTCTAGAAGGTTTAGTTAAGATAGAACATCATGAATTATTACATTTATTTGCTAAAGAGATTTTAGAAGCTACTAAAGATAGTAATGAAAGAATTGATTTTGTTACAATTGTAAATAATGATAATTATTCTAGTAGAACATCAACTATAATTGATACTACAATATGTCCTAATATTAATGAACCTATTGATTTCAAGAGTGTCGATTATATGGAATTTAGTAGAAATGATGGATTATTAAATCTTGATGAATTCTATGACAATTATAAAGATAATATTAGTACTCTACTTGCCAGTGATATTGTAATTGATAAAGATAGTTTTAAATATTATTTACCTAATACATATTATGAGAGAAAAAGAAATGATGTTCTTAAGTTAAGTAATAATGTTGGTGAAGAATACTTAGATCGTGTAAGAACAATAATTGAATTGGTTAGAATAGAAAAGAAGATTGATAATATTAATATTGATCTTAGTAAGATTGATACGATTTATCTAGGTGATGATTTTGTATTATTAGTTACTAATGATCAGGAAATATTAGATTTTGTACTTCCTTATGATAGTAGAGCTAAGGATGAGGTAAAAGAATTATATGAAAAGATAAAAAAGAACTGATAAAAAGTTCTTTTTTATTTATGAATAAATAAATTATGTTATAATTAAATAGTAGAGGGTGCCTATGAAGAAGGAAGAAAAATCTACAAACGGTTTTTTCAAGAAAATCTTTAAGAAATTTAAAGACTTTTTAGCGTGGCCTTCTAAACTATTTAAGAAAAAGAAAAAAGAAGAAGTAGAAGTATTGGAACTAGAAGAAGAACAGGAGACATCAAAGAAAGAAGTCGTAAAAAAAGAAAAGAAAGTTAAAGTTCCTAAAAAAGTAGTTATTAAGAAAAAAGATTTAAAAGAAGAAAATAAGAGATTAAATCTTAAAATCAATATATTAACTGTTGCTGTTTTAATTCTACTCGTATTATCTGTTGGATCAATATTTGCAGTAAGTAAATCAACAATAAACGAAAGAAAGAATCTAATGGAATTCATTGATTCTGAAGGAATTAGATATATCTCTATTGGTGATGGTTTTATAAAAGATGTATTAGTTGTTGAAACTAGTGATCCATTACCAGATATTAATGACTATTTTGAACGTAATTATACAGTAAGTAAAAACGCTACTATTAACTATTACGAAGGTAATAGAGAGATAGATATTGATGAGTTTACTTATGAAGAAAATAATGAAAAACATGTTAAAGGTATTAGAAATTTAGAAGTTATTATTAAGACTGGCGATCGTAATAAAGATGAAATGAACACTGTTCTAGCCATCGTTGATAGTGCCCCTCCTACTGTTGAATTTCAAAATGCATCAATAACTCTTGGAGAGAAATTAGACCCAAGGATTTTTGTTAAAAGTTATAAAGATAATAGTTTATTGGAAGAATATTATTCTTCTATAGTTGGTGAAGTTGATTTAAGTAAGGTTGGAACGACTGAAGTTTCAGTAGAAATATGTGACCTTGCAAGAAAATGTACTGTTGGTGATGCTACATTAACTATAAATAAACCAACAGCTGATAGCGGAAGTAATAATTCAGGAAAGAAACCATCTGGTGGTGGTTCAAATAAACCTTCAGGAAAACCAAGTGGAGGTTCTAGTGGATCTGGTGGTTCCGGAGGATCAGGTGGTTCAAGCGGATCTGGAGGATCTGGAGGATCTAGTGGATCTGGAGGATCTGGAGGATCTAGTGGATCTGGAGGATCAGGTGGTTCAAGCGGATCTGGAGGATCTAGTGGTTCCGGTGGTGGAACAGTTATTACTAATCCAACGTGTCATAGTGGTTCTGTAATAGTATCTAAGGTAATCAATAATTATAAAGATTATAACACTGGTAACCCAGTTGGAGACGTTACAGGTCATAAACCTTATTACAATAAATTAATTGAAACAGAATATGCCTTTGGTTCTATCTTATATACTTATGCTAATTTCAATGTAGATATCTATGGAGATACAGGAACTAAGTTCAATATGAATTCAATTTATAATATTCAGTTTAATATGGATGCAACTAAATATAAGGCAACAACACAAACGTTAATGCCTTATGCTAGAACTGAATTAGCTAAATCAGATACTAAGAATGATATTAAAACAGTATTAGATATTTCTAATGAGTATAGAAGAGCTAAAGGAGTTGCTCCTTTACGTAATGATAGTAATTTAAATATTGTTGCAATGGTTAGAGCAATGGAAATAGCTTACTCAGGAAAATATAGCCACTACAGACCTAATGGTAGTTGTTTAGGTGGACAACAAGCTTCAAGTGTATACAAAGTTGTTGTTACTAAACCTCCTAAGGCATACTCAATTGGTGAGAACTTAACTTATGGTAGTACAGCTAAAATTGCAGTTGAAGGTTGGAGATCTTCTCCACCACACTACAACGCAATAATTAATTCTAAGTATAAATCAATTGGTATTGGAAGATATACTTTCGGAGAAAGAACTTATTGGGTACAAATATTCTTAACATCATAAAAAAAGAACATTACTTGAATTGGTAATGTTCTTTTCTTAAGTACTCTTCTATATCATCTAGATTAGTATAGTTACTTCCTATTGTAGTAACTGATTTAGTAAAGATGATTGATGTTTTAGCTTCATCAATTGTGTATCCAGTTTCTCCGCTATATGTCTTAGCTGCTTCTTTAAATTTGTTTTCATCATCGTAATGATATATTTCTTTGTATGTTCCTCTTAATAAAGCAGCATATGTATCATATTGCTTAAAGGTTAACTCATATCTTTCTTCTTTTTCATAACCAGCTTTGAAATCGAATTCATAGTATTTAACATATTTCTTAACTATTCCATCGCTTTCAATTATTAAACTGGCAGTTTTGGTTGTTGAGTTTTGGAAAGCATCAGTTGCTACAACATATACAACATGAGTTCCTACTGAAGTATATTTAGTTTCAGTATCAATTTCTTTAAATGAGTAGTTGCAACCACTATAATCTGAGCATTTAGCTACGAATTGCGCAGCATTTATAGATGCTCCTTCAGTTATTTTAACTTCTCTAGTTTCTAATTCCGGAGGTGTTGTATCTTTTACTACTACCGTACCTCTTTTTGTTATACCATTATGTTTTACTGTAAATTCATACTCTCCAACTTCATCAACTTTTACTTTTGATAGATCTAGGGAGTATTGTAAATCATCTACTTCGTTACCAATGCCAGGTTTTACATAGTTTGAAGTTTCTTTAGGAAGAGCATCTCCTAATTCAACTTCTACTGGTAATGGTTTAAAATCTTTATCTGTTGGTTTGGTTTTTACCCAATAAACAAAACCAATTAATCCAATTATTACTAATAATGAAAGTAATGCTGTCCTATTTTGGAATCGTTGAGCATTTTTGTTACTTTTTTTCTTTTTCTCTTTTTTAAAGATTCCTTTATTTTTTTGAGCTATTTTTTTTCTTTCTTCAACATCAATTTGTTCAGGGAATGCTGCGTTTGGGCTCATTGTTATTTCGCCATCAACGTTTATTGTACCGATGGATACAGATCCATCACCTTTTAGTTCGGCATCTCTGCTTGTTAAGGAAATAGAATTTTCACTACTCTCTTGAACAGATTTGGGGATTATTGCTGATAGATCCATCTTTTTTTCCATTCGATCTTCACTATCATCAATCATTGTTGGCATTATTGTTACTTGTTCTTCAGTTATTCTATTTTGTTCTTCTTTTTTAATTGTTTTTTTATTATCAACTGGTTGATTTTCTGAAGAAACTTTTTCTTCTTCTGCCATGAAAAATTCCTCCCCTCTATTCTATACTTTCCTACTATTAATGATACTATTTTTAGTGGTTTTTTTCAACAAAAAAAGCACTATAAGTGCTTTTTATCTACTCATATGAATCTCTTCTGAAGGGATTTCCTCACTAAATAGTAATTGTGATTTATCCTTACCAGGAATTCTTATTTCAACACTGTAGTTATCAAAATCTACATCGTGATCTTTTTTGAATGCAACATCTTGATATTCTGCATTAGCATCTACCATTTGATTTGTTCTCATTCTCTTTTCTTTTGTATTTACTAAGCTAATCTTAGCATTCAATTCAGCAAGTCTTTCACGTAGTTGTTGACTCATCATAACTCTAACACCATTCTTAATTAGTCTTATAGATACTTTTGGTGAATCTTTGAATAATCTATCGCCACTACCAATCTTGTAATCAATAGCTCTTGTATGACGAGGATTGAACTTCAATGTAGCATCTTTAATCTTAACTAATGGGATGTCTTTTTGAACTGGTTCATCCTTTTTGTCTTCAACTACTTCTTCTTCTACGGCAGCTGATTTTCCTTTATTTTCTTCTGAAACAACTTCCTCAACTACGGCAGCTGATTTTCCTTTATTTTCTTCTGAAACAACTTCCTCAACTACTGCAGCTGATTTTCCTTTTTGTTCTTCAACTGTGCTTAAGGCAGCTTTTCTTTCTTCTATTAATGCAGCTCTCTTAGCCATTCTTTCACTTTGGAACTTGATTATATCTATTCCTCTAGAGATTGATTCAGAAACTAAGAAACGACTTATTAATGAATTTTGAGTCTTAATGAATTTCATTAAATTAGCTACTTCTTGTTCGTATCCAGCTGGTTTGTTGTTAGTTAATTCTAAGATTCTTACTTCAGCATCAGCGATTAAGACATCTCTATCATTAACGAATTCTTCGAAGTTAGCATTAAATTTAATTTCTTCAATTTTCTTATCTTTAACTTCTGGATTTGCAATAATGTATTTTCCGAAGTTCTTTAAGTAATCATATCTCTTTTCAGATAATTCTAATCTTAGTTTAGAAATACTAATAGATGTTGTTTCAGCGTATGCTTCTGCATTAACATCATTAATAATATTTTCAACTGTTAAGTTGCTTAACTTATTATGTGAAATCAATAGATTATTAATTCTATTAACATCCATTACTCTCGCATTTGTTTCTTCTAATAATCCAAGATATGCTTTAACAGCAGCTTCTTCTGTTTCAGTTTTAGTTCCTTTTGGTTGCTCTTCTGAAACAACTTCTTCTACTACTGCAGCTGATTTTCCTTTGTTTTCTTCTGAAACAACTTCTTCTACTACGGCAGCTGATTTTCCTTTATTTTCTTCTGAAACAACTTCCTCAACTACGGCAGCTGATTTTCCTTTGTTTTCTTCTGAAACAACTTCTTCTTCTACTTTAGCTGTTTGTTCTTTCTTTGGATTTAGTTTTTCAACTATTTCTTTAGAAATCTCAGTCATCTTGAAGTCTGCAAGTTTTGGATTGTTAAATTTAAATATAAAACCAGTCTCGCTATAAGGAGTTATTACTAGTTTGATATTTCTAGCAGCTTCTGAGTTTACTAGTGTAAACATACTCTTTTGAATGCTATCATATCTATCTTTTAGTTTTGGATCATCCAAAGACATTTTGTTTAATGCATTTATTTCTTGATTGATTCCCATGATTGTAAGAGCAACTTTGTGTTCTTCAACTCCTAAATGTTTATCTATTAGTTTAGCTAGTTCTTCAAGATATTTACGTTGAATGTTTGCTTTAACATCCTTTGGAAGTGATGAATTATTAAGCATTTCAACAGTTGTATCTAATGCTCTAAAGAATTCTGGAGACTCCCAATTAGGTCTTTTATATCTTTCAACTGCTCGATTATAAACGTCAGCAAATACTACTCCTAATGCTTTATCGAATGCTTCTACTTTTGCTTTCATTATTTCTTCTTCAGATTTAGCTTTACTTTCATCTTTTTCTTTTTTAACTCTCGCTTCAGCTTTATCTGATAATTCTCTTGCTTTATCGCCAGCGATAATTGCCATTTGTCCTAAGTTTGTTCTTAGAGCAGCAACTGTAACTGTGTCGTTAGCTGCTGAGTATTTATCAATTGCTTTTAATGTTTCATAATAGAATTCTTCTATTTCTTCTGGAGTAAATGGAACGATTTCTAATGGTGCTATTTTGTTTAATGTTGAATTACTATAAGTTTCTACTGCTTCATTGTAACTATCTCTTGCTTGAATAAAACGTCCAACAAATCTTGCTAGATTTGCTGATTCAGAATTAACTTTTTCTTTATTGTCAGATTTAATTGCTTCAAGGATATTTTTTCTTACATCTGATAAGTTTTTGCTATAGGCTTCAGCTTCAGTCTTGCTTTTTTGTAAATCAAGTAAGATATTTTTGAATAGATTGATTAAGTTTAGAATTGTTTGGGCATTTTCATATGCAACAAGAATCCCTTTTTCTGCTATTTCTCTTGTTTTCTGAGCTTTTAATTCTAGATCTGTTTCTTGTTCAGCTTCGCTTAAAATAGTATAGAAATTCTTTGCTTGTGTTTCCCAAGTAAGTTCTTCTTGTTCTAGTATCTCAATTCCTTTGGTGAAGTTTTCACCAACGATACCTGCCCATTTTCTAATTTCTTTCAATTCTAAATCACCTAATGATTGTACATCAAGTTGGTGTTCTTCTAATCCTTCTCTTAATTTTAGGTACTTACTACCTCTTGTCATAAAAAACTCTATAGCTTTTTGATTTGAATCTTTTAATGTAGCCATAATTTTTCTCCTTTCAGATGTTAAGCAATTAATCCTTTTATAAATCTAAATATTTTCTCTTTATCCAAAGCATCAGTGATATGCTCTAATTTGTCATATCCTTCACTATCTTTTACTACGTATGAAGCTAATATATCTACAGTTCCATTAGGATTGTCTATAGAATATACTGCGTACTCTTTGCTGTCGATTTCAACAACAGATAATAGTTCAGCATCAACTATTTCTCCTGTTTCAGTTTCAACTTTGAAAATTTGGTTAGTATCTTCCATACTTTCCCCTCCAGTTCTTTTTATCTCATTTCATTATATCACATTTATGTTTTTCTTAGAATTCTTTGTCGTAAATTATTCTAACTTTTGCTAAATGGTTATATTTTATTATTTCTTCTTTAATCTTATCGTAATCAAATAACATTAAGCCTCCGAATTCCCAAACACTAAATGATGCTAATACTGATAGCACTTCAGTGAAGAAGGAAACCTTACTGTTATTCCATATAAATGGTATTACGCATATGCAGAGGATTCCACTTGTTAACAGGAATCTTGCTTTTCTACTAAGTGAATTTTCTTCAACTTCTTTTTCTACTCTTTTTAAATCAAAATAATTCTTTATTAATTTTCTTATTAGGATTTTCTCGTTGCTAGTAAAATTATTATTTTGAATTTCTAATACTAGTGGCAAATCCAATGGTATAAATGAAGCTTTTCTTTCAATTAAATCTAAGAACTCTAAATTTAAAGTAGGTCTTTCATCAGATGAATATTCTGATAGAATACTATCAATGTCTTTTACTTTAACTACGATATAAGCTTCATCGTTTTTTGTTGGTATATCGTTTAGTTCTTTATATCTATTAAATTTTTTTCTTTGATATTTTTTTAATCTATCAAATTGCGGCATTTTTATTTCCTTGTGTTTTGATAATAATTAACCTCAGCTAAATGATCTGCTAACATGGTTAGTTCGTCGTCATCAGGGTCTTCCACTCTACTAATCATGTATAATAGTTCGTTCATATCCTTGGCTTTTGAAGCATCAATATTGTATCTTCCTAAAACACTAACTTGATTATCTGTTAGAGCTAAGCCATTTTTGCGAACTTTAAGCATATTTCTCTCTATATCATTAACCCCAGCTAATTCTTCAATTTCGTCGTCTGTCATTGGATTTAACATAATACCCACCTTCTTTATCATAATTATTCATTATTCTATTTAAGTATATCATAAATAGAGCTTCAAATATAGAAAAAAGTAAGATTTTTATCTTACTTTTTCATTTCTTCAATTGCTCTAGCTACTCCTAGTCTACCATATTCGTAAGTTAAGCCACCTTGTTGATAAGCGATGTATGGTGGTCTTATCGGAGCATCACATGAAAGTTCTATAGATGAACCTTGAGTAAATGAGCCAGACGCCATAATAACTTTATCTTCGTAACCAGGCATATCCCAAGGCATTGGAACCGAATTAGAATCTATTGGTGAACCCGCTTGAATTCCTTGAACATATTTTATTAGTTTTTCTTCATCATTGAAAATGATGTTTTGAACGATATCTGCACGATGTTCATCATATTTAGGTTCAACATTATATCCTAGTTTTTCTAATACTTTAGCAGTTAATACTGCTGTTTTTAAACTACTAGATACAACATGTGGAGCAAAGAATAATCCTTGTAGTATTTGTTTGTTAATACCAAGTGTTGGTCCTACTTCTCTACCTTCTCCTGGACATGTTAATCTTTCACCAGCTAAATCTACTAATTCTTTTCTTCCAGCGATATATGCACCATTAGGAGCAATGCCTCCACCTAAGTTCTTAATTAGAGATCCAACCATAACATCGGCACCTACTGTTAGAGGTGTATCTAATTCAACGAATTCACAGTAGCAGTTATCTACCATGATAATTACATCTTTATCTACTTCTCTAATAGCTTTAATAGCTTTTTCTACTTTGTCTAAAGTTATACTTTTTCTAGTTGAATATCCTTTACTTCTTTGGATTTCAATTAATTTTACTTTATTATTTTTTAAGTATTCTTTTATTTTATCGTAATCAAAGTCGTTATCTACTAAATCGATTTGATCATATTTAACCCCATAAGAGATTAAACTGCTTTTGTTTTCTTTTATACCAATGACTTCATGTAACGTATCGTATGGCAAACCACTTATTGATAGCATTAAATCATTTGGTCTTAAGAAAGCAAATAACGCTACGGTTAGAGCATGAGTACCAGAAATGAATTGACTTCTTACGATAGCATCTTCTGCATCTAGTACTTCAGCAAATATTTTTTCTATATTATCTCTACCAAAGTCGTTATAACCATAACCAGTTGTTGAATTAAAGAAGCCTTCTTGAGCATTATACTTTTGTAAAGCTGCCAGTACTTTAGTACTGTTGTAGTTGCAATTCTTATCTATTTGTTCATAGATTGGTTTTAATTCTTGTTCTGTTTCTTCTATAAGTTTTATTGTTTCTTTTGAAATACCTAATTGTTCCAACATTAATATCTTCCTCCATCTATTTTGATAATTGCGTCATTTAGGTATGTTGATTCTACTGATACATGATATATTTCTTTAGCAATTTCTTCTGGTTCACAGAATCTATTTAAAAGAATTCTTTTACATTCTTCAGCTATATATTCTTCATCTAATTCTTTGTTCATTTCAGTATTTACCCAACCTGGGGCAATTGAATTAACTCTAACATAAGGTGCATAACTAACAGCGAAGTTATGAGTTAGGGAAATAACTCCTGCTTTAGATGCATCGTAATCCATACTATATGGGTAGTATGAATCAATACCATTAGTAGATGAAATGTTTAAGATTGATCCTTCTTTTTTCTTAAACATTTTTAAACCTACTTCTTTACAAGTATTGTATGTTCCGATTAGATTTACTTCTAAAGTACGTTTGAAGTCTTCTACTTTTTTATCTTCTAATGTAGAATCTATAGCAATGCCAGCATTGTTAATTAATACATCAATATTGCCTAATTCTTTATTAATTCTTTTAACCATGTCTTTTACTTCGTCTTCTTTTGAAACATCGCATTTAATTACAAGTGCTGTAATATGATAATTTGTTTCTAGTTCTGCTTTTAAATAATTAGCAGCATCTTGATTAGAAGTATAGTTTATTACAACATTGAAACCATGTTTAGCAAATTCTCTGGCTGTTGCAGCACCAATACCTCTACTAGATCCAGTAATTAAAACATTTTTCTTATCCATAGTTATCCCTCTTTTTTCCATCAGTATTATATCACGAACGTTATAAAATTCTACTTTTCCTTATAAATTGCATCTTTTAATGTTATAATATGGCCAGGTGATGAGGATTGGCAATTACAGAAAAGAAAGATAATAGCTTTAAAGAAATTGGAAGACAATTTGCTTATGAAGGTTTAGATGAATCTTATCTAAAAGACCCAACCCCTATGGAATTAGCACAATTTAGAATTGGTTATAAAGAAGTAATGAGTAAAATGAATTCTTCTTCAACTAGAAGCGATGAATTTGAACTAGATAATGAATCTAGATCTATGCATAGATAAACCTTAGGGTTTATTATTTTATGATTTGAACATTTTTGTATTTGGAGATTTCTTTAATAAATATTGATTCATTTTTATAAGGACTTATGATATAAGTCTTATTTTTTGTTCTAGTTAATGCTACATAGAATAATCTTCTTTCTTCTTCGTAAGGATAATAGTCTTTGGTATTATTAACATACCTAAGAATGCTTTCCTGTTTTAATTTGGTTGGTAAACCAATTATGTTATCTAAAACATTTATTAAAATTACATTTTCTGATTCTAAACCTTTGGATTTGTGAATCGTTAAATATCTAAATTTAATGTTTTCATATGTATATATATCATCTTCTTGCGTAAAGTCTTGATCAATATATTTGTAAATATCTTTATTGTTTCTGCCAAGAACCATTATGTCTTGACAATTGATTTTTTGTAATAGTTCTTTTAAAGCTTGTACCCTATCATTATGATAGTAGATAATTACTGGGTTTTCGAGATGTTTACAGGATACTAGTTCTTTCTTTTGTTGCTTTTTGTTTTGCATAATAAACTTGCCCGCTACATTAATTAATTCTTGAGGATTACGATATGTATTTACAATTTGAAATACTTTACCATATGTAAAATATTTAGTGAAGTTAAGAAATATTTGTAAATTACATCCTGTGAATCTATAGATAGATTGGAAGTCATCTCCTACTGCTAAAAACTTGGCTTTAGTAAGATTGATTATTTCTTTTATCATTTGAAATTTTACTACTGATGTATCTTGATATTCATCAATAATAATGTATTTGTAATTCTTGATTTTTTTAGTTTGTTTTAGTACTTTAACTGCTTTATTTATCATGTCATTAAAATCTAGTGCTTGTTCTTTTTTTAGTTCGTCTTGATAATAAAGATAGATGTTAATAATAAGTAATAATAAATATTTATTCTTTAGGTATTCTTTGATATTTATTTTTATTCTTTTTAAGATTTTTTTAAAGTAATCTACTTTATAATTATTTGATTTAAATAAATTAATGAATGTTATGATTAGCCTTTTTAAGTTTAGTAATTCTCGGTTAGTATATTTATTACCCAAGACAATCTTTAATGCTTTAGTAGTATATTTGCTGTTGATAAGTAAATAATTATCAACAATTGATTCTAGATAGTTATCTGGTGCTATTGAGTATTCAATATTGTTTTGTTTTAGGATTTCTAAAGCTAGTTTATGAAAAGTATAGATATTAATATTAAAGTTATAGTTCTTTTTGATGTTATTCTTTAAATTATTAGTAGCATCATTAGTAAAAGAAATAACTAATATTTCCTCTGGTTTGATATTACATCTTTTTACTAGATATACTATCTTACCAATTATAGTTAGACTTTTACCTGAACCAGCACCTGCTACTACTAAAGTAGCTTCTTCATTAGATAATACTACTCTTGATTGGTATTCATCTAGAGGATATCCATTAATGTTATTGAGTAATGGTTCTTGTAGTCTTAGTTTGTCTAAATATTCGTTGTTTTGTTTTTCGATAGAACGCAAAAAAGATCTTTTAAAAAAGATCGGTTTTTTTATTGCTTCTAATTCTTTTAAAGTTATATAAGTAATGTTAATTCCCCTAACTTAACATTCCTCTTATTTCTTTATATAAATATGGTTTTAGTTCTTTAATAGGTAATGGTTTAGAATTCATTATACTATTAAAGATTGTTCCAGATACTAATTCAATTATCATATATAGTTTTAGTTCTGGATTATCTATTTTAACTTTGCTCTTTTTAAGTTCATTTAAGCAGAATTCTTGAACACCAATATTTTCATCATTAATTAATTTAGATAATTTATCGTTGTATAATCCCCAAGATAAATTCTTAGAGATGAATTTTAATAATAATTTATTCTTTGTTAATTTATCTATTATGTTATCTATTATGAAAATAATTCGATCATCAAATTTTTTTAAGTCAGTTTTATCTAGTGCTTTTATGGCATCATTAAATAATTGTTTAGATTTTCTAGCAATTAAATAATCTTGTAGTTCATATTTATCTTTGAAATAAAGATAGAATGTTCCCTTTGCTACTCCTGCTTCATTAGTTATTTCTTGAATTGATGTTTCTTTAACACCTTTTTCTGTAAATAATTTTAATGCAGCAGATATTAAATTATGTTCTTTTTCTTCTTTGTTTTCTTGTATTTTTTTATTAAGTTTTAACACTGCCATAAAATCATCCCTCGTCAATAATTAACCATAATTCTAATTAATTGTCAATATAAGATTGACTTTTGGTCATTTTAGTAGTAAGGTAGTTTTTGAACGAGATGACTAATGGTCATTTTATTAAGGAGAGATATAATGAAAAGGTTTGCAAATTTTATAGTACGACATAAGATATTCTTTTTAGTTCTTTCTTTATTATTAATAATTCCTTCTATAATAGGATTTGTTAAAACTAAAACTAATTATGATATTTTAGTTTATTTACCTAGTGATATTGAAACGTTAAAAGGTCAAAAGATATTAACTGATGACTTTAAGATGGGAGCTTTTTCATTATCGGTAGTAGAAAATATTAATGATAAAGATCTTGTTAAGTTAGAAGATCAAATTAGGGAGATACCTTGTGTTAATGAAGTTGTTACAATTAATGATATTACTGGTACTGCTATACCAAAGGAAATGATTCCTAAGGATGTTATTAATAAAGTTGCTAAGGATGATACTAAGTTAATGTTAATCACCTTCTCTACTGGAACTTCTGATGATGAAACTATAGAAGCTATTAATACAATTAGTGAATTAAATAGTAATGTTAAAGTTGGTGGAATGAGTTCTTTAGTTAGAGATACAAGACTTTTAGTAGAGAGTCAAACCCTACTCTATGTAGTTATAGCTGTTATATGTTGTTTTGTTGTTCTTAGTTTAGCTTTAGATTCTTATGTATTACCATTTATTTTACTTGGTAATATTGGTGTTTCTTTATTGTTTAATATGGGTAGTAATATTATGTTTGGACAGATAAGCTATATTACTAAAGCTATTGCAGCTGTTTTACAATTAGGTGTTACTGCAGACTTCTCAATATTCTTGTATCACAAATATGAAGCTGCTAAAGAGAAATATAATACTAAAGAAGAAGCAATGGCTGATGCTATTAAAGAAACTACTGTTTCGGTTATTGGTAGTTCTTTAACTACTATTGCTGGTTTCTTAGCATTATGTAGTATGAAATTAACTTTGGGTACTGATATTGGTTTGGTTATGGCTAAAGGTGTTGTCTTCGGTGTTATTACTGTTTTAACTCTATACCCTGCTTTGTTATTAATATTTGATAATGTTATTCAAAAGACTAAACATAAACCTTTAATACCTAAGTTTAAGTTTGTTAAACCAATAGTTTTAAAGCATTATAAATTAATATTTATTATCTTTTTAATACTATTAGTTCCTGCTTATTTATCACAAAGACAAACGGATGTTTATTATAAGTTAGATACATCTATTCCAGATAATTACACTTATACAATGGCTAATAAGGTATTAAAAGAAGATTATAATATGATGTCTCAAGAAATGATTTTATTAGATAGTAAAATGGGCAATTTAGAAACTAATAAGATGATTGATGAGATTAAGGAATTAGATGGAATTGATAGTGTTTTAGCTTCTAGTTTATTAAGTAGAAGTAATATTTCTGAAAACATTATTCCTAATAATTTAAAGAAAATATATGAGACTGATAAATATAAGATTGTTTTAGTTAATTCTAATTATGAAATAGCTAGTGATGAATTAAATGATCAAATAGCAAAGATTAATTCTATTGTTAAGAAATATGATAATAGTGCTATTGTAGCTGGTGAAGGACCTTTAATGAACGATTTAGTTGAGATAACTTCAATTGATTTAAAGAATGTTAATTTTGTTTCGATAGGTGCAATTTTCTTAATAATGTTCTTTGTATTAAAATCAATTAGTTTACCTGTTCTATTAGTAATTGGTATTGAGTTTGCCATATTTATTAATATGGGTGTTCCTTATTGGATGGATACAAGTATTCCTTTTATAGCATCAGTTGTTATAGGTACTATTCAGTTAGGAGCTACTATCGATTATGCAATCTTAATGACTACTAAATATTTGGAAGAGCGTCAGGAAGGAAAAGATAAAAAAGAAGCTGTTGGTAATGCAATATCAGCATCAGTATCATCAATATTTGTTAGCGCAATGTGTTTCTTTGCTGCTACTGGTGGTGTTTATGCAGTATCTAAAATAGATATGATTGGTTCTCTATGTTTGTTACTAGCTAGAGGAGCAATTATTAGTATGTTAGTAGTTATGTTTGTTATACCAAGCATATTACTCGTATTTGATAAATTAATTGTCAAAACTACGATAGGTTTTAAGAAAGGAATGATTCTAAATGAAAAGAATTTTTAGGAAATTAGTTACATGGAGTTTAGTATTAAGTTTAGCATTTGAAGCTACACCTGTATGGGCTTTAAGTAAAGACGAAACAATATATGCTAAGTTAAATAGTGATGGTAGTACTAATAGTGTTACTGTTTCTGAACATTTAAATGATAATGGTAGTATAGAAATTGTTGATAGAAGTCATTTAAACAATATTAAGAATATTAATGGTGATGAAAAGTATACTAAAGACGGTGATAAATTAGTTTGGGAAACTAATGGTAATGATATTTATTACCAAGGCGAAACTAGTGAAAATTTACCTATTAGTATGTCAGTTAAATACTACTTAGATGGCGAAGAAATGTCTGTTAAAGATATGTTAGGTAAAGCTGGTAAAGTAAAGATTGTTTTAAGTTATAAAAATAATAAAGTAAATTATGTACCAGTAAATGGTAAAGTAGAAAAACTATATACTCCATTTGTTGTTGGTACTACTTCCCTACTTGCTAATACTAGTAATAAGAATATTAAAGTAACTAATGGACGTGTTATTGATAATGGTGTTACTTCAATTGTAGTATCTGTTGCTAGTCCTGGTTTGTATGAAAGTTTAGGTTTAAAAGAACTTAAAGATATGGATAAAACTATTATTAGTTATGATACAACTGATTTTGAATTAAGTTCTATTTACTCCGTTGCTACATCTAAAATATTAGAAAATGATGATTTAAATATTTTAAATAATGTTAGAGATTTATATAGTGGAATTAGCGCATTACAATCTAATATGGACAAATTAGTAGATGCTTCTGGTAAGATTAAGGATGGATCTAAGAAATTAGCGGATGGTACTAATCAATTAAATACAGGAATCAGTACTATTGCTAATACTTACTATAAATATCGTAAAATAGATAAAGAGACATTAAAAAAAGAAATAATGGTTTTATTAAATAAGAATATGAAAGATATTGTTCCTTTATTACAAGAGGAAGTAATTAAAGAAACTAAGAACGTAATAAAAGATAATAGAAAAAAGTTGGAAGATTCTTTAGTTAAAGCATCTATTAGAAATACTAAAAATGTCATTAATGGCGAGATTGAAAAAGTAGTAAAAAATATCAATATTGATGATATTATCAGTAAGATCATTGGTAGTGATTTAAAGGATGCTATTCTATCTGATGAATCAATTAAGAAACTATCTACAGTTTTGAAAGATGAACTTAATAAAGAAATATATGATGAAGTTGAAAAAACTACTAAAGATACTATTAATGGATTAAGTTCTTCAATTGAAGTTAAGATGTCTGACGAGGAAAAAGTTGCTTATATTCAACGTATTGCAGAAAAATACAACGTTTCTTTTGAACAAGCAGCTGGTATTGTTGGTGAAGTACAAACTGACACAATCAACGGAGTTAAAAACTCATTAAATAAATCAAGTGATCAAATTAGTAAAACCGTTGGTAAAAAAGTTGTAAGTAATTTAAATAATAAAGAGTATGTTAATGGAGCTGTTAAAAAATACGTTTCTAATGTTAATCAAAGAATTCAAGAAATAATTGATAATGACGAAAATTTAAAGGAATATCAAAAAGAATTAATTAAGAATATTAGCGATAATATTAGAAAAGAATTAAGTAAAGATGAAATTATTAAAAAGTATATTGAGTCTTCTAATTATGTTAATGGTTTAGTAGATACTATCATTGAAAAGACTGCTAGGGATTTAGCTAATGAGTATACAGAAGAAATGGTCAACGATGTCGTTGCTAGATTGATTAATAAGCAATTAAGTGAAAAAAATGTTAATAATGAATTAGGTAAAATAATTAGTAAATATGAAAAAGATATTGATACTAAATTAAAAGTTGTTGATGAAAAAGTTAGTTTATTACAATCTTCCGTTGCTCTACTAAATAATGGTGCTAATGAATTAGCTAACGGAATTAATTTGTTTAATGATGGTTTAAATAAATATAACAAAGAAGGAATTAGTAAACTAAGTAAATTAGTTAATGGCGATGTTAAATCTTTAGAAGGAAAAGTTGAAGCATTAATAAATCTAAGTAAAGATTATAAAACTATGGATGATATTAATAATGATGCTTCTGGTTCTTCAAAGATAATCTTTATGATCGATTCTGTTAAAAAAGAAAAAGAAAAGAAAGTTAATAATGATAAGATTGTAGAAAAGAAATCTATAATAGAAAAAATAAAAGGACTATTTAAATAGTCCTTTTTTTAACTTGAAAATTCTTGAGCCCAATAAGTTGTTCCTTGGTAAGTATATTTACCAATACCAACTTTAGTAAATTTTGTATTAACTAAGTTTTTATAATGTGATGGTGAATTTTTCCATCCAGCAGAAACTCCAGATGCTGTTGTGTAACCTTTTCCTAAATTTTCACCTATTACTGAACCTTTAGCTAAACCATATTCATCCCAAATGGTATACCAAGCTTTGCCATTTGGTCTAGTATGTGAGAAGGTATTTGAATAAGCCATCTCCATACATCTAATTGTAGCTAAGATACTTAATGTATTATCTAGTTTTAAGGCAGCAGCACCAGCGTCTGCTCTATAACCATTAGTTAAGTTTAATATTGTTTGTTTGTCACCAGAAATACTAGATTGAACACTAGAAGCTTCTGATTTCATTGATTTAACTGTACCATTAAATGTTGAATAAACAACTTCAAATTTTTCTCCAGTTCTACTTACTTCTGTTTTAGTACATGTTTTACCAATATGATATGTTACATTAACATATTTGTTTTCTTGAGTTCCATATATAACTTTTTGATGAGTTATTATTTTTTCTACTTTATCTGTTTCTGTACATGTCTTTGGTGTTGTAGATGTTCCTCCGCTTGAACTACCCGAACTACTTGAGCTACTCGAACCACTTGATGGTTTTGTTGGTTTTGTTGTAGTTGGTTTTGTTGGTTTCGTTGGTTTTGTTGTAGTTGGTTTTGTTGTAGTTGGTTTTGTTGTAGTTGGTTTTGTCGGAGTTGTAGTAGATGGATTTTGTTTTTGATTTTCAATTATTAAACGAGAATCTACTTCTGTACAGTTGTTTGATAAATCACAAACTCTAATCTTAATTGCAGTTGTACCTACATTTGTTAAATCTGCTTGATTTTCATCTACATAATTAGCATTGTATTCTTTAGAACCACTATTATCTGTATATGTTTTAATAAAATCGTTTACTGTATATTTGTTTCCTGTTGTTCTTACTACTTCTTTAGTTTTAACTTCAGGAACTGTTGTATCAACTATTAACAAATTAGAATTATATACTTCATCTTTACTTGTAATTTCTACTTTGTAATCATTTATTTTATTAGTGATACATTTTTTGTTTTGAATTTTACAAAGATCTTCTTCTTCTACTTCTTTACCATCTAAAAAATAAGCAATAGTAGCGTTATCGTCTACTTCTTCTTCATCTTTGAAGTATTCTTTTATTTCAGGTATGATACTACCTACTTCTACTACTAGGTTATCTTTTGTTGAAGACGCTATTTCGATAGCTTTGATCTTCTCTTCGGTTTGTCTCTTTTCCTTTTGACCATGGTTGATTACGTTAGCAACAACAACCACAGTTAAAGCAATAAGAATTAATACTAGGTATTTTTGGATTTTTAGAAATTCTAATACTTTTTTCATCCTATCACCCTATCTTCTCTTAAAGTATAACATAAGCAAATAGGCTTTTTTAAGTTTTTATTGTTTTACTTTATATTTATTTTACTCTTTTCATGTTATAATATTGTAAGAATAAGAGGTTGATACAATGAACGATTATGATACTAGAGAATACTTAGAAAAAGTTGATAAGTATTGGAACGCTGCTAATTACTTAGCTGCTTGTCAATTATATTTATTGGATAATCCTTTACTTAAAAGACCTTTAAGAAAAGAAGATATAAAGAAAAAAATAGTTGGACACTGGGGAACTGTACCAGGTCAAACTTTTGTGTATACACACTTGAATAGAATTATTAATAAGTATGGCTTAAATATGATTTATGTTTCTGGACCAGGACATGGTGGAAACGCTATAGTTTCTCATGTATACCTAGAAGGAACATACAGTGAGGTATATCCATCTGTTTCTCAAGATGAAGCTGGATTACAAAAATTATTTAAACAGTTTTCTTTCCCAGGTGGAATTAGTTCACACGTAGCACCAGAAACTCCTGGTTCTATTAATGAAGGTGGAGAATTAGGATATAGTTTAGCTCATGCTTTTGGTGCTGTTTTTGATAATCCTGATTTAATTGCTGCAGTTGTTGTTGGTGATGGTGAAGCTGAAACTGGTAGTTTGGCTACATCATGGCATTCAAATAAGTTTATCAATCCTCAAAGAGATGGTGCTGTATTACCTATCTTACATTTAAACGGGTATAAGATTAGTAATCCAACTATCCTATCTCGTATTAGTAAAGAAGAGTTATTAGCACTATTCAAAGGTTATGGATGGGATCCAATAATCGTTGAAGGTTCTGAACATATGGATATGCATTTAAAGATGGCGAAAGCTTTAGATAAATGTGTTGAAAAGATTTTAAAGATTCAAAAAGATGCTAAGGAAAGTAAGAAAGTAAAAAGACCTATTTGGCCAATGATTATACTTAGAACTCCTAAGGGATGGACTGGTCCTAAGGTTGTTGATGATAAAGTTATTGAAGGTACATTTAGAGCTCATCAAGTTCCTATTGATATGAGTAAAGATGAACATCTTCAATTATTAGAAGAATGGTTAAGAAGTTATCATCCTGAAGAATTATTTGATGGTCGCGGAAGATTGATTCCAGAACTACAAGCATTAGCTCCTAGAGGAGATTACCGTATGGGTGCTAACCCACACGCTAATGGTGGTAAAATCTTAAAAGATTTAATCTTACCAGATTTTAGAAAATATGGTTTGAAGATTGATGAACCGGGTTCTTTAGATGCACAAGATATGATTGAACTTGGTAAGTATATTAAAGATGTATTTAAATTAAATGAAAATAATCAAAACTTTAGAATATTTGGTCCTGATGAAACGATGTCTAATAGATTATGGGCATGTTTTGATGAAGAAAATCGTAGTTGGATGGATGGAACTCTTCCTGAAGATGAACATTTAAGTCAAGATGGACGTATTATGGATAGTATGTTATCTGAGAATATGTGTGAAGGATGGTTAGAAGGTTATTTATTAACTGGTAGACATGGTTTCTTTGCTAGTTATGAGTCATTTATTAGAATTGTTGATTCAATGGCTTCTCAACATGCAAAATGGTTAAAGATTTGTAGAAGTTTACCTTGGCGTGAAGAAATTGCTTCACTAAACTTTATTCTAACAAGTAATGTATGGCAACAAGATCATAACGGATACACACATCAAGATCCAGGATTTATGGATCACTTAGCTACTAAGAAAGCAGAAATAACTCGTATTTATCTTCCTCCTGATACAAATACTTTACTTTCTTGTTTTGAACATTGTATGAAGACTAAAGATTATATTAATGTATTAGTAACTTCTAAACATGTAAGACCTCAATGGTTAACAATGGAACAAGCAGTTAAACACTGTACACAAGGTTTAGGTATTTGGGATTTTGCAAGTAATGATCAAGATAGTGAACCTGATGTAATTATGGCATGTGCTGGTGAAACTCCTACTCTAGAAGCTTTAGCAGCTGTATCTATTCTTCATGAACATTTACCTAAATTAAAGATTAGATTTATAAATGTAGTTGACTTGTTTAAACTGCAAACATCTATTAAACATCCACATGGTTTAACAGATGCTGAATATGATGCATTATTTACAAAGAAGAAACCTATTATCTTTAACTTCCATGGTTACCCTACTTTAATACATGAATTATTGTATGAAAGAGAAAACCACAATATTGTAGTTAAAGGTTATGTAGAAGAAGGTTCTATTACTACTCCATTCGATATGAGAGTTCAAAATGAAATAGATAGATTCCATTTAGTTAAGGAAGTATGTAGAATGGTTCCTAATTTAGGAAGTAAAGGAGTTTACTTATCTAAGTTAATGGATGAAAAATTAGTTGAACATAAAGAATACATTCATGAATTTGGTGTAGATATGCCAGAAATAAGTAACTGGAAATGGAAAAAAGAACAATAAAAAAAGATATCAATTGATATCTTTTTTTTATGCTGTTACAGGTTTCTTTTGTCTTTTAGCAAAGACTATACCTACTATAGAAATTAATAAAACAACAACGAATGCTACAGCTATTCCTAGGAAAATATGTGAGAAGCTGTTAAGAATTAAATCAACAATCTTATCATTATCTGTAGGAACTACTTTAGTTATTACGAAGAAGCCGATATTAGCAATTATGCCTAAGATACTAGTTATAATGAATGTAATACATAATGGAACTACACTCTTATTGATTAGTACTAGTAATACTGCACAAACAAATATACCCATTAGGATACCGAAGTAAGTCTTTGTATTAAAGATTATTTCTATAATCTCAAAGGCTTCACTATTTTCATCTCTTGCTTGTTTTACATCTTGTTTTATTTCATTTATACCATTATCAATTCCTTCATCAATTTCAGTTAAATCAATTTTTTCGCCAGTTTTTTCTTCGTATTTTTGAGCTGCTTTTTTAAGAACATCTTTCATTGATTCGGCATCAATTTCATCAGTTGCACCAATTGTATATTTGATTACTTGACTAGCAAAAGCACCAAATTCATCATATATTTCATCTACGTTTATATCATATTTTTTCATTTCAGCTATTGCATCTTGGAATTCTTTTGAATTAAATGTTACTTCATTATCATTTATTTGACCAACATTGAATTCACCAGATTCTTTAGCCATATCTCTTACGATATTACTAATGTTGTTTCCTGATAGCATTATTCTTCCTGCTGTAAGGATTCCAAATACTCCAACTAGGACGAACATAATGAATCCTAGTAGAATAGATGCTAATACTTTTAATACTTTCATATTTTCTCTCCTATCTAATATTGTTATTGAAGTATTGTTTTTGTTGTTTTTCTAAGAATGATTGATATACTTCTTCTTCTAATTCTCGTTCTATATCTTGTCTTACTACTGGATGGTAGAATTTCTTGATCAAGATGATTGCTAATATACACAATAATCCTAAGATAATCAATAGTATTGAAGTTAACATAAATGATTTACTTAGTTTGTTTAGAATAGTAAACATGATATCATTAACTTCTTTATTTCTTATTATTCTTGAAACAATGAAGTTGCCAATTCCACTTGTTATGAATATTGCACTTAGATACATAAGAATGGAATTGATATCTCTAACGAACATAATCATTAAGATTAAACTAACTGTAATTAATAAAGCCATTAAGTCTTGAAGTTTTTGATTGAATGCTATTTTTAATAGTTTGTTTGTCTTTTCAGGAATATAGAATAAGTTAGTACTATTATTTAGATCAAAGAAGAATTTATTTATATGTTCTTTGTCCGAATACATAGTATCGATGGTTTCTGAATTAAACTTTCGCATTCTTTCTTGAATATAGTTTTGTAATTCATCAAAGCTTGGTTTTTCTTCAAGGATTCCTCTTTCATATAGAATTCCTTTTGTATAGTAATCCAAGTATAGTTTTTCTATTTTATTGTTATCAAAATAAGTATATAGAACAGCAGCATCTTTATTACCTATAATCATTTCTATGTAATATGTATTACTATATGATTCTTGTTTATGAATCTCCTTTTTTACCGTTTCATAAATCTTATTATAAGTGAATGTTTTTCTAGTTATAAAAATAAAAGAAAAAGCAATTATTGATAGTAACAGAATAATACCTGATGTTATTGAAATTATCTTTTTCATAATATCACCTTATCTTTATATATAAATTATAATATAATATAAGTGGTGATGCTAGATGGAAAATTATGAAAAGTTACAAAAAATCATTGATGAATCAAAAAACATCGTCTTTTTTGGTGGTGCTGGTGTAAGTACAGAATCTGGTATTAAGGATTTTAGAAGTGTTGATGGTTTGTATAATGAAGTATATGATTATCCACCAGAAGTTATGCTTAGTAGATCTTTTTTTGATAGGCATCCAGAAGAATTCTATAAGTTTTATAAGGATAAATTAAATCCTGAAGGAATCGAACCTAATGTTACTCATAAATATTTGGTTAAATTGGAAGAAGAAGGAAAACTTAAAGCAATTATTACACAAAACATAGATGGTTTGCATGAAAAAGCTGGTAGTAAAAACGTCTTGCTTCTTCATGGTACTACTTATGTTAATCACTGTATGAATTGTGGTAAAGAATATGATTATAAGTATGTATTTAATAGTAAAGGAATTCCTAGATGTAAGTGTGGAGGAATTATAAAACCTGATGTAGTTTTATATGAAGAACCTTTAGATCAATTTACTGTAGCTAAAGCTATTGAAGCTATAAAAGAATGCGATACTTTAATTGTTGCTGGTACTAGTCTAGTAGTTTATCCGGCTGCTCAATATGTTAGATTTTTTGAGGGTAAACATTTAATAATTATTAATAAAGATAGTACCCAATATGATGATATGGCAGAATTAGTTATTCACGATAAAATGGGAAATATTTTTATTAAATTAAAATAACCAAGTTATACTTGGTTATTTTCTATGTAGTTATCTAGATCTTGTTTCCAAGAAGATGCTAATTCTCTATCTTCACAGATACAATCAAATGCTTTGCCTACTGAAGCAAATAACGTATTAACTCCTCTTCTACTCTTTTGGTAATTGGCTGTATTAGATGATTTAATTCCTATTTGTGATGCTTCAGAATAGGAATCGATATTTGCTCCGATATAAATGAATTCCCAATTAGGGTGTTTTTTTATTAGTTTTTTGATTTTATTCTTATCATACTCTCTTGAAGCATTTTCTAATCCATCTGTTGTAATAACAAATAATACTTTATTATTTTTTATCTTTTTATCTAAGGAGTTTATTGTTTTACCAATTGCATCCATTAGTGCTGTGCAACCTCTTACATAGTATTCTTTTGGAGTTATTTTTTTTACCTCAGTTATTGGTTTTCTTTCATATAATACTTCATATTGGTCATCAAATAGTATTGTTGTTACTTTAGTGTTCTCATTATTTTTATGGTTTTTAATAAATGAATTAAATCCACCAATAGTGTCACTTTCAATTCCTGACATGGAACCACTACGATCTAAAATAAATACAATATCTTGTTCTTTTTTCATATATTTTTCCTCTCTTTCTGATATAATGATAGTAGAAATAAGGCCTTTTTTGGTCGCTTGGAAGGAGACATTTATGAAAGATAAGTTATTAGCTTATATTAATGAAAACTTGAGTAAAACAGGCGTTTTAAGTTTTAAAAAAGCAAGATACAATGTAGATCAAGCTAGATGTTTGAGTACTGCTAAGATAGAAGAAATGGAATCTGTTGTAGATCGTTCTTTTGGTGTTTTAGAAGATTTTGAAACTGCTGATGTTGATAGTTATATTACTGATAATGTTAATGACAATAAGTTTCAAAAATTATTATTTAAGTATATCGATGAACGTGGCTTAAAAGATAGTGATGTTTATAAAAAGGTACATATTGATAGAAGATTGTTTTCTAAAATAAGAAATGATGAATATCACCCAAGTAAAGAAACCGTAATCTTACTTGGTTTAGCACTAGAGTTAGATGAGAAACAATTTGATGAATTTATTAATAGTGCTAGTTACTCTCTTCCGAAGAATAATGTTTATGATTTAATCATTAGATTCTGTTTTGTTGAAGGAATTTATAAATTGAAAGATGTTAATGAATTGTTAGATTCATATAATTGCAAATTATTTTCATATTAAAAAAAGAGGTTTATACCTCTTTTTTTATAAGTCATATTCTTTAATAAATGCTTCTATTTCTTTTTTTAGACGATTTTTTTCTTTGACTGAGTTTGTTGTGTTATAGACACTAATACTATTTAGGATAGCTGCTTTGTCTTCGCTATCCATATCTAAAGTATAGATCTTGTTTTTAATACTTTCATAGTTATCTTTTTTTTCTTCATCTAAAGGAATAGAAAAGAAATCTAAACCATTTGTTAAATTATAATTTACTGGATTTTTTATTTTTAATCCCATTGCAATCACCAATTAATATATTATCATATTTTTATTTAAAAGAAAAAGATGAGTTACTCATCTTTTAGTTTTTCCTAGTTTTATAGTTTTCTTTTAAACTATAATTAATGTTTTCTACTAAAGTTAAGAAATCTAAAGTTTTAATAGTAGCTTTAAATGTAGTTTGACCTAAACTATTATTGTATAGTTCAAATGTAATTGTACTTCCATTATTGTTTAGATATACTCTTCCTTCTTTAGCTGCTTGAACTAGAAGTTTAATTATTTCATTATTAGCAAACGATAAATCTAAGATAGAATCACTTTGTTGTTCTCTAATTGTTGCTTGTAATGTGTTGATTCTTTGTTGGAATAATGATTCTTTTTCTTCAATTGCACGATATGCTTTAATTAATTCTTCTACTTCAGAACTAGTATCTTTTTTGCCTTGTAAAGCTAAGAAACTTTCAATTCTATCTTTAATTGCTTGTTTATCTTCAATTAGTTTATTTAAAATTTTTGTTAATTCTTTACGATCTCCTAGATTAGCTTGTAGTTCTTCAGGAATATGATCTATTATTTTTAAATCTGTTAAGGAAACATCATTAAAGTCCATCTCTATTTTAGACAATATTTCAAAGTATAAGTTGATTAAGCCAGCTATTACTTCTTTTTTGTTTTGTGGTTCTTCTTTTTTGCCTAATAGTAAATATTCTTGAGCCGCTTCGTTAGCTTTGACATTACTATTTAGGAATTCTATTAACCATTCATTTATGTATTTTTGTTGTTCTTCTAATGGTTTAGTATAGAATTCTTTACCCATAGCTTCTGCTTTAGCAACTATAAAGAATAGATCAGTTAGTTTGTATCTTCCTATTTCTACTTCATAGTGAGGATTGATATTCTTTTTAAATATTTCAATTAACTGTTCAACTTTAACAACAGGTTCATTTCTAACTTCATTATTAGTTAAGGCTTCTGCTTTTGCAAATTCAATATCGAAGTCTGTACGGTTATTTGATGTTAGAGTTACTAAGAAAGTTTTTGTACATCTTAAATAATCAATTAATGAATTCTTATCTGAGATATCTGCTTCTTTAGTCTTGTTAAAGAAGTAGAATCTACTATATTTAGTTCTTTTATAGCCTTCTGATAATCTATATAACCATACTTGTGGTAATGTTGTTTCAACTTTTTCACTAGATACGAATACACTATTATCGTCATCTAATAGATAATTGTCATTTTTTAAAGCTTCAACTACGCTTTTTAGAAATAATGCTTCATCATAAGCATATTTAGGATCAATAACTGGAGCTAATGTTGGTGTATCATAGATTCCTTTTATAGTTCCATTTTGAACGAATGGTACTAATGGGAATGGTGCTCTTCCATCGTAGTTTCTTATTAAATTATTAATAGAGCATACATTAAACAAATTACTCTTTTTAGTATCAAATGTTAGAGTACTTGTAAAATCGGCGAATATCTCCTTATTCAAGTCAGTATTATTCACTAAATGGTTTAAAAGTACTTCAATGCATGATAGTTCTTGAACAAGCATATATTCACCTTCTCTCTATACTATTTCATTTTTTATTATAACATAAGTGAGTATAAAAAAATAGAAGTTTTACTTCTATTATTTGTTTATTTCTCTATCTAAAAAGAAGTATGTACCAATAACTGTTGCAGCAAGTTCTTTGTTTTCGTTATAGATACTTGCTTGGTATACTCCAATGGTTTTTCCTACTTTAACTGGTTCTGCTACACAAGTAACTTTTGAGCCTTTGCAAGGTTTTAGATAATTGATATTGGCATCTACTGTAACTACTTTGCGACCAGTTAAATAAGCTAGCATTCCCATAGCTGTATCAGCTAGACCAAATACTAAACCACCGTGAGCAATACCACTTGGATTTAGAGAGTTTTCATTCAATTCTACTGACATTACAGATTTGTCTTCTTCTAACTCTTCTAATTGATAATTGTTATATTTCATGAAGCCAGGGTCTTCATTAAATCTTTTCATAATGTTTTCTTTAGTTAATTCTTCACTCATATTTATCACTCCTTTATTAGTTTATCTTATTTTTTAGAAGAATACCAGGTAAATTTGTTATAATAAATATAGGTGGGATTTATGAGCAAAAAAAATAAAATTAATTTAGCAATTTTTATTGTTGCTGTTATTATCATAGTTTTGGTTGTTATTTTGGGAAATAACATTAGTAAGAAACAAGAAGCAAAGAATAATACTGTTGAGGAAGTTAATGTTGAAGATGTAGATAATGTTAGTATAGTTGATGAAAAGTTAAAAGCTGGAGATTATCGAGTAACCCAAGCTTATCTTTTAAACTATTTAACGAGAAAAAGTGCATTATGGTATAGCAGTAATGGTAAGGTTCAAAGTATAAAGAAAAAAGGTTCCTCTTACTATGTAGTTGTTTCTGGAACTGTTGATAAGAATAAAAAGATTACTCTAGTAAGTGATACTAAAGTTAAAAATATAAAGAAGAATGATAAAGTTTATTTTGTTGGAAATATTGATATTAATACTGAAAGAATTCAATTAACTAAGATTAGTAAAGAAGCAATTGATTATCAAAGTGTTTTTGAAATTAGTTTAGAAGATTTATATGATAATATCTATTATATTAAGAATACTTATGTAATAGTAAGTGGATATATGGTTACTGATGGAAGTGATTTTAAGTTATACGCAAGTAAAGCTGATTCAAAAAAGGACGCAACGATTACTAATTATTTCTATCTTAACTGGGCTGAAGAATTTAAGTTAACCGGAAATAAAGACGTTGTTGTTAGATGCTTTATTGGTGATCGATATAGTTTAATAGGTTGTGAATTAGAAGGATAAAAAATAAGAATGATTACTCATTCTTATTTTATTTTTACGCTTCCTTTGATGTTGTTTAATTCTTTAGTTAAAGCTTTCATTTCTGGACTATTATCTTCCTCATCAGGATAAATTAGAATAACAATATATTTTTTATTTGTTTTAACTTTTTCAAATTCAATATCAGTTGAAGCAAAGTTTTTATATTCTTCTGTAGTTAAAGCCATTAATTTATATGTACTGTTGCTATTTGGAACTGTGATAGCGAAACCATCTTTTATTTCTGTAACTATTGTAGTCTTCATTAGTTTAGCAGGTATTGCTACAGAGAATATATCATTACTAAAGTTATTTATGTAAGATAGGATGTTATCAATTGAATCAACTGCTATTGAGAATTTTAAATCTGTTGCACCTTCATTTTTTTGAAGGGTTCCTGTAACAGTTGTTTCAGTGTTATTTTTTAATCCTTTGTCATAATCTATTTCAATTTTATCAGTAATTACACCATCTATATAAATTGCTTTATCTAATTCTAGAATACTTACGTATTTTGTTTCACCATCTTTTTTTATTGGATTGATGGTAATTTTTCCTCTTAAAGTTGTTGGTTGATTTATTTCGTATTTTTCGCCTTTTTCACAACCAACTAATACTAAAGCAAACAATGTAAATAAAACTAATAATCCTACTCTTTTCATCTTATCTATTCTCCTAAAATTATTATATCATTTAAAAACATTCACCTTTGTAAAAACGGTGAATGTTTACTATTTTTTTACTTTAATTTAGAAATATTTACTTTTGCTTTGACAAAAATATCTTGATAGTTTTCATATTCTTGACTGATTATATCGAGATTATCTCTACATTCGTAAGATTCTTCATCTCTTGGTGTAATCACTGTCTTGTTTACGTCGTCTTTACTAGCTTCATAAACACAATTAACAGTATTATTGATATTCGTTAGTGTTAAATGTTCTTTTTCAAATGTTATTACTGTATTGTTTTCGATTTTGTAATAACCAGTTTTGAAGTTCATATAATACTGAGTATCTTTTACTGCTTTTGAGCAGATGGTACTATTACAGTTATAATTGTTTTCCATTAAGTATCTTCTTAGCTTATTAGAATCTTTGTTATAGATAAAAAAGAATAAAGTTCCAAATAAAGATATTAGTATTAATACTACAATTGCTATTAGTATTTTCTTTTTCATACTATTGCTCCATTATTCTTTTTCTTTTTTTCTTTTATATCTTTTTTTTCTAGTTTAGCTTTTGAAGGATGTGTCTTAATGTATTTTAAAAATCTGGTGATGTTAAGGAAACTAAGTACTAATAAGATACTATATTCAATGATAAACACAAGGATCTTTTTATCATATATTCTTATACAGAAAGTTATTAATATAAGTAGTAATAAAAGGTTTAAATTATTAACTATGAATCCAAGTTTTTGATGAGTATTACGGTATAGTATAATACCTGTTATTAAACAGATAAAATATGGTATTACCCAACCAACAAATAATGTTAATGTAATTATTATTACTGTATTTTCACTTAGTTTTGATACTAGTAATATTATTAACATTGCTATTGGAAGTAAGATGTTTAATAGTGCTAATTTGTTTTTCATGCTAACCTCGGTAAATCATTTTGTTCTATTAATCCTTTTATTAGATTGTGTCTACTTATTTGTAATAGTTCTTTAAATGATATTTCTAAATAAAATGAATTATCTGTTTTTTCATAATCTTCAAAGATGATTATGTTACTAAATAATGATGAATTATTATTTGTTTTTAAATAATAACTACAACCAATTATAGAATTGCAGATATGGGAAATAATTGAATGGTTATAGTTATATAATTCAACATTGCGGTATTTTGTTTTTTGTTTTTTCTTTAAGTCTTCATATTCTTTAGTTAGAGCTGATACACGAGAATTTAAACGAGCTATAGCTATACTTTCTCTGTTGATATTACTTACGCAGAATTCAAGTTCTTTCTGATATTTATCAGCTTCGTATCCTTTGTTATCTAAATCTGTTCTTTCTTTTTTATAGGTGTCTAGTTTACCTTTAGTAGAACTGATTTCCATATTTAAACTTTTGATTTTAGTTTTTAGGTCTTGCTCAAATTGAGCACAAATACTATTCATGTATTTTGGTTTAACATTAGTTAAGTTTATTAAACTGTAATCAATATCTTCGTGGTTGTTATGATAAGTAATTAAGAATTGATTAACTAGTATTAATAATAGTATTTGGATATCATTTATTTGATGTTCTTCTTTTATTTTGGCATATGTTTTATTTGGATTTTCATCAAGTATTTTGATGAAATCGTTTAGTTTATCAATAGTCATATTAGTGTGTTCTAATAAAGTTATATCGTTACTTGATTGCCAAATAATGTTTTCTATCAAGTGTACTTGTTTACTTAATTGATAATCAATGAAATCTTCATTGATGAATTCTTTTAAAGTTTCTAGTTGTTTTTTATCTATTTCTAATAAATTACATTTTGTTTCGATTAATTCAAAACCTTCTTTTCTACATTCATTTTTTAATAGATTGTAAAATATCATATAGGTTTCTTTGTTCTCTAATCCATGTTCATATTGTTTTAGATGCTTTAAGTAATTGATAGCAGCATTTTTAACAATAAGAATATTGTTTTCTTTTACTTGTTTTGTTTTATCTGTGTGTTTAACAATTATGTTGTAATAAGTAAACTTATTAAGGAATTCATCTATTTCTGATTTATTTGTTATTCTATTAATATCTTTACTAGGTATTGTATAACATATATTTATTTGTTTGGTTTGATCTTCTTTTGAAGTAAATAGTTTAGATAGGAATTCTTCTATCCACTTTCCTTCAATATACGATCCATCTGCAAATTCTATTGTTCTATTATATGGACGACAATGATAATCAGATGTTAATAGTTTTTGTTTGATTATTAGTAATAAGTCAAGATAGTCCTCGTAAGGAATATTAGTTATTGGATAACTATAAGCTTCTAAGTCTCTTTGTTGTTTTTCATATTTATTTATTAGATATGCTTGATCATTAACAATTATTTTGAAAAGACTTAGGAATAGTTTGAAGGTTTTTCTTTCTTCTTCATGGTAAAAATATGTGCATTCACTAATTCTTTTTTTAGGATTTCTAATCATTTCAATAATAGAATCAATTATTAATGATATTTGTTCTTTGGTATTAGCGTATGCCATATTTTTACCTCCTTATAGTTTTTCTAATGTTTCACTTATTATTGAGTATAAGTAAATATTAACTTCCTTAGAAGAAATACTACTTATGTATTCTTTGTAACCATTTAATTGGTTTAGATAGTTTTCATCTTTGATATTATTTAGCTTGTAATCAATAATATCTATTTTATCTTTGCGTTCAATCATTAAATCTATTATACCATGATATTCTGTATTATCTAGTTCGTATATGAATTCATGTTCTTTGTAGATTGTTGTATTATTTAAATCTTTTAATAATTCATTATTTAAGAATTTAGATACTTTATCTCTAATAAAGTCATCTTCTATTAGTTCTAGTCTTGGATTTTTAAAATCTATTAGTTCTAGTATTTCATGAATATTAAGGCCTAATTGCATATTATCATAAGTATTTTTATCTATTAGATTATGAGTTGTTTTAGAGAAATGTTTTGTTTCTATTTCAGCACTTGGTTCAATACTTATTTCATCTACTTTAATAGGTTCTTTATCTGATACTAGCTTTTCTAGTTTTATTTTTTTGAATAGATATTCATTAGTAATACCTAAAGAATCGATATCTATTTCTTTATAATATTTAGCTATTTTATCTTTAATAGATTTTAGTATTTGACTAAATGAACGATATTTTCTTCTAATACTTAAATCAATTGTTCCGTTGTTATCTATGTTGTTATTTTCTATTTCATTAGATGGTGTAAGAATAATCATTTTTTCTTTAGCTCTAGTTAGTGCTACATAGAATAATCTAATTCTTTCTGACACTTCTTCTTCTAGATAATTATATTTAACTAGGTATTTAGCCATACTTTCATGAATGCCTTCTTCAAAGTATGGTGTTACGATACCATATTTGTTATCGATTAGAACGCGATCGTTTAGATCTTGAATATTAAATTCTTTTGATAAGCCTGCATAGTAACAAATACTAAATTCTAAGCCTTTAGATTTATGAATAGTCATTATTTTAACAGCATCGGAACCTGTATCTTCTACTGCGTATTTCATTTCATATTCATCATTTATTAAGTCATTTAAGTAATCTCTAAAGGTATAGATGTTGTAACCTAATGTGCTTAAGTTATTAGCGATATCTATTAGTTTACTGATTCTTATTATTGATTCATTGATATTACCTACTGTTATTAGTTTTTCATACATATTTGTTTTAGTAATAATACTCTCTAATAATTCAGTAACACTTAGTGATGGGATATCGCTTGCTATTTCTTTAAAGTCATTATAGATAGATGATTCTTTAAAGTTATCATTTAAGAAGTATTTGAATATTTCATCATCTGAATAATTATATAGGTAACTTCTTGCTAAACTAGTGAAGTCATATTTAAAGTTAGTATTATAATCTTCTTGGTTGATATTAACTATTAAATCAATAATATTTTTAATAATATAGATATCATCAGTATCACTCATTGTTTCATCTTTATGTAATGTTAGTGGAATACCTAAGTATTCAAATACTTTTTTATAAAGATCAAAAACTGGTGAACGATCGATAAGAATAGCAAAGTCTTTATATGTTATATCTCTTAGTTTATTTTCTTTACGATCAAATACTTGGTATTTGTCTTTTATTTTCTTTTCTATATCTCTTGCGATTGCAAATATTTCTATTTCTTCTTTTTCATATGGTGTTTCTTTATCAAATGGATATTCTAAGATTTCTAATTTGTAATCTTGGTTGGTTTTACCTTCCTCATCATATGTAGTATTACCAAAGACCATTTGGTGAGTTTCATGATACTCTGCTCCACCGATAGTACTGTCCATTATTAGATTAAATACATCATTTACAGCATCTAGTACTTCACGACGAGATCTAAAGTTCTTTAGTAGATCTATTTTGATACCACCGTTTTCAACAGAATATTTTTCGTATTTATTTTTGAAAATATATGGATTAGCATTTCTAAAGCGATAGATAGCTTGTTTAATATCACCAACCATATAGACGTTGTTGTTTTCAATTAATGATATAAATCTTTCTTGAATGTCATTAGTATCTTGATATTCATCAATCATTATTTCTTTAAATGAATCTCTTATTTCATTACGGACATCTTGATAGTCTTCTAGGATTTTAATTGATAGTAATGCAATATCTTGGAAGTCATAGATTTCATTTTCTTTTTTATATTTATGTAATTCGTTTAAGAAGTCTTTAACAATATCTAAAATTGCTTCAACATAGACATTTGTCTTTTCTAAAGATTTCATTATTTCTTCTTTAGAGCCATATTTGGTAACAACATCTTTTAATTCATCTAAAGTATTTTTATATTTCTCTTTGTATGGTTTTACTTCTTCATCTAGTTTAATAGATGGGAATCTATCTGGAAGATTAAGAATAGCGTTATAAATATCATCATATTCTTTAGCTTTATAAAGATTATTACTATACTCTTCCATCTTAGTAGATTGAGATTCAGTCAGATTGGATAAATAGTCTTCATAATAGTTATCTAATCTTTCTTTTAGTTCATTAATAATATTTAAGTAATCTTCATATAAGACTTCATAGAATTTATTAGTTGATATTCTTGTAGGATATGTATCAAAGTAAACATCACGGCTAGGCATTCCATCTATTTTAGATGCTATTTTAAGAATTGAATTTCTTAATGTAACATCATCTTTAACACAAAAATCTTTTATAAGTTTTGTGAAGTTTTCTGGTTTAGATGTGTAATATTTATCAAATACTTCATCGAGTAATTCTTCTTTTTTCATATCAATAATAGAACTTTCAGAGATAGCTATGTTATTAGAAATGTTTAGAAGATAATGATATTTTTTTACTACTGATAAAGCGTAAGCATCGAATGTTGTGATATAAGATTGATCAACTAATGGTAGTTCATATTTTAGAGATGGATCATCACTAATAGCAGATCTAATTCTTTCTTTCATTTCAGCTGCTGCTGCTTTGGTAAATGTTAATACTAATAGTTCATTAACATGAGTTCCTTCTTTTATTATTCTTAGAGTTCTTGCAGTAAGAACAGCTGTTTTACCAGAACCTGCTCCTGCTGAAACAATTATGTTTTTGCCTTTTTCGTTAATTGCGCTTAATTGTTCTTCAGTCCAAGCCATTATTCTTCGCCCCCAATAACATCTTCTTTTGATAGTTCTTCTAATTCAACAATGTCTTCATTAGAGTGGAAACAAATATCTTTGTATTTACAAAATCTACAGCCATAGTTAATATCCCCTATTCTCTTAGGAGCTATTTCAAATTTAGCAGCACTAATATCTCTAGCTGCTTCATTTATTTTTTCTTCAGCTATATCTTTTAGATGATTCATTTGTTTAGTTGTTAAGACTTTTGAATAACTATAGAAGTTATTATCTTTTGTTAAGCTTAAACTTTTTATCATATTTGATTTAGCAAATGAATTATCAAATGTAGAAAGTATATCAAAGTTAGTATTAGAATATCCTTGTAGTAATAAACCTTTTTTCTTTTCTTCTTCGTATTTTTTATTCTTTTCTACCACTACTTCATTATTTAAAATATGTTGTAGATAGAAACCTGCTACTTCAATATTTTCTAACTTGTTAGTGTTGTGTGCTAAGTATAAATATACTGGTAGTTGCATACCTATTCCATATGGTATTGTTTTTAAATCAACATCTACCGAACCAGTTTTGTAGTCAATAATAGCTATAATAGTTCTTTTTTCTTCTTTTTTGTATTTAACTTTATCAATGATACCTGAGAATGTTATTTTCATATCACCAGATAAACTTGTATAGATTTTTTCTTCATGTAGTTCATCATGTAGTTCAGTGTAGTTTTCCTGTTCTTTAATAGTATCAATTATGAATTCTAATTCATCATGTAGTTTCTCTAAAAAGAATAGTTCTTGATTATTAAATTCTGTTGCTAGGTTATTTATTTCTTGATTCCATAGTTCTTCATAAGTACCAGTGAATGTATTAAATTTTTCTAGAACAGCATGGAAAAGAGTTCCAATACGCTGATAGAAAGAGTCTTCATAAATATTTAAATTAAGAATATAGTTTATATAATATGAGAATGGACATTTAAAGTAATTATCTACTTTAGTATATGATAATGATAATTTATCATTTAAGAATTTATGTAGATCTTTTTTATCTATTCCTTTAAATGAATGATCATACGTACTATATGGTAAATCTTTATATGTAGATGATAGTTTAAATAGGTCTTCACTAGTTGTACCATATTTGTTGTATTCATCTTTTAAACTTGTTAGTTTTATTTTGTTATAAAGGTTAGAATAGTTATATTCTGTTTCTAAATCTTTAATAACTGGATAGTTTAATTCTTCATTAAGATTAGGAAGATTAAATTCTTCTCCATTAGCTATTTTTTTAGATGTAATAGTTAGATTTTTAATGTTAGATAAATACTTAATAGTTAATTCTTTTTCTTCAATATTTTTATCAACTGTTAAAGATATATTTAGTTCTTGTTTATCTTTATCAGACAAGTAAGATTCATCTTTATGAATAGTTGGTATAATACCTTGGTTAAAAGATAATAAGTAAACGTAATCGTCTTCTGTATAAGTATTTTCTAAATTGCTTTCATGTACTGAATTAATGATATTAGTATTTTTAATATTAGTATTTTTTAAGTCGGTTTTAATTAATGGTTTAATATCTTCATAATTGTTAACAAAAGCATAGTTATTAACAACATCTAGAATTTGATTATAGATTGTTTCTGAATCGTCTGAATTAACAAAGTTTCTTAATTCTTCTAATGTTTTATTCATATCTTTAGAATATAATTCTAAGAATTTATTAACGATATATGTTCCATAGATACTTTGTTTATCATTTATGGTAAATGGAATATTAAACATTGGGAATATTCTTCTTATAAGTTTATAGTATTCTTCATTTAGGTTTACTAAGTAAATATTCTTAATATCTATTCCATCTTTAATATTTTTACAAATACTATTAGCTACATATACAACTTCATCTTCGATAGTTGGTAATAATTTAATATCATGTTTTGAATACTTTGAATCATTAGTATTTATTATTTCAACATGACTAAAAGAATCTAAAGATTGTTTTAGAAGTTCAATTTCTTTTGTTGGATAAAGATTATAAATAGTTATGTTTTTGTTCTTTAATGATTCTTTAAATAGTTTATAAATACTATATAATTTATTATTAATTAGATCTTGTTTAAGATCTTTTAAAAACTTTAATTTAGGTCTTTTGTATTCTTTATCTTCAATATAAGTAAGATTGTTTAAATAGATATTTGCTATTTCGTAGATAACGTTATATTTGTTCATTATATAAAGAATTGCTTCTTTAGTATAGTCGCCATAATATAGTTTATTAAATTCATTATTAGTGTATATTTTAATATTTAATAAGGAACTATTAAAACTCTTTAATAGTTCTTTTTTATAAATACTAGATGTAATAATAATATCGGTATTTTCAAACATATACATCACCACTTTAATTTTATCATATAAAAGGTATCATAGTCCCAAAATAAAAATAAATTTAATATTTTGTATATTATAACTAGTATAAAGAGATTTTATAGCTAAAATATGGGCAATAAATTGATTTAATAGTTAAAGTACGATATAATAATCCTTGAGTGGAAGAGGGTTTTGGGTATGAATGCTATGTTATTAAATATCGAAGAAAGAATTAAAGACTTATTAGAAAAAGAATCTAATAATGGAAAAACGTTCTCTCTTCTTTTTATTGCCAAAAGAATTGACCCAAAGAATAAACTTTCTTATGCTGACTTTGAAATGGTATTAAGGAAAATGGAAATTGAAGGGACTCTATTTCATACTGAGGATGACGAATGGTGTTTATTTCCTCATGAACTAGGCTTCGTTCAATGTTCACTTTCCAAAAATCAAACAGGTGAAGGACTTATTAATATGCCAGATGGCAGAAAGTTTAAATTAGAAGGAGCTGAAGCTGCTACTATTTTAGATGGTGATTTAGTGGTTATTAAACCAACTAATAAGAGATCTGGTAATAGAATGGTTGCTGAGTTTATTAAAACCGTTAAGAGAAAAAACGGTTTAGTTTTGTGTGAGTATGATGAAGATTTTGCGATGGTTGGTTTAAAAACTTTATCTACCCGCCTTGGTTACCCTATCGTTTTAGAAGATGAATCTATACGCCTTAATAACCATGAAAAGGTACTAGTTCAAATTGATGAATTAACATACCCTGGAGTATTTAAAGCTAAGTTTGTTAGAAAAGTTCAAGAAAATGAAGATGTTAATTCTTTATTAGGGACACCTGACATTGAAGATTATACAATGGAAGTTTATAAACAAAACTATGAAAGATCTAAAGCTGAATATCAATATGAAGATTTTGTTGTTAAAGGTACTTTAAAAGTTAATAAGTACGGTGAAGGTATTGTTGAAACTTCAGATAAAAAAGTATATTACATAAAAAAAGAAAATTTTGGTGATGCTTTAAATGGTGATGTTGTTGAGATTAGGCCTAGTAAGTTAAAATCACACGGAAGAATTATTAGTGTTGTTGAAGAAGTAATTGAGAGAAAAGATGGTTTAGTTGCTGTTGAAGTAGTTTCAAGTAACAAAGGCGAAATCAACATCGTTCCTGTTAGTTATGCCCTTGAACACAAGTTAGTCTTACCTGAGGGATTTGATAAACCATTAGTTTGTGGTGATCGTTTCTTAGCAAAGATAGATTTAAAACCAAAGAAGAATAAATATGAAGTTGAGTTTGTTAGGGGTTTAGGACATAAAGATGACCCTGATGCTGATATTAGATTAATAGCAGCTGAGTTTGATATAGAAGAATCATTCACTGATGAACAAATGGCTGAAGCTAATGCAATGCCTGATCATGTTTTAGAAGAAGAAAAAATTGGTAGAAAAGATTTTACTAAAAAAAGAGTCTTTACTATAGATGGTGCAAGAGCTAAAGATAGAGATGATGCTTTATCAATTGAAACTTTAGAAAATGGTAATTACTTAATTGGAGTTCACATTGCTGATGTTACCCATTATATTCAACCGGGTATGGCTTTGTGGGATGCAATTTTACAAAGAGGTACTAGTGTATATATGGCTGATACCGTTATCCCAATGTTACCTCATATTCTATCTAATGGAATTTTATCATTAAACCCTGGAGTTGAAAGATTAGCATTTAGTTGCATAATGGAGATTAATCCTGATGGTGAAGTTGTTAATTTTGATTTTGATGAATGTGTTATTAAATCAGAAATGGCAATGGTATATGATGAAGTTAATGAAATATTAGAAAATGATAATGTACCTAAAGGTTATGAAGATTATGTTGATGACTTAAAAACTTTAAATCATTTATCTCATAAATTATCTGATAAAAGAGATGCTCGTGGAGCTATTGATTTCGATGATATTGAAAGTGATACAGAAATACAGTATGACGAACAAGGTAAACCAATTGAATTCTTGTCTAAGGGTCAGCGTTCTGCTGAAAAGTTAATTGAAAACTTTATGTTATTAGCAGGTACTTGTTATGCGGAATATATGATGATTCCAACTACTCTACGTGTTCATGAAGAACCAGATGTTGATGCTTTAGAGGAAGGAGTTAACAAGTTAAAGAAATTAGGAGTTAAAGTTAAGAGCGTAGATGATGTTCTTAATCCTTATTCTTTAACAAAGATTATTCATTCCATTAAGGATCAAGACACTAAATCATTAGCTGCTAGAATTATTCTTTGTTCAATGAAACGTGCAAGAATTGATGTAGACGAAACATTAGGACATTACGCTTTAGCATTAAGGAAAATTGGTCGTTTTACAAGTCCTATGCGTAGAGCTGAAGACGCTATCGGTCATTGGCAATTAAAGAAACAAAAATATGGTTGGTATGATTATGATAATTTTGATCAAGATATTAAAAATGATTATGAATGGATTAAAGAAGAAGCAAATCATATTAATATTAAACAATATAACGCTGATCAGGCTGAAAATGCTGCAATATGGTTAAGAATGGCTGATTATATTAATCCACGACTTGGTCAATTCTTTTCAGCAAGGGTATTTAATATTAATGAAAATGGTATTTTTGTTAAGTTAAAGAATGGTGTTATTGGTAAGATAGATCCATATGATTATACTAATGAATATTTAATATATGACGATAGTACAATGTCTTATGTAGGTAGATCCTCTGGTAATAGAATCCGTATTGGTGATGAATTAATGGTTCAAGCATTAGATACAAAACGTGAATATAGAACAATTAATTTTGGAGTGTCTAAAGAAGACGGCAAAAAACTTATTAAAAAAAGAGTAGCTTAACTACTCTTTTTTATCTGTTTATTACTGTTATTAAAACAACCATAACTCCAAATGCAAGAATACCTACTAAGAAGATACCTGCTATATCTCCACCTACTTTATCAGCGATGATATCCCACGTATATTCCTTTATCATGAGAAAGAAATCTTTTAGAGTTTCACCTATTGAAGAGAATTCATCTTTTACATGATCCCAAAAAGTTTGTTTAACTAAAGTATAAATCAAATTGTTAATATAAAAGTATGCTTGCATAATTACACTTCCTTATCATCTATAATTATAATATAGACTTGCAATTTGTTCAATTGTTTGTTATTATATCAATGTTCATGGCGGCATTGGTGAAGTGGTTAACACACCAGTTTGTGGCACTGGCATGCGTGGGTTCGATTCCCACATACCGCCCCATTTGTGAATATTACGAACTGTAAAGTTCGTTTTTTTATTAGTATTATAATTAATACTATTTTTTTATGTTATAATTTGTTTATGGTGATAGTATGAATTTTACATTAATTGGATCTATTATTATTTCTATAATTCCTGCTTTTATATTAGGTTTCTATATATACAATATGGATAAGGTTGAAAAAGAACCTAAAGGTTTATTAGTTAAACTATTTATTGGCGGAGTATTTGCTGTATTATTAACTGCTATCATTTCTGATATGATGAAATTACTATTACCCAACTTAACTAATTTAAAAAGTACTGATTTAGAAGTTCAATTGTTCTATAATTTTATTTTAGTAGCATTAGTTGAAGAAATATGTAAATGGTTGTTTTTAATAATATGTTCATGGAGAAATAAGAATTTTAATTTCTTGTTTGATGGAATTGTATACTCAGTATTTGTTGCTTTAGGATTTGCTACCTTAGAAAATATAATGTATGCAATAGCTTATTACGGAGATTTAACAATCTTATTGTTAAGAGCTGTATTATCTGTGCCAGCTCATGTATTCTTTGGTATATATATGGGTTACTTTTATGGTAAAGGCAAGATGTTAAAGCATAAGAAAGGCAAATATATTTCTGCGTTATTTCTTAGTTTAATAATTCCTGTTATATTACATGGTATTTTTGATTTTTGTTTAACTGGTAATCATTGGTCATATATCATTATTTATATTTTATTTATGATTGTACTATATATTATTTCGTTTAAGAGAGTATCAAAAGTTTCTCTTAATGATAAGTATTTTAAATAAGGCACAAATTGTGCCTTTTTTCTTGTAAAAATTTGAAAAAATAGGTAAAATATTTGTTAGGGAGGAATAAGTATGGCAAAGAAGAAAAAAGAAGAATTGGTTGAGGAAGTAGAAGAAGTTACTGAAGAAGTTAAAGACGTTGAAGAAAAAGAAGTTGTTGAAGACGACGAATACGTTGAATTAACTTTAGAAGAAAGAATTACTAATATTGAAAAAAGAACTAATATAACATTTGTTATTTCATTATTTATATTAGCTATCTCATTAATTACTATGATTGTTGTTATGAATGGTGGTTCTGCAAAAACAAATAGTAATACTAATGATACCGAAACTCAAGAACAATCAGAAACTAGTTCTTATGACACATCTGCTTTTAAAGAAATTAAAGCACAAGATATTGCTGCTGAATCTAAAAATCAAACTATCGTTGTTATGATAGGAAGACAAGGATGTGGATATTGTGCTATTTATGCACCTGTTATTACAGAAGTAGCTAAAAAGCATAATTTTACAGTTAGATATATTGATTTCGCTAAAATAGCTGATGTTAATAAATCTGTATTATTAGATGAAGATGCATTCAATCTAATTTCTAATTTAGATGCAGTTAAAGAATTCGAAGATGCTGGTGCTACAGCAATGAAAGGTACTCCTGCAACTTTGATTATTAAGAATAGTAAGATCCTTTATTTCATTAGAGGAGCTGCAACTGCTGAAATATTAGAAAACGCATTAAAAGAAACTGGAATTAAGTAATTGATACTTAATTCTTTTTTTGTGGTACAATGTTCATTAGGTGATGGCCATGGTAGAAATGAGAGCTAAAAATTTTAAAGAAATTAATCTGCCAATATTAAAAGATAAAATAAACAAATTAGGAGAACAACTAGGACTTGCAGTTATTCAAGTTGGCGATGATGAAGCAAGTGATATTTATGTTAAGCAAAAAGGTAAATTAGCTAGTGAATTAGGTTACAAGTTTGTTCATAAAAGATTTGATACTAATGTTAATAACGATGAAGTTATTAACTATATCAATGAATTAAATAATGATGATAGTATTGATGGTATTATTGTTCAAATGCCTATTCCTGATCATTTGGATTCTGTTCTTATTAGAAATAGTGTTAGTACTAATAAGGATGTTGATGGTTTAACATTTGGTAACGCTGGTAAGTTATTACACAACTTCCCTGCCCTAATTCCATGTACACCAAAAGGAATTGGTGAAATGTTAGATTTTTACCATATCAATGTTGATGGTATGAATGCTGTTGTTATAGGTAGATCTGTTTTAGTTGGTAAACCTATTGCTAATGTTTTAACTAATAGAAATGCTACTGTAACTTTATGTCATTCTCATAGTAAGGATATTCCATATTATACTAAGAATGCTGATATTATAGTTGTTGCTGTTGGTAAGAAAGATTTATTAACCGAAGATATGGTTAAAGAAGGCGTTATTGTTGTAGACGTTGGTATTAATCGCGTAGATGATAAATTATATGGAGATGTAGACTTCCCTAACGTAAGTAAGAAAGCGTCTTATATAACACCTATACCTGGTGGTGTTGGTCCAATGACAGTATATGAACTAATGAATAATGTTTATGAAGCACATGTTTTAAGAAAAAAAGGGATTTAAGTCCTTTTTTTTGTGGTATAATGTATGTATAGTTAGGAGGGTTAAGGATGAAGAAGAAAGAGTTATTAGTTTTATTATTTGCGTTAGTTTGCTTACTAACTGTTGGTTGTGGCAAAAACGATAAGAAGGAAGAAGAAATACCTTCTCCTCAAACATTAACTTGTGTAAACGAAGATGATGGAAATAAAATAACTACAACTATTGTTCAAGACATGAAAGAAAATAAATTCACAAAAGTTACTTTAAGTACTAAAATTAAAAAATCCGCTTACAAAGGTATTGCTAAAACTGATAAGAAATTAGTTAAAAAACTATGCGTAGATGAAGACGAAGAATATGTTAGTTGTACTGCAAAAATCGACGGCAAATATGTATTAACTGATATCGAATTTAAGACTGATAAATATGAAAAAGATATTGTAGAAGACAAGGATAATGGTCTTGAAAAGATTGACGCTAATACTTTAACAAAACTTAAAGAAGTAGTTGAAAAAGACGGTTCAAAATGTACTATAACTAAGTAGTATTGTAAAAAGCAAACTATTT
>Ga0247609_10000377_pt1 | contig 64347 bp, 63 predicted proteins | sample 172DNAGHGlowgp2_FD_193487 | JGI IMG/M metagenome (GOLD analysis project Ga0247609, IMG submission 193487) | Sheep rumen microbial communities from Palmerston North, Manawatu-Wanganui, New Zealand - 1728 DNA GHGlow gp2 | ecosystem: Host-associated > Mammals > Digestive system > Stomach > Rumen ...
TAAATCCGCTGAAGAAGCTACTTAGCCAGAAACCCAAAATATCCTGGTGATAAATTCAGAGGTACTGCTTATGAAGATGACGGTACTTACAAATCCATCGATGAAATCAAATACATCAAAGTCGAATCTGAAACTCAAAACACTAAGTTCGAACAAGGTGAAGTTAACATCCTCGATGGCATCACTGGTGGTGATGACACTAAGGCTGCCTTAAAGTTAGTCTCTGAAGGCAAAGCCAAAGAAACTCACTATGACCGTGCTGGTTATGGTAAATTAGGATTCCGTGCTGACTTCGGTCCTACTGGTTTCAAAGGTGTTAGAAGAGCTATCGCTTACTCCATCAACAGACCAGAATTCGCACAACAATTCACTGGTGGTTACGGTAGCGTTGTTAACGGCCCATACTACGAAGGCTTCTCTGCTTTCCAAGCTGTTAAAGACACTATCAAATTAAACAAATACACAACTTCCGTTGCTTCTGCTAAAGCTGAACTCGAAGCTGAAGGTTGGGTCTTTGATAAAGATGGTAAAGAATACAAATCCGGTATCAGATACAAGAAGTTATCTGGTTACGAAAAGACTTTAGATAACTTAACATTCAAGTCTATCGATGGTAAATACCAAACTACTTACGTCAATGGTGAATACTACATGCCATTAGCGATCAACTGGTATGGTACTCAACCAAACAACGTTACTGACTTATTAGTCACTAACTGGCAATCCTTAAAGACTGCTAACGAAGACATCGGTATGTACATCACTTACACTTCAACTGACTTCGTCACTGGCTTATATGCTGAATATATGCACAGCGTTGAAGATGGCTATGATGGCAACCAAAAATTGAATGCAATCAACTTCGCTTCTGGATTCAATAGTGCAATGTATGACTACTCATTCAACTGGACTATTAATCAAGATTACTACGAAATGTATTCTGCATGTTACTTAATGGACGAAGCTGACTTCTGGTCCAACTACGGCAATGCCTCAAACAACGCCTAATTAGTAACTAAAATTAGCATAATAGTCAACCAAATAATCACGGGTGGTCTATGGCCACCTGTGATTATTCATATTATTTAGACAAGGAAACGCAAATTATCTGCTTGCAGATGATTAGAAAGGAGTCAATATGGCAAAATATATCATTAAAAGAATATTGTACATTCTATTAGTGTTCTTAATTCTTTCCCTATTGCTTTTCCTTATCTACAATATGATTCCGCGTGATCAAGCTTACGCGGCTACTTCAACTGAGCTCAAAAATTTACCTTCCTCACAACGTGCAACCTTTGACTGGGGTGACCGTTATTATTACTGGCAGTGTTATTACGGCGAAAACGGATCTATCTTTGAAAGATATCTTAGATGGATTGGTCTATACCCATATACTTATTATGATGGTTCTGTGGCCTTTAACGGTATGCTCGAAGGTAACTTTGGTAAATCGATTGTTTATAATAAACCGGTTGTTGAAGTTATTAGCGCACCGATGGGCAACACCCTTTTCATCAACGTTTTTGCAACTATTATCGGTTTAGGTATTACTATCCCACTTGGTATCTTCTGTGCTGTTAAAAAAGGCACTAGACGTGATATCGGCGTTCAAGTGTTTACTATTATTGGTTATTCTCTCCCAGTGTTCATCATTGGTATTGTCTTCATGTTCTTATTCTCCGTCGTGCTCGGATGGTTCCCAGTTTCTGGTTCCCACTCCACATTCGGTTATGATGAGATGAATGCCTGGCAACAATTCTGGGATAGAATGTATTACATGACTTTACCACTTATCGTTATGACATTCTGTTCATTAGGTGGTATGACTCGTTACGTGAGAGCGGCGATGATCGACGCTTTATCCCTCGACTGCATCAAAACAGCGAGAGCCAAAGGTCTTAAAGAAAGAACTGTCATCTATTCCCACGCTTTTAGAAACGCATTAATTCCAATCATCACTTTGGTCATCGGTTGGTTCTTAGGCGTCTTCTCAGGCTCGATGATGATTGAAAATATCTTCTCTTTAAACGGTATCGGTTTATTCTATTACAATGCTTTAAACAGCAATGATAATGAAGTTGTTTTAGCTTTACAAATGTTCTACATCTTCATTTCCCTTGCTGGAAACTTAATCATTGATATTGCCTATGGATTTATCGATCCAAGAATTAGAGTTAATAAATAAGGAGGTGTATTGAGATGGCTAAAAAAGATAATCAACAAATTGAAGAAAAAGAAAACCTTGCTCAAGAAGCTCCTGTTAATGCTGAACAAAAACCAGCAGAAGAAGTTAAAGAAGAGAAGAAACCAAACAAAGTCGCTTCTACCATTGGTGGCATTTTCTATACATTATGGAGATGGATTAAGAGAATGTTCCTTGGTGCTTCTAAGGAAATTGCTTTTAACGATGATTTAAAGGTCACAAGACTTGAAAGCCCAAGCAGAATTGCTGCTCAAAAATTCTTTAGAAAGAAAGTCGCTGTTTCTGCCTTAGTGGTCTTCGTTCTCTTATTCGGATTCGTCTTCGTCGGACCATTAATCTTCCCAATCGATTATTCTTATTCCGATCCAGCGCAGTCAAACTTAGCGCCTACTATGTCTCTTAGAGCTGTCCCAGCAGAATTAGGAAATACTGGTGTTCGTGATATTAACGGCACTGCCTCATTCTCAGCAGGTGTTTCTAAAGAGAATAAACTTTATGTTTGGGGCTCAACAAAACCAACGATTACTTCTGGCGATATTTCCGTGTTCCCAGAAACTATTAAGAATGATAACGTTGCATTAGCCGCTGCTGGTAAGGATCATATGGTTGCCTTCACCACTGATGGATATTTCGTCGGTTGGGGTGACAACTCCTTAGGACAATACGGCAGTGATGATCCAGAATCCATCAGTGCCTATCCAATCGATCCTATTTTCAAAACAAAACTTGATCCTTCTAGATATGGTGGATTATATGCTTGTAACCAAATCACTGGTGCTATTTATGATAGTAAATTATACGTTTGGGGTAATAAAAACGCCTTAACTAATATCAACGATTTGAACAAGAATTATTCTGCTAATGCGAAGAAAGCAGCATTTGGTTATTACCGTGGTATCGTCTTAGACAATAATGGTGTGATTCACGGTTATGATAACCAAGAACTCTATGTCAATACTAGAGATTCAGAAGGCAACTGCAAAGTTTATCCTTCCGCTTCCGCTTTCTTAAAAACGAAAAAGATAGTGGATATCGCCGCGAGTGATAACGTCTTCTATGCGGTTACTAGCGATGGCTTGATCTGTGCCTTCGGTACAAGTAACTACGGGGAAAACGAACTTCCACTTATCCCAGATGGTGAAAAAGTTATCAGCGTCGCTGCTGGTGGTAAACACGCCGTCTGCATCACTGATGCTCATAAGGCTTATTCATGGGGCTATAACAGTGATGGACAAGCTTCCTTTAAGGGCATTAGTGGTTACAGTGCCTTTGGTGGAGCGAGACAAACTTATGTCGCTGATGAAAACGGCAAATTAACTGGTGCATATGGTTTAAAAGGTTACGTTATGGGTACTGATGGATTAGGTAGAGATATCTTTACTCGTATCGTCCACGGTGGTCGTATGACGATGACAATCGGTGCAGTATCAGTTATCATTTCCACAATCATCGCGATTATCGTCGGCGCGATTTCCGGTTACTTCGGTGGTTGGGTTGATATGCTCTTAATGAGAGTTACGGAAATTGTTGGTGCAATTCCATTCCTCCCATTCGCAATGCTCTTATCTCACGTTTTAACATATACTCCTGTCGATGAGACAACACGTATCTTCATCATCATGGTGATCTTAGGTATTCTTTCTTGGACTGGTCTTGCTCACATGATTCGTGGTCAAGTCTTGGCCGAAAGAGAAAAAGACTTCGTTTTAGCCGCGAAGGCTATGGGTGTTAAAGAAGGAAGAATCGCCTTTAAACACATCTTACCAAACGTCGTCTCTGTTATCTTCGTCAGTGTTACATTAGACTTCGCTGGTTGTATGTTGACTGAATCTTCACTTTCTTACTTAGGATTTGGTGTCCAACAACCAAGAGCGACTTGGGGTAATATGCTTAACGCCGCACGTAGTGACATCGTCGTACGTAACTACTGGTGGCAGTGGGTGTTCCCTGCAATATTCTTAGCGATCGCCACGATCTGTATCAACATCATCGGTGACGCGTTAAGAGACGTATTAGATCCAAAGGGATCGGGAGAAAGATAGTATGGCATTATTAGAAGTTAAAAACTTACATACCTTCTTTAAGACCCGTAAAGGTATCGTTAAAGCTGTTAACGATGTTTCCTATACCCTTGATGAAGGAAAAACATTAGGTATCGTCGGTGAATCTGGATCTGGTAAATCCGTCTCCGCGATGTCGATCATTAAATTATTAGATGAAAACGGTTACATTGAACAAGGTGAAGTTTTGTTTGAAGGACGCGATTTAACAAAATTATCAAGAACAGAATTATATTCCATTCGTGGTAATAAAATCTCCGTCATCTTCCAAGAACCAATGACTTCATTAAACCCAGTTTTCACAGTGAAGAGACAACTCTCTGAACCATTTATGATTCACCAACACATGAATAGAAAACAAGCAGAAAAAGAAGCTTTAAAGATGCTCTATGAGGTGCAAATTCCAAACCCAGAAGCGGTTATTAAACAATATCCTCACCAATTATCTGGTGGTATGAGACAACGTGTAATGATCGCGATGGCCTTAGCGTGTAGACCAAAAATCTTAATCGCTGACGAACCAACAACTGCTCTTGACGTTACTATTCAAGCCCAAATTTTAAAATTGATGAACGATCTTAAAAGAGATAATGGTACTTCCATTTTATTCATTACTCACGATTTAGGCGTCATCAATGAAATGGCTGATGATGTCGTTGTTATGTACTGTGGCCAAGTGGTGGAAAGAGCGCCAGCAAAAACTATCTTTGCTAACTGTGAATATTCCCACCCATATACTGAAGGATTGATGTTATCAATTCCACGTATCGAAATCAAAACAACACAAAAACTTGAACCAATTCCAGGCGCGGTTCCACACCCACTTGAACTTCCAAAAGGATGTAAATTTGGTCCAAGATGTAAATACTGCACAAAGAAATGTGTAGAAGAAGAACCACAACTCGTCGAAGTGACTCCTGGTCAACTCGTCAGATGTTTTTATGCAAAAAAGGAGGATAGATTAAGCGATGGACACAAAAAAGAAGTTGTTAACAATTTCGCATCTTAAGAAATACTTCCCAATTCCAAAGAATTCTATTTTCCAAAAAGAACAATATTTCGTAAGAGCAAATGAAGATATTTCCTTTGATATTTATGAAGGTGAAACAATCGGTTTGGTCGGTGAATCTGGATGTGGTAAATCTACTTTAGGCAGAGTTATTCTCCAACTCTATGAACAAACTGGTGGTTCAACCATCTATTACGGTAAGGACAAATCCGAAGTCGCCCCATGTTATGAAAAAGAGACGATTGAAAAATTTGATAAATACCATGCGAAATATTTAAAAGCGAAAGCGAAAGCTGATGATCTTCGTAAGAAGGTGGCAGAAGTCGGCGTGGAAAATGCAGATTTCTTCCTCTTACAGTCCAAATCATTAGCAATCACTGATGAGAAAACATTATTCAACATGATTGCTCGTGTTGTTGGTGGTTTCTTCGCAGTGGAAGATAAAGCCAAACGTGAAGCCGGCTTCAAACTCATGTTAAAAGCTTATGACTTAGACGTGGCGGTTGCGAAAGACAAAGCTCATTTAAACGATCTTCAAATCGATCTTGAATTCCAGAGCAATTTAGAAAAGAAGAACGAGAAGAAAATCGCTAAACTCAATGATGAAATCGCGGCGATGAATGAAAAGATTGCACAAGATCGTAGCGATAGAGGAAAAGCGAGAGAAGAATTAGCTGAATACAAAAAGCAATTCATGGATAATCCAAAATTCGTTGAATGCGAAGGATATCTCGACTACGGCGTTGACCTCTCCAGACTTAAATACCGTGAAATTAGAAGACTTAGAAGAGATTTACAAATCATCTTCCAAGACCCATATTCATCTTTAAACCCAAGAATGACCATTGGTCAAATCTTAGAGGAAGGTTTATTAACTCACCACTTCTATAAACGTGGTAGTAAAGCGATGAAAGACTATGTCTTAGAGACGATGAATAAATGTGGTCTTCAAGACTTCATGGTCTACCGTTATCCTCACCAATTCTCTGGTGGACAAAGACAGAGAGTTTGTATCGCGCGTTCCCTCGCGGTGAAACCAAAATTCGTCGTCTGTGACGAATGTGTCTCCGCCCTCGACGTCTCGATTCAATCACAAATCATCAACTTATTAGATGAATTAAAAGAGCAAGAAAACCTCACTTATTTATTCATCTCCCACGACTTATCCGTTGTTAAATACATCTCTGACCGTATCGGCGTTATGTATTTAGGCTCATTAGTGGAATTCGCTGATAAGGATGCGATATTCGATGACCCACGTCACCCATATACTGTCTCATTATTATCATCCATTCCAACAACTGAAGTCAGTGATAAAAAGAAAGAAAGAATCATCCTTGAAGGTAATATTCCTTCGCCGATTAGACCACCTCACGGATGTAAGTTCCACACACGTTGCTTCATGGCATGTGAAAAATGTAAACGTGTGACTCCAGAACTCGTCGAAGTTGAACCTGGTCACTTTGTCGCTTGTCACTTCCCTGAAAAGAAATTGGATAAAGATGGTAATTACCTCTTCCAATTAAATAAGGAGAAGAAAGATGAGCAAGGAAATTAAAAAACGCGAAGGATTCTTCCGCTTATTCAGAAAATACGGCAGCAATAAGTCCTATGAAGCTAGGCAAGAAGAACTTGGTAAAGAGGAAATCAAGCTCGATAGAAAAGATCGCTGGGCATTATTCTTCTCCGCGTTTCTAACCCTCTTCCTTCCGGCCTTATTAATCTTAGGACTAACAATTCTCCTAGCGTTATTATTCTTCAGAATTATACCTTGGCAATAACCAAGGTTTTTTTCTTTTCTATTTACCAAGTAGATTATATTGAAATATAATAACCTCGTTATGGAAAAAGAAACAATTAAATCTAAATATATCGCTTTAGGAAAAAAGCCATCTGCGATTCGTACATTATTTGAATATGGAAAAGTTCGTCGATTAGAAGTCGGGGATGATAGTGTTTTTGATTTCTCCATCGGTAATCCAAATGCACCCGCGCCGGACTGCGTTAAAGAAGCGATTATTGATTTACTTAATAACGACACTTCATTCCATCTCCATGGCTATACTTCTGCAGTTGGCGATTTAAAAGTGAGAGAAGCGGTTGCTGATTATTTAAATAAAACATATAACGCGAATACCGATGCAAAATTAGTCTATATTTCCTGTGGGGCAATGCCTGGATTAGCCGCTGTTTTTAACTGCTTAATTGAAGAAGGTGAAGAAGTGATCGTCTTTGCTCCCCATTGGCCAGATTATAAAGTCTTAGTCGACCAAGTCGGTGGTGTACTTATTAGAGTTAAACCAGAGACCACTAATTTTTATCCTGATTTTGATGATTTAATCAACAAGATAAACGAAAAGACAAAGATTGTGATCGTCAATTCTCCAAATAACCCAACTGGGGCAGTATATGACGAAAAAGTCTTAACCAAATTAGGAGAGATATTGTCGCTTAAATCTAATGAATACGGTCACCCCATCTTCTTAGTGAGCGATGAGCCATATCGCGATTTGATCTATGAAGATATGAAATATCCTTATGTTTCTAATTTCTATAAGGACTGTATCGTCTGTTATTCTTTCTCTAAGACATTATCTCTTCCAGGAGAAAGAATCGGCTATATCGCGGTAAATAAGGACTGTTATCACGCTTACGACTTAGCCTTAGCAATTGGGGGTTCTGCTCGTTCTCTTGGCTATGCCTGCGCGCCTAGCTTATTCCAGTTCATCCTTCCAAGATGTTTAGGCAAAACCGCGGATTTAAATTTTTATAAAGAAAATAGAGATATCCTCTATAAAGGTTTAACAGATATCGGTTATGAAGTGATTTATCCTCATGGAGCGTTCTATTTATTCGTGAAAGCGTTAGAAGAAGATGATGAACATTTTTCTTCTGTTGCTAAAGAGATGGATTTATTGATCGTTCCCTCTAAATCATTTGGTTATCCAGGATATGTCCGCGTCTCTTACTGCGTCGATAAAAAGACAGCGATTAACGGCTTACCAGTGTTTAAGAAATTATTTGATAAATATAAAGGAGATAAATAAATGCTACCAGATTTAAATAGGTTTAATAATGAACCAGAATTTCAAAAAGCCCTTAAAGAGATGTTCTCTTCTCTTGATAAAAGTGTTTTAAATGATAAGAGATATCTTGATAATGATATCTTCAATAAAATCATTGAACCAGACCGCATCTATACTTTTGATGTGAAATGGGTTGATGATAAAGGTGTTGAACATGTTAATAAAGGATATCGTGTGCAGTTTAATAATGTGAACGGTGTTTATAAAGGTGGCTTAAGATTTCATCCTTCTGTCAATTTATCAATTCTTAAATTTTTAGCGTTTGAACAAATCTTTAAAAACTACTTAACCACTTTACCAATGGGTGGAGCGAAAGGCGGTTCTGATTTCGATCCAAAAGGCAAAAGCGATGCAGAAGTGATTAGATTCTGTGAAGCGTTTATGAAACAGCTATATCCATATATCGGAGTGGATCTTGACGTTCCGGCTGGCGATATTGGAGTAGGAGCAAGAGAAATCCGCGCGATGTATTTAGCCTATAAAGATTATTCTGGTAAGTCCGATTGTTCTTTAACAGGTAAACCTCTTGATTTAGGTGGCTCATTATGTCGTACAGAAGCCACAGGTTTTGGGGTCACATATTTTGCTGAACAAGCTTTAAATACCTATAAAAACACTTCCTTAAAAGGAAAGACAGTTGTCGTCTCTGGAAGTGGGAATGTCGCCTTATATTGCTTAAAGAAAGTCACAGAGTTAGGCGGGAAAGTTGTCGCGATGAATGATTCTTCTAATGCAATTTATAATCCTGATGGCATCGACTTTGAAATTTTAAGAGAAATCAAAGAAGTAAAAAGAGGAAGAATTAAAGAATATAAAGAAAAATATCCAAATACTGAAGTGCTTAATAGCAAAGATATTTGGAGCATTAAATGCGATGTCGCTTTCCCATGTGCCACCCAGTTTGAACTCGATGAGAATGATGCCCAAAAGCTCATCTCTAATGGGGTTATCGGTGTCTTTGAAGGGGCGAATATGCCTTGCACATTAGAAGCCGCAGAATTATTCATTAAAAATAAGATCATCTATTCTCCTGGTAAAGCCTCTAACGCAGGTGGAGTTGCCGTTTCTGGACTAGAAATTGAACAGAATAAAAAAGGTGAGAAATGGTCTTTTGACGATGTTGATCATCGCTTACAAGGGATCATGTCTAACATCTTTAATAACATCTATCATACAGCGAAAGAACTTGGAGACGAATATAACCTCGTTAAAGGGGCAAATAACTACGCCTTTAAGGGCATCGCGGATAAGATGCTAAATAGATAATATAATTATTATCATTTATTTTTGAATATTTTTAAAATTACTATACTATTACATTAATAAGAGGATTTTGTTATGGAAAAAATAAAACTTAAAGACTTTTTAACTTTTAAAGCTCCATCGTGCTTAACCCTTTCCCCAAATGGTGAAGTGGTGGCTTATTTAGTAAATGAGATTAAAGACAATAAATATGTTAAATCTCTTTATATATATCGAAACGGTAAGACCGTTAAACTATTTGAAGACGAGAAAGTATCGCGTTTTGAATTTAAAGATGATAACACGATATCTTTTATTTCTCTTAGAGGTAAAAAAGATGAAGCAAGAGTGGAAAAAGGAGAAACGTTCACCTCGTTCTATGAAATTAAACTTGATGGTGGAGAAGCTTATAAAACTTATGAACTTCCTATTTCCGTCAATAAAGTGACGAAGATCGATGATCGCTTATCCCTTATCTCTGCAGGTATTGATGTTAGATTTCCTGACTTATATAAACTTAAAAACAAAGAGAAGAATAAAGCTTTAGAAGAGATTAAAAAGAGCAAAGATTATAAAGAATTAACCGAATCCCCATATGTTTTTAACGGAGTGGGATTTATTCAAGGTTCACGTAGTAATTTATTCCTCTATGACAATAAAACAAAGAATTTAAATCGTTTATTAGAACCATATTTTGATGTTGATGGTTATGTCATCATGGATCGATTAATCTATATTGTGGGAAGCCATTTTGAGACTACTAGACCTTTAAAATCAAGCATCTATACATATAATCTCGATAATAACGAATTTAAAGAAATAGTGCCTCCAACAAAGATGATTATGACGATTCAAAAAGTCGGTGATGATATTCTTTTATTCGCGGAGATGGATAACGCTCCTCATCATGGATTAAATGTTAACGATCATATCTATCGTCTAGATAGAACTAATAACAAATTGATTTTAATTAACGCGGCAGATGAATCTCTTGGGCATGGTATTTTAAGCGATGTGGAATATGGAGTTAGCCGATTCTTTAAAGCAGATGATAAATATTTATATTTCCCGGTTAACGATATCTATGATACTCATCTTAAAAGAGTGGACCGTGATGGGAATATCGAAATGGTAATTTCTCGAAGTGGGGCGCTTAGTGATTACGATGTTATTAACGGCAAAGTCGTCTATAGTGGTTTATATGATAATCAATTATTAGAAGTCTATAATCAAAATGGTAAAAGAATATCTTCTTTAAATACAAAATACTGTCGTAGCCACTCCATTCAAAAACCAGAATATATTAAAACTACTTATCAAGGTGAAGAAATCGATGGTTGGGTGCTTTATCCTGTTGGTTATGATTCTAAAAAGAAATATCCTGGCATTTTAGATATCCATGGTGGGCCGAAATGCGCGTATGGTGAAGTCTATTTCCACGAGATGCAAGTCTGGGCGAATAAGGGCTATTTCGTCTTCTTCTGTAATCCACATGGTAGCGACGGAAAAGGCAATGACTTTGCCGATTTAGCGGGACGTTGGGGACAGATAGACTATGAACATATCATGGCCTTTGTCGATAACGTTTTAGAACATTATCCAAATATTGATAAAGAGAGACTTGGCTGTACAGGTGGATCTTATGGTGGATATATGTCGAACTGGATTTTAGGACACACGGATAGATTTAAAGCGATCGCTACCCAAAGATCTATTATGAACTGGGTGTCGATGTACGGCATCGGTGATATTACTCCAAATATGTGCGATTGGGTCTGCGATACAAATCCATATAGCGAAGAAGGATACCGTCAAATGTGGGAACATTCCCCTCTTAAATATATTGATAATGCGAAAACCCCAACGTTAATCATTCATAGTGAAAATGATTACCGCTGTCCAGTATCTGAAGGCTATCAATTATTCACTGCGCTTACTTATAAAGGCATTCCATGTAAGATGGTGATGTTTCACGGCGAAAACCATGAATTGTCTCGTGGAGGAAAACCTTCTAACCGTGTTAAAAGATTAGAAGAAATTACTGGTTGGTTTGATAAATATTTAACTAAATAATAAACCCAATAGAGCCTTTATATTCTTGTAATTCAACATCATAGACAAAGGGATATGATTTGATTTGCTCAATGGCTCTTTTTACTTTATTTACATCTGTGGTGGCACCGATATAAAACGGCATCCTTTTGCGATAGTCTGTTTTAACATTTTTAAATACAGTGCTATAACTAATATCGTATTCACCGTTATCGTCATAAATATGATAGTCGTCCCATAATGAGCCTATTTTGCCAATGCTCAACAAGTCTTTGACCATTGGGAAATCTTCTTTTGTGTACTGTTTAAACTTGATGCTTTCTTCGTTTTTTAAAGTGACATAGATCGTCGGTCCATAAAGAGCTTCTCCAATTATCGAATAATCGATATTTGAATAGTGACTGATTTCCATTCTCTGACCTTTGTCATACCACTTGTTAAATTGTTCTAGTGGTAATTCAGTAAAAGATTTCATATATTGACGTTGACAGTAACTCAAATAGATAACTTGTTTTAAAGAAATATCATCATCCATATATGATTCTTTCAAATATTTATATGTATTAAAATATTTGTTTTTTAAGATGATAGAAAAATCATATGGTGACTTAAAGAAAGACGGACCAATCTGGTAATATGTATCTTTCTTTCTAGCTTTATTGATGAGAAGATATGTTTTATATGTTGGATGAATAGAATTGAATTCTAAGGCATATTCTTTATTTTCAATTTTCTCAATCTCTTCTTTGCTCACCTCAAACCTTTGGGAACAGGACGCTAAAGAAAAAGGCACTGATAACAGCAAAACAAGGGATAATAATAAGCCTTTTGCCCTTTTCATATTTTAACGTATATCACAAAAGTGATTATATGTCTATTGATTAAGAATCATCTCTTTGGCGTATTCGAGTTGACTGTTAGTGACCTTGCCACCAGAAATCATCGATGCGACTTCATAGATTTTTTCTTCAAGTGTTAACTTTTTGATGGATGTAAATGTTCTTCCGTCTTTTACTTGTTTAGATATTTTTAAATGATGGTTTGATAAACTCGCTACCTGTGGAAGGTGAGTGATTGATATGACTTGTGTTGATAAAGATATTTCTTTAATCTTTTTCGCCACTTTGCTAGCGATTTCTCCGGATATACCAGTGTCGACTTCATCAAAGATGACAGTGGATATCTTCTGCGATTTGATGAACAACGCTTTTATCGCGAGCATAATACGTGACATCTCGCCTCCAGAGACGACCTTTGATAGTGGTTTCATGCCTTCTCCAATATTGGTCTCAATATAAAATTCCACTTCATCGATACCGTTAGGAGTGAAGATAGATAAGGATAAATCATTATCTTTTTTCGAAGAAGTGATTTCGATATTGAGTTTCACCTTTAAAGCGAGGTCCGCCATATTGTTAACGAGTTCGTTAGAGATTGATTTTGCGATTTGTTTTCTCAGCTCGCTTAATTCGTTCGCGGAATTATAGGTCTTATCGTATTGGGAAGATAATCTCTTCCTCTCTTCTTTTAATGATGTATCTAAATCGACATCATCTTGGAGAAGGACTTTTAATTGGTTTTGATAATCTAAAAGTTCTTCAACCGTCTTCCCGTATTTCTTTTTTGCTTGGTTGATCGCGTTAGAACGGGTTTCCAGTTCATCGAGTTCATTTGGATTATAGTCGAGATGTCCTAACTTATGATTGATATCGTTATAGATATCTTCGAGTTCGTAGTAGTAGTCATTAAGCTTATCCGCGACTATTTTATATTCATTTTGATATTCGCTTAATTTATCGATATTCTCTTTGATGTTATAGATATCTTCTAAGGAATCTTTGTCGATTAACTCTTTGCTCTCTTCAAGAAGGGCGTAGATCTTATCATAGTTCTTTAATAGCTCGATACGAGAAGCGATATCCTCTTCTTCACCCTTAACGAGATTAAGGGAAGATATCTCTTTTAATTCATATTCATAGATATCTCTTTTATCTTTGATATCTTGAATCTTTTTAACGAGAGATTGATATTCTTCATTTTGCTTCTTTAATATCTCTAATTCATTTAAATAATTGTTTCGATATTCGTTGACGAGTTCATATTTAAAGCCATCGATAATCTCGAGGTAATTATCTTTATTTAATAGCTTCACCATATCGAACTGTTGATGGATATCAGCGAGATATTTCGCGAGGGATTTAAGTTCATTTAAAGTGACGTTCTTATCGTTGATTTTGATGACGTTTTTATTTTGGGAGATGGTTCTTGAGATGATGATTTGTTCATCTAAGAAATCGATGTTTAAATTTGATAATATCGCGGAAATGCGTGGGTTTTTGGAATAAAAATAGCCGATAATTTCCGCCTTTTCTTTACCGTTTCGAATCATTTCAGTGCTCGCACGTTCACCTAAAAGAAGGTCGATGGTATCGATGATAAGTGACTTGCCCGCGCCGGTTTCACCTGTAAGAACAGTAAGTCCGTTTTCTAATTCGATATCGATATCTTCAATGATTGCAAAATTTTTAACAGATAATCTCTTTAGCATAAAAATATTCTATACCATTCAATTAATATTGAAAACGATTATAATAGATATATGGCTGTATTAAATTTTGACCACACCTTAGCAACATTTATCAAGATCAAAAATGATTTGAGCAAACTACTTCATATCATCACGGTTTTAACCCAAGTAATATTCATCGGTTATTACACTTATTTAGTTGTGATCAATGTGAATAGATTAGCCTATCTCATCATCTATAGTATCTTCCTTGGATTATCAGTAGCGTTCCTCCTTTATTATCTCATCAGACTTAGAGGAATGGCTCAAAGGGTGAAGCGCATCGAATCAAGAGTGGTGAGGCGCGCTTTTAGAATCGCTAAATACATAGTGAAAGCGGCAGCGATTGGTTTAGCCATTTATCAAGTCGTCGTCATTGAAACTTCCCAAACGATGATTCTTGTCACCGCTTTATCATCATTCTTCTTGATGTTCAACATCATCTCTGAAATCGTCATCGTCTATGTTGATGGGGCGATTGATAGAGTGATGCTAGCCTATTCGATGGACCGCGATGAGAATATCGTCAACAAGCTCATCGGTGGTGACCTTAACCGCAGCAATTTGGCAATCGCTGATGAAGAGGAATTAAGAGAGAAGATTAAAGCTGACAAAGAGAAATATATCAAACCATTACCTGAATCTAATGAGCCAGATCCATGGTGGCTTAAAAAAGCGAAAAACATCCTCAATAAACAAGTGAATAAAAGAATGAAATCTAATGATGAAGTTATCGATTTAAGCGATGATGACCCTCATTAAATCTATTCGCGTATATAAATGTTATTATCCTTTCTATGCATAAATGCATCTTTGTGATAGACTAATTTTATGGACGAAGATAAAGAACCTGAAGTAGTAGAAACTAAAGAAAAACCCGTTTCTGAACAACAAAAAAAGAAAAAACACGCGACGATTAAATATATCATCAACATCGTCATCGTTTTGGTATTAACAGTTTTAGCCTTAGTTATCTCTTTAGGTCAAGATTTCCAAAACTCTTTTAAGATTCTTTCTCAAACGAGAATACAGTGGCTCCTCGTGATGCTCGGCATCATGGTGGGCATCTCTTTAGTGAGAGCGTTCATTCTTTTTTGTTTCGCGCGTCTATATACACGTGATTACCATTACTACCAAGCAATCCTCGTCGAATCGATTGGTAACTTCTATTCAGCAGTGACTCCAGGAGCGACTGGTGGACAGGTGATGGAAGCCTATTTCTTTAAGAAACAAGGCATTCACATCTCTAATGCAGTCAGTATGCTTGCGATGTATTCCATCGTCTATCAAGGTGTGCTCATCATCTTTGGTTTGATTTCTTTTGGCATTAAATTCCAGATTTTAAACGATATTGCTTATGTGCATTTCGATTTAGGGTTCGTGAATTTTGATTTATCGATTTGGTTATTAACCGTCATTGGCTTCTTGCTCAATATCGGAGTTATCTTCCTCGTCTTTATGATGGCCTTTTGGAAGAGGTTTCATCGCTTTATCATGGGACCAGTCGTCTCTTTATTAACAAAGATTAGAATTGTTCGCGATCCAGATAAGACTAGAGAAAGATTAAGAGTTCAAGTCGAAAACTTCAAAATTGAATTTAGAAGATTATGGTCTAATATTCCATTCACGATTTTAGTGACCGTTCTCTTCGTCGGTTTATTCATCTTAAAATTCTCGATGCCGTTCTTCGCGGGTAAGGCTTTAGGCAATGAAGGTAGCGGGGCATCTTGGGAAACAGGTTTCTGGGATTCCATATTCTTAAGCAACTACCATCAAATGGTCACTGGTTTAATTCCTATTCCAGGCGCGGCTGGTATCTCTGAATACTTCTTCACCCAGCTCTTCGTCGATATGAAAAACCCACAGAACGGATTCTATTATTTGCTTCAAGATGGAGCGAACATGTCTTCCGAATTATGTTCATCCGCGCTTCTTCTTTGGAGAACTACAACATTTACTTTGCCTTTGATATTCGCGGGCTTTGTCACTGCTTTTTATCGTGCCGCCCCTCATCATCTCGAAAAAGAAGAGGGAGAGGCACCATCAAGAGAAACATTTATCGAAGCCCAACGTCAAACTTTGTTAGAACGTGAAAAAACGTTACGAGAAACGATTCACACGAATGAATTATCGCGTCGGGCGATTATGGAAAGACTGAAACAGGTGAGTCAACCGCGACAGAAAAAACCAAAGAGCACTTCCCATCATAGAAAGAAAAAAGATGATAATAACGATGAAGATGGCAATTATACCATCAACATCGATAGTTAGGAGAAATTATGAATATCGCATTATTTACAGATACATATCCTCCATTTATTAATGGTGTTTCCACATCGTGTTATAACCTTGCCCAAGTTCTTCGTAAAAATGGTCATCGCGTTATCGTCGTCACTCCAAGAACGACAGATGGCAAGCTCGAATGCATCGATGATGTCATCTATATGCCGGGTTTAGAGATGAAGAAATTATATGGCTACCGCCTCACGAAATTCTTCGATAAGAAAGTGCTCAATATGCTTAGGGAAGCAAATATTGAACTCATTCATAATCAGACTGATGTCACCATTGGCATGTTTGCGCGTCGTGCAGCAAAGATTTTAAATGTCCCAATCGTTTATACATACCATACTTCTTATGAAGATTATACTTATTATGCCGTTAGAGGGATGATGGATCGCGTAGCGAAGAGAGTGGTTCGTGCTTATTCCCGTTCCATCGGTAGAAATGCGACAGAATTCATCACTCCAAGTCAAAAGACTAAAGATTATATGAGAAATGTTGGTCATGACATTTATGTCAATGTCATTCCTAGTGGTATTGATTTATCCATCTTTAAAAGACAACCTGGAGAAGAAGAAAGAATCGCTGAATTTAAAAAAGAACATGGCATTGGTTTAAATACGAAAGTTATTCTCTTATTAGGAAGAGTAGCCAAAGAGAAGAGCATGGATGTCTCCATCTCTAATTTCGCGGCATATTTAAGAAAACATCCTGATGATGATGTGAAGATGGTTGTCGTTGGAGATGGCCCTGCTAGAGGCGAACTCGAACTATTAACACATGAAAAGAATATTGCGAGCAAAGTTGTTTTCATCGGCTTTGTTCCTGCTAGTGAAGTTCCATTTTATTATCATGTCGCAGATATCTATTCTTCCGCGTCCGTGACGGAAACCCAAGGTTTAACATTCAATGAGGCGATGGCGGCAGGCGCGATCATCCTCGCTCGATATGATGATAACCTCACTAATGTCATCACCGATAGCAGGACGGGATTCTTCTTTACTGATGAATCTAGTTTCATTGAAAAATTAGAAAGAATTTTTGCCCTTTCTAAAGAAGAGAAACAAGAAATTATCAATGAAGCTTATAAAGTAGTTGAAAATTATTCCATCGATAAATTTTATGAAAATATCATGACTGTCTATGAAAGAGCCCTTAAAAAATACTGGTAGAATAATCACCAAGATTAAGAAGTGTAAAAGCCATGTCAATGTCTACATCGGCGATCGTAAATTAGAATTATCGGAAGATGTATTCACTTCTTTTTATTTATATAAAGGAAAAGAGATTGGGGATAAGGAATATCGAGAGCTATTAGATAGAATCGATAATGAGAAGCTCACTTCTTATGCGTTACGTCTCGTCTCTGAACACCTATATAGTGAATTTAAAGTCAGAGAGAAATTATATAGCAAAGACGCTAGTAAGCCCCAAGTTGATGAAATCATTAAACTATTAAAAAAGAAGGGGCTTGTCGATGATGATTTATTGATTGATGAATATCTTGCTTACGCCAGTAGAAATAACATCGGAAAGAATAAGATTAGAGATAATCTTTTAAAGAAAGGTATCTTCCAAGATAATATCGATAAGATCAAATTTAAAAATAAAGATGAAATTGAAAAAGCAAGGAAACATCTCCCCAAGCTTATTAAGCGTTATGAGAAATATAATGCGACTAGTCAAAAGAATCATGTTGTCCAAGCTCTCATTAGAGAAGGATTTGATATCGATGTCGCTTTAGAAGCCAGCAAAGATTTAAATCTCAGGGATGAAAAGAAAGAGAATAAATTAATCAAGAAAGATTATGAAACTATCAAGACTCGTTATTCTCGTAAATATAAAGGCAAAGAATTAAAAGAAAAGATCTATGCCGCTTTAATGAGAAAAGGCTATAAAGGAAAGGACATCTTAAAGGTGTTGGGTGAATAATATGAAATTTGTTAATGAACTCGTTGAAGGCGATATTGTAGAAACTCAGTTCCTCATTGGCTCAAGCAATAAATGCATCAACAATATGGGTGCTTATTATTATAATTTAGAACTCAAAGATTATACGGGAACAATCTCTGGTAAGAAATGGGAAGCGAAAGAAGAAGATGAACAAATCTTTGTCGCCGGCAATATCATTTACGCGCGTGTTGAAATTCTTAAATATAAAGAAGCTTTACAAGCTAAAGTAGTGACCGCGAAAGTCATCTCTGCAAAAGAAGTGGATATCACTCGCTTTATTAAAAGCGCTCCTCGTAAAAAAGAAGAATTAATCGATAAACTCAATCATTATATCTTTTCTATCAAAGACCAGGACTGCTTAAAGATCGTCAATTATTTTATTAACAAGGATAAAGAGAAAATCTTTAATTATCCTGCCGCGAGCTCCATTCATCATGAATATGCTTCTGGCTTATTGATGCATACAGTTTCCATGCTTGAACTTGGGGAATTCCTTTATCACCAATATCCAGATATCAATTACGATTTATTGATGTCAGGCATCATTCTTCACGATTTAGGAAAGACTGTTGAACTTGAAGGCGATATCGTCTTTAAATATTCTTTAGAAGGAAGATTACTAGGCCACATCTCCATTCAAGCTGCTGAAATTAGAAAAGCCGCGGATAAACTCGGTATTAAAAGCGATGTTCCAATGCTTCTTGAACATATCGTCTTATCTCATCACGGCCAACTCGAATATGGTTCACCAGTGATGCCGCTTACAAAAGAGGCTCTCCTAGTCAATTTAATCGATAACTTGGACTCTAAGATGACGATCGTCACAAAAGCCCTAGAAGGCGTAGAAAAAGGCGAATTTTCCCAGAAGGTATTCGCCCTTGATGGTCGTAGCTTTTATAAAGCCAGATAATATCTAAATATTATAGATTTGTTTTAATGGAATTACATAACGCGGGGAGGTTGATATCTTCCGCGTTATTTTTCATTTCTAAGATAAAGCCATCGCCATGTTCATAACGTGGAATGACGTGAACATGGAAATGAGGGACGCTTTGCCCAGCAGCTTCATAACAGTTAGTTAAGATATTAACACCTTTCGCGTGGAGACGGTCAATCATCACTTGACCAATCTTTTGTGCGACATCCATCACCTTATGCATAATTTCATTAGGTGTGGCTAAAAATGTATCATAATGTTTCTTTGGGATGACTAAAGTATGACCTTTAGTGACTTGGGAGATATCAAGTATCGCGATGACATCGTTATCTTCATAGACGACATGCGCGGGAATTTCTCCATCGATAATTTTACAAAAAACATCTTTTTCCATATTTGTTTACCTCATAAATATAATAGAACTATTTTATTTAAAATAAAACCAGCTCAATGACGAGCTGGTGATATTTGTTTTGTTTCGATGATTATTCGAATAATTCTGGATAAGTGTCTTTGAAGTAGTTATAGACAGTATCGTCGTGATATTCGATATTCATCTTTTCTAAGAAGTACTTAGTGGCAAGAGTGGAATAAGATTCGCCTGTACCGACAACCTTAGCGATTTCGTTGACGATTGATTCCATTGTCGCTTTTCCTCTGAGTTCAGCATAGGAGTTAGTGCTCTTCTTAGATAATTTAGAGGATGAAGATGCTTCTTCGATTTGGATGATGTAGTAAGTGGATGAAGCACTGTCGTAGTGGAGGATATCATTTTCTGGATCCGCACCATCGATAGAACTTGCAGTCTTTAAGTAGTTCTTACCATTGATTCTCGCCACATATGGGGATTCATCTTCTGGTTTAGCATAAGTCCAAGCATCATCTTTTCTTTGCCATCTATCAGCGTTATTTTGGGCTTCTTCAGTTTCTTTGACACCGTTAGCAACACCGATGTTGAAGAGTCTGCCTCTGATGGATTCTGGTAAATCAGTTAAGCCACCGTTTTTCACGAACCAACCAGTAGTGGTATAGTCCTTGAGTTCGAGTTCACGAGTCTTGAGTTCAAGGCCAGTCTCTTTAGTGTATTTACTAGTGTCAGTGAATGTGCTTTCGGCAGTGGTGTCGAATGACGCTTCAGAACCCGGGATTTGAAGTGGTGCAACATAAATCTTATTATATTGTTGCATTAAATCACCATATTCGGTACCAGTGTAATATGTGCCTTGATTTTTGAAGACATCTTTTAAGTCTTTGTTGGCGATGAATTCTTTTTGTTCATCGGATAAGTTAGAACCAACGTAGATAGAAGCATATTCCTTAAATGTATCAAGGGACACTTTAGTGCTGTCTTTAATAGTAGTAGCATCTGGTTCTTCGTTGATTTCTTTGACGAGTTCTTTCATCAAATAGTCAGAAGCTTTTGGAGTGTTCTTGTTATCAGCAATCTTGATGATGTTCACTTTACGGGCATAGCTACGTCCGAGTGTGTTATATGTTTCATCTAATAAGTATTGCTCATTTAAGAGTTGACGGTAGATTGTTGGAATAATCTTTTGTTCCACATAGTGGAATGTTTCAGATTGGTAATATTCCTTGTGGAGGAATTTAGTGAAGACTTCTCTTTCTTCGTATTCTGGATCGAGGATACCTTCATATAATTCACCAGTGAATCCCACGGCATCTGGATCCGCGACATTCTCTAAGCTCGCGTGGAGGGCTCTTAAGAATTTCTTCTCAGAGAAGATATTTCTATCGATGTAAGTGGAGCCTTTGATGGATGAATATAAGTTTTCGGCAACGCGGTCTTCGATGGTTTCCCATTTAGCGACGACACGAGCGAATTCAGTTTCTTCATCAGTCACACGGTTTCCATTATCATCTAAAGTCCAATAGGCTTTGTGAGCGTTTAAGAAGTTTCTCGCTGGAGTTTTGTCGGCGTCATTAGAAACGATGTTCTTATAAGCATCTTCTAATGTGATAGTGCCTTCAGCTGGGGCTGGAGAAACGCTTTTGTTGTAATAACCGAAAGTAGTGATGGAATAGGAATATAATAATTCGTTTAAGACATCGCTTCCGATATTACCGCTTCTGATGCTGTCATAGACGACAGACATTTCATTGTTATAGATTTTTTGATCATAACCCTCGACAGTGATGATTTGTGAGGAATAATCAGTAGCTTTTGCGACGACTTCGGAACAGGCAGTTAAGCCTAAGACTCCGAGCGCGGATAAGGCTAATATGACTAATTTCTTATTCTTCATAGTAGCATAAACCTCCTTCGGCCCAGTCGCCGGTTTTCGCAGTACCGGATATGAATCCGATAGCGCATCTAACGTTGACTACACGTTTGACTGGTGTATTTTCTGGGACAGAAGCACCAGCGTTGCCAGTTGTATAACGGACTGTGTAATCTCTTTGTTCATTTTGCACGTTGAGGAGTTCAAGATAAGTCTTCCAAGAGGATGTTAATGTATTAACCGCGGAGTTCTTATTGTTGGCTTTAGTAGCCGCGATGTATTTAGCGATTTCTTCACCGAGGTTGATACCATCAGTATTGTTGAAAGTAATCTTGCCGTTGCTAGTTAAGAGTTCGTATAAGCGGTAATCATATGTGGAGTCAAATGATTTGATCGCTGTTTTGATTTCACTAGCACGTGTGTTGTATTCACTGATTTCATCAGTGGAAATGTAGTTAACATATGTGGATTTGTCAACGCCCTCGTATGATGGGAATTTTTCATCTCCTGGGATATATGTTGTGTAATACTCTTCTAATGAAGGGGCTTTAGTGGAGCCATCATTGAAATCATAGATGGATTTTTGCATGATCATGAGGTGGATGTCATAGCTTCCTCTAACACCGATGATCACATGTCCAGCTTCATCAGTGAGGTAACGTTTGCCGTCTTCTTGTTTATCAGACCAACGTGGACCGCCATCGATTAATGTTGGATCTTCCACTGGTTCACCACTTGCATCAAGCAATTCATTAGTAATAACGAAAGGATTATGTAAGTTTAAGAAATTGTTCCAGTAAACGTTTCTTGGATAGTAATTGGCGTTGCCATCATTGACCTTTTTGCCGTTCACTAATTCTGTTTCAGCTTCTTTACCGATTCTCACAAAGGCATCGTATGGAACCTTGGCAAGGCCTAATCTAGTAATTTCTTCTTTAACAGTTGTTTTAGAAACTGGAGCAGCTCCATCAGCATATCTACTGATTGTCACTTCTTCGTTGAGGCCTAAGCCTTTTTCAATAGTGGCGTTAGCGGCTCTTCCACCAAACACGTTATCGTAGTAATAAACACCTAATTTGAATTCATTGACGAAACTAGTGCTTGGAGTCATGATACCGACGTCACCACCTTTAGCAGCGCTGCCTTCATCACCGGATAACTTCTTCGCAACTTCAGCAAAGGTATATTTGGTATCCATTAAGTAGTCGATGACGTTACCAATGTTCTTGGCTTGATCTGTGCTGATAGTACCATTAAAGTAGTTATTCGCGCCATCGCTCACAGAGACGAGTACGTGTCTAATGTGATATGGGAAAGCAGCATTACCATTACTATTAACAGGTTGACCAGCATCATCGATACCGAGATATTCCTTGGTTAATGCGAGTTTGTTATCACTGAAATATTTATCTTCCAATTCCTCTTTTTCGAGTTGATAAATGAAGTGTTGTAATAAACCTTCTTCATCTTTCACCCCGTAAGAGCTGAGGATTGAATCCCATTCAGTGGAATAGGAAGTATTGTTTGTTTTTGCATTTTCTTCTGCTTTTTGTTTGGCACCAGTCACGTTGTTTTCGGCTTCAGTCTTAATTTGTGCATTAGACTTCTTGTAAACCGTTTCACTACTGGAATCAAACTGATAACGGATTATTGATTCAAGAATCGCTGAATAGTATTTCGCAATGCCGTCGCTTGATTTACGATACTTGTTATAAACAGTATTCGTCAAAACATTGACTTGCTCGCCATCATAACCTTTATAGGTGACGATCGCGTTATCGCTCGCTGTTGCTCCACCTGAGCAAGCGGTAAGCGCGAGAGCAGCGATGAAACTTGAAACTAAACCGGCTGAGATTTTTTTCGTTTTCATCTATTTTCTCCTTTTCGTAGCGTTTTATATTATATATAATTCCGATTTTTCTTTGCAACAACTATTTTAATAAATAGAGACATATTGTTTGTTACTGTACATTTTCTCGAGAACAGCGGCGTCGTTTTTCTCAATAGCAAAATTTATATATTTGTCCTTTTTAAAAATAGAGAGAAAACTAGCTTTTTTGCTATGATAAAAGAATAAGGAAATAAAAATATTATAATATCGTTTGCCTATGCGCGTGAGTTTTCGTAAAATACTAAAGGTTAAGGAGTAAAAATATGTCAACTCTAACGATTAAAAATCTCCATGTTAACGTGGAAGGAAAACAAATATTAAAAGGTGTGAATTTATCAATCTCAAAGGGTGAGGTTGTGGCGTTGCTTGGTCCAAATGGACATGGTAAATCTACGCTTCTCAACGTCATTATGGGTCATCCAAAATACGAAGTTACGGAAGGGGAAATCCTCTTCGACGGTAAGGATGTTTTATCTCTTGGAACTGATGAAAGAGCGAAGTTGGGATTATTCCTCGCTTTCCAAAATCCAATTGAAGTCCCAGGTGTATCTAATTCTGACTTTTTAAGAGCAGCGGTTAATGCCGGTAAAGAAAAACCTATTTCTACATATAACTTCTATAAGTTATTAGATGGAGCTGTCAAAGAAGCAAAGGTTCCTTTTGATTACGCGACAAGAAATCTTAATGAAGGCTTTTCAGGTGGTGAAAAGAAGAGAAATGAAATGCTTCAAATGCTTCTTCTTCAACCAAAACTTGCGATGTTAGATGAGATTGACTCCGGTCTTGATGTCGACGCGATTCAAGTGGTATCCGACATCATCAATAAAGAAAAGAATAACGATAGAGCGTTCCTTGTCATCTCTCACTATGCAAGATTGTTTGATCTAATCAATCCAACGCGTGCAGTAGTGATCATCAACGGTCGTGTGGTCCTTGATGGAGGAAGAGAAATTATCAAGCGTATCGATACTGAAGGATACGAATTTATTAAAACAGAATATGGCATTGAAATAGAGAAAGAAGATACTCGTCCTGCCTCTAATTCAATCGGTGTTTGTGCAGTTAAAGAAGCGGTGAAATAATGGAAACAAAAATTCTAGATTTTTCAAAAGATAATATTAATGTTTTCCATGTGGATAGTAGAGAGAATAAATCCTATATTCTCATCGACCCACATGGCGATATTTCTTTTGATATTAAAGATAACGCCCATTTAAAACTCGCAATAGTTAATAAAAGCGATAATAACGGCACAATCAAAGGTTCAGTTGGCGAGAATAGCGAGCTTGAAGTTTATTATGCTGATTTCGCTGATGCAAATAATGAAATAAAAACAGAGATTAATCTCGATGGTGAAAATTCATCGATTAATTGGCACCTAGCCTCTTTATCTAAGTCAAACGGAAAAAAGACATATGAAGTGTCTGTTTCACATAACAACTTAGGGACGAGATCTCAAATCGATAATTATGGGGTGTGCAAAAACGAGGCCAAACTTAATTTCTCTGGCATCGTTCATATCAAGAAAGGCTCACACCGATCTGCCGCTCATCAAAATGCGAAGATTATTATCTTTGATGATCATACAGACGCAATCGCTAAACCGATTTTAAAAATTGATGATAATGATATTGAAGCAAGCCACGCTTCGACTGTGGGTAAGATCAGCGACGATGAATTATTCTATCTCACAAGTCGCGGCATCAATTTAGAGCAAGCTCGCGAACTTATCACTTTTGGATATTTAAAACCAATTGTTAATGGGTTTGATAACGAGGAGATTGCTTCTAAATTAGTAGAAGAGGTTGAGGGAGGATTTTAATATGTACGACGTATATGAAATTCGTAAACAGTTCCCAATGTTAAACGGAAAAAAGATGCAGAATAAGCCTCTTGTTTTCCTCGATAATGCCTCTACAACATTTAAACCACAATCTGTGATTGACGCAGTTAGTGGTTACTATACTGATCACAACTCTAATTCTCATCGTGGAGACTATGATTTGGCCTATGATATGGACCAAACAATCATCAATGCTCGTAAGGTGATTGCAGAATTCGTTAACTGCGAACCAAATGAAGTAGTGTTCACTTCTGGAGCAACTATGGCGCTTAATATGGCGGCCTTTTGTTTTGCAAGCCAAGTTTTAAAAAGTGGTGACGAAATCCTCTTAGAAGAAGATGGACATGCTTCCAACATTCTTCCTTGGTATGAAATTAGTAGACGTACTGGAGCGGTAATCAAATTCGTTCCTTTAGATGAAAAAGGCAAGGTTTGCACGGAAAATGTTCGCAAATCTTTAACAAATAAAACAAAAATAGTTTCTCTTGCAGCGGCGACAAATGTCTTTGGCTATAGCATCGATGTAGAAACCATTGCAAAACTTGTCCATGAAGTCGGAGCTTATTTTGTTGTCGATGGAGCTCAATCAGTTCCGCATATTAAAACAGACTTTAAAAAATGGGGTATCGATTTCTTAGCCTTTTCAGCGCATAAGATGTGCGGGCCGACAGGAATCGGTTGTTTGATTGGTAAGAGTGAACTTCTTGCTAAGATGGTACCTTTACTTTATGGGGGTGGCATGAACGAGATGTTCTACAGTGATGGTTCCTATTCGCTTCTTAACCCACCTTCTATGTTAGAAGCTGGCACTCAAAACCTCGCGGCGGTCGCTGGTTTTGTGGAAGCTGTTAAGTTTATAGAATCTCTTGGTATCGAGAACATCCATAAGCATGATGTTGAACTTCATAACTATGCGATTGAAAAACTAAAACAAAACGACAAAGTGATTATTTATAATGCAGACGCTGAGTCTGGCAATATCGTCTTCAATATCAAAGATGTTTTTGCCCAAGATGAATCTACTCTTCTTAATTATCACGGTATTGCGGTACGAAGTGGTAATCACTGCGCAAAGATGCTCGTTAATTATATTGGTCTTCCTTATACTTGTAGAGCATCGACATATTTATATACCACTAAAGAAGATATCGATAGACTAATCGAAGCGATTAATAATGGAGGAGATATTTTAGATGTTTACTTTAACTAATGAGATGATGCGTTCCATTATTATGGACCATTACGCGAATCCTGTTCATAAGCATGAGCCAAAAAATGATGGATATGCCTTCGTGCACATGCATTCTGATAACTGCATAGATGATATCAATGTTTATTTAGACATTAAAAACGATAAGGTTGAAGATGCTTGCTTTACTGGCATTGGCTGTACAATTTCGACAGCGTCAACCGATATTATGTGTGAATTATTAATTGGTAAAAATAAAGAAGAAGCATTTTATGTTATTGAACAATATAACAAGATGCTTAGAGAAGAGCCATTTGATCAAGATGCTTTAGAAGAGGCTAATGCTTTTGTTAACACTTCTAAACAAGCTGCTCGTATCAGATGTGCGACTATCGGTTGGAACGCCGCGAAAAATTTATTAGGTGAAAACAAATGAGTGACGATATCAAATTTCAAGAGAGCTTTGAAAAATACGATTTCAAAGATGAAGATGTCTCTGTTTATAAAACAGGGGTTGGTTTAAACGAGGAGATTGTCACTAATATCTCGAAAGCAAAAGGCGAACCAGATTGGATGCTTGAATATCGTTTGAAGTGTTTAAAAGCTTTTAATAATATGCCTCTACCAAGCTTTGGACCAGAATTAAAGGATTTGGATTTCCAGTCCTATACATATTTCACTCGTCCAAGCGATAAGGAAGTGAAAAACTGGGAAGAAGTTCCAGAAACGATTAAGAATACTTTCTCCAAACTCGGCATTCCAGAAGCCGAACAAAAATATCTCGCGGGTGTTTCAACGCAGTATGAAAGTGAAGTTGTTTATCACAACATGCTTCAAGAAGTAGAAGAGAAAGGGGTAATCTTCCTCTCTACAGATATGGCTTTAAAGCTATATCCAGATTTATTTAAGAAATATTTTGGTACAGTTGTGCCTCATTATGATAATAAATTCTCCGCGCTTAACGGAGCAGTTTGGTCAGGTGGATCATTTATCTATGTTCCAAAAGGTGTCAAACTTGAAAAACCATTGCAGTCCTATTTTAGAATCAACAATGAGAAGTCTGGTCAATTTGAAAGAACTTTAATCATCGTTGATGAAGGAGCGGATGTCCATTATGTTGAAGGATGTACAGCTCCAACTTATTCAAAAGAATCATTACATGCAGCGGTGGTTGAAATTATCGTTCATAAAGGTGGTAAATGCCGTTATTCCACTGTGCAAAACTGGTCTACAAATATCGTTAATTTAGTGACTAAAAGAGCGGTTTGCTATGAAGATGCACAGATGGATTGGATTGACGGAAACATCGGTAGCCAAGTAAATATGAAGTACCCTGCCTGTATTTTAGCGGGTGAAAGAGCAAGAGGAACATGCATTTCTATCGCTGTAGCTGGCAAAGGACAATATCAAGATGCGGGAGCAAGAATGATTCATCTCGCAGATAATACTAGTTCGACAATCATCTCTAAATCCATTGTCAAAAATGGTGGAGTAGCCAACTACCGTGGTACAGTTCGTCATGAAAAAGGACTCAAAAATTGCCGTAGCCACGTCGAATGCGATACTTTGATTTTAGATAATGAATCGCGTAGTGATACCATTCCAACTAATGAAGTGAAAAACAATAATTCATATATTGAACACGAAGCTACTGTTTCAAAGATTAATGAAGAACAGCTCTTCTATTTGATGTCACGTGGTTTAAGCGAAAAAGAAGCGACCCAGATGATCGTTATGGGCTTTATTGAACCATTCTCTAAAGAACTCCCAATGGAATACGCGGTTGAACTCAATCAATTAATTAAAATGGATATGGAGGGCAGCGTCGGTTAATATGGACTACTCTGTCATTGTTGTAGGAGGAGGGCACGCTGGTTTAGAAGCCGCTTTTGCTTCTGCTCATATGGGCGAAGAAACTCTTTTAGTGAGCCTCAACATTAGGATGATGGGCAATATGCCTTGCAATCCATCTATCGGTGGTAGCGCTAAAGGCATCGTAGTTAGAGAAATAGACGCTTTAGGAGGGATGATGGGCAAAGCTGCTGATCATCATTATCTCCAAATGAAGATGCTAAATACGGGCAAAGGTCCAGGCGTTCAATGTTTAAGAGCCCAACAAGATAAATTAGAATATCCTAAATATTTACAAGATTTAGCCTTATCTACTCCACATTTAACAGTAGTTGAAGGCGAAGTAGTGGGTCTACTCAATGATGATAGCCATGTTTTTGGAGTGACGTTAAGAGATGGACGTCAGTTTACTTCTAATGCCGTAATTCTAACAACTGGCACTTATATGGAATCAGCAATTTTCAGAGGACATGTTGTTAAAGAAGAAGGGCCAGATGGAGAAAAGCCATCACATGGTTTATCCCCATATTTAAGAAGTATGGGTATAGAAACAATCAGACTAAAAACAGGGACCCCTCCACGTATTAAAAGAGATTCCATTGATTTTACTAAAGCAAAGATGGAGCCAGGCACTGAAGGAAAACTCGCTTTCTCTTTTGAAACCGAAGAATTCATTCCATTAGAAGAACAAGAGTTATGTTATTTAATCTATACAACGGAAGAAACTCATCAAATCATTAAAGATAATTTAGATAATACAGCCCTTTATAGTGGGCTTGTTACAGGTGCAGGACCAAGATACTGTCCTTCGATTGAATCTAAAGTTATGACTTTTGTCGATAAGCCAAGACATCAACTATTCTTAGAACCAGAATCTCGATATACTGATTCTATTTATCTCCAAGGCTTTTCCACATCGATGTCAGAAGAGATACAAGAGAAGATGGTTCATTCCTTGCCTGGGTTTGAAAACGCAGTATTTTTAAAATATGCCTACGCGATTGAATATGATGCGATTAGAACTTTTGAATATGATGCGACATTACAGACGCGAAAATATTCTGGTTTATATATTGCTGGTCAAATATGTGGCACCTCTGGATATGAAGAGGCTGCTGGCTTAGGATTAATCGCTGGGATAAACGCAGTTCTTAAGATTAGAGGAGAAGAACCTCTCATCCTTAGAAGAGATCAATCCTATATTGGGGTGATGATTGATGACCTCATCACTAAAGGAACGGAAGAGCCATATCGCTTACTTTCTTCAAGAGCGGAATATCGCCTTATTTTAAGACATGATAATGCGGATTTAAGACTTACTGACATCGGTTATAAATTAGGCTTAATCAGTGAAAGTAGATATCAGAAATTTTTAAAGAAAAAAGAGAATATTGCAAGTGTGACATCCATTCTTGAATCAACATTTTTAGGCAAGAAAAAAGAGTTAGAAGACTATTTATCTTCCCTTTGTTATAGCGAACTTAAAGGTGGGGTGTTAGCGAGTGAAATATTAAAGCGACCAAATGTAAAATACCGTGAAATTGCGCGTTTTATTCCAGAATTGCAAAGTTTTTCCCTTGATGATAACACTGTTGAAGAAATAGAAATCATTGAAAAATATGAAGGTTATATCGTCAAACAAAAGAAAGAAGCGGAGAATCATATCAAACTTGAAGAGATGAAGATTCCCTCTGATTTTGACTTCATGAACATGGATGGTTTAAGACTTGAAGCAAGGCAAAAACTTGTGAAGTTTAAACCCGCTACTATTGGACAAGCCTCTCGAGTGTCAGGAGTCAATCCAAGCGATGTCTCAATTTTGATTCTTAACGTGAGGAAGAAGCATGCTTAAAAACGAATTGAAAGAACTGTTAATTAAAAACAATATTTCATGCACTGATGCACAGATTGATTTATCTGAGAAATATATGAATTATATTTTAAAGACAAACGAATCAATTAATCTCACAGCTATCAAAGATCCGAGTAGCTTTCGTGAACTCATGACTTACGATTCCCTTGTACCTTTAAAAGACACTAATCTTAATAACAAGACAATCATCGATGTCGGAACTGGTTCTGGCTATCCAGGTGTGATGCTTTCAATATTCACGAATTCCAAAGTGACATTATTAGATTCCACAGCAAAGAAAATCAACGTGATCAAAAGTTTTAAAGACATTAATGTGACAACAGTGGTAGGTCGATGCGAAGAATACGCAAGAGAGCATAGAGAGACATTTGATATCGCAACTGCAAGAGCGGTCTCTGCGTTAAATATTCTTCTAGAATTATGTTTGCCATTAGTTAAAGTCGGTGGTTATCTCATCGCATATAAAGGAAAGAACGCTGACGAAGAGATTAAGCAAGCTAAAGGCGCGCTTCGTAAATTAGATGCTGAGGTTGAATATATCAGTGACGACATTCTTCCAAACGGAGAAGAAAGACACATCATCTTCATCAAAAAGAAAAAAGAAACAAATAAAAAATATCCACGCGATTATTCCTCAATCGTGGATAAACCGTTATAAATCAATATTATTAAGTGTTCTCTTTATCTTTGATATTGAGTTTTTGTTTTATTAATTCTCTGCTCTTTTTAAGAAGTCTTTGTAGTTGCTTTTTATGGGAACATAATTTTTCTTTACAGTTTTCGCATCTAATAGAAAGGTTGGTGGCATCGGAAAATCTTTCAGGATGTAGACGGAAGACAACTTCCCATTTGATAAGAAGACATAAAGCCGCGGCGACTAAGCTGATTGCAAATGGATTGACGATATAACCGTTCTCACCTTTACTTACCATGATGAAAATAAGAGGGGTGAACATCATCGCGAAATCCCAGTTATAGATGCGACAAGTCGTGCAGCAGCGGTTATGCATCATCCATGTTTGGAAGGGGCAGAAATATAAAATGCAGATCATATCGCATACTGAATAAGTGAGAGAGATGAGCATTAATATTCCCTGATCGATGATATTTAAAAAATAAAGCGTTCCAAATATCGCGTTTAAACCAACCCAACTAAGGGCGACTATAAAAGTGGCTTTCCAAGACTGCAGGACTGGTTTTTCTTCCCCGCTTGGTCGATAATTTCTCGCGTGCTGCTTTTGACTGCCCATTGAAGAAGAGTTAGTAGGAATAAATCTTTCAATCATTTCTCCAATAAATGAAAGAGTGATAAAACCAACGACTATTAAAGTGATTGGGTTAGAGAAATCAAAAAACGGAATATTAAATACGCGGAATAAAATATAGTAAACGAGTAATCCTAAAAGAAGAGTACCCCGATAGAATAAACGGATGAAGTTCAACTTTGAGATGATTGAGATTCTAATTCGCTTTGTATCCATAATCATTAATGTGTTTAATTATACAAATAAGAATAAATTAGTCACTAAAAAATTTGTTGTGCTTTATAAGCGAGCCTTTCTTTGACCCAATTGGCCCCCTTGTCACTGGGGCGATTATAGGGTATTATGAATATGTGTGGGATTTGGCACTTTACCGAGTGCCTTTTTTATTTCCCACCAACACGAGAAGCATGACCAAGATGATCAAGGCCATCACAATGGATTGCTCCAAATAATGTACCTCCTTCCCATACCCAGACCAGCGACAAGGGAGTAGAGAATCTTCCATTTTTGGAATTTCCTCCTATATATAAAGACCTTGAAAATCGCATTTTTCGACGCAGAAAATTTTTGCCATTATTGAAAGACCTAAGGTCTTTATTTTTTACATTTTTTTATTCATATCTATGGATATAGTTAGAATAGTGATATACAATGATATTACTTCAGGGCAGCGAATTAACGCGACCGGCGGTAAACCCCGCGAGCTACATTGTAGCATGAACTTGTGAAATTCAAGTGGCGACAGTAAAGTCTGGATGAGAGAAGTGAAAGAGATTTATTCTTTTTTGTAGAGCCCCTGAAGAGAGGGCTATTTTTTATGGGAAGAGAAAGAAAAGTTGGTGAAACAATTACGAGAATGACAACATTGGCCATGTTATCGGCTTTAGGTTTTGTTCTCATGTCCTTTGCGCAGATTCCTTATCCTTTTGCGCCTTGGCTAAAAATTGAGGTGAGTGAAATCGTCACGATTATCGCTTATGCGCTTTATGGACTACCTGGTGGATTAATTGTCGCAGTTATTAAAACAGGATTGAACTTGTTAGTGCATGGTCCAGTTGGACTTGGCATTGGGGATTTAACTGCATTATTCACATCGTTAATGTTCGTTTTTGGATTATTTTTAACGAGTCATGTTTTTAAATGGTTTAAAAAGGGATTAGGTTTTAGAATATTAGCTTATGTTGTGATAGTAGCGATTATTACTGTAACATTAACGGTGCTAAATGCGATTTTTATCACTCCATCATATCTCACTGTGTTTGGTCCAAACGCGCATTTCTCCACTTGTTTTGAGCCAGGGGTGATCAATAATGTCGCGGCTTATATTACTGGCCAAAAAGATATCCAGGTCAATGGTTGGACCTATGTTGGAATCATTTCAGGGATATACGCTCCATTTAATTTGATGAAAGCAGGAGCGTGCTTCCTCATTTATGAACTAGTATTTAATAGACTGATCTTTGTCTTTATGCATAAGTCAGAATTTTTCCAAAGATATTTTGTGGGTATTACAGCCAAAAAGAAAATAGATGAAGAAAATGAATCTATTGAAGAATCAAATATTGAAGAAGATAGCAATAAAGAATAAAAAAATAGCACAAAAAAACCAGGTCTCAATAGCCTGGTTTTTCTTATATCTTATTCCTCTTCGGAAATAGCACCAAATGGGCAGACACTGACGACTTCTTCATCGGCTTCGCCAGTAATAGCTTCCGCAACGCCGTTATCGTTTAACACGATATCATCTGGATACGCTCCAGCACAAGCGCCACAACCCATACAAGCGGATGCATCGATTTTGATTTTCTTTCTTGCCATCAAATTACTCCTCCTTGGATTAATGTTAAGAATATTTTTACATTTAGTTGCTATTTTTTCAATAGGCAATGCATTTTTCACATTTGTTTATTTGAAAATGTTTCTAATTCTATTAGAATGAGTCTATGGAAACACGAAACGACAAATATCGCGACTATCGCGCATCTCTAATTAAAGAAGGAAGTCAATTCTATTCTGGTAAAGCTCGTACAGAGACGAGAACTCTCCCAATCAGTGAAGTGATCAACAAAACTGATACGATGGAGGAGTTCAACCACTTTAACGGCTATAAGACAAAGAAAGTATTAACTTTTGTTTTAATCATCCTTCTCATCATCGCGGTTATCGCTGGTATTATCGTCCTCGGAGTTTTTGCATTTAAGGAGTAAGGCTATGGGAATAAGTGTGGCAATAGATGGACCAGCTGCAGCCGGTAAAAGCACGATTGCGAAAAAAGTCGCAGAGATTAAAGGATATACATATATCGATACAGGAGCGATGTATCGCGCTTATACTTGGCACTGTCTTGACCGCGGTTTAGACTGCACTGACGAACAAGCGTGTGTCGCTGAAATCCCTAATATTAGTATTGAATTAAAACCAGGCGGCACTGTTTTATGTAACGGTAAAGATATCACTAGAGAGATCAGAATGCCAATCATCAATAAGAATGTCACCCCTGTCTGTCAGATGAAACCAGTTCGTCTATTCTTAGTTGATCAACAAAGAAAAATGGCGGAGAAAGATAATGTCATCATGGATGGCAGAGATATCGGCACTTATGTTCTTCCTAACGCGGAAGTGAAGATCTTCCAAGTTGCTTCTCCAGAATGTAGAGCCCAAAGAAGATATAAAGAAAATATGGAAAAAGGCATTCCTTGTACATATGAAGAAATCTTAGAGGATGTCAATCGTCGTGATAAAGCGGATTCAGAAAGAGCCTTTGCCCCTCTTAAGCCCGCGCCTGACTCAGTTCATCTAGATACTTCTGATATGAGTATTGATGAAGTGGTGAACAAAGTCTTAGAAATAATTGATAGCAAAGTTAAATAATATGGCCAAAACATTAGTTGCAATTGTCGGATCTCCTAACGTAGGTAAGTCTACGGTCTTTAATCGTATTATCGGAGAAAGACATGCGATTGTTGATGATGAGGCTGGCATTACTAGAGACCGTCTATATGGAAATGCGGAATGGATGGGTCAAAAATTCGCTTTAGTAGATACGGGCGGTATTGAAACAGCAAATAGACCATTCCAAGAACAGATTAGAATGCAAGCCACTTTAGCCATCGATGAAGCAGATGTTATTGTTTTCTTATGCGATGGAAGAGTAGGTGTCACTCGTGATGACATGCTTGTGGCAAAGATGCTCCGCAAAGTAAATAAACCAATTATCCTCGCGATTAATAAAATTGATGAAGGAGCCCATATATCTGATATCCATGAATTTTATTCCTTAGGATTAGGCGAGCCAATGGCGGTTTCTGGAGCGCATGGTATCGGTATTGGCGACCTTCTCAATAAGATTGTTACCTATGTGAAAAAAGATGAAGAAGCCATTGATGAAAATGTGATTACCTTCTCTCTTGTTGGACGTCCAAATGTTGGTAAATCTTCATTAGTGAATGCGATATTAAATCAGGATAGAGTTATTGTCAGCGATATCTCTGGAACGACTCGTGATTCCATTGATACTCCGTTTGAAAGAGAAGGAATTAAATATAATGTCATCGATACTGCTGGTCTTAAAAAACGTGGCAAAATCTATGAATCTATTGATAAATTCTCTGCAATTCGCGCATTAAAAGCGATTGAAAGAAGTGAAATAGTGCTTTTAGTTATCGATGGAAAAGAAGGCATTACTGACCAAGATAAACACGTCATTTCTTATGCGACTGATTTACATAAAGCGATCATCATCGTCGTCAATAAATGGGACGCGGTTGATAAGAATACGAATACGATGAGCGATTACACGAAAATCATTAGAGAAGAATATAAGTTCCTTCGTTACGCGCCTGTGGTTTTCCTCTCTGCTCTTAAAAAACAAAGAATTGATACGCTATTTGAAACTCTCGATTTAGTACATCGCGCTTATTACACACGCATTAAAACGAGCTTATTAAATGATTTATTACAAGACGCTCAAATCTTAAATCAAACCCCAGATTTCAATGGTGGAAGATTAAAGATATATTACGGCAATCAAGTGACTGTTGGACCTCCAACATTCGTCTTATTTGTCAATAACCCTGAATTCATGCATTTCAGTTATGAAAGATATATTGAAAATAGATTAAGAGAAACCTTCAACTTTGAAGGCACTCCAATCAACATCATTTTACGCGAAAGGAAAAGAGAAAAATGAGTAATATTGCAGTTATAGGCTCTGGTACATGGGGTACCGCATTAGCCCAGGTTGCAGATGATAATGGACATCATGTCATCATCTATGGCCATAATCCTAATCAAGTTAACGATATTAATAACAATCATAAGAATAGCTTCTATTTTGGAGATGATATCTCTCTTTCTCCTTCAATTACAGCGACGACCGATTTATCTTTTGCTATTAAAGATGCTGACATTATCTTAATGGCTGTACCAAGCGCAGCATTAAGAAGTGTATTAACAGAAATTAATGGTTTGCTTGACCATCCTGCTGTTTTTATCAACACGGCGAAAGGATTTGATACTGAGAAGAATCAAAGATTATCTTTTGTTTTTAAAGGTGTTATTGATCCAGATAAACTTAAAGGCTTCGTTTCTCTTATCGGACCAAGCCATGCGGAAGAAGTAATTGTTCGCGACACGACTTGCATATGCGCGGTTTCTCTAGATGAAGAAGCAAGCAAATTCATTGCTAAAACATTTTCTAACACCTATTTCCGTGTCTATTTAAATAACGATGAAGTTGGCTCTGAAATTGGAGTGGCGATGAAGAATGCAATCGCTCTTGCAAGTGGAATCTTAGAAGGACTTGGTTTTGGTGATAATGCCCGTGCCGCTTTATGCACACGCGGTTTAGCTGAAATTGTGAGATTTGGTGTCTCTCAAGGGGGCAAACCTGAAACATATTTAGGACTTACTGGTCTCGGTGATTTAGTGGTTACTTGCTATTCATTCCATTCTCGTAACTTCTCTGCTGGTTTACAAATTGGTAAGGATGATGGAGCGAAGCATTTTATGGAGACAAACACTAAGACTGTCGAAGGCATTAGAACAGTCAAAGTCATATTTGAAATGGCTTTAGCAGCAGGTGTCGAACTCCCAATTATCAATGCGTTATATGCTGTCCTTTATGGTGGTACTAAACCATCGGAATTAGTCACGACATTGATGTCTCGTCCGCTTAAAAAAGAAGGCAAATAATATGGATAAACTCTACAAAACCCAGCTAATTGATATCGTTAGTGAGAAAGCTTATTTATCTCGTGAAGATAGTAAAGCCGCCATCAACGCCTTTATTGAAGAGATCGAAGAAGCCCTTCTTGCAGGAGTGGAAGTTAACATCACAAACTTCGGTTCATTAGTCCCAATTACTAAACAAGCCACGACAGGGACTAATCCACGTACACACGAGAAGATAGTAATCAAACCAAGAAAGACTGTCTCTTTCCGTCCAGCAATCAGTTTTAAAGAAAAGCTAAGCAAATAATTATGGCCCGTTCAATTGATGAATTTTTAAAATTATCAAAGGAGTTTTCTGCTCACTCTTTTCACCTATATTTAGTTGGTGGTTCAGTGAGAGACTTACTCATTAAAAAAGAGATTGATGATTTTGATTTAGCAACGGATGCAACCCCAGAAGAAATGTCAATATTCTTACCTGGATGCGATATGACTTTTGCAAAATATGGGGCAGTTAAAATCAAAAGAGGAAAAGAAACATTCGTGATTACCACCTTTAGAAAAGAAGGCAAATATGATGATTCTCGTCATCCAAGCAAAATCATCTTTGTCAAAGATATGAAGGAAGACTCAAAAAGAAGAGATTTTACTATCAATGCCCTATATATGGATGACCATTTTAAATTATATGACTATGTAGGTGGAGAAGAAGACCTTAAAAACAAGACTCTCCGCATGATTGGCAATCCCAAAAAGAGAATTAAAGAAGATCCTTTACGCATCTTACGCGCGGCAAGATTTGTCATTAAGTTTGATTTTAAGATAGATAAGAAATTAGAAAAGACCCTCATAAAACAAGCACATTTATTAAGAAAATTAAATCCAGAGAAGATTAAAGAAGAGATTTCTAAAATCGATGATAATAAAAGCGAAGCGAAAGAGGCGCTATTTAATAAATTAAATATAAACAAATATCTTAAAGATATGCTAAAATAAATGTCCTATGGTAAGTGAAGCAATTGATTTCCGTTATCTCTTAATTGAGAATTATAAGAAACTAAAGTTGACTGAAAATGAGTTGGTTTCTATTTTTGTCATCGACCATTTAATCGCCCAGGGCAATACCCTTATCACCGCCGATTTATTAGCGTTAAAGATGTCCTTATCCAGCGCTGAACTCGACAAGATTCTTGCATCTTTATTTAAAAAGAAGATTATTGACTATGTCACTGTGAAAAATAATACGGTTACAACCTTAGATCCTTTAAAAGAAAAGCTTTACAGCGAATTCCAAATCTCGTTAAAGCAAGAAAAGGAAGAGAAATCTTCAAAGAAGATTAAAGATGAACTCGCAAACATCTATAAAGAATTCGAAGAATTGTTAAATAGACAACTCTCTCCAGTAGAAGTGAGCAAGATTAGAGAATGGGTATCATATGGCTATTCTGATGAGATGATTATCAATGCTTTAAAAGATGCGCTTAATAAAGGGAAGAAAACTTTACGCGCGGTTGATAAAATCCTTCTCACATATCAAATGAGAGATGATTTGGAAAACGAGGGTTATTCCCCAATTAATTCCGAATGGAATAAAAACCTCGAAGAAACAATCAAGATTGCCAAAACCCCATGGCTTGATAATAAGAATGGGAAATAAAACGACATTAATCGAGAATTACCTCGATGAAATATTACCAAATGTAGGTTGCGAATTAGTCTATCATAAAGACTATGAATTTCTTTTAGCTGTGATGCTCTCCGCGCAGACGACAGATAAGGCGGTTAATAAGGCTACAGAGCAACTATTTAATAAATATCAATCTCTCGAAGAACTCGCTTCAGCTAGTCCTAATGATTTATACCCATATATCAGTCAATTGGGGATGTATAAAGTCAAAGCAAATAACATCATTGGAATCGCGAAAGGATTAATTGAAAGATTTAATAAAATTGTGCCTGATAATAAAGAAGATTTAATGTCGCTTCCAGGCGTTGGCAATAAAACAGCAGAAGTCACTATTATTGAACTATACCGCTACCCAGAATTCCCTGTCGACACTCATGTTGCGCGCATCTCTAAAAGGCTAGGTTTAGCGAAAGAAAAAGACGATGTTAGTGATATTGAACAAAAATTAAGGAAGGCATTTATAAAAGAACACTGGATCAAACTCCATCACCAATTCATTCATTTTGGAAGAGTTCAGTGCAAAGCAAAAAATCCCTTATGTGATGATTGCAAATTAATTGGGATTTGTCGTGAAAAACCCTAATATTTACTTGTTTTTAAAATATTTAGCTTTTACCGCTTTAATATAATCAAGACGTGGATTTAAACCGTATTCTATCTCAACACCAATTTCTTTAATAAAGTTGAGAGGAATACTTTTTCTTTTATATTTTTTGTGGAAATCGATTACGTATTGAGCATCTAATAAATATGTTTCTCCAAGCAGTTCAAAACAGATGAGAAAGAAGGCAATGCCTTGATGTTCAATGACCTTAGTGAGATGTTCAATTTGTTGTGGTGGAATGTTCGCTAATGGGAAAGAGACTTTCTGTTTTGTAGACTTAGCTTCGAAGTCAATATATCTTCCTTTATATACTCCGTTATAGTCAGTAGTGGACTGTTTTTCAAAATAGGCATTAGTGATGATTGCCCCTTTTGAATAATCAACTTTAACGACGTTGATTGGGGTTGGTCTTTTGGTGATTAAGCAGATGCCTTTTTCGCGATAATATTCGTTAGCAGCATTGATGTCGCTTTCAAAGGACATACCTCTATTTCCCGCGGATAAAAGAGCCTTGGCACTTGGCTTTTTGGCTTTAGTTTTTTCTTTGGATGTAGGTTTATATTCTTTACCGTTTGGGTATTTCATTTCAAATACTCCTCGGTGATGTGTTTATAATCTTCCGCGCTGACTGTTTCGCCTTTTGTGAGTCTATTAATAACTTCTTTAATTGGATAAGGCATATGTGGCATTCTATTTAGGTTGTTTAAATAGTCTTCAAGAACGATATCTTGATTCTTCACGAAAGCATCATATAACTTAGCGAGATTGATTGCGTCATATAGTGGATCATGTTCGATACCTTCTCTACTGACAAAATAGTGAGCGCAGTAATTTGATAATGAATAAGGATTGTTATGGTTATCTTTAGTAAAGGTAGAGATAAACTGAGAGAAATCTAAGTAATTGTGCTGTATTTGTGCGATGACATCCTTTGGGGTATCAAGGTTATATGAAAAGGATTGACCAAGTATCTTCATATCATGATTACCAAATGTCACAAAGCTACATTTTAAGAATGCGGAACCGCAGTATTCGCGTAGACCTTTCATCGCTTTGGCAAATGAGATACCTTCTTTATCTAATAATGCTTGGTTAATACCAGTGAGGTTTTCGACAAATGTACCAATCTTATTTTTAGCGAGAACAAAAGCTTTATATCCCTTCTTCATTCTCTTGATTTCACCCTTGCGATTTAGGGTTGCTAAAACAGCGCCGATGGCAATCATCTCGTGAGAGTATTGGGTACCTTCGAAATCGAGAAAGACGAGATATTTATGACCTTTAATTGCTTTATCTAACAGTTTCATAAGCCATACGTATTATATCATTCAAACGTCTTTTTTCAATGAAAAAAGATTGAAAAGCACTAATATATAATATATTATGTATTAGATATCTATGCCGAAGAAACTCAATCTCACAAGTCAAAAAATCCTAGATGAGGTCTTCCCGGGTGTTCCGAGAGGCTATGATCCACTTCTTGTCGATCAGTTTCTTGATAAGGTCATTCAAGACTATGTCGTCATCGAATCAAACGAATTAGTCGACAAACAAGAAATTGATGCATTAAGAAAAGAATTGGCTGACCTGAAGAGTGAGAATTATCGTCTAGTTGTTGAGAACGGGAAATACAAAAACCGTTTTGAAAACATTAAGGCAGGTGTTGGGGTCACAACAGATAACATGGAGTTAATCAGAAAGATTGACAAATATGAGAAATACCTCTTCAGCATCGGTGTTGATATCAATGACATCATTAAATAATTCGGTCCGGATAATTGCTGGCTCACGCTAGAGGAAAGTCCATGCTCGCACAGACTGTGATGTCTGTAGTGTTTACGCTAGTAGAAGAAATAATATTAGGGATGCAGGAGTGCGTTACGGCGACTTGATGCCTAAAGGTAACCATGGCTATGGTCTGAAAGTGCCACAGAGACGAGATCACTAGAAATAGTGAAGTGGAACGCGGTAAACCCCGTAAGCGAGAAACCCAAATTTGGTAGGGGAAGTCGATGGCGAGAAACGAATTGCCTAGACAGGTATATCCTAGATAAATAATTATCCTCGACAAAACATGGCTTACAGGACCGAATACTCACAAAGGAGAAGTTTATGAATTTACCAACAAAGATCACCTTCAGTAGAATCATTGCGACGATTATTTTAATCATCACATTATTCGTCTTATCTCTTATTCCAAATCTACAAACCCCAGAACTTGGTAATACGAGAATTAATCTAATCTTCCTTATCATCTTTGTATTCTTTGTGATTGCAAGCTATACCGATCACTTAGATGGAAAGTTAGCGAGAAAGAACAACCAAGTGACTAATCTCGGTAAATTCTTAGATCCAGTGGCGGATAAATTGCTTGTGAGTTCCATGCTTATCTTCTTATGCGCACCATCATTATTTGCGCCATATGCGGCAGAACAAAGATTATTTATCCCTGTTTGGTGCGTGATTATCATGGTCGCGAGAGATACAGTTGTCGATGCGATGAGATTTATCGCAGCCCAAAAAGGAACGGTTATTGCCGCGAATATTTTTGGAAAACTCAAAACTGTCTTACAAATGGTGGCTATTGGTTGCGTCTTATTAAATGACTTCCCATTCCACTATATGTATCCAAATAATACTAACCCTTATTTAACTGTGACAGCTTTTATCGTCTACGCTGCCACATTAGCGAGTTTCTTATCTGGCGTCATTTACGTCTATCAAAATAGAAAGGTTCTCGTCGAAGAGAAGAAAGATTAATGAACGCGCAAGAGCTATCAGATTTATTTAAAGAATATGGCCGTACCCTCGGCTCAGTTGAGAGTTTTACTGGTGGTTCTTTTGCTTCATCTATCACCGCTATTCCTGGAGCCTCGAAATTCTTTAAAGGCGGAGTCGTGACATATGCTACTGAAGAAAAGATAAAACTTCTTGGCATCGATCCAGCACGAGTGGAACAGTTTGGAGTGGTAAGCCAAGAAATCGGTGGCGATATGGCGATGCATGGCAAATATATTCTTGATGTCGACTATGCCATTTCCTTCACTGGTAATGCAGGTCCAGAAGCGATGGAAGGAAAACCTGTTGGAGAGATCTACATTGGAGTGACAGCTTATCAAACCACCCAAGTTTTTAAATATTTATTACAGGGGAGTAGAGAAGATATTGTAAAGCAAGCTTTACAATTAGGTTATAATCATTTAGAATTTATGTTGAAAAGTTTCAAATAATGCGTCGAAATTTGCAACTTTTTAGGTATATATAAGTAGGAGCGTATTTTTATGAAAAACGAAAAGAACGAAAACAAAACATTAGAAGAAACACTTAGAGAGATTGAAAAAGTGTTTGGTAAAGGTGCAGTTATGCGCCTTGGTGATCGCACTGCCGTTGACGTTGATGTCATCCCTAGCGGTTCTCTACTTCTCGACGAAGCATTAGGCGTCGGTGGATACCCAAAAGGACGTATTATTGAAATCTATGGACCTGAAAGCAGTGGCAAAACTACTTTAGCCTTACACGCGATTGCCGAATGTCAAAAACAAGGCGGTCAAGCAGCCTTTATCGACGCTGAACACGCGATTGATCCAGTCTATGCGAAAAACCTCGGTGTCAACATCGATGAATTAGTCTTATCTCAACCAGATAGTGGTGAACAAGCTTTAGAGATTACCGAAATGCTCGCTAGTAGCGGTGGCATTTCTCTTATCGTCGTCGATAGCGTCGCGGCTTTAGTCCCACAAGCTGAACTCGATGGCGAAATGAGTGATAACTCAGTTGGCTTACAAGCGCGTTTAATGTCTAAAGCGATGAGAAAATTAACAGCAATTCTCAACAAAAAGAACTGCGCGATTATCTTCATCAACCAATTAAGAGAAAAAGTTGGAGTGATGTATGGCAACCCTGAAACCACTTCCGGTGGTCGTGCCTTAAAGTTCTATTCCTCTATCAGAATTGATATCAGAAGAACAGAAGCTTTAAAACAAGGCAGCGAGATCTACGGTAACACTTGCAAGATTAAAATCGTGAAGAACAAAGTGGCTTCCCCATTCAAGACTTGTGAAGTCGATATCATCTACGGTAAAGGCGTGAGTAAAGAAGGGGAAATCCTCGACCGAGCGGTTGAACTTGGCTTAATTAAAAAGACAGGTGCTTGGTACGAATATAAGGGTAGCAAGATTGCGCAAGGTAGAGATGCTGGTAAAGCTTATATTGCAGAAAATCCAGAAATCGAGGAAGAACTTCTCGCCAAAATCAAATCCGGTGTTGTCGAATAAGACAATCTCATAATTATTACGCGTCCTTGTGGGCGCGTTTTTATTTATTGTTAATTATTATCCAATCATTTATAATAATCTCGTGTTTAAGAAACACTAACTATAGATTCTCAATAGAGAAACACAATTATCAGGTTTTACCTTTTATATACAAAATCTGCATAAGGTTTTAAATTATAGTTATTTTTTCGTAGGACGAAAGAAAGGGATTTTTTATGGTATACGCAGAAGTACCTTTAACTGGTCTCTGGATTGCGCTTGCCGCCGTAGGCGGTGTCCTTTTAGGCGCTGGAATATTTTTCCTTGTATTATTCCTCAAATCCAGACATCAAGTTAGAAAAGCAAACAAGATTATTCGCGACGCAGAAATCAAAGCTGAACACATCGCTAAGAATGCTCAATTAGACGCTAAACGCGCTGTGCAAGAAGCCGAGAATCGCGCGGATCGCGACATCAAGGAAAGAAAGCAAGAAGTAGCTCAACTCGAAAACAAACTCTTCCAAAGAGAACAAAACATCGATCGCCGTGATCTTCAATTAACGCAAAAAGAAAACGCTTTAGATGAAAAGAACGAGAAACTCGATCGCCGTTTAAAAGATTGCGATAGAAAAGAAGCTCAACTTCAAGAAAAGATCGACTCCATCATCGTTGAACTTGAAAAGGTGGCAAAGATGTCCACTCAAGAAGCGAGAGATCAATTATTCGCACAAGTGGAAAGCAAAGTTTCTAAAGAGATGACTGTCTACATCAAAAACAAAGAGGATGAAGCCAATGAACAAGCCGCACAGAAGGCACAAGAAATCCTCGGTTTAGCCATTTCTAAATATGCCCAAGATGTGACCACAGAAAGAACAGTCTCTGTCGTCGCTCTTCCAAGCGATGAGATGAAGGGTAGAATCATCGGTAGAGAAGGTAGAAACATCCGTACCTTAGAACAAATCTTAGGTGTTGATTTAATCATCGATGATACTCCAGAAGTGATTACTGTTTCTTGCTTTGATCCAATTAGAAGAGAGATTGCAAGAAGATCATTAGAATCTTTAATTAAAGATGGTCGTATTCAACCAGGAAGAATTGAAGAAATCTGTGAAAAGACAAAGAAAGAATTAGAAGAAACCATTCATAAAACTGGTCAAGATGTGGCCTTTAAACTCGGTTTACCACGTATCAATCCACAATTATTAGACTATGTGGGTAGACTTAAATATCGTACTAGTTATGGCCAAAACGCATTAGACCATTCCATCGAAGTCGCCACTTTAGCGGGCATTATGGCTGCTGAATTAGGCTTAGATCAAAACCTCGCAAAACGCGCTGGCTTATTGCACGATATCGGTAAATCCGTTGACTTTGAAACAGATGGTAGCCACGTTGAACTCGGTGCAAGACTTGCTAAAAAATATGGCGAACCAGAAGTGGTGGTCAACGCCATTGAATCTCACCATGGTGATGTTCCAGCTAAGTTCGTCATCTCTAATTTAGTGCAAGCCGCTGATACTCTCTCTGCGGCCCGTCCAGGCGCGAGAAGTGAAATGCTTGAAAACTACATCAAGAGACTTGAGAAGCTTGAAGAAATCTGTAATTCATATGAAGAAGTATATCAATCATACGCATTACAATCAGGCCGTGAATTACGCGTCATGGTCATGCCAGACAAGATTGATGATACAGGTGCCTTTAAGCTCGCTAGAGATATCAAAGACCGCATTGAGGCTGAGATGACTTATCCAGGTCAAATCAAGGTCTCAGTGATTCGCGAATACCGCGCGATTGAAACTGCTAAATAGCAGATAGAAAGTAATCTAATTTGAACATTCTTTTTATTGGAGATATCGTCGGTCCTATTGGCCGAAGAATGATTAAAGAGAAACTTGAATATTTTGTTAATAAATACCAAGTTGATTTCGTCATCGCTAACGGAGAGAATGTCACACACGGTAAAGGAATCATTAGACATCATTATGATGAACTAGTGGATAACGGTATTGACTGTGTCACTCTTGGCAATCATTACGACTCTAAAAGCGAGATAAATCGCTATATTGATAACGTTGATAGACTCATCAGACCAATTAACCTCGCGAGAGATTTCCCAGGTGAGGGAACAATCGAATATGATGTCGATGGAATTAAGGTGAGAGTAACTAACGTTTTATGTACAGCCTTTATGGGTGAAGAAGTTAAAAGTCCATATTATTCAATCCTTGATGTAGTCGATAATAATGACGCTTCAATACATATCGTCGATTTACATGGAGAAGCGACAGGAGAGAAGCTTTCTATCGCTTATGCTCTCGACGGAAAAGTATCGGCAATTCTTGGTACCCATACCCATATTCAAACCAATGATGCAAAGATACTTCCTAATGGTACTGCTTATATCTCAGACGTGGGAATGACAGGCTTTACTGATGGGGTGTTAGGATTTGATAAGGATAGTGTTATTAAAAAGAATATCTATAACCAAATGAGCCGTTTTGAAGTACCAAAAGAAGGCAGAGGCTTATTATCCGCGGTTTTATTAAAAATCGATGATTTGACAGGAAAATGTCAGCAAATTAACAGTATTTATTATGAGGAGAAGTGATTATGAAAACACGTATTATCGCTAAACCAGATTTAAAAAAAGCAGCGCATCGTGGAAAAGAATCTACAACTTTTCATCGCGTTAATCTTTCCTCTAATACTGAGATTATCAATGCTTTAAAAAATAAGAAATATTTCATTAAGACATATGGCTGTCAGGCTAATGTGAGAGATGAAGAAACAATGCGCGGCATCTTAGAGAGTGTGGGGATGATATCTACTGATGATGTCAATATTTCTGACCTCATTATCATCAATACTTGCGCGGTGAGAGAAAACGCGGAAGATAAGGTTTATGGAGAGGTCGGTAACCTCAAGCATTTAAAGTCCAAAAAGAAGGATTTAGTAATCGCGATATGCGGTTGTATGGTTGAACAACCTGAGATCCTTGATAGACTGATTAATACGTTTAAAGAAGTTAACCTATATTTTGGCACACATGAGATATATAACCTCGCTTCTTTAGTCTATGAAACTTTGACTAGTGGAGAAAGAATTGTCTCCATTGAATCTAAGGCTGGTGAAGTCGTTGAAGATTTACCTTCTTGCCGTAACAATGAATTCAAAGCTTTCGTCAACATCATGTATGGATGTGATAAATTCTGCACCTACTGCATCGTTCCATATACACGTGGAAAAGAAAGAAGCCGTCGCTTTGAAGATGTGATGAAAGAAGTTAAAGAATTAGAAGAAAAAGGCTATCAAGAAATCACTTTCCTTGGACAAAACGTTAATGCTTACGGTAAAGATTTAGATGAAGGATATGATTTCGCGGATTTATTAGAGGCTGCAGGTAAAACTAGTATCCCTCGCATTAGATTTACCACATCTCATCCATGGGATTTTAATGATCGCATGATTAAAGCTATCGCGGATTATCCAAACATTATGAAGTTCATTCATCTTCCAGTGCAATCAGGTAGTTCTGATGTACTTAAAAGAATGAACCGTCGTTATACTAGAGAAGATTATTTATCTTTAGTGAAGAAGATGAAAGATAATATCCCAGATTTAACTCTTTCAACCGATATCATCGTTGGTTTTCCAAATGAAAGCGAGGAAGAATTTAACGAAACCCTATCTTTGGTAGATGAGGTTGGCTATGATGCTGCCTTCACATTCATCTATTCTCCTAGGAGAGGTACTCCCGCGGCAAAGCTTGAAGATCCAATTAGCTATGAAACAAAAGTGAAGAGATTTAAAGAACTCGTCTCCCATTTAGAAAATAGCATCTCTAAAAAGTCTAACGAGATGATTGGTAAAATCTATCCTGTTCTAGTCGAAGGAGTGAGCAAAACCAATAAAGATATGTTCTCTGGATATACAGAGAATAATAAACTTGTACACTTTAAAGCTGATGAAACTTTAGTGGGCAAGATAGTTAATGTCAAAATCACTGAATCACATACATATTCAATGCTAGGAGAACTCGTTAAATGATCTATGTCATCATGGGTCCAACAGCTTCAGGTAAAAGTAACGCCGCTCACGCGCTTGCTAAGCATTTCAATTGTCCAATCATTAATGCGGATGCTTTTCAAATATATAAAAGTATGAACATTGGGACAAATAAAGTCTCAAAAGATGATGAGAATTATTCTCGTTATTATCTTTTAGATATTGTTGAACCAAATGAATCATATTCAGTGATGGAATACCAATCAGCGTTTAGAAAGACCCTAGAAGACCTTCAAAAGAAATATCAAGATATTGTTGTCTGTGGTGGAACAGGATTATATATCCGCGCGGCGACATATGACTATGAATTTCTAAAAGAGGAGGAAGGGGATGAAACATTTGATAATCTTTCAAATGAAGAACTCCATTCTCTTTTAGAGAAATTAGATGAAAAAGAAGCCGAAAAGATTCATCAAAACAATCGTAAGAGAATGATTAGGGCTATCAACTTAATCAATAAAAGCGGTGTGAGCAAATCCTCTCTTCTTGATAAACAAGAACATAAACCAATTTTTACTAATAAAGAGATAACTTATTTATTTATTAATCCAGATCGCGAAGCTTTATACACAAACATCAATAACCGTGTGGAAGAGATGTTTGATAATGGCTTAGTAGAAGAAGTAAAAGGGTTATTAAATAAATATGAATTGTCGTTAACTGCCACCCAAGGTATTGGCTATAAAGAAGTGATATCCTACCTAAATAATGAAATTACTTTAGAAGAGTGCAAAGAACTCATTAAAAAGAGAACGAGAAATTACGCGAAAAGGCAAGTGACTTTCTTTAAACACCAATTCGTTTGCCAGGAATATAAAACGTATCAAGAATTAGTAGATAATTATCTTTTATAATTATTGTTATCGTGTTAGCATAGTATCTAAATAATGGAGGAACATAATATTATGGAAAATATTTTTGAAATAGCAAAAAAAGCCCATATTCCTGAAGAATATCTCATTCCTTATGGTCGTGATAAGGCCAAGATTGATTTAAAAATCAATGAAACATTAAAAGATAAACCAAATGGCAAATTAGTTTTAGTGACTGCCATCACCCCAACTAAAGCTGGTGAAGGTAAAACAACAACTTCTATCGCCTTACAAGATGGTCTCAATTATATTGGTGTACCATCAATGCTCTGTTTAAGAGAACCTTCTTTAGGCCCAGTATTCGGCATTAAAGGTGGTGCGACAGGTGGCGGTAAAGCCTCTATTATTCCAAGTGAAGATATCAACTTACACTTCACAGGTGATATGCACGCCTTAACAAGCTCCATCAACCTAATCAGCGCGGTTATCGATAACCATATTTTCCAAGGCAATCAATTAAGAATCGATCCAAATAGAATCTTATGGAAGCGCGCTCTTGATATGAATGACCGTGCCTTACGAAATGTCACAGTTTCTAATGGTGAAAAGAAAGTCGCTCCTCGTAGAGAAGAATTTGTCATCACAGTTGCTTCTGAATTAATGGCCATCCTTTGTTTAGCTGCTGACCAAGATGATTTCATTAGAAGAATCAATAACATCATCGTGGCCTATGACTTAGATGGTAATCCAGTCAAATTAGCACAATTAAGAATCTCCCATGCTGTTTGTAAATTAATGAAAGCAGCCTTCAATCCAAACTTAGTTCAAACATTAGAAGGCAATCCATGTATCATTCATGGTGGACCATTCGCTAATATCGCCCATGGTTGTAACTCTATCATTGCTACTAAGTTAGGGCTTAAACTCGCTCCAATCGTGGTCACTGAAGCTGGCTTCGGTGCTGACCTTGGTGCAGAGAAATTCTTGGATATCAAATGCCGTGTTGCCGGACTTAAACCAGATGCGGTTGTCATGGTCGCGACAATTAGAGCCCTTAAGATGCACGGTGGTCAGCCATTTGAAGAACTCACTAATGAAAATGTGGAAGCTCTTAAAAATGGCGTCTTAAATCTTCAACATCACTTAGAAAATATTGAGAAATACGGACTCCCGGTTGTCGTCTGTATCAACCACTTTACAAGCGACACTGAAGCAGAGACAAAAGCTCTCCGCGAATGGTGTGAATCTAAAGGCTATAAAGTGGCCTTCTGCGATGCCTTCTCTAATGGTGCAAAAGGTGGCGAAGAACTTGCAAGATTAGTCTTAAAAACATTAGAAACTGAAAAGTCTAATTTCCATTACTTATATGATGAAAAACTCCCGATTTGCAGCAAAATTGAGAAAATTTGTAAAGAAATTTATAGAGCAGGTGAAGTTGTTTATACCGAAGAAGCGAAGAAGCAAATCGCTGATTATGAAGCTCTTGGATTTGATAAAACTCCAGTCTGTATCGCTAAAACTCCACAGTCTATGACAGATGATCCAAAAGTGTTAGGTGCTCCTACCGGATTTACCATCACAATTAGAGAGGTTAGACTCTCTGCTGGAGCCAACTTCATCGTTGCCTTAACAGGTGCTATTATGACTATGCCGGGTTTACCAAAAGTACCAGCGGCAGTCTTAATGGAAGATAAAGAAATTTAACAAAATTAAAATTTCTGCGTCGAAAAATTGAATTTTTGCCCTCTTTATATATAGGAGGGCTTTTTTATGTCTCTATTAAAAATCAGTCATTTAGATAAACAGTTTAAGATTTCTGATAACAATTCAGTTGAGGTGCTTAAAGAGATTAATCTCACTTTTCCCGATGTTGGTTTAGTGGGAATACTTGGTAAATCAGGATGTGGGAAATCCACATTGCTCAATATGATTTCCATGCTTGATAAACCAACCTCTGGCACAATTCTTATCAATGATACTCCGACAAAGAGATGGAAGAGAAAACAGATCGAGAAATTTCGTCGAAATGAAATTGGGGTAATATTTCAAAACTACAATCTATTAGAAGATCAGGATGTGATATATAACATTTCGTTACCGCTTCTTATTAATGGGCATTCTTTTAAAGAAGCCGAAGAAAGAGCGATTAGTCTTTTAGATAGCATTAATTTTTCTAAGGAATTATATCATCAAAAGATAAATAAACTATCTGGTGGTGAAAAACAAAGGGTCGCCATCTTAAGAGCGATATCTATCTCCCCGAAAATATTATTATGTGATGAACCAACTGGAGCGCTTGATAGCGATAACTCATTTATGGTCATGTCACTTCTTAAGAAAATCAGTGAAAATGTTCTAGTTATCGTCGTCTCTCATAACCAATCATTATTAACCAACATGTCCGATTACATTATAAGGATGAAAGATGGAAGAATAATCGAGAAGAAAACGATTAAAGAAATAGGGGAGGTAAAACTAGCTGAGAAAAGTAAAAAGAGGTCTCATAGAGCCAATTGGGTAGATAAAATAGCTTCTTCAAACTTCAAAAGGAGACTAGGAAGGAACATTATTTCATGCATCAGCTTAGCAATATGCTTAACTGCGACTACTTTAGTGATTGGTTTTATTCAAAACATCGATAATAGAATAAACGAAGAATGTTATAAACATCTTGATATCGGTGTTTCAACAATTAGCAAAGAAACCTCATCTAAACTTGAAGATAGCGTTATCACCTTGGTGAGGAGTTCTCGACCATCAAAAGTAGATCTCGCTAGTTTAAAAAGAGACTATCGGCATTATTATTATGAATTAAATTATGATGCTTTGGTTCCTACTTATGTAGCATCAAGTTATGAGAATAAACCATTAGAAGAATTTATTTATACAAGTGTATATTCCTTCATCGATAATAGTGTGAACAAATCGCTTTTAATTAAAGGCCATTTTCCAAAGGAAGATTCTTTATTAGAAGTGGTCATTAACCAAAAAGCCTATGAAGAGATGAAGAAATATGTTAGTGAACCTCTTAACAGTTGGATTGATCTTTCCCATCGATATGAAACTAATTACTATACCTACGATGAAGATAACACAGTTTTAAATGATGTTTTCATCTATGATAAAAGGGCAAAAATTGTTGGCGTGGTGGATGAACTGAACTTTTTATCAATGCCGACGATTTATTATCCATATGTTGCTCTTGATGAATATCTCTCTTCATATCTACTAAATAACTATTCCGAATATATGGATGTCGACTATTCATGGAAAGAAAAAATACAGGATGAAATAGACACTAATTATTTAACCTCATATTCCTATAAACTATTTCTAAAAAACTACAGTGATTATCATTTAATAACTAGCGATAAAGATAAGCTAAAAGAAAGCTTTTCAATAACGAATAATTCTCTTATCGTACAAGAAGCATTTACAAACCTTATTTCCGCATCATGCATTGGAGTTGAACTATTTTTGATCATCGCGATTATCGGAACGATATTGATAGTTGGTTTAATCTCCTTCTCTTCCTATAGCGAAGATAAGAAAAGAAGTGCGATTCTCACCTGTTTAGGTGCGGATTTATTTCAGATTATCGATATTTATGTTAATGAGAATATCATGATAGTGGCAATATCATTACTTTTATCATTTTCCTTGTTAATTCCGATAAAAAATCTTGCAAATTACTTATTATTTCAATTGATTAAAATAGATAATATCGTTATTTTGCCTTCAAGCATATCCCCAAATATCGCCCTTCCTTATTCATATTATTTGGCTTTAATTATTGCCTCTATAATAGTGGTGATTTTATCGACATTTATCCCCATTGTTTTTTCTAAAAGAATCGCTGTTAATGAGGAGCTAAGAGAAGAATGATTTTTATCAATAATTTATCGAAATCATTTGGGGATCATAAAGTCTTAAAAGAGGTAAACATTTCTTTACCAGATACAGGTTTAGTTTTAATATGTGGAGATTCTGGATGTGGGAAGACAACATTATTGAACTGCATATCCTCATTATTAACCTATAACGGACAGATTACTATCAATGGTATTTCCTTAGAAAATCTCTCTGAACAGGGACGAAATGATTTCCGTAACAAAAACATTGGTTTCGTCTTTCAAGATTTTAAATTATTCAATCTTGATACTGTTGAGAATAATGTCATGTTTGCATTAGACATCTCTCCTAATATTCCCCGCGTTAGAAAGAAGAGAAAGTGCGATGATCTTTTATCTTTGGTTGGATTAAAGGGCAAAGAAAAGCAGAGGGTAAACACTCTTTCTGGTGGAGAAAAACAACGAGTAGCGATTGCAAGGAGTCTAGCTAATGACCCAAAAGTGATTCTTGCTGATGAACCAACAGGCGCTTTAGATGATGAAAACGCGATAAGGATTATGAACCTTTTAAAAGAGGTCAGTAAAAATGTTTTAGTTATCATCGTCTCTCACGACCAAGAGTTAACGAGAAAATATGCGGACATGATTATCGAAATGAAAGATGGGGAGATAATTGACAAAGAGTCGCATCCACTTATAGACAAGGAAGAAAAGAACCTCATCATTACGAATGGTTCACATAAAGGTAAGGCAAGAATACCTTTGTTGTTTCTTTTAAAACATTCTTTTATGGCGTTAAAAAGTCGTAAGTGGAGAACATCATTTTGTACTTTCCTTATTTCTTTAGGGTTGATTGGTACAGGACTATCTTTAACATTATCTAGTTCTATATCTTCAAATATTAAACAGGCTTATTCAGAACTAATTGATGAGACAAAAATCATCATGAATGTGAAAAATGAAAAGAACATTATCCCGGTTATGGAAGGTGGGGAGTATATCGACGCGGTTGATATCGCAAGTAAATATAAAGAAGAAATATATGATGTTGGAGAGATATATCTCAATAATTTTGATAAACATTTTATAACTACTAATAATTTTGTTATTGATACTGATATGTCGAGATTCCCTCTTCCTGGGTTAGGAGGAAAACAAATAAATGAATTTCAGTGGCTAGATTTATATCAAGAAACCGTTTATCCGCGTCGACCTTATTCTCTTAATAATAATGAAATAGTGTTGGGCTTAAATCTCAATCTTATTCAGCTAATTTGCGATCAACTGAAAATTGTGAAAAACGTTGATTATCTCTCTGCCTATATAGCTACCCATGATTTAAAGGTAGTGTTTAACGGTCGTAACGATTTATGGGAGTATGATGATCAACAATCATTTATTATTCGTGGTTTTACTTTATCTCTTAAGCCAACTATTTATCACTATAACCATCTTTGGAATGAATATATCTTTGAAACGAGCATGCGTTTCCCTTCTACGACAAGCGTATCTGCTTCGAGTAAGAAACCATGGCAATTAAAGAAGTTATATTATTTACAGTGTAGAGAAGAGACAGACGTCTTATTTAGGAAGTTACGAGATGACAGATTATCAGATGATTATGTTTTTGAGCTCGCGAACTCTTCATTTTTTCCTCTTACCATTGAAGAGGATGAACCGATATCCTCAATTGATAAAATTCTTTTGCTCATCAATAACGGAGTTGATATTCCTTATCGAAAAATAGATCACATTTTAGATACGCATCCATATTTATCTAATCCTTTGATAGGTTCCTCTAACGGATACGCAATATATTCGTCTAGCTTGATGATGGGCTTTTCTCATTATGCTTATTTCTCCTTAGATAAAGATTTATTAGAAGAGAATTTAAACATCTTTTCAACATTAAGTATTGATGAATATGAACATGTACAAAATAGTCCTGGATTATGTATCGGTCATTATTCAAGAGGAATGCAAAAAGGCGTGAATTTTAGCAATATTCATAGCAAAAGACCAACATTTTCATTTAGTAGCATCGATGAAATAGTGGTGTCAAAAGGTCTATATGATTCCCTTAATATCAATAAAGATAACCCTTCATACCTCTATTTTTCTTATCTAGTTAATGAAAGAATCTATAATGCTGATTTTGTGGTCAGAGACTTTACAACTATTCCTTTAAAAATCGTTGGGATTGAAGGCGGAGACGATTATGTTATTTATCAAGAGACAGACTGGCTATTATCGGTTTTTAAACAAAGATTCGGATTATCTTCATACGGCCTATTCATCAATAGTTTATGCTTTGATGTTAACGATCTTCGCGATATGAATACGATTAAAGAGGAACTACAAAGAGATTATCCCCAATATGAGGTTGTCAATCCATTAGGAGATATAGATGAGAACGTCAGAGAAGTGTGTGGTTATATCGAAATTGCTATGAACATTTTCTCTTTGATTGCGGTTGCTATATCTATCATCCTTATGAGCGTTACAAACTTACTTCACTTCTTAGAAAGCAAGCGAGATATTGGCCTATCTCGATGTCTTGGGGTATCAAAGACGGAATCATGTAAATTCATGGTTTTCTATTCGATGCTCATCAGTTTATTGTCCTTTTTGTTATCATCTATTGAACTAATCTTTATCAGTTACTTTATCTCTTATACCATCGGTGAGACATTGTCGAGTTCAGCATCATTCTCTTTGAATCCTTTTGCCTTTTTGGCAATGTTCATTCTTGCAACATCTATCTCGTTATTATCGAGCTTATTAATATGCATCAAATATGCAAATATTTCCCCAATTGAGGCGATAAAATAGTTTTTTCATCTATAAATCTTTGATTTAGAGAACGATTGTTGTATACTATAAAACGCTATGGGATTAAAGGCCGGTATTGTAGGATTACCAAATGTAGGAAAGTCGACGTTATTCAACGCGATTACCAATTCGCATGTCGAAGCAGCGAATTATCCTTTTGCGACCATTAATCCAAATACAGGTGTGGTCAATGTTCCTGATGAAAGATTGAAGTTTTTATCCAATCTTTTTAAACCTGAAAGAACTATCCCTGCCACAGTTGAATTCTATGATATTGCTGGTTTAGTGAGAGGTGCTTCTAAAGGTGAAGGGTTAGGCAACCAATTCCTCGCGCATATTCGTGAATGCGATGCGATTGTGGAAGTCGTTAGAGCTTTTGAATCTGATGATATCATCCACGTTGAAGGCAGCGTTGATCCTGTGAGAGATATCGAAGTCATCAATCTTGAACTTGTGATGGCGGATTTAGACGCCGTTAACAAACGTATTGATAAAGTAGCGAATAAAGCTCGTATCTTAAAAGATAAAGATTCAATGTTAGAGATGAGCATTCTTTCCCCAATTAAAGAAGCTCTTGAACAAGGCTTAGCAGCGAGAACTGTTGAACTTAGCAAAGAACAAGAAGAATACGCTGAAAAGAATTATTTCCTTTTGACAAAGAAACCAATTATCTATGTTGCAAATGTTTCTGAAGATGCTTTAGGCGATTTAGATAACTGTGCCTTATATAAACAAGTCGTGGAATACGCATCTAAAGAAGGAAGCGAAGTCATTCCAGTTTCTTGTGAAATTGAAAGCGAATTATCCGAATTGAGCGAAGAAGATAGAAAAGAATATTTAGCAGAGCTCGGTGTAGAAGAATCTGGCTTAGAAAAAGTTATTAAATCAACTTATAAATTATTAAATTTATCAACATTCTTTACAGTTGGAGCGGATGAATGCCGTGCCTGGACATTTATTAAAGGCATGAGCGCGCCTGAATGCGCTGGTGTGATTCACACTGATTTCCAAAAAGGTTTTATCTGCGCTGAAGTTTACACATATGATGCGATTAAACAATTTGGTAGCGAAGCTGCTGTTAAAGAAAATGGTAAATTAAGAACCGAAGGAAAAGGGTATTATCCAAGTGATGGTGATATCATGTTCTTCAAATTTAATGTGAGCAAGAAATAATTATGATGAGAATAGGTTTTAGCAAAGACATTCATAGATTAGTCATGGACCGCAAGTTAATGCTTGGTGGAGTTCATGTTCCTTATTATTTGGGTGAAGCTGCTCATAGTGATGGTGATGTTGTCTATCACGCGATTGCCGAAGCAATTTTAGGCGCATTAGCCCTCGGTGATTTAGGAAAGCATTTCCCAGATAATGATCGCGATACGGAAAATATGAATTCCGCGATTATCATGGATGAAGTTTATAAGATGATGAAACTTCTTGGCTATCGTCTTAATAACGTCGATGTTTTCATCTCTTTAGAAAAACCAAAACTCAAATATTATATTGAACAGATGAGAGAGAATGTAGCAAAGCTTTTGCACGCGGATATCTCATATGTTTCGATTAAGGCAGGCACTAATGAGAAGATGGGTCCTGTCGGTGAAGGTAAAGCTGTTGAAGCATACGCTGTAGTGACATTGGAGTCGGTATAATGGATTTAGTTATTGAACTTAAAAACAATATCAAAAACGCACTTCATAAACTCGGTATTGAAGTCGAGCTCAGTGATGTTTTCGTCGAGAAAAGTAGAGATGCTTCTCATGGTGATTATGCGAGCAACGTTTGCTTAAAATATGCGAAAAAGAACGGTAAAAACCCTGTAGAATTCGCGAATTTATTAATTGATAACCTTGATAAGAGTTATATTGACCATGTGGAAATTGCTGGTCCTGGATTTATGAATTTCTTCCTTAAAGATGATTCGTTACAGAATGTGATTTCCCTCATCTTAAATCAGAAAGATGACTATGGACGCGGCGAATATAAGAACAAGACAGTCAACGTTGAATTTGTTTCCGCTAATCCAACTGGCGATTTACATGTTGGTACAGCTAGAGGCGCTGCTATTGGTGATAGCTTAGCTCGTATCTTAGCTTTCTCTGGCTATGATGTGATTAAAGAATATTACATCAATGATGCTGGCAAACAAATTGAGAATCTCGCTTTATCAATTCAAGCACGTTATTTTGAATTATTAGGAAAGCCATTTACTCTTCCTGAAGATGGATATCACGGTCAAGATGTTATCGATATAGCAAAAGAAGTGCTAGATGAATATGGGGAAGGACCTCTTTCCTATGATGATCCAATCGCATTCTTTAAAGAAATTGGTATCGATAAAGAAATGAAGAAAATAAAACGTGACCTCTCCAGTTTTGGAGTGGAATTTGATGTCTTTACTTCTGAAAAAGAAATCAGAAAGAATAACGCGGTTGAAAACGAATTAAAGTATTTAGAGAAATATACTTATGAACAAGACGGCGCTCTTTTACTTAAGACCACTGAATTCCTTGATGATAAAGATAGAGTGATTGTAAAGAGCGATGGTGATTATACTTATTTCCTTCCAGATATCGTTTATCATCTCAATAAATTAAGCAGAAAAGCTGATTGCTTAATCGATGTCTTAGGCGCTGATCACCACGGTTATATCAATCGTATGAAGAGTGCTTTAATGATGCATGGATATAAAGAAGATGTTTTAAGCGTTGAATTAATTCAAATGGTCCGTTTCATTAAAGATGGTGTGGAAAAGAAAGCTTCTAAGAGAGCTGGAGACGCTTATAAGATTAGAGAATTAGTGGAAGAGGTTGGTGTTGATGCAGCGAGATATTTCTTCGCGATGCGTATGCCAAGCACACATTTAGACTTCGACTTATCTCTCGCGGTTGAACAAAGTTCATCTAATCCTGTCTTCTATAGTCAATACGCTTATGCGAGAATGTGTTCTGTGCTTAAGATGGGTGAAGATATCGCTATCGATGAAACTGGACAATATTTAAGCTTAGAAAAAGAAAAATTAATCTTAAAGACTTTAGCGGATTTCCCAAAAGTAGTGGAAAGTGCAGCGAAAGATTTATTACCAAATAAAATTACCAATTATGTACATGAACTTGCAGAATCAGTGCATTCTTGGTATAACGATACAAAGATTGTGGATCGTTCTTCTATAGAAGTATCTGCATCTAGACTCGCTTTATGTGAAGCGATTAAACAAGTTGTTAAGAACGCCTTATTCCTAGTAGGCGTGAATACACCCGAACATATGTAAAGGAGAGTAGAATATGCAAGGATCAATGTTAGAATTAGCCCATGAGTTCTTAGACTCAAAACCAAAATCAGTGACTTTCAAACAAATTTGGGCTTATGTAGTCAAACAAAAAGGCTTCAGCGAAGAAGAAGCAAATAAGAAAGTTAGTTCTTTCTATACTTCCTTACTTCTCGATGGTCGCTTTGTGACTCTTGGTGAGAACAAATGGGATTTAAGAAGCAGACACACATTTGACAAAGTCCACATCGATATGAAAGATGTCTATTCCGATATGGATACTTCTGATTCCGATAGTGAAGAAGTTGAAGAGGAAGAATACAACAAGACATTCGCTGAACCAGTTGAGGAAGAAAGATCCGATTTTGGTCAAGATGAAGAAGATGAGGACGATACTAGCAAAGAAGAGGAAGCCCTCAATAGCTAATTAAACTACAAATTATAAGTCTATCTTAAATCCATTATTCTAGATTCTAGATAGACTTTTATTTATTATTATGTGGGAAAATGAATTAGAACTCGCGAAAAACCTCGCCGTAATAGCGGGAAAAAAGATCATGGAATATTATCATGGTTCTTTTGAAGTTGATATTAAAAGCGATGACTCTCCAGTCACTTCTGCAGACCGCGCTTCTAACGAGATCATCATAAGTGGATTAAAAGAAAAATATCCGTATTTTGCTATATTATCTGAGGAAACTGACGATGATTTGTCAAGATTAGATAATGATTATGTGTGGATTGTTGATCCTCTTGATGGCACCCAAGATTTTGTTAACCATGGACGTGGATTTGCTGTTAATATCGCTTTGGCTTATAAACACGAAGTGGTGGTTGGAGTCGTTTATATTCCTACTAGCAGTGATTTATTCTTCGCTTCTAAAGGAAACGGAACTTATGTTCTTAGGAACGGCAATATAACAAAAGTTCACGTCAATGATAAAACAGAAGATTTAACCTGCTTAACCTCAATTCATTTCTTTAGTGAGACTGAAAAACAGCTCATTGAAAAGCATTCCGATAAGATTAAAAGATATTATGAAGCGGGTGCCTCCACTAAAGCTTGCATCATTGCAGAAGGAAAAGCGGAATTATCTTATCGACTCAATTCTGGCACTAAGGAATGGGATACAGCCGCTCCTCAACTTATTCTTGAAGAAGCGGGTGGTGTGGTCATTAAACCTGATGGTACTCCAATTCGTTATAACCGAAAAGATGTAGTGAATAGGGGAGGATTTATTCTCCTTAATCGAATTGAAAATTTCTTGATGTAAAAAAGCAGCCAACTTAATGACTGCTTATTTTTTTATTTGGCTGGGGTACCTGGGATCGAACCAGGGAAATGTCGGAGTCAGAGGCCGATGCCTTACCGCTTGGCGATACCCCAAGTTAGAAACTGCCTTCAGCGAGTGCAACTGCTTTGACGCCTGGCACTTCTTCGGTGAGAATAACTTCGACTAGTTCTTTGATGTCGTCGTTAGCGAATGAGCATCCGGCACAAGCACCATGCATACTAACCGATACTACACCAGTTGTTTCATCGAAGGAGACGAATTTAATGTCGCCACCATCTTTCTGCAAGAAGTGTCTAATTTTGTCTAATGTTTTGTTAATTTCTATTTCGATATTTTCCATAGCAACAATGATATTAGCACATCTTGATTGAAATGTTTAATGGTTTGCTTAAAATCTTTTGTATACGTGTTGCTCGTAACAATGAGTAATGCTACAATAATCTAACACGTAAGATATTCTTACCTACCCCATTAAGGAGAAATTATGGCTAATAAAAGTAAAGGTCGTGAGGAGAGCAAAAACAATCGCCTTTTAGCGAGTAATCGCAAGGCCTCTTTTAACTACTTTCTTTCTGACTTTGAAGAATGTGGTATTTCTCTATTAGGGACGGAGATAAAAGCCTTACGAGTGAAAGGTTGTTCAATCGGTGATGCCTATATCTTGATTAGAAACGGGGAAGCAGAAATTGTGAATATGCATATCCCGACATATGACCATGGCAATATCTTCAACCATGAACCTCTTCGCACTCGCAAGATTTTGATGCATAAAAAACAAATCCGTTGGTTTGATCATAAAGTCAACGCGGAAGGATATACGATAGTGCCAACGAAGGTCTATTTGAAAAAAGGCCGCTGCAAAGTGGAAATTGCTTTAGCAAAAGGCAAAAAGAACTACGACAAGAAAGAAGCGATTAAAAACCGCGATATAGAACGCGAAGTGAGAAGGGGTGACTATTGATGGATTTTAGTGAGACATTAAAACAGTTTAATAGAAGCGATTATCAAAGAGATAATTTTGATAATTTCTTAAGAAAAGAGAAATTCTCCTTTAACATTCCTTCCATTCATATCGCTGGAACTAACGGTAAAGGAAGCACCACCTATTATTTATCAAGCATGTTAAAACAAGCCGGATATAAAGTTGGTACGTTTATTTCCCCATATTTTTATAAGGTCAACGAGATGATAAAAGTGAATGGTGAAGATATCTCTGATGATGACTTATTCAGCATCTTTGAAGAATATCAAAAAGCTTTTAAGAAATACGACCTCTCTCCTTTTGAAATCGAGACCTTTATCGCTTTAACATATTTTCAAAAAGTTGACTGTGATGTCTGCGTTATCGAATGTGGGATGGGTGGAGAATATGATGCGACTAACATCTTTGAACCAATCCTCTCCATCATTACCACAATCGCGTTGGAACACACTGAAGTATTAGGAAGAACATTATCGGAAATCGCTGCCCATAAAAGTGGCATTATTTATGAAAATGTTCCAGTTTTGCTTGGAAATATCCCTGAAGAAGCCCTTAATACCATCGCAGAAATCGCTAATGAAAAAGAATCTCCAATCGTTCGTATTGGAGAGATCGCAAGCTCTACATATTTAGATAAAGGCATTCGTTTTGATTACGATGTCTATAAAGATTTAGAAGTATCTTCCGATGCTTATTATTCTGTTACTGATGCAATCATTGCGCTTGAAGCAGTGAAGACATTAAAAGAGAAATTTCCTATTTCCTTAGAAGCTATTAAAGCAGGATTAAAAGTAGTGGATATTCCAGTGAGGATGGAAACGATTTTAACTCATCCACGCCTTATTGTTGATGGGGCTCATAACGTTGAGGGTATTAACGCTCTTGTTGATTCTTATAACCGTAAATTTGCTGGGGTGAACACCCATATCGTCTTTGCCTGTTTTAAAGATAAAAATATCACTTCTATGCTTCCACGTATTGGTTTAGCGGGAAGCGAAGTTATTCTTACAACTTTTGACCATCCACGTGCGAGAACATATGACGACTATTTCCTCTTCGTTGAAGACTATCGTTTTGAAAATGATCACCTCGCTTTAATCAAATCATTAATTGAACAATATCCAGATGACAATATTCTTGTGACTGGTTCATTAGCTTTCGCTTCACTAGTGAAGAAGGAGTTAAAAGAATAATGAAGTTAGATTTACTTAGAAGTAATCTATCTCAAGTGCAGAAGATCACCTTTGCTGGTATCTTCATCTCTTTAATCATCATTCTTCAAAAAGTCTTAGCGATTAATTATATTCCAATCGTTCCATTCTTACGCATCTCCTTAGGTGGATGTGCTTTATTAATCTTCGCTTCAATTCTTTTAGGTCCATGGTATGGGCTTCTCATCGGTGTCGCGGAAGATTTATTAGGCTATCTCATCTTTGACCCAAAAAGCATGTCTTTCTTCCCACAGATTACGGCAATCTATGGTCTTATGGGATTTGTTAGCTACTTCATCTTCATGCTAGTGAGACAGATTAAAAATAAGAAGATTATGTTTGGAATAGAAATCACTTCCTTTGTCGGCATTCTTACCGCGGTTACTTTATTCCTATTATTAAATAATGAATTAACTCTATATAGTTCCACATATACGATTGAGAATTGGCAAAGAATCGCTATCCCTCTCATCTTATTTGGATTATTAACTCTATTAACTATCTGCATCATTTTTACTGAGAAATATTTTAAAAAGAGAAGCGACAGTCAACTATTTAACGCCTATCAAGTATCATTTGCTTGTTTTATCATCGAAGTAGTGGTGATGATTCTATTTGGCACATTGATGAAGGGTTTAGCGTTTGGTTTCCAAACCTATTCAGTGATACTAATCACCCAACTGATGGTGGGCTTTATCAACATCCCATTAAATACATTTTTAATCTCATATATCATGATATTTGCAAAGAGGAAGTTTAATGTTCAAGAGTAGAAGAAGAATCGCTGAAGAAGAGGCGAAAAAAGAAGAAGGCTATATTCCTACTAAGGATTTAAAGGCTGATGAAACAGAAGAAGAGAGAAGAAATCATTTCGATATCCCTTGGACAGGAGTGATCGTCGGAGGAGTATTATTAGTGATCGCGATAGTCTGTATCATCCTCATTTTTGTTTTCGGCCCCACAAAGTAAATATTCATATTTACAAAACAATATTTGTTATCTATAATTGAAACACCATAAAGAGTACGGCGAGAGACAAGCTCTATGACCCGTCAGCAACTTGCGATAGCAAAGTGCTAATGCTTGAATGATGGGTAAACTGATTATCATGCCCATCGCGTATGGGCTTTATTTTTTGGAGGAAATATCATATGAAGCTTTATTCAAACGAAATCGTCTTTAGGGGACATCCTGATAAAATCTGCGACCAGATTTCAGGCGCCTTACTTACTGCTTATTTAAAAGGTGATAAGTCATCTCGAGTGGCAGTGGAAACGATGATTAAAGATGAACAGGTATATATCGTTGGAGAAGTGACGAGCAAAGCAAATGTTGATGTCGCTAGTGTTGCCAAAAGAGTGATTAAAGATATTGGATATAAAGAAGAATATCAAGTGAATATCAAATTATCTAAACAATCACAAGATATCTCGGATGGTGTTGATGTCTATGGAGCAGGAGACCAAGGCATGATGTTTGGTTATGCTTGTAATGACACAGATGTTCTTTTACCAAAAGCGATGGTCATCCTCCAAGATCTCGCGAGATGGTATGATGAGCTCGTTCATTCTAATAATAGTTTTTACCCAGACGGCAAAGCTCAAATCACCGGTCTATATGATGATGAATTCAATCTTCAAGCAATTGACACTTTCTTAGTGAGCTACTGCAACAACGAAGAACATCGTGACCTTACTGACCAATTAATCATCAATAAGGTCAATAACCTCTGTAAGAAATATGGATTAGAAAAGCCAAATAGAATCTTAATCAATCCAACTGGTAAGTTCCTTTTAGGTGGTTCGTTCGCTGATAGTGGATTAACCGGTAGAAAGATCGTTGTCGATGCTTATCAAGGATTTGCAAACGTCGGTGGTGGATCAATGAACGGTAAAGATCCCACTAAAGTGGATATCTCTGGTGCTTATAAAGCAAGAGAAATCGCGAAGAGATTATTAAAAGAAAAAGGCCTCAAATGGTGTGAGGTCCAACTCTCTTATGCAATCGGGGTGGCTCGCCCAATGGCAATTTATGTCGATTCCGATAAAGGTAATCTTATAGTCGATGACTCTTTATATATTGAATGCGAGCCACGTAATATTATTAAAGATTTAAATATGCTTAATCTCGATTATGAAGAAAAAGCCAAGTTTGGCCATTTCGTTGATTAGTCAATTTTATCTTCTTCTTTTATCTCATTATCCACATCAGGTTTAACTTCCTCTTGTGGATTTTCTTTTTCTTTATCTTCTTCAATAGCTTCATAGAGCATTGGAACTGGGTGATACCAGTGATAAATCGCTTCAAATGAATAAATGAGAGTGACATAGCTTAACGCGACAGGGATCATGATTTGGGCTAATTCGAGCTGTGGATTATCGTTATTGATGAAGCAGATGATATCAAAGACCATGATATAAATCATTAAAGGGACTAATAAGCATTTGTCGAGCATGGAGTTTTTCTTCTTTCTCACTGGGGAAGATAAAAACCAAATGAAGTCGAGAATCCCAATCGCGCTTCCGAAGATTGTTATCCAATTGATGACGCGGAGATGGGTATCATTGAATCTGATAATTCTTGCATACTGAAGTATTGCGACTACTAAAAAGGCGACAGCGAATACGAGTAGTTCAATCGTATATATTAATTTGGCTTTTTTAAACTCATCCATTTTTGCTTTCATATTTATAATTCCTTTAACCAAAGACAATTATATTAGAATTACTTGCCTTAATCCAATTAATCGTAATATGGGATTAGAAAATA
>Ga0247609_10000378_pt1 | contig 64280 bp, 80 predicted proteins | sample 172DNAGHGlowgp2_FD_193487 | JGI IMG/M metagenome (GOLD analysis project Ga0247609, IMG submission 193487) | Sheep rumen microbial communities from Palmerston North, Manawatu-Wanganui, New Zealand - 1728 DNA GHGlow gp2 | ecosystem: Host-associated > Mammals > Digestive system > Stomach > Rumen ...
GCTATCGTAAGCGGCGGCAAACTTCAATGCCACACCGTCGTGGAAGTAGGCACCCATCTTCAATTCCGCATTCTGCTTGTCGCGCCAGATGTCATGTGAGCACTGCGATACGCCAATCCGGTATTTTACCTTGTTTTCAGTACAAGAGGCAAGTATTGCTGCCAATAAAAAGATATATAGTAATCTTTGTAGCATATTGTTCAGTCCATTCTGTTTCTTATATATCCTGTAGCTCGCGCTGTCTTAAATGATTAATAAGCGAACACAGAATTTTGGTGCAAAAATACGAAAAAAGGCAGAAATGCCAAAGAAAAAAACTTTTTCTTTCGCTTAGCGCGCGTAATTTCATAATTATTTCATAACTTGATACACCTGAAGCAGGCCATCAGCACGGGCGACTCCTGGTGGCACTTCTACTGTCTCTACCTGCATTACTACCTCCAATAATGGTGAAATCGTGGAATTATTGTAGATTTTCCGCAAATAGAAGATAAAACCTATGGTATTTAGGAAATAATCATAAGTATGTCCAATAAACACATTTTTACGTTCACTAAGTAAATTATTGCCATGAAATTTGGAAATTTGAGAAAAACTTCATATCTTTGCACCACGATTATGCTCATGGCTACGCACATCCGGTAGCAAGTCCTGTACTCTGCTAAACTCTTGATAATGGATGTGCCGACCCTTGAGCTTTTTTTTAATTATCTCTATCTAATGAAAAGTAATAGTACTCAAAACAAAAGTTCGTATCCTCCTGTAAAGGTGCCGTATTAATTGATGGTGGATTCTTTGTTAAACGCTTTAACAACATATTTAATCAGTCAAGAACTATGACTGGAGAAGAAGTTGCAAAACGTCTTTACACAATAGCACACCGCCATGTAGGAAGTGAAAACACTCTTTACCGTATTTTCTATTATGACTGCCATCCTTTTGACAAAAAGATGCACAACCCTATCAGCAAAAAGGTTGTTGATTTTAAAGCAACAGATGAGTACAAATTCAGAACAGAACTAATTGAAGCACTAAAAAAGAAGAGAAAAGTTGCTTTAAGACTGGGGACTTTGAAAGAGAGCAAGACATGGGGCATATACCCTCATCGGGTTAAAGACTTGCTTTCTGGGAAAATGGAGGTAAAGGATTTGAAACCAGAAGATGTGCATATAGAACTTCGTCAAAAAGGAATTGACATGAAAATCGGTGTAGATATTGCATCGTTAGCACTAAAACGCTTTGTTGATAGAATTGTGCTGATTTCTGGCGATTCAGATTTTGTACCTGCTGCAAAACTTGCAAGGCGTGAAGGGATAGACTTTATACTTGATCCAATGGGTGCAGATGTGGAACCAATGTTATTTGAGCATATTGATGGACTTGACAATACAGTAAAAACGATACGAACGAAGAAATCCAATCAATCTTATAATAAAGGTAAGAAGAAATAATCATAGGAAAACGTCTGATACAAAAACAATCCAAAATCCCTGAAAACATAAGGTTTTAAAGGAAAGTACCCCGACCCAGAATCGAACTGGGAACTAAGCTTTAGGAGAGATTTCCCACATCCTATGATTATCAGCTTGTTACAGCCTTTTTCGGAGTATTTGTAGAATATTTGTAGCATTTCTGCTCGTTTTATGTAAAAAGCACCCCTCACCAGGTCTGGCTCAGAGTGCTTAATGCAACACCGATTTTCAGATCGGCAGTGCAAAGGTACATACTTTTTCTGAAACGACAAAATTTACTGAGTAAAAAATGATCCGCACTGGCCTCACGGCTGGCACGGATCGGCAGTATAGTTATTCTACAGAAAGCTACTTTGTTAATTCGATATACTCAGAGTACACGATCTTGTTATATGGGCTTTTACTTACTATCTCCTGTCTGATGGCCTTGCAACCAAACTTGAAAAACAGGAAACGCTTAGGCACTCTGTGTACTATCTGTATGATTGTGTCGGTAGTCTGAACGGAAAGATTCACCTTTCCGCTGTCAATAACTCCAGATATATCAGCCCAGGGATGATCTCTCCAGCTAAATGTTTTCAGAGTATCTACCAGGTGTATCTCTGGCACATACCTGATGCTGTCTTTGATCTCTGTCTGGATCTGAATGTTACCAGCTGTGGAGGTCTGTGACACGGATTGCAGTCTTTTCAGCTTTATCCCCAGATCCTTTGCCTCCTGGCACACAGCCTGGTAGTTTCTCTCCAGCTCATCCTTTTTCAGCTGTAGCCTCAGAACAGAGGCAGCACTTTCACCAGCCTTAGTTTCGTAAAGCTGGATCTCACCAATCAGAGCCTCCTGGTTGTGCTGGAGCCTTGATCTCTCTATGCCACTCTCATACAGGGAGTGTGCAAGCCAGGCACAGATTACTCCAAGTGCCAGGCACGTAATGATCAGATACTTTTTCATGCGAATTTAATTGTTTTAGGTGGAACGGTGTTAGTTGTGAGCGATCCATACTGGATGCTATTCAGCCTCCTCAGCCATCCATTCAGGAATTTCTTGTTAGTAGGCCTACTAACGCAAATATCTCTCAGGTATTGCTCTCTCCTTTTCTGGAGCTTAGCAAAGAACGTCTTAGGATCCTGTGCGTTCAAGGCAGCAAGTGTCTTTTCACCCACGATGCCATCAGCATTTACACCCAGCATAGCCTGTGGAATGGTAATACCGTACTTTCCGCTACCCCATACCCAATCTACCAGGGTGTTAGCAATAGACTGATCATTGATCCTGTCAGCTTCCAGCGATTCCAGAAATTCTTTCTACAGATCTCCATAGCATCAGCTGGAGTGATCAGTTTCAGATCATCCACATCAATATCACCATCACCATCCTTATCATAGCCCTGGGCTTTCCAGGTTGATATGGTGACACCATATTTGGTAGCACCTCCACGATCACCTGGTACATTAGCAAAGCCACCCTCCCAGCTCAGGATAAATGGCCACAGTGTTTCAATCTTACTCATGTCAGCTATTCATTTTGTGATAAAAGTCAAGTTTGATCCTATCATACGCAGCCTGGACGTTGGTATAGCTCCTCCCATTGTTCTGCTTATCGGAATAAACCTCAGCCTCCACAACATCAGCCACCCAGTCCAGCCATTCAGGAGAGGTATATGATGAAAGCCTCTTACCCCTGTAGGTGTAATAGTCGAAACGGCTATTACGATCCTCATGCAAGTTGATCAGCAGGGTACGGATCTTTTTCCTGGTACCCTCCCTATCCACAATGTGGTTTTCCTCACGTACCTTTTTTATAATACGGCATACCTTTTCAACAGCATAGTCAAAGTAGATACTGGAGGTGTTTTTGATACGCAGCTGTGTTTCAGGTCGCAACCCCTCTGAAATGTCTGCCAGCATCTGGTTTTGGCTTTTCGTTTCTTCCAGCAGCTCATTCATTGTGGTTTTGTTGCTAACCAGCATATCATTGATGATGTTCTTAAACCATCTGAAACAGGCGATCATTAAAGCAGCAGCCAGCACCAGGAAAAATGCAGCCGTAACCGCCATCATTCCTACATCACCTATTGTCCTGGCAGTCTGTAAACCCTGGTCTATCATCTTCTACTCCTCCATTTGTTACGTTTGTAAGCCTCAAAGTTTTCCTTATCCTCCTGTGTTATCTCAGTGGATGGTGGGAACACTCTGAAACCGTACATTGTTCCATATTTAACTACTTTGATAACAGCTCTCATAGGATAGCGTCTGTTTGGGCTTGCAAACACATCTTTCACTTTCTTGCTATCAGTGAAAAATGCAGATCGGCTGTATCCCTCACCATAAGCGATCAGGCAGCGTGCACCGTTCTCTGTCTGCCTGTCAGGATCACACCCAGTAAACACAGTGACCTGGTTGATCACAGCATCAATGGATGTAAACTCACAGTCAAAGATGTCCGCATTACCCTGGCAGACACTATCATCCACAAAATCTACTACTTCCATTACAGATCGGTAGGTATGTGGTTGGCAGCAGCATCCTGATCAACCATATTGCGGATAGCAATACGATCCCTCAGGAACTCTGTATAAGCTGTTATCTTACTCTCATCCATCAGTCCCAGTTTTGCGCTGTTATACTCGTTAATGAGCTTTTCCTGGTGGTCGCTGTCGTACTTAGCATTCAGCAGGGTACCATACATATTGTCAGCTGTCTTTGGGAACTCAACCCTACAGCTGTCATACTGGTAGCCAGTTCCAGTAGCCTTGCTCTCATCATCGGTAACTGTGATGTTGCCATCCTCATCCTCAATGATAAGAACCTCTTGAACATTGTGATTGTACAGGAACGTGCCCTGTCCGTTGTTCAGATCGTCAATCGTTACAGGCTGTTCTTTGCTAATCAACCCGATAACCAAAATTCTTGTTTTTGCCATAATTCAAACATTTATTAAATATGAAATCACTGTGCTCCTTATCACATCTGATTATCCAGCCATACTCAGACGGAAACAGGTGCTTAATATCATCCTCATTACTGATCTGGTACTTTTCCTTTGTCTTTTCCAGCTTTTGGTAGAATCTCAGCAGAATCCCCTTTCTCAGGAGTATTCCGTAATGATCCTGTTTGAATCCAACATAGTCTATACCACGATCATCAACTGGGAATATCTGCCAGTTCGGTTTGATCTCCACCTTTAGCACTGATCCCAGATAGAGCCCTAAGGCATCCAGGACGTAGTGCAGCCATTCCTTGCTCTCTCCAAGCACCACTATATCATCCATGTATCTGTAGTAGTACTTAACGCCCAGCTCCTCCTTAACCCAGTGGTCGAAATATGCCAGGTACAGATTAGCCAGGTACTGGCTGGTGAAATTGCCTATTGGCAGTCCTTTTTCCTTACCGTTGCTATCAATTATCTTATCCAACAGCCTCAGCAAACTCTCATCGGCTATGCTATAGCGGATGATCTGTTTAAGCACTGAGTGATCCACATTGTCATAGAACTTTCGGATGTCGATTTTCAGGCAGTACCTGGTACCGATCCGATCCTCTATCAGAGCCCTGTGTACATCCTCCATACATTTGTGGGTACCACGCCCTTTGATGCAAGCGTATGTGTTCGCTATGAATATGTGGTACCAGTGAGGAGCCAGCACATTGATGATACAGTGGTGTATCACCCTGTCTGGAAAGAAAGGAGCTATCATTATATCCCTCTCCTTAGGATCAAAGATCTTTTTAGTCCTATATTTTCCAGGCTCAAAGGTTTCCTCACTCAGGATCTCATACAGGGTAGCCAAGCAATCATTCAAATTGTCATTGAACGCCTTTACCTCACCTCTGTTCTTTTTGCCCTTTTGGGCTGTGTACTGAGACTTGATCAGGTTTTCGGTACTATACACCAGTGGATATACATTCTTGATCTTCTTTACAGGAGAAATATAGATCTTTCCTGTGTTTCCGATATAGTAGCCTACATCCTCAAAATCACGGTACATTACAGAGACGTTGTACTGGTTGGCATCAACTTTGGCTTTCTTCTTTTTCTCCATTTGTGTGCCGTTGCTCAATCAGGAGCTTTCAATTACTTACTCACACCTTACTGAATCACTATTGTTTTACCAACTGCCAGCAGTGCCAGCAGTCCCTGTGAGGTAGGGTTGCAGAGGTCTAACAGTTATTCTTGTTTTAAAGGAAAACCACGGTAAAAGCGGAACCCAATGTTCGCATTCGCATTCGAGGAACGATTATTCGCATTCAGATAACCGAAACCAGCATTCGCACCATTATTCGCATTCGCAGACAGGAGGGCACCTGACCTTGCAACCTTTTATTTTATATTTTCAAAGAACTCTCTTTTTGAAAGGTGGGGAGGCAGCTTTCAGAAAAGCCACCGCCCACCGTGTTTTGCAGTCGTGGCGTTTCACCCACGGCACAAGCGGAACCCAATGCGCGCAAACGCATCCGAGGAACGATAAGACGCATCCAGAAAACCGAAACCAGCAGTCGCACCAAAAGACGCAACCGCAGACAGGAGGGCACCATACCAGCCAGAGGCTGTTGCACCTGGATGCCAGAAATAATCACAGATACCCTTGTTGCTGTCACCACCGATCTTATCAGGGAATGATAAACCAAGCTCTCCAGCGAAAGCGTTAGTCTTGATATAGCCACTTGAACGTGGGAGATCAGTCATGGCAATATAGCCCTCAGGCACAGTAGTAGCACTGTCTGAGTGAGAGGTGAACTTTGTCGGATCAGTACAGAGGTAGATCGTGCTCTTTGCATCCTCTGTGTCAGGGCTATGGTGTACCAGTACATCATCAGCCAGCATCCAGAGATACTCATAAGGCGTTTCCAGACCTCTGTAGGATGTAACCTGGATGTCCTTATCAGTGCCACCATTCTGCCAGTTCTTGACAGTGAACGTCACCTTACCAGTGTTGTTACCCAGCGTTGCTGTCACACCACATGGAACGAAAGGATTGTAGCCATTGTGAGTATTCCACTGACCTCCATCTACAGAGCATCCACTACCCAGACCGCCCTGGTGGAAACCGTCAGCTGTCAGTGTTGTAGTGTAAGTATCCTGGCAGTGCAAAGAGGCATATTCAATCCTCTGGAACCAGGCAATAGTGTTGTAGGCTCTGTAGGCTCCATGATGGATACCGTTGGCAGCAGTGTTACACCATCCCCTTACTGTGCTCTTAGCAACATTCGTGCGAGGCATACCAACCAGAGACCTGTAGGTATCATCCCATCCTGAGGTATTGTTACCACCACGACACTGAGAGGCGTTAGCCACAAAGATAGGCAGACCTGTTTCACCCCTGGCAACATTGTTACCGTCCCAGGTCAGGAAACAGCCACTCTGAGGCTTACCTGTGCTCTGGTTGTAAGTAGCAAACCAGGGAGAGATAGCCATACGCTCCTTTTTCACGAAACCTGGCAGCGGATACTCAGAGATCGCATAGATCCACTTTGTACCTGAGATCTCAACACGTACATAGTGCTCAGGGATCTCCAGCATCACATTACCAGAGGCTCCAGTAATATCAGCAGCAGCACCAGAATCCTTGATCCTACTGTCGTTAGCACCCAGGTAGTACTTTACACTACCATCCTCATTCTCCACGAACCTCCTCAGCTTAGACTGGAGAGGCAGCGTCCTGTGTAAGTCCAGATTACCTACTCTGGTAAGCAGATAGTCCTGGCTTGTGAAATCACCCTGTACGCCATACCACTGATCGTAAGGGTATTGTGGCTTTGTTGTGCCACTACCTAAAATTAAACCCATAGTACTTAAGAATTAGATTTTTTCACCTGCTCCCCAGTAAACATCATAATCTGTCAGCGAAATAGCAGATGGGGAGATCTCTACTATGGCAGCAGGAGACCAGTCACCTATAGGCACTGGGAGATTGCTTGCTGTCTTGTCGCAAATACACTTGCAACTAACCAGCACGTTAGCCTCCATCGAGACAGACTTAGGCCTGACAAAGATGGAGAACACCTTACCACCCAGATTGAATCCGTTGGTAAGATCAGTGATCTGTCCGTGTGTCAGGACACGCATTGCATACATTTGTTCCATTCTCTTTTTAATTTACTAAGTTAATTTACAACTGCAAAGATACACAAAAAATGTGTTTGTCAAACGCATATTTTAATTTTTTTGCTATTTATTCCCAATTTTTCTGTGCACTACCGAAATAGTTTTGGAATTTCGCTAAAGATAAAACATTCCACATACTTCCATCATAAACAAGAGTGACAGATCCATTTATTGGATCATAGTAATCTCCACCTGACGATCCACCCTCTCCATCATACCAGTAATCATAGTACTTACCATAGAAATACGCATTATCATATCCATCTATTTTTTTCCCATTTCCATACAGCCTACGATGTCCTGCGTTTGTCAGAAATTTAACTGTTACTTGCTGACCAGTATTGGGATTAGATGGTAGGACAACTGTTGCGTCATCATTCACAGGATATTCTGCCTGTGATCTATATTTATTGACATGAACAACACTTGCAGCAGTCATTTGGGTATCCCAGCCAGAACTACCAGTCGTAACAGTAAGCACCAATCCAGATTCGGCTACTATTTTACCCTTAAATGTTCCACTATTAGCAATTACATTATTCATTGTAATGTTATTGAATGTTCCATTCTTACAAGTGATATTACCACCAGAATCTATCAGGAAATTACCACCAGCCATAGAGACGGTACCAGCGTTACTCAGAATCACCTTACCACCACAAAATGAGGCATAGCCAGTATTACCGTTAAGAATGATGTTAGCCACACCAGACGTTTCCTGTTGGCTCTTAAGAACGCCTCCAGAGAAAAGGAAATTGGCTACATTGGCATTCTCAGCAAGCAGCAGCGTTGTGGCTACACTTTCAAACTGAGCACCAAAGGTATTCCACTTTGACGTATCTGTAGGAACAGCTGTAAAGCCCTCTCCAGCATCAACACGTGCAACATAATAGACACCACCATATTTTACAATATCCACCCTGGTAGAGGTACCATAGTAAACCTTGTTAGCGTCATAGTCACCACGAAAGACAGCAGCAATAGAGAAACCCTGATCACCCTTTTCTCCTGGCTTAGCCATTGTGAAAGATCTCTTAGCTACATAAGTTGAAAGCTCAGCATAAGGAGCGTTAGCAGCATCAGAGTACTGTACCTGTAAAGCATAGCCCCTGTTCAATCCTTTGTAACCCAGGAAAGCAAATGGGTATCTGCCAGTGCTGGTATTATCAACACCGCTGGATCCGAAATCAAGCAGCTTTTTAGGTAGTGCATCAGCAGCAATAGAGCTGTCATAGGTATAGATCCATCCTACAGCATCATAGCTGAATAGACACACAAACACATCTGAATTAAGCGCATTCAGGGCATTGTACAGATTCTTAATGGCATTCTGATCACCATAGGTATCATAGGTATTCTTAGATACCTGTTGCAAGGTATCACGGTTGATAGTTACCAGTGTAAGACCTCTGCCACCATGTGTAACGTCTATTGTAGTGTTCTTACCATCATACACCTCCAGCTTACCATCAGCACTATTGTTTAAGCCAGTGCCTCTTACATAGATTGTTGCAGCATCCTTTCCACTTGCTCCTGTTGATCCAGTTACACAGATCTGGTTGCTTACGACATAAGATCCATCAGTGTACGTAATCTTTGTGCGTGTCCAGAGGTATTTACCCTCCTGCCATCCAGGATATGTGTTACTCCAGGATCCACCAATACAGGTGCTGTTACTGGTAGAAAGGTAGTATTGCTCAACGATAGAGGTTATACCCTTACCGTTGTTACCCTTACCACCAGTGATACAGGCTGGATCAGTATAACTTGTACCACCATCTGAATAGATGATCTTAGTACGGCTCCAGATATAGTATCCATTCTCCCATTGAGGGGTGTCTGTGCTCCATCCTGTAGTAGGAGCAATGGAATTACTCTGGTTCTTTGCGTACTCAACATCTACCACATCAACACTATCACCTTTCTTTTCGTGCTCATTCATCTGCCAGGCTGTTGCTACCCTACCGATTTCCAGCTTAGGCATACAGATATGGCACTCAGAATAGTTGTATGTACGCCACAGGATCCTACCATAGTCCCCCCAGTCAGCACGTGACTTTGTAACGAAAGAAACGGTGTGGAAAGTCCAATCATTCTCAGGAGCAAATCCTACTCCCAGATCAGATCCAAAGTTTCTTTGTGCACCGTCCACATATCCCATGATATTAGTGTTCACCATACTTGGATACACAAACAGCCTGAGGTATGTTCCTGTATTGCTGAATCCCTTGCTCCAGAAAGATATTGTGTACCACGTCTCACCATCAAGCTCAGAATCCTCGCCATCCCAAAGCGTCTGACTGATCACATCTAAAGAACTGGGCGTTCTGCCAACAGTCGCTTTGACAGCTTTCATCTTACGGTAGCCATCCTCCACGCTTGCAGCGAAAGCAACATCCCATCCTCTTGTATGATCTCCATAGGTAAAGGCTGTATCCAACAGGAGGTTTGCACCCTGAGAAACACCAGAGCCACCTGTTACACAGATCGGAGTGGTTTCTTGTGATGTTCCATTATCATAAGCAATAACGCTCTTAGTCCAGATAAAGTAACCGTCTTTCCATCCAGGTCTGGTAGTACTCCATGAGCCTCCCACCAGCTCAGAATAGCTGGTAGAAAGATAATAGTACTCTGTGATCGAGGAAATGCCCCTGCCAGGGTTTCCAGGATTACCAGTGCCACCCTTTCCTCCTGTTATACATACAGGATCAGTGTATGTGACAGATCCATCGGTATAGACTACCTTTGTCCTACTCCAGATATACATACCATCCACCCAGGTAGGTGCATCAGTACTCCATCCAGAGGTAGGTGTCACGGAGCTGGAGCTTGTTTGTGCATACTCAACATCAACATCCTCCACACTGATAGCTGGATCGGCATTCCTACCATCAACAGCACTCACCCTGATAGGTACGCTCCAGTTCTGCACCAGTTCATCAACAGCACCAGTGTAGATGCGTGCTATATCTGCTGGAGAAAGAGCACCCTCAAAGCAGCGGATCTCATCAAAGTAGATGGTGGATCCAAACATATTGTCATCATAGATGGAAAAGCCTACTGGCACCTCACCTATTGAGTAGGTGTTTTCCTGTACACCGTTCCTAAATACTGATATGGTGTTTGATGCAAAGCGGAAAGCCAGGTGTACCCAGGTGTTTGCAGTCACATTCTCCACCACCTCCCTGTACTCTGTGCCATACTTACCACAGAGCATCCAGGTAAAGCCAGATCCTGCCATCTTATACCAGAATGCCAGGGTAAAGTTCTTACCGAAAGGCATATTCATTGGAATACGTGAATCACCGTTCTCTGACAGTCTCAGTACGTAACCCTCCCTGTCAGTATCCTCTATCACAGATCCATCACCCTTATCAGCATTGTAGTTTCCATCAGCATCCTGGAGCTGTGTAGAGCTTACATCATTCACAGTGACAGGAATGTGGAACACCTCCTTATCTTTCAGGGAGTGTTTCTTACACATAGTTAGCCACATATATTCCAGGGTTCCAAGTGTTGGCTGTGTCTTAGTCCACCCTGTAGGATCTGGATCATTGGGATTGAGAGTAGGAGGCTCAACGGTTGATCCGTTCTTAGCATACCTGTATTCGTAATACTCTCCAGAACTGCCATCAGATCCAGAGTTACCATCCTCACCCTTGATCTTTGCCCAGGTGTAATCAGCTGGATTGGAGCTATCCAACAGCTCAAAGTCTGTGTATTGTCCTATATAAGCTCCTGGATCCTCTCCATTGTGCCCAGTGAATGACAGACCTCCATCATTTGAATACTTGATGTGTAGGTATGTGGTTCTGCCATCCTCACCAGGTTCACCAGGTGTACCTTGCTCTCCCCTGGTATCGCTCCAGGTGTAATCAGCTGGATTGTCTGAATCGGTAGGGTTCTGATCAACATACAAACCCAGCCACCTACCAGGTGTCTCACCCATACCATCAGTGAATGTAATACCTCCATCATTGGAGTATTTCTTATGTAGGTATGAGCTGGTACCAGGATCACCCTTGATCTTACCCATGTTCTGCCAGTTGGTACCGTCCCAAACATACAGGTATTCAGCCACTATATAGCAATCACCCTCATTGTTTCCGACAGTTGGCAGCTGTGCAACACTTGTTTTTGTACCCTTGATGGAGATACTTGTACCATCAGCACCTCTTACCTTGATGGGAGCACCCCAGGTACCAGATGATCGTGTCTTAGCCACCTTGATACTCATCCACCTTACGTTTTCTGAGCTTGTGGCACTCCATCCACCAGTGGTACCATCACCAGATGGTGTAGCTGGTTTCTCTATACTCTCATTGTAGGCATAGAAAGAGCTGTTACCCTCCTCGCCATTCTTACCCTGAGCCACAACAGCCCAGTATTTTGAATTGGTAGGTAGATGTCCGCTGGATGCAACAGGATTGATATACCTGTATGTGGCAGTGATCCCACTGTCAGTATATGTTACCTCATCACCATAGTAATAGGTGTATGAGTTATTGTAGGTTCCCCTGTACACACCCAGAGCACTGGTATCTCCAGACGTACTCAGGAGCCTTACATTGTGTAACGTAAGCTGGTTGTTTGCCGTCACGTTCCAGTCCATTGAACTTTGGCTGTCACCGATCCTGAATCTGTTGCCATCCAGATCCAGATAACATTGACCGTCTGCAGTCTGGATCTTACCAGTGGTGATTGTGTTTCCGTTGATCCTTGTAAATCCGTAAGTAGTCTGGAAATCCCTGTAGCCATCATCCGTGTAGTTCCTGGATAGGATACCTACCTGGAAATAGTAGAAGTTCTCACCCTCTGGCTCAGCCTTGATCTGTTGCTGTGTCAGGTAGAACGTACCAGTGAAAGCCTGTTTAGAGCACCTTGCATACAGATAATAGCCTCCATCACTCTCACAGGTAAACTCAGCAGCTCCCATAGTCCACGTAGGTATGTCACCTGTCATTATGTTTTGGAGTGCTGTAGGCAGATCAGCCCTCGTTAGGGCTGTGTGTGAGAGCAAACCAGATGATACGTTGAGCCTGTTGGCATTACCAGATACGTTAGGCTCAATGATCACACCAGTAAGCACAAACTGTTGGCTCTTTGCTCCCACAGTGAGCATAGCTGTGTCAATACTGGTAGCCTTGATCTTATCAGTGTCAAAGTAGCCATCAGTATCAAACACCATATTCCTCAGCTCCTCAGTGGTTCGCCATCCTCTCCTGATCCTGCTAAGATCTTTCAGTCCAGCCTTTCCTATTATAACATCATGGTTGATTACATCCAGCACTGTCTGCTGGTAGATATTGATTGTTGCTGTATCGGCAATCGTTAGGCTGTAGTCCTGATCCAACAGGAGATCCCTCTGTAGTTTCTGGATACGGATGTACTTTTCAATTCCAAAGCGTGTGTCTTTCACAGGCACGTAGTCACCTACATGGAAAAGACAAACGTCTGAATCCTCAGGCACATTATCCAGGAAATACTCTCTGTCAAAGGTAAGGGTGTACTGTGCCCTGGCTTGTTTCCTCCTGTTGAACTCCTGGATACCCTTGTACCAAAGTTCCTCCTCAGCATTCTCAATGTATGAATCAGGCAGATTTATATCTGTCATTTTGTAGGTGTCACCAACCTGGATCCTGAAAGCCTCAGTATCCTCTGTAGGAACGGTAAGACCTCTCTCATCGGTAAACGCTATGATGGTAAACGTGTGTGTTGCATGATCATACTTTGAGATCTCAAATTCCTGCCCAGCAAGCAAGCCAGACATGAACGTAATCTTTGCAGCCGTTCCCTCTACCAGGTAAAGAGTGTTACCACTCTGATCCTTAGCATTCAGATCAAAGTCCATTGCGCTATCAACAAAGGTAAGGATATTCCCACCCAGGGCTGTCACAGATCCTGTCCTGGTAGGATAGATCTCAGTGTAGTTTTCCTCATCCTCCTCAGATCCTATCACATTAGCAAGGGCAGCATCCTCAAAGTATCTGTTGGCATCATTGGAGATTCCGATCATTTCAGACTGGGCAGCAATCACAGTGCCATCATCCAGGGTATGGGCATTCTTGTTAAGCCTCTTAGGATATGGCAGCTGTAGGGCGTTGGCATAGTCCCTGTAGTCAGCCCTGATATTAGTGGATCCACCAGACACCCAAAGCCTGGTGATCACAGCCTTATCATCCACCTTATCCTCTTTCAGGGTGTACAAGCCCTTTCCCTTTCCCCACTGGAAATGTGTCTCACCTCCAGGAGGTATCACTTGCTCACCAAAGTTGCCTATGTGGATGGTACGCTTGTTTACTCCCTGAGTGATCTGAAACTCCAGGTTAAACTCCTTACAGAGGCTCTGGAGGGCACTGAGGCAGTTCTGCCTGGAGAAAGAATAAGTGATAGGTTCTGTGTCTGGGCAGTGAGCCTCATCAAACTCCCATAAGCCTGGATAATCTCTCTCAAGGTTGTATATGAGCACACGCATAAACTCACGCATTGAATACGTAAGATCGAATGTGGCAGACTTGCTGTTTCCGTTGCTGTCACAGTCCCTGTACAGGGTTTTCATCAGATCATAGATCACGCCATAGAAAGTAACCTCATACTCATAGTGGTTTTCTGATCTGATAGTCCTGGTTGGTGTGGTTCTTACCATATAGTCATAGCCGTTGATCTGGATCTTATCACCCTTTACAAAGGTGATCAGCTCCTCACTGACTATTGACAGCGTAACAACATCGTCACCCATCAGGGATGTGTTCTGCTTAGCACTGGTAACAGTGCAAAACGGATCCCTTGAAACCAGGTTCTTTGTCGTACCGTCACGTTTGATTAACGTAAATTGTCCCATATCACAATATCGTTAGTTGTCATTGCCGTGATCTTTTCAATCACGCCAGTAATAATAATATCGTACTCTCCAGCATCTGTGTAGGTATGTGTTACCGTTGTGTTGGTACCAGAAACATTGCTTGTCATGTTACCATCACCCCAGTATATATTCACCATCTTAACCGTTGTGAGTGTAATGGTGGATACGCTGTTGGCTGTTGCCGATATGTGCCTGAGCACACGCTTTACAGGCTCATCCTCTACCAGTTTAAGCTGGAATGTTCCAACCATCAGCTCATCATTGTAGCGTCCCCAGGTCTCGGATGGATTGGTCTCATCAGTCAGATCAACCTCATAAACCAGAGGCTTAGCCTTACCGTCATACTCCACTTTCAAACGCTGTGTTCCATCCTTTTGCCACTGTGCCAGGAAAGCCATCACAGCCCTCACATAAGCGGATCTTGATTGTGCCTCAATAAAGCAATCCAGGGTTATTGTGCGCTCTTTGAAACGCTTGTTTTTCTTATCTCTCACCCTACCATGATAATCCTCCCAGTTCACTGTCAGGCTATCCTTTTGAGCCAGTCCACCAATCAGTCCAGAGTGCTTAGATACATACACGCCATAATCCTTGAAATTGACACCATTCACATAATACTCAACATCAGTTTCAGCAGACAGCTCCAGGATCTCAGTAACACTCTTTGCCACATTGAAGATCCTCAGATCGTCTATGAAAGCATTGCTTTCCTCCAGATCCTCATCATTGAAAGAAAAGCCTACAGGCGTTCCCAGGAGCGTCTGGTTATACACCAGCTCATTATCCTTAAAGACCTTGAACACAGAGCCAGACTTAACGAACACAAAGAAAGCGTATTTACCTGGTGAAACATCCAGCCATTGCTCCTGATACGTATTCAGGGCATTATAATTCAGCATCCAGCCCATTTTCCTCTTATCAGTCATTGCATAGAATGACATTGTAAAATCGGATCCGAAAGGCAAAACCACACTGGTGGTAGCCTCACCCCTATTCAGAGAGAGGGCTTTCACGATCTTTGCATCAGTCGTAAAACAGGCTCCCAGGGTTAAAGCAGCATCAGCCCTGTTTTTGGAAAAGTCGTAAGCTGTATTCCCATCAGGATCATCGAAAGGGAGATACAATATAAGATTGTTGTCTATCATAATCAATACGTTTTTTGGTTCTTTTTGATAACTTTTATTCCAGATCCAATACATTGCACCTGGGCATTCCCATACAGAGTAACCCTAACTCTGGCAGTGTTGCCAGCCACAGCCACCACCAGATTAGAGTTATCAAAGGCATCTATATTGAGCACGGCATATCCAGAGACGTTTACAGATCCCTGTGTGTTGTGCCTTGCAAACAGATTACAAACGGAATATCCATCATATTCCAACATGGCTTTGCAGTCACCATTCAGTACCACGTTCTCAGCGTTTTTCAGATCCTGTACCTCATCATCTATGTAACCACCGTAAGCCTCACTCTTTCCCTTGAAATTCTTACGCATGAAATCCAGTGTCGGATAGTCATTCTTGATACAGAAATCTATGCCCCTGAAAAAGAGCCTTACCATCTTTTCAGTGTTATCACACCGTTCCAGCAATCCCTGGTACTGTTCACACAGACCTTTTGCTATACCGTCTGCCTTAAGTTGTTTCGTCAGTTCCATATTATGATATTCCTTGTGAAAGTAATGAGTTACCGTTTTTTATCTCTCTCAGATCCCTCTTTATCTCCTCCAGCTCAGTAACGGTCTTTCCTGTGTTCTGGGCTATCTGAGCCTGGTATGTAAGGGAATCTCTCAGTATTGATGTCTGTTGGCTCTGATTGATGATAAAGGCATTCAGCCTACCAGCGATCACAGATCCTGTTTCCTCGCTCATGGATGCTATTGCACCAGACAGAGGATCCACATCATCATTCACATCCTCCAGGAGATCACCCATAGCAGACAGAGCCGTGTGGAACGTCTCACCAGCAGTATTAGCCATATCCTCAAAGGTAGCACGCTCATCATCAGTGAGCACGTTATCACCCATAGCCTCTGAAAGGTAGTTGATTGCATCATTGATACCCTTTGCCAGGAACTGCCTCTTTATTGCCTCCAGGACAGCTTTCTTAAGGATATTCTTAGTTGTCTCTCCCAGAGCCTTAGCAGCGTCCTCTCCTTGCTGAAAAGCATCCACCAGGGCATCAGCAAACGTCTCAATGGCACTCTGTACAGAGGTACCAGCAAGCATTTCGTGCATCTGCCTCTCCAGATCCTCACATTTCTGGTTGATGTCCTCGATCTTATCCTCCCAGTCAGAGATCCTACCCTCATCGGTATCCTTTTTATCCCTTTCGGCATCAATCTGTCTGTAGATCTTTTCCTGCTGCTGCCTGAGGTTTGCTATCTGCTGTTCGTATAGTGTAAACAGATCACCCTCCTCCTGCTTTGCCTTAAGCTGGGTATTCAAGTTTTCGATCTCCTGAGATAGCTTTGCATATTCCACATAGTTCCAGGCTTTCTTGGCGATCTGCCTCTGAGCCTCCAGAGCTGTTATCTGATCATTGATCAGCTTTACGTTTTGCTCATAGGCTTTACGTTGCTCATCAGAGAAAACCCAGTATGTGTTATTGAAAGCACGCTCCAGACGTGAGAATTGGCGATCCAGGGCATCAATCTCTTTCTGTAGGCTCTGGATCCTATTCTCATACTTTTTATCATGGAGCTTAGCGAAAATGCCTACCAGGGATGATGCAGCACCGATCAGTCCCATAACACCACCCAGAACGTCACCACTCATTATCTTACCGACAGATCCAGCAGCCTCTCCCAGGGTTCCCATCAGTTCAATGGCTGTGCCTAAACCCTCAGCAGCATCATCCATTCCCAGGGCACTGAATACACTCTGTAAGCTGCCAGCAGTCTGTGTAGCTACAGATGTTACTGTCTGGATGCTTTGTGTAACACCTTTTGCAGCCTGTTTGACCTCCATCTGAGCCTTATCAACCTCATCCTTGCTACCATTGCCAGCAGCCAGCTTTGCTTTTTCCTCAGCCAGCTTTTTCTTAGCAGCAATATAATCATCAAAGTATTGCCCCAGAGCCTTGAATGGGTTTTTCTCCTGAATCTTCTGTTTTGCCTTATCCAGGCTCTCCAGCACAGCATTCATATCTACAGGATTCAGCTTAAGGTTTGCGCTGTTTACCTGGTTTTGAATATCCTTAATCAGTTGCTGGATCTGTGCAACAGTAAGAGAATCCAGATCCTGGAAAAGGCGTTTCCAGCTTTGGGATTGCATCAGCATCTGGGCGTTCAATTCACTAAGTGCATCCTGTTCAGCCCTGTTGATCTGTGCAACCCTCTCTGTATCATTCATTGCTTGTGCAACACGTCTCAGCTCAGCATACTGTTTCTGGATGGATGTTCTTTGCTCCTCAAAGGTTCTGTAGTTTTTCAACACCTCATCCTGGAGTTGTCTCTGATACTCCAGATCCTGCTCGTTAAGCATTGCCTGAGCCTGGGTAGTATCATCCTCGTTCAGGTGGAACTCACCGTTATTCAGCTTAGCCTGTGCAGCAGCAACAGCCTCTAACTTTTCAGCCAGAGTAGCAGCCTGGTTTGTGGACTGCCTCAGGCTCTCCTTAAACAGTTCCAGGGCAGACTTTTCACCTGTCATTTCCTGGAGCTGGATCTTAAGAGCATTCAGGGCATTGGCATCACCATCAGTAAGTGTGCCAGCAGCCTTTTTCTGTTCCAGCGTCTGGATCTGAGAGTTTATCCAGGAAGTAAAGCTGGTACCCTCGGCAATAAGCGTCTTAAAGTGTTTGTCAGCAACATCCTTACCAACATTCTCCACCCACTTAAAATAAGCCTGGTACTGTCTCTTTTTATAGTCGATCTCACCATCAAAAAGCCTGGAGCTTTCCTTATAATAAGCCTCATCAGCCAGCTTTCTCCTCTCAGCGAATGATGCTGTCTGTTCTGCTGTAAGAGTACCCCTGCCAGCCTTTTTACGTGCATCAGCAAGCTCTCTCTCCTCTTTGTTGATCTCATCAAGTTCTTTCTTATGCTGGAGATCCAGGATCGCCTTACGTCTGGCATAGCCCTCCTCCATAACATCAATACGTGCCTCCTCCAGTTTCCGCTGGGCAGCAAGTTCCTTTTCAGCATAGCTATTGGCACTGTTACCACTTTTGCCTCCTCCACCGCCTCCTGTGGTAGTCTTTGGCAACCTCTTTTGCAGTGTCTGGATCTGGTTTGTCAGATCCTTATATTTCTGGCTGGTAATATCAACATTAGCACGCTCCTCTTTGAGTTGCTTGATCCTGGCATTGATACCATTCTCTGTGTTCAATCCTGCCTGTTTACCAGATATAGCACCGTTGATCTGATCCAACAGGTTCTTAAGACGCTCCAGCTCTGTAGTATCGGCATCCACTTTCACCTGTTTGGCGTTGATGGTGTCGATCTGTTTCTGGGTGTCTTTCAGCTTTTCCTCCAGCTCCTCAAATGTCATTTTTGTACTTATGACAGATTCAGTAACATTGGAGGTGTCTGGCTTACTACTGAAAAAGCCCTTAAGCTGTCTGTCTATCTTATCCAGCTCATTGTTGGCAGTTCTGGTGTGATCTGTGATCTGTTCAACATATCTCCTGAGATAGACGCTCATTCCATCCATTTCTTTCTCAGTAGCACCAGTGGATGCTTGTACCATCGTCTTTATATCCTCCAGTGCATCCTCCAGAGCCTTATTGTACTCATCACCAGATTTCTTAGCCAGATCAGCAGCTTTCTCTGATACCTCAGCCTCAACAGCCTCCCAGACAGCTCCACTTGCATTCCTGATATTCTCAGCAGCAGCCATCATAGGAGGTGTATATATATCTGACTGAGGATCGTAAAATCCCTCTTGCATAACATACTGTGCATCCTCAGCAGCATCTTTCAGCTTTTGTAGGCTTTCAGCGTTATCCTCAGTTGCATCTTTCATGGCTTGCTCAGCATACTTAGCCTTGATCTTCTCAGCAGTCGTTTCCTGGATCTTAGCCTTAAGCTCATCATACTTTTGCTTTTGATCATCCAGGGTGTCATTTTCCTCCATCAGTGTGGAGTTGTATTGCTTACAGATCTCGTTGATCTTCTCTAAGGCATCCTTATGAGCCTTTGATGTTGATGTGGTGGTTTCAATGATAGCCCTGAGAGTATTGAGCCTGTCAATCTCTTTCTGTGTGGTATCCTGGAACTCACCCATTACAGTCTCTGTTTCCTCCTCCTTGCTACCAAAGAGCGTAAGTACAGAGATAACAGCACCAATAGCAGTAGTGATCCATCCGATAGGATTGCTCATCATGCTTGCCCAGAGTGCTTTCATTGCCAGGCTTGCTTTTGTGGCAGCAGCAGAAAGGAAATTGGTTGCTGTAGCCTGTACAGTCTCAGCAGCTGTGTTGGCAGCATGGGCTGTAGTATTCCTGGTGACAGCAGCCGTTTCAAGTGCCTTTTTCTTGCTATAGAAATCTGTCTGAGCACTCAGGGCAGCTTTCCTGGCAGCAGCCTGGTTTTCCACAGCAGCCTCCAGTTTCTTCTGGGCTGTAGCTATGGCAGTAGCATCACCACTTTGTTTTGCCCAGTACACCTCATACCTGGCTTGCTCTGTAGCGTGGGCAGTGGCAACAGCCTGTGCCTTTGCAGCCTCCACCCTCCTGGCAGCAGCACTAACCTCAGAACGCATGGCAGACAGTGTAGCAGCCTCATTCTGTCTTTTGGCAGCTACCTCCTGCTCCAGGGCAGCACGATAGACAGCACTCTTAGACGTGAGATCAGTCTTACTCAGTGCCTCTCTTTGCTCCACTGTGAGCACTTGCATAGCAGCAGCCTCATATCCCTCAGAGCTTGCTGTAAGTCCCAGGTTAGACAGGTATTCTGCCTGTTGTGCTGTGAGTAGGCTCTGGATGGTAGCCACCCTCAGGCTCTTTACCAGGTTAGCGTGCTCCTCAGCTGTCAGCTCTGCCTCCAAAGCAGTCACGTGCTCCCTCTGAGCCTGATTCATAAGATCCTGCTGTGCCTTAGCTGTACCTGTCAAAGTTGCCTCAGCCTTAAGCAAGTTCAGCTTAGCAGCCCTTACGGTGTTATCAATGAGTGCTACACCAGTATAGCCCTTAGTAGCAAGCGTATTGAGCACTGTGGCAGCTTTCACAGTACCATAGCCTATAGCAACAGCCTTAAGGATGTCTATGATCGTCTGGTAGTGCTCAACGAGGTAGCTGGCAGCATCAATGGCATCAGAAAAGAAATCCTGGTTAGCCGTACCAATGTCATTGAGCATACTATCCCAGGCATCCTCCAGGTTAGAGATCTGACCTGTGAGGCTGGCACTCTGCTTAGCCATAAGGTTGTAGAACTGACCGCCCTCATCAGTGAGTTTCCTGATAACTTTCTCAACCTCTGGGAAACCGATCTTACCAGCCGAAACCATTGCATTAATTTCCTCAGCTGTCACACCATACATGGCAGCAAGCTCTTTCACCAATGGAATACCTCTACCAGTAAACTGCCTTACGTCATTAGCATAGAGCCTACCCTGTACCATCGTGGTACCATACAGATAGACTATATCATTTAGTGGAATAGAGAGACCTGAGGCAATATTACCCAGCCTTACCAGGGTGTCATTGACACGATCAGCAGCCTCACCATAAGCCAGGAGTTGTTTTGCACCAGAGGCTACACCCATTAAGTCAAAGGGTGTTTTGGCAGCTGTCTGTACCATCTGATTCATCAGGGCAGTTGCTTTCTCCTCTGATCCCAGCATGGTACCAAAGGCAATCTCCAGCTGTTGGAACTGACCTCTTACCTGAATGATGGAATTTATCAGGCTCACCATGCCCTGTCCCACCAGATAGCTCTGGATGTACATGGCACCTCTCTGGGCAAATTGCAACAGGGATTCATCCATAGCCTGACTTTCAGCTATGGTGGTATCCGAAACGTGCTTAATACTCCTCTCCATTGCCTGAGAGGATACGTTGAAATCGTCTATGTTAAGCGTTGCCTCAAACGCCAGTGCTCCATTTATATTCTCCACTATAATAATCCTTTTACATAGTTCTTAATATCTTCTTTGCTCTTAAGCTCTCTGTGCACTACCTCGCCTTTCTCACCATCGCCTGGATTATCATCATTTCTCAGGGCATCCGACAGCATGATCTGGACGTTCACCCAGGAAATTCCCCAAAGCAAATACTCATAACTCCACCCATAGACCTTGACGATCTCGCCTCTATAGCCCCAGGGAGAGTTTAAGCCTATCATTCCTCTACCAGATCCGCTTTGGGTTTCGTTGTCCCTATTTCCAGTATTGATCTGATAGAGTTTGTAAAACCCCCTGGATTCATCATTGTGCTAATCATTGCAGCCAGTTTTGCCAGGCGGTGTACAGTCAGGTGTGCGATCAGGAACTCCTTAAGATCCTTTACCTCCTTTGACAGAGGGTTTGCCACCTCAGGATTGTTGATGATGGCTATGGCAGCGATCTCAGCCATTACAGGGATATACTTGAAAAGCCTCTTTGTTTCCTGGATAGGCTCCTTTTCAATGTTGCCCTCATCAAACTCTATTTGTAGGTATAGCCTCCTCACAGCATCAATGGTACCCAGGTACAGAGGCTTTACGTGGAAATGCCTCACATACGTTTTCCTGGTAGTGCCCAGATCAGCATCAGGCAGATCCTCCAGGGTAACATTCCAGTCCTTTGGGATCTGTGGATCATTCCAGGCTTTTGCCCTATTGGGGAAATGCTTATTCCACCAGATAAGCCTCTTTGGAGCCTTACGTGGCTGGATCCTCAGAGGTACTGAGAATCTGACACCCATATTGATCAGAGCATCTATAGCCTTTTGTTCAATTTCAAGCCTTTGCTCCTGTGTCAGCTCCTCATTTACTTTCTTGCTTTCTTGATCTTCCATAATTATACTGTTTAAGAAAGAAAGCCCCCCATCCTGGGGATAGGAGGCTTTCCGTTAGTTTACCTGGTTTATCCAGCAGGAACCACCGTAGGACTGAATGTTGAATCCTCGTTAGCCTGGAGAGAGGCGTTGAAATAAACGCTCATAGGTACCAGGCAGATACCAGTCTTGGAGTAGGTGATCTCAAACTTAGGAACGATCCTACAGTGTGAGCAACCAACCCAGATACCCTCCTCAGGCTGGATCCAGATTGCAAACTCAGTTGTGGGCAGCTTGCGTGGACGTACCCAAACTTTCTTTCCAGCTGTACCAGTGAAAGAACCACCGAAATAGCGAGTGAGCTGATCCTGGTCTGGATCCATCAGAGACAGATCCATCTTAGTGGTAAGCTCTCCCACCTGAGTGATCTTTTTGGTACTGGTTTCTGACTTGTGCTCAGTCACCTCAGGATCATCGTCAGTGAGCTTGCACGTGTCCTGGTAAACATCACCCAGATCTTTCCAGTTGTTACCATAGGTAGGGAAAGTGTCTGGAGTTGTACCAGCCTCGCAAATGTAGATTTTTTTCAAACCCATTGTTGATACTACAGGCATAGTCGTAATTTTTTAATATTAAACATTTGATTTCTTATTCCTAACCGTGATCTCCAGTGCCAGAGAAACAAAGTGCTCGTTCTTTCCCTGTTCCTTGATGGGAGGGTTTAATCTCCCAATGTACCAGTTCCATCCCTCACCACTCTCATAGTGATTCTTAAGCACGTTGATCACAGCTTTACGGATAGCAATTAACCTCGGATGATTGATCCTGTACACAGGTAACTGAGTTCCTGGATTTTTGACAATATCAGGCACATGGATATTGACGTTCACCTGTCCGTATCGCACGGATCCCTCACCATCTATGTTGTGTGGAACTATGATCACATCCTCTTTGGTATAGTCATTCCTCTCATAGTCAATCTGACCTGAGATCATGGATGCAACATCACTCTGAATGAGCATATTGTAAGCCACTACAGCTATTTCCTCAGTCGTAATCATAACAGATTCCCAAATGTTTCATTTGCCTTTTGCTTTGCCATATCCTGGAGCCTTTTCATTGCCTCAGGAAAATCTTTCATAGCCTTAAACTGGGCTGGCAGGATCACATTGTACCCTTTGGATTCAACGTAGGCAGCGTAATTCATTCCAGCTACTATGATGAGTGAGAAAGTGTTTTGCAGATTTGCAGCCATCTGTGTTGCCACTTTAAGCCCCTCAGCAGCACCCTCTCCAGGCTGGTTTTCCCCACCATAGGTAACTATCTTTCCTTTTCTAACCACCGCATAGCCAATAGAGTTTGTGAGGTTGCCTGTCTGGTCTGTGTATGTGTGCTGATCCTTAGCGTACTTTGCCAGGCTCTCACCCAGATATTGTAACATATACTGGGTAGCTTTCTCCAGGCGTTCCTGAAAGGCATTCACCTGGGCAGCGACAACACCTGATCCAAACTTAGGCTTTATCCCCATATCTCAATGTATCTCCTTTGGTTATCAACCCCCTGGATAGTAAGCACATCCTGAGTGCCATCCTCCATCGTTACCTCAATCTCAGTGCCTATCCTAAGATCGGTACCGTCATAAGGCTTCTGGATAAACAGATCCCAGGTATATGCGTGCATTTGCCCATCAACACCCATGATCTGTTTGGCTGGTATGTGCTTATCGATCTGGCACCTACAGCCATCAGTCCACTTACCTTTGCCTCCACCAGTGTAAAAGCCAGTCTTAGCATCCTTTTGTGGATCCTGATCGTTTCTGTACCTGAAAGTGCCATTCCACCTACCCATAGCTTACCACCTGTTAGATCCATCCTCTACTGTGGGTACCTCCACAAACTCTGACACCTCCAGGCCGTTTTCCTCTGCAAGTGCCTTGATCCTTTTCTCCAGCTTATCAACCTGGTAGCCCTGAGAGCTTTTACCCTGGCTGTCAGAGGAAAGGACAATGAGCTTTTTGAGCACATTGATAGCAGCTTTGGCGATCTGTTTTTTGTCAGCAGTTGTGTATTCCTCATCAGAGTTATCCACACCAGCGTCTTTCAGAGCCTTTTGCATAGATGCTGGGCTCGTTGTGTACGGCTCCAGCTCACCTATCAGAGCGTCATATTTTGTGAAAGTACCCATAGCTTTATTCTGTTGTAATAAGTTTCTCTTTGAGGGCAGCAGTCTGCTCCTCAGTGATCTCTCCAATCTTCTTAGTGAGGCCGTTCACACCAGCGTTAGGTGCTACAGGCACACCAATAGCGATCAGAGCATCTTTGATCACCTGAGGCTCATACTCGTTACCATCAAAAACCACCTTAGTAGGCTTAGCCTCACCACCAGTCTTTGAGCCTCCAGCGTCACCACCGTTGGCATCGTCACCAGCAGCATCCTCAGCAACACCTACAGATTCAATCTTAGCAAGTCCACGCTTTACCAGGTCATTCACCCTGGAGAGATCATCCGTTTCCAGATGATCCCCAGGCTGATAGACTTTAGCGTGATCGTTCTTATCCTTGAATACCTCCAGTACCAGGAGTGCAAACAGGCAGTTGATGATCTTTTTCATTGCTTATAATCTGTTTTCGGTTTGACATTAACCCTCAGGCACAGCAGCAGGAGCCACGTTGTTCTCGTACTCGTACTTAGTCCAGTACATACGCTCGTTACCATCAACAGCAGGAACTGTCTTTTCGGTAATACCACGTACCTGGAGGCAGATGATAGCATCAATCTCAGTGATGAGAGGCAACAGACGTGCTGATCCCTGAGTGTACTCAGCAGCAACCTGGTTGGTGGATTCACCTGTACGCCACTTAGCGATACGAATACCGTTACCAGCGTTCATGTAGTCCACATTATCCTCCTCCATCAACTCGCTATCTTCGATAGCAGGCTGGATCTCACCGATCTTACCAGCAGGCTTGATAGCAATAAAGTTGTGGTTCCAGGGATCGATAGTGTTACGTGCACCGTCACGATCAATGGCGAACTTGCGAGTGATCACCTTGATCTCAGGGATCTGGTTCTCAGTCAGGAGAGCCTTCATTTCAGATTCAGTAACCACCTGAGCCTGTTTGTCTGTGCCATGAGCCAGCAGGCGAGTGGTCTTATCCATGCGGAGCCAGAAATACAGATCCTGGCTCATCAGAATCTCACCAGGCTCAATACCACGGTTGCGGAGATCAGCACAGATCATAGCCAGCATCAGGATAGGATATACTTTGCCAGCAGTGGTGTTGGCTGTAGTCCAGTTGAAAGCTGACATGAGCTTGTTCTGCTCAGACATGAGATAATCGATCTCATACTGACGGCCTCCAGGATTGTTGATAGACGGTGTAAACTGAACAACACCCCAGTTAGACATGATCGTAAGAGTGATGAAGTCCATAACATCCTTACAGCCCAGATAGGCATCCTGAACGTCATGTTTCAGCGTCTTTTCGATCTGCCTTACCTTATCGGCCTCTTTCAGGCGAGGATTCTCATAAACCTCCAGGAGCTTACGATAGTCCCTTGCAGCCATTGGGAACTTGTGTCCCACACGTGGGATCTCCTTAGTCCAAATGTCGAAACCATCGGAACGCCTCAGAGGTGTGGGAGATTCATCACCAATCAGGGTAGCCATGAAACGAATGCGGTATTTGCCCACAATAGCCTCAGCGGTAAGGCTCATCTGTGGAGTGTTCCAATCAAACCACTCATCACAGTACATCTTCTGGAAAAGAGCCACCTCACGCTCAGAGGCCTTATCAAAAGTTTTCCTCCATGTGGCCAGGAGGTCAAGAGGTGCACCATTCTTGTGCAAGCCCTTGAAAGTTTGGAAAATTGATTTCATTTCTTGATCGTATTAAATGGTTAGTACGACTGGGAGAGCTTGACGTGAGGATTGCCAGCCAGAGCCATGCCAGAGGCATTTTTCTGTGATGCTGGGATCTTCTGCACACGCCTCTCCAGGAGAGCGTATTGCATAGTGTCAGCGCAAACATCAATGGCAGTCTCAAACTCATCCACCTCAACATCCTTGATGGTAACAGCGTTACCTGTCAGCCTCTCAGCAGCATTGTGTGATGCGTCCTCAACAACCTCCTCCAGAGTGTCACCCACAGCAAGGCCAGTGATGGCAGTACTGAGGGTAATTACATACGTGCTCTTTGTCTGGTTAATGGCAGCGATAGAAACAGCGTTGGCATAGGTACCAGAGATAGCACCAGCCTTAGCGATCTTTTCACCTACACAGAAAACAGGCTTAAAGAACTCGGCAACTTTCAGAGATACAATCTTTGCATCGTCTGAATCAATGGCTACAACCTCAGCCGTTTTCAGGATCTGTACCAGCCTGGTCTGCTCATCGAACTTACAAACAGTGCCAATGGGGATGATGTCACCCACCTTAAAGCTCTGGTTTGTCTTGTCGAGATTGAAACCGCCAGGTACGATACTGGGTGATCCTGTAAACACTGGGCGTTGGCCAGTGAATGAATCGGTCTTACGTTTCATTTTCTTTTTTATTTAGCGGTTATTGACTCCAGCAAGCTATCAGCAGCCTCATCGACTTGCTTTTCACTTGCCACTTTTTTACCCTCTGTTTCTTCGGTTTCAAGCCCATTGGTGATCAACCCCTGTTTGAAATCCTTGATGGCTTGCTCTGCATCGTCACCCTCAGCAATAGACTTTGCCAGAGTATCACGGAGATACTTGGGGATTTTGTGAGTTTCCATCAGGCTCTGGATAGTTTTGTTACGCTCTCCAGCAGCCTTTTCACCTTTCAGGGTTTTAAGCTCCTCAGCCTGATCCTCAACCTGTTTCTGCATCTTTTTCAAGAGCTTCATCATAGGATCCTTATTCTTTTTGGAATCGGGATCGTTTGGATCATCTTCGTTTGGATCGTCCTCCTCATCTTCTGAATCGTTGTGATCCTTACGCTTTGGATTCTTTTTCTTGAAAGCATCTACCCACCTGGAGGATTCGCCCTGGCTTTCTTTAGCCACGTCAGCGATCAGGTTTGCAGCCGTTTCAATCGCTGCCTCATCAGTAGAATCATCCTCAACGCTGCCACCGAGTTTTTCGGTTATCGCTTTAAGGTACTTCTCTGAAAGTCCAGTGTCTTTGCACAGACTTTTCACCTTGTCAAAGAGTGTCTTGTTCATACGTTATAAAAGTTGCATTATTTATTAAATCGGTGCAAATATAGCAATAATTTTTGGGATGTGTTCAGCAAACGCAGATAAAATTTACCTGGTAAAATAGTTAAATAATCATAAAAACACGTTCACCAGGTGAATTTTCTTTGATTTTCCTTTGTTATTTCCGAAATAGTATATATATTTGCACTGTGTTTCACAAACACACCAAAATAATGCAACATCAATTTAGATTTTCAGATTATGATACAGAAAGAGTTTTTTGATCGCACAGGTATTGAACTTACAGAGGATCAATACAAGCAGGTAGAGGCAATGTACCTGGAGGCTGGTAACATGGATAAGGATGAGTTCTGTAAGGACTACAAAAAGCACCATGAGAGCACTCTGTTAGCCACCTATTTCAGACAGGCAGACAACCTGAAAGACAAGCTGGATGCTATGAGAGAGGAAAGATCCATCCTGGTTGATTTCCTCCTGGAGAGAGCACAGTGCTTTGGTGATATTGAGCTGCTTAACAAAGCTATCGAGCTGATAGGGCATGATAAGGTGATCAAGCGTAAGATCAGACAGGATCTGCCACTCTGGGATGTGGATAAGGAATACATTGTAGAGAATATAAAATAAGGAGGATCAAGTTATGGCAAAGGCAGTATTAGAGTATTCTAAGGAGCAAAAGGAATACATCAGCGCAATGCGTAAGGCTATCGAGCAATCAAAGGAGCTGAAAAAGTCCACTGGCTGGGTGGTAGCTGGTTTCGGAGGTGAGACTTACTACTGTTACGTTGGTGAGGGCAATGGCTACCAGGGTAGCTGTTTCTATCCAATGACAAACAGGGCTGTGGTATTCGACACAGAGAAAGAGGCTCAGGATCACTGTTACACAGGTTTCCGCAATGGCAACGGCAAAGGTGATCTCCTGAAACTTTACCCAGTAAAGGCATCCGATTACTTTGCAAAGGTAGAGGATGATCTGGAGAGACAGCTGGGATGGGCAATGGATATGTGGAACAAACAAGTAGGCAGGCAGCAATGAAACAGTGTGATATAGTAAGAGAGCAAAGGCTGGGAGAGAGCTATCTGGTAGGATATGATCACGACACCAGGAAATTCCTTTTCAAGGCTAAGACACCAAAGATGGCAAACCACAGGGCACGTCTTAACGGCTACCAGCCAAACGAGATCAACAATAGTTATTAACCAGGAGGGGTGCAAGCCCCTCCACAATGCAACACTACAGATATGGCAAACGGAATTATTACATTGAGAGTGCTCCAGCAGGACACTGAGGATCAGATCAGGATCGGAGCTGGTTTTCCAGCACTGGAGGAAAAACTTGATAAGGTGGTAGAAAACACCGTCAAGCAGTACAGTAAGGAATTGGAATGGTGTGGAGGTTTCCAGGAGGGATGCAAGCGTTACTATAAGCGTATTGCCCTGGTGAATGCTGACACGCTCCAGAGTGTAAGAGAGATCTATTCAGGAAAGGAGGCATAACATGGCACAGAAACCACTACTATTAGACGTGATGCTGGGTGATGGCAGTTTCTTCTGCCAGCTCAGGTACACAGGCCAGCCGTTTCCAATGATCATCCAGGGTAAGGTAGTGCCCACATACGACCAAAGGGATCTGAGACGCTTTGCACTGGAGAAACGCCCCTCTCTGGCAAACAAGAAATTTGATGTTATACCAACTAACCAAAGAGTATATTGATATGGTAGCTAAGTTATGGGATGGTAGCACCGTTAAGTTCAGTGGCAGTGATGTTAAGGAGATCTCTATTGAGATAGATGATTACTCCATCCTGATCAGCTGGAAAGATGGTAATGTAGATAGAGCTGAAAGCATAAGTATTTGACTATGACAAAGAAAGCACGTGAAAGAAAGAGGCTCATAAGGATCTTGAAAAGTGAGGGTTTACCATCGGATCCTAAGAGCGTTAAGGAATGGCAAAGAAAGATCCAGAGCCTATACTGGCAGGATGTGATTGAAAGCAGAGTTATATCACGATTCAAAAGACAGAAAAGACGTATCATGTTTTTCCGTGGTCTTGCAAGTGGTGGTTTTACTCATTTCAAGCAACCTGGCGTATGGGAGCCTCAATCATTGTATGCACCTGGTGCGTATGTGTCAGGTGCAAGTTTATGTTATAGATCATGTGAGTATGGCAAAGAAACCTAAATGTAAGGAATGCCAACACTGGCAGTACACTAAGACGCTTGGATCTCCAGACGTTCCAGAGTGGCACTGTCGGTTTGGGTTTTCACCCTCTGACAGCTGCCAAGAAATGGCAGAGGATAATATCAAGTGTATAAGGGAGTACTACCGAAAGCACCCAGAGGAATTACAACTTAAATTGAGATTCTGATATGGCAAAGACAATAATAACATTCAAGGCTCTAAGTGATCACAGGATCATCAAAAAGGACATTCCAATAGAGCATAGTTTCCAGGTTATTCCAGCAACCGTTTTCAATGGTGTTGAACTACCAGCAACATCTATTGAAAGTCAGGTTATAGACTACCTGGATAGTATAGATAAGCGTGATCTTATGGTGGAGCACGATTTTGATATGATCTTAGACTACTGGCCTAAAAGAACCAGGAGAAAGAGGGATGAGGTAGCTGAATTTATTGAATACTGTAAGCCATATATCCAGAGATTTCCTACTCTCAAAAGGCCTATTGGAGCAATAATACACGAATCAAGGGGAGTTCTGTTTGGAAAAAACAAATCCAACGAAACAAAGTTTAAGGAGGTGCTGAATATGCTCAATGTAACTAACAAGGTTATAGCAGGAGTGTGTGATATTATTGATGGTATTTTGAAAAGTGACAACAATAAACAATTAGAATCAAAACAAGTATGAAAACGACAACAAAAAAGGCTGCAAAGCCTGAGTTCAATGGCAAAGCCATTTACAATCCGAAAGGCAAAGCTGGTGAGTACGCTCCCTGGGCTTGCAATTTCTTCACTGGGTGTAGCAATGACTGTGAGTATTGCTATTGTAAGCGTGGTTTCCTTAGCCACGTCTGGGATGATGTGCCACACCTGAAAAAGTGTTTCAAGGATGAGCGCAAAGCTCTGGAGATCTTTGAAAAGGAGCTGGTAATGAATCTGGAGGCTCTGAAAGCAACCAGTCTGTTCTTTACTTTCTCCAGTGATCCGTTCCTACCAGGAGTGAAAAGCATCTACTGGGCTGCTGCTGCCTGTGCCCTTTCACATGGTGTACGTGTTCAGTTCCTGACTAAGAGGGCTGACTTTGTTAATGATCATTTCCTCATTCGTAATGCGATCTGGAAAACACACCTGGCTTTTGGTTTCACTCTTACAGGGCACGATGAGAAAGAGCCTGGAGCATCTACCAACCAGGATCGTATTGAGGCCATGAGGATCTTACATGATAGAGGTTTTAAGACGTTTGCCAGTATAGAGCCCATTGTGGACTTTGATAGCTCACTCAGGATGATCAAGGAAACCATTGGTTTCTGTGATCTTTATAAGATCGGGCTGATGTCTGGAGTTAAGAAAGAGTACTATGATCCTAAGAAAGGTAAGGAGTTCTTTCTGGATGTCACCAGCAAGGCTGTTGATCACGATCTGAGGATCTACTGGAAAGAGAGCTTTGGCACGTTTGCCCTGGCTAATTTCAAGGATGAGTACTATTGTGTTCCTGATGGCAGGATCTTCGTTGGATCTGACTATGATATATTTGGGAGGGCAAAGGTATGACAACATTCTGTAGGGGTGAAAAATGCCCAGTTAGAAAACAATGCTCCAGGTACACTGCTGGCCTGGATGAGAAACGTAACGGATCTGATGATCGGTACATACTCCAGTGTAGGAACCAGAGGATGTTTACCAATGAGGATCTTAAACCAGCTGGAGGTATAACTGGTATATCCCAGAAAACTGCTGATGATCTGGCAAAGGCTTTTGCCGATTTAGGCAGATCTATGGCTCCACTGGCAGAGAATCTGAATAAGTTTGTGACTAATGTACTGGTTAATCGGTATGGTGAATTGACACGTCAATTTCTGGAGGCGAAATACAAGTCTCTTACAAAATCCATATTCACCAGGTGGTGGTGGAAAAGGAAAGCTGACAAACTTTCTGAGCAAGTTGATAAGCTGGGTGAATTGATTGATCAACACATAGAGAAAGGAGGTGATCAATGAAAACCGTATTGCGCCTGTGTGTAGTTCTGGAGGATAAGCAACCTACCCAGGTTGTTATGATAGATGATCCAGGGCTGAAAGAGGATGATATGCTGCTGGTGCGAAAGGCAATAAACTCCTTTTCTGCTAAGCTGGATAAGATCCAGGGTGTGGATGATCCCAGGTGTAAAGACTGCAAGCACTGGGGAAAGGGCAAAGCCTCAATCAATGCCTGGAGAGAATCAACAGTATGCTTTCTGAAACGTAAGAAGATCCTACATCCCAGGTTTAAGGATCAGGTGATCTATTACGCTAAATCCAGGATGAGTAAGCCTTGCAATAGCTTTGACAGAAAGGATGATTAGCTATGGAGTACATCTATCACAATATGAATCCCTTTGGCAAACACGTTAGGGATTGTGTTTACAGGGCTGTTGCTCATTTCTTCAATGAGCCCTGGAGGGTTGCTGTGATTCGTGTAGTACGGAATGCTATGGCCTCTGGTAATGTGAATTTCAACTATACTACAAACATAGTTGATTTTATGAAAAACCAGGGATATAAACGCCTGAAAGCACCTCACAAAGGTATTACTGTTAGGGAGTTTGGCAGACAGGCGAAACAGAATGAGGTATATCTGATCCATGTAGCCAAACCTCAGCACCTGACGATCATAGATGATGGTAATCTTATTGATATTTGGGATTGTAGAGACTGTGTTATGGATTATTATTTCAAGAAAGAAAAGGAGGTGTAACTATGCTTGCAAGGCAATACAAGAAAGTACACAGGGATAAGATCCAGCTCTTTGCTGAGATCATAGCCACTGAGAGCAAAGTGCCTGTAGAAAAGATCACTAAGGCTCTGGAGGATTTCTTTGCTGAATCAAGTGAGGATGAGGTAACAGTGGGCTACATTGTTGAGCTGGAGGAGCCTTTCAGTCTGGAGGAGCTGGAGGCTCAATTAGAGAGATTGAGATACTATGATGTCCGTGTTTGTGATAACCCACACCTGGATCTCAGGCAATACAATCGGGAATCCTGGCACACTCACCACAAAGAGGGTAAGCCCTGTAAGGCAAAGATCAAGCAACCATTTTGGCACAGGATCAGGAGCTTTTGCGTAAGAAAACGCTACCACTGAGGCATAAACCAGGTAAATTTTGCATTTTTATTGCAAAACCTTTGGTATTTCGGAAATAATTTAGTAATTTTGCGTTCAATAAACACAGATAATTATGAAACCAGTAAAAAAGTATTTCGGAGGTTTGACACCTGAGGATCTGAACGATCCCAAAAAGAAAGTGTACCAGAGAGTATCTAAGACCGCTACAGGCAGGGATCTCATTGAGTATTCACCAACACCCTTTGAACCTGTTTCAGAGGATGAGAAAAAGCAATAAGCATGAAACAGAACAATGTTATCCACGTTGAGCTGAATGAGCCTTACCAGGGCAAAAAGAACTGGTATTTCGGCTCTGTAGCTGCTATCTATGAGGAGATCCCCAAAGAGGTGATCGGAGCTGGTAAAGAATGGCTCTGGCAGTGCCTGAGAGATAATGATGAGCACAAAACCAGGAAAGCCACTATAAGGAGATCAAAAGTAATAACCAAACAACAGAAAAGATGATAGGCGCAATTATTGGTGACGTAATCGGATCACGCTTTGAGTTCAATAACACCAGAGACTACAACTTTGAGCTGTTCACACCGCAAAACAGCTATACAGATGATACGATCTGTACGCTGGCTGTGGCTGATGCTATACTGTCCCTGGAGAGCTTTAAGGATAAGCTCCTGGAGTGGTGTAGGCTCTATCCTCATCCGATGGGTGGATATGGTGGCAGCTTTGCACGCTGGATCTTTTCAGAGGATCCACAACCATACAACAGCTTTGGCAATGGATCAGCTATGAGAGTAAGCCCTGTAGCCTGGGCGTTTGATGAGCTGGAGGATGTGAAAGAGTGGGCAGAAAAGACTGCATCTGTGACACATGATCATCCAGAGGGCATCAAGGGAGCTGTGGCTGTGGCTCATGCTATCTGGTATTTCCGTTTCTGTGAGACAGCAGAGATCCGTACTGAAATGTCGGATGATCCGATTGCCTCAACAAAGATCGTGGATCTGCCAGACTTTGTAAAGACGATGGAGGAGTATTACCCTGGATTCATGGATCAGGAGTTTACACCAGGTAAGTTTGATGAGACGTGCCAGGGTACTGTACCTCTCTGCCTCCAGATCGTATGCAACTCACACAACTTTGAGGATGCTATCAGAAAGGCAATATCCTTTGGTGGTGACAGTGATACCATTGGTGCCATTGTAGGATCAATAGCAGAGGCACGTTTCGGCATTCCTCAGGAGCTTATTGATAAGGTTTACACGTACCTGGATCCTCGGATGGTTGATCAGCTCAGGATCTGGCACACATTTCATTAAATGATAGCACTATGAGCAAGAATGATTTAAAGATCTTCTGTAGATACTACGGAAAGAAAGACGTTAAGAATGATCCTGAGACTGAAACCCTAATAAAGATCGAAAAGTTCTGGGTGGATGCTACAGAGGCACTGACAGAGGAGAAAGATACGCTTGGAGGTATGATCCAGGAATACATCAGTGCTGGTCTGAATGAATTTGAGCAGTACGACAAAGTACCTATTTCGTTGAAAGCTGTGCTTTTCAACAGGTATTGTAAGTACAATGAAAGGATCGATGTAGAGGGCTTTAAGATCTATTACAAGAATGTATATAAAAAGGGTGAGCGTTGATCTCACCCCTTTTATTTATTGATAGTCACAGTAGAATCCACTGGATGTACTTACCATTCCTTTTATCGTTCTGGGAGCCTGTTCTAACACCTCCAGGTCAATATACCATTTGCCATTGGTGTACTCAGCTTTTGTGATCCTGAATTTGGTACCACGCTGTAGAATGATCTCATTCTCTCCTGTAGTGACAGGCTTTGATGTACCATTCCATCCCTTTCCTGGTGCTGATATTCCATTATCATGCTTTTGTCCGAAAGCAGAGAATGGCTCTGCATAGCTCGCTCTCGTTCCCTTAGGGCAATAGATATTCAGGCAGACAGGCTTAGCTCCGAAATTGGTATTCCTACAGTTACCACAGGACATAAACGAATCATCAACACCCTCCAGGCCTACAAGTTTTGAGGGATCTGAAATGTATGAATCCAGGGACTTAGGCAGCTTGAAACGGTATTGCATGAAAGCAGATATTTCGTCTCGTTTCACCCATATATCATCCTTGAACTGACTACGTGATATGTAATCTGTCATACACCTAATATGAGCCTCACTTTCAGCAAGCCTACCAGAATAGTAGTGGTAATAGCCTTTGATCGCTCTCAGTGGCTCTGTAATATATGAACTGCCAGCTGTGTACTGGTACATAGCAGCCTTTTCCTCAGCAGAGGCCATTGCCCAGTCCTTTTTCGCATAGTCAAAGAAATAGTCATTGGCATCTTTCGCATGATGGAACCATTTAGCAGCATCCTTTCTTTCCTGGGTATAGTCTGATGGATCGAAAGACACGCTCAGATCACCCTTTTTCGCCTTTGCCCTGGTTTTCTCCAGCTGAATACGCTTAGCATCAATATCAGAAAGGATCACCTGTGCCTGGTGCTTATCATTGGCTGCAATAGCTGCCTCCAGATCGCTAACCAGATCCTTATAAGGCTTTGACTTTGTGGCAAACGATTTGGCAGCTAAAGCACCATCATTGATCTTTGCCCATTCCTGGAGATCAACGACCTTTGCAAGCTCCTTAGCATAAGCAGCCTGGGCAACCTCCCAGGTCTTTTCCCATGATTTACCAAAGTGATTGTTTGGTAGCCAGCCTAACTCAAATGTCAGTTTCTGCTGTTTCTGCTCCAGTGTTAGCTGTGAGTAGTCAGATACACCGTACTTATCAGCCCATTTCTGGAACTTATCAGCCACGGATTGATTGACAGCCTTAGCATCAGCGTATGAGTAGTTTTTAGCCACCTGGAGAGGATCATCCAGATATTCCAGGGACTTTATCTGCTTACCTATTTCCATGAGCTTTAAGGCCTGTTTCTGAGCCTCAGGATAGTTAGCTGTGCGCAAAGCCTCCTCCAGTGCTGTTGTATCAACGTCTGAAATGCCTCCAAACGTATCAAGCATCTTATTTGAGAACTTTGTAACAGCCAGCTTTTCAGCCCACGCCTTACGGATCCTGTCAATATCCTCCTGTGTCCTGGAGGCGTGCCTTTGCTGTGCAATGTCAATAGGTGTGTTCTTGTGCCATATCAGATCCTCATTGTCACGAATAAAATAAGGCATGGTACCGTTTGCCCTGGCTTTCTCTATGCGTTCTACTGTCTTTGGATCTTCAATCCACCCAGTAAACGCTCCAGGCAGATCTTTCACCTCGTTTTCAGAATGTACAGACAAACTGCCAGGCTCCTCACCAGAGAGGATCTTATCCACCATATCATCCATTTCCTCCTGGGTAGCCATCACTGGTACCATATAGCACCTACAGTTAGGGTGCCAGCCAGTCCACTTGAAATCCTTTGGGTAGATACCTTTCAGGGCATCACAAATATCTGGCTCTGGGTGATTGTTGCTCAGCTTGATCTCAACACCCACAACAAAATCCAGCTGTGCCCAGCGTTCATAGTCTGCTGTACGGTAGGCAATATTGGTCTCTGATCGTGCAAGCCTCTGGGCGTTCCTGTAGCTGGATCTATAGACACCCTGGCCTGGATGGTAGTGCTTTGGGTTATCATCGATCCATTTGTAGATACCATCCTCCTTATCAAAGATCCTGCGTTTCCATACACGGCCATAGATCGGGTTTCCATCCTCATCCTCTCCGATCTTTATACGGAAACGCCTGTACCACCTATCAGGATCCTGGAGGTACTGCTGTATCTTTGATGCAAGCTGGTTTGCTGGTGTGCCCTCTCCTATAGCCAGATCCAGGGTACCCTCCAGCTCACCTTTGTACTGGCTGGTGTATTTCCATACCTTTTGTGACAGATCCAGCCCCTGGGCTTTCCTGGCAAAGAAAGCATCCATAGCCTCCTTATTCCTGAGGAAATACTTTGCAAAGTGGTTATCCTCTATCGACTGATCACCAAAGATGGATTTTACCAGCTCATCATTATTCTCACTTGCTAATAACCATTCCTTTTCAACTCCAGAACGTATCACCTGGTAAACACGGCTGTACATATTCCTCAGGATCGGCTGTACCTCCTCAGTATAGCCATACTCTGAGAAAGAGAATGGTACACCATCCTCCAGCTCTGTGCCTTTCACAATGTCTATGATTTTACCCAGTGAATCCTGGTAGATCTTACGCACATTGGCAGCATAGCCCTCTGTCCTTTTCAGGAGAGCCAGCTGGAGAGGCTTACCACTTAGATACTTTCCTTTTGGCATAGCTCAGACTATCTAAACACATGAATAAGAACACCCAGGACAATACCAATGGCATCACAGATCAGATCGTGAAGCTCTGGTGTACCCTCATGGTGCCTGTCATAGATCTCCTTACCAATTCCCAGGATCACTGTGATCACGATTGCAGCCCACAAAGGCATCACGTCACACAGTGCCAACAGGATCAATGCGCTACAGGTAATGTGCAAAAGCCCATCAGTGCGCAACCACCTCCAAATAGCTTTGATAATCTTCATAGTTCAAACTCTTTTGTTACATCTGGTAATTCTATAGTCTGGCCTTTCAGCTCATGGGTGCAATCATCCAGGTACTGGATCTGGCCATCAGTTACGAATGAGTGGCAATAGGTACGCTGTCCCCTGTAGGTACTCTCAACAGCTACAGACGGTCTTATGGTAGGCCTCTCCAGGTTTCCGTTGAACTGCCATACAGGGTACTGATCTGCTGGATCGGTACCTATCTCATGTGTCTGCTTGCAAGCTGGGCAATAAAAGTAGTAAAGCCCCTTTGTCATATTGATTTTCTTGATCTTCGGCATCACATTACTCTCCCTGGCCAAATATATCCAACTTGTTAAGCTCCTGCTGTTGTTTCAGCTGTTGATCCATTTTCTCCAGTTGCTCCTGCTTGATCAGCTCCATTTCTTTCTTAGCATCCTTGATCAGGTAAGAAAGCTCCAGCATGGTTTGAGTGCTCATACCACCAGCACCAAACTGCCTCAGCACGTCATTCAGCGTCTCTGAAACATCATCACCAAACGGCTCCTGGAACTCATGGCCTATCTGGAGAGCATCATACAGTGACTTGTGAGAGTAGTCCAGTACGTTGCCCAGGATAGCCAGCATCAGAGAGGCGTGCCTGTTCATGTAGCCATCATGGGTTTCCTTTCGTTTCTCAGCCTTGATCACTGCCAGCAGCATCACCTTACGGATAGCCTTAGCGGAAAGATTACCCAGGGTTTTCATGTTGTCAAAGTCTATGTTAGGAGTGAAAGACTTGCTCAGGATATGCTTATCCAGGCGGTCATACTCATTGGATTTACTCTGGCTTGCCTGATCCCAGGTGAGATACTTAACCTCACCACCGTTTTTCAGGATGTACAGCTTAGCCTCCTCCTCAGCCTTTGGCAGACTATTCAGGATCTCAGCCGTTGCAACCATAGCTGGGTTAGCAAAGCGATCATTCACATCAGCATCAGTTGATGTCAGTGCCTCTGTGCGCTCGATCATGGGCTGTGTGCCATCATGCTCCACCTCCTGCTCAAACAGCAGCACAGGGATCTTACCAATGGGATTCTGCCTTACCAGCACCTCCCATCCTACATTTGAACGCTTGCATTTGTAGATGGTATCAGCTGTGTACACGTCCAGGTGGTGCACGGTCTTATTGCCAGCCTCAGTGAGATAGTAACCCCAGGCAAAGGCTGTCAGCTTACGGTACTGATCCTTGATGAAATAAATATCATCGTTGGTTTTCTTGCTCAGCACATTCAGCAGCAGCTTAGGCTCATTGGTCTTACTGTCCCTGTACACGTGGTAGAGGATAGCAGAAATGCCCTCAGCACCAGCAGCACGCTTAGCCTCCCTGACAACAGCGTTAAAGCGGATCTCCTCATTGAGCCTAATATAATTCTGGAAACCATCATCAGTATTCTCTGAGATCTGGAACCACTTTACAGGTCTGCCATACAGGAACACCAGGGCAATTTCATTGATGAAAGGCTGGTACGGAATGGGTATTTTCCACCGCTTACTCCATCTGAGGAAATTGCCTTTTTTGTCAAACACAGCCCTGTCCTGACGCTCATTGATCTTGTGAGTAGAGATCTCATACTCTTTCAGATTTTGTGCAGCCTGGATGGAGCAATCTTTCATCATACTTACTGCCCTGGAAACATCCTGTGCCTCCAGCAGCTCTGTGAAACTCTGCTGATAGCCTATAGCAGCTTTCACATCATTTGCAATAATGTTAAATAGTCCCATTTTCTTTTTTTTCTTATGCTGTTAGTCCTAACCTACGTTCTATATCGTCTGGTATATCGTACTCGTTGTAGTCAAACCAGGATCTCATCAGGAACATATCCCTCCAGTCTGGAGATCTGCCTATGTCATTCTTGATCTCAGCCTTTGGCTTTAGCATCAGCCTGCCATCGTTATCTGGTTTCCACGTCTGTAGCTGTTCAAGCTCGTTGGTGATCTCCTCCTGTTCTGCCTGGCTTACCAGGTTGGCCTCCACACCTACCTCATTGGCATTGATATGATCTGCCAGCTTGTAACCGCATTGTGCCTGTAGATTCTGGTAGTTCTCACCGTTCAGAGGTGCTGAGTTATTCACAAAGCCCTCAATGTCACAGTTATCTACCACACCACCACCTACACCGTCCTCATCGGCAATACACCTGTACCTGGGTATCTTGTATTTCTTCTGGCACCTTATGATGTACGTCTGTATGTCCGTTGTCTTTGAGACAGGGAAACACTTGTAATCAACCAGCACCCATCCGTTCCATACACCGATCCTGGCATAGTCAGCACCGAAACGTGCTATATCGGCTGTCAGGTAGTGCACACCTGTTTTCACAGCCAGTATATTTCCAAAGATCGCACAGATCGCATCATGGCTACACAGAGCCAGTGGGTTATCATCGTATTCCCAGTTACCCTTAAAGAGGCGTTCAAACTTCACCTTGTCGGATGTCGTTCTCAATCCCTCTATGTAGTCTGGATCGATAAATGGGTTTTCCTGTACCAAACATGGCAGATAGGCCTGGTAGTCTTTCAGCGTGCCCTTTCTCCACGGTTTGTAGAACTCATCATACATCCAGTTCTTTTTAGGGTTACAGGTGATAAAGAGCTTACGTTTCAGTCCATACTCCTGATTCAGGCAGCGTCCCACACGTGTTTTCAGCGTGTCATAGGCTCCGAAATTGACCTCACCGCCCTCCTCGATCCATCCACCAGTGAACTCTAAGGATCCGAAACGCTCATAAAGCGGATCACCTGGCTTATACTGGAGATCCAGGAAATCAATACGTGAGCCATTGTAGAACTCTATGTAGTTCAGTTGGCCGTTGTAGTTCCATAGATCATCTGGCACCCCATACCTGGTACATACTTTCTTGAAAGTGATGTAGGTACTCTGGGTTATTCGTTTCAGCTCTGCACGTCCTATAAACCATTTGGTCTGAGGAAAGCACAGGCTCATAAACAACAGCCAGGCAGCTCCAGTCCACGATTTAGCACCACCAGCAGCACCACCATACAGAAATTCAGCGTGCTCATCATCCGTTAGGATCCTCAGAGCCTCATTCTGTTTCTCATGCTGTTTGCCATCTGCAGTCGTGATAAAGTCGAAACATCCACGCTTGAATAGCTCGATCTTTACCTGGAGAGAGATAGGTATGGTGATAGCCTTGAAACGCATATCTTACCCTCCTTTCTCTATCTTTTCCAGGAGGGCATTGTACTGTAGCAGTTCATCAGTGCTCAGCATTGACAGATCCTGAGCCTTTGGTGTTGTGGTTATGTCACCCTCGATCTTCTGGGTTGGTGATCCAAAAGAACGATCCAGAACATACTCCAGTGCATCCAGTTTGCCGTATTTCATACAGGCATTGATATTGCTTACCAGCATCTGGATCCAGGCTGGAGTGTCTGGGTTTGGCTTTGGCCTTCCTGTCTTAGGATCAATCTCTGTACTCCTGACTAACGCCTGGAGCTTAGACGGTGGCAGTTCGATCAGGGCTTGCATAATGTTTTTGAAATCCTGCTCCTCCAGCTCATGGCCTACACTCTCACCAACAACTTTCTTTAGGTACTTATACACCTTAGGCTTTCGGCCTCTGTTCTGAGGCTGATTCTCAGAGGTAAATCGGTTGCCCTTTTTATTCCCCTTTTGAAATCTTGTGTCATTACCCATATCCGTTGTTTGTCCGTTGATTGCGTTTGTCAAACACACTATCAGGATCAAAAGAAATCAGAGGCTGTTTCTGGCACTCTGATCCTTTGTTTACCTGGTAAAGCGTTAAGCGTTGGCCTCCTGAGCCTCGTACTGATTCAGGAACCACACCATAAGGCTTTCGCCTATCTCATCATAGGCATCCAGTTTCTCACAGTGCTCATCTGCTTTGTCGATCACACTTTTCAGAGCCTTACGCTCCTCCTCTGTGGCCTCAGGAGGGAAAAACTCTCCTGCTATGTCCTTTTTCAACACTGCCAGCTCCAGATCAGTGAGCTGGATTTTCTCCTGGTTTTTGCTTTTCTGTGAATCCATACTTTTACGTTTTTATTGTTATACTTATGATTTGATGTTAAAACTCTCCGTTGTGCTGTGTGGTTACAGCTTGTATTTCTTAGCTATGCTGATAGCCTTTTTCGTGTACTTGTCAGAGCGTCCGTGAATACCCTTAGTGATCACCTCAGCCCAGAACTCATCCACGTTGGTCTTACCATAGGATCCATAGCCCTTTTTCTTCTTATCCTTAGCCCAGGTATGGTAGAGCTTTGTGATCTCCTTACCAGCAGCCTTGTGCTTTGTGGATGTATAGGAACTCGTCCAGGTGGCGTGTGCCAGCTCATGTGTTACAGTGTGCTGGGCAGCTCTGTTGGTGACGTTCTTAAATCCACTGTCATAGTTGTGTTTCTTATAGTCAGCCTCAAACTTTCTCTTTGGCTGATCAAAGTGCTTACGTGAGAGATAGATACCCTGGGATCCGTTGGCACCAATGTATGTAACACCGTATGCTCCTGGGATGTCTGCCAGCTTGATACTCCTCTCCCTAATTCCCATCACTGCCTCATACCTGGATATGGCACGGTTGATCTGTTTCTCCATATCCCTGTGTTTCATACCGCCAGTCGAGACAGCGGTCTTTTGCATCGTCTGTACCTGTTTCTTGGTAAGACGCTTACCTGTGGATGTCACGGCTACACCGTTTCCAGATCCACCCTTTGCGTAATTGTTTACACCTCCTGCGTTTCTACCCATAATATAAACGTGTTTAGTTATTACTATATTGTTGCTATTTCTTCTTAGCGTTGATAAAATCGGTAACGTACAACAGATTGTGCTCCTGGCAGAAAGCCTGGATCTCATCACCTCCACCATACACTATCAGGTTAGGCTGATCCAGTCCACTGATCTCCTGAGCTACCTGGAGATCCAGTTTCAGGCTTTCCAGCCATCCATCAAGCCCCCTGGTAAAGAAAGCGTTGTAGCCTTTCGGAATACCCATCTTATTGTACTCAATGAACTTGTGGGAAACATTCAGATCGGCATACACCTTAACACCGCATTCCTGGAGGTACCTTGCAAGCCAGCGTTTCTTGTATATCAGGGAAATGCCATAGGCAATAGGTGTCTGGTCATGGCAGCTACAATTTGGCTCCACAATGGCCTTACATCCACTCATAATGAGCTTTACAGGATCCTTGAAAAGAGCCTCAAACCTGTAATCATCCACATAGAAATGATACGTTGCCACATCCTTTCTCAGTCTGCTGTTGGCACCCCATGGAGAAAGAGGCGTTTCCAGGAAACCAGCCTGGCCATCCAGGAGTAGTGTGGGGATGTCGAAAGGATTGTTCGCTGGATATAGCACATCCTTTAGCATGGATCGGTAGAAATCCTCCTTTTCGGCATCCTCCTCACTCTGCTCCTCGTTATCCTCAGCATCTTTCCCCTTATCACTCTTTTTGCCTTTCTTCTTAGGCTTATCGTCTGGCTCACTATCCTCCACCTGAGGCTCAGGAACTCCTAAGAAATCATAGTCGGCACCGTCCCAGAACGGATCAACAGCCAGGATCTCCTGATCCCATTCACCGTTATTGACGTTATCCCTGGCAATGATCTCCTGCCTCTCATCATCAGTCAGATCCTCATAGAGCATGGTGGGCACCTGAGGCAGTTTCAGCTTTATTGCAGCCTTATTCCTCTGGTTGCCACACAATATGTACAGCTTACCGTCTATCTCCTCCAGTGCCTCAGGCCTGTGCTCCCAGAAACCATTGGTACGGATGCTATCCACCAGCCTTGCAAAATCCTCCTTTGAGATCTTACGTGGGTTGTGTGGATGCTGGTGGAGATCCTTAGGATTCCTGTATATGATCTGACCTACTTTCATGGCTTACTCCTCCTCTGCTGGTATTTCTTGAACCTCATCACCAGGATCCTTTACACCAGGGAAAAGATCCTTGTATGGCTTTGTCTCATCGTCTGATGGGAATGTACCGTACTCATCAGGCACATTACAGATCTTACGGATCAGCTCAGCACGCTTAACCAGGTGCCAGTGTACCTTATCCACATACACCAGGGTATTATCGTTGGCATCAACACCGATAGCATAGAAACGGCCTCTGTAGTCAATCGGACAGCGTACAGCACCGTACAGCACCAGGAAATCATGGCAACAGGCAGTAACCGTTGCACATCTATTCCAGGAGCCGTTGATATACACATCCACCTGCTCACCCTTGCATGGGTAAGTGGTAGGGAAACAGTTATCCAGGATCGCAATTCCCAGGTTGGCATTCAGCCCCATAAACCACGCTACAATGAATATGGCAATCAGGGCAATAATTGTGATCGTTATAGCCATAACTTTATTTACTAAGTGAATATTCGTTGCAAAGATAATAAATTTCTGTGTTCCTTGAACACATTTTACGTTTTTTTTTGATTCAAAAGCCAAAAACAAGCATGGCAGCATCCCTGTTGTGCTCATTTGTGGGCTTTTTCCATCCTGTAAGAGCCTGGAAACGCTCTTTGGTGTACTTTGTCATTCCACCCTTAGGAGGTACCATCTGGTACTCCACTCCCAGGTCTGCCAGGTAATCATCCCAGATCTTGGCATCACGCTTGATGGAGCCAGCACCCTGTAGCACGTTTTCCTCCTCACCTTTCCTGGAGTATTTCTTCTCAAACCACTTACGCTGTCTGGCATCCTCCACCCTCACAATGAGTTTGGTACCAATATCTGCACACTTGTTTTTCCATTCCTTAACCAGAGCCATAGCCTGGTGGATCTTTATTGTCTGTATCTGGAGAAAGGTGCGCTGTCTGTTATCCCAGACAGCTACACCAGTGTTTACTCCAGTATCAATGCCTATGTAGATCATTTCTCTGCCTCCTGGCTTTTCTGATCGTTAGGCTCTGGCTCATCCTCCTGGATGGAGCCTGGCATTTCACACAGCTGGATCCCTCTGAGGCTGTTACGCTCCTCCCTGGATGGGTAGAACTGTACCATCATGCAATAGTCTGGCACGTACTTATCCCTCACCTCCTGGATGATCGGTAGAGTGATCGGGTTATCCTCGCTGTAGATATGGATCATCCACAGGCCGTTTTCCCTGGTAACTGTCACGATACAGAAACGGTGTAGGAAAGTACCCTCTTTGTACTCACCGTAAACATCTACCACGTCTGGATCCTTATCTGCTGTTTCCTGGAGCAACTTGATCAGTCCAGCATTCAGGAGGTGCTTACGCTTAGCGAAATAAGGTGGGTACACCAGATTCTTTTTTCTTTCCACACCAGCCTCAGCCAGTGCTTTCTCCTGCCTCATTAAGGCATCCTCTTTCATTTGTACTTTTTTAGCTTTTCCCATAACTAATTGAATATTAAATAATTACAAACTTTCTAACTCTTTTTCAATTTCTGAAACACGTTGCTCTACTATCATAGTCAAAGCAGCCTTAACCTCAGGATCCCAGGTTGATTCGTGATCTGAGCTTGTGCTGGTTGTTTCATACACAATGATCATTGAGTGATTGCCAGCCAGCAGCCCACTAACCCTTTTCAATTCAGATCTCTTATTTATCAGCTTCTGGGCATTCTCTATGTTCTCGATCTTCATATTTACATCTCATGTGTTGTGTTATACACTCACCATCATAGTACTCACAGGCACGACACTTAGGACTGAGGATAGTTACACCAGGCTTGTAAGGGCATGGTGTAACGTATTCCACGCCTATAGTATTCGGATCGTGCTTTGAATAGTAGCTCAGGATCTTCATTATTTACCAGGTTTATTCTGGGCTTTGTACTCCCTGACTGCCTTTGTGATACTCTCATGGCGATCCAGGAGCTTAGCCATCTGGTCAATATCGATCATCACATCACCATCCATGTACGCCCAGAGTGTACGCAAAGCCTCAGCCAGAGCCTTAGCCTCCTTAGATGTTTTCAGAGCATTCAGCACCTCCTTATTGGTAGCAGTGGATCTACCCTCTGCCTGGGCTGACTTGACAGCGGATCTGGCAGCTTTCACCTGTTCCTTTTCAGTCTCATAGCTACCAGCGATCTCTCTTGCAGCCTTAACCGAAAGCTGCCCTGATACGATCTTTTCCTGTAGCTCACTGGGCAGATCCAGCAGGGAGAGGCACTTACTGATGAAAGCAGGGCTTTTCTTGAATTTCTCAGCGATCTCTACCTGGCTGTAGCCAAACTCCTCCTTGAAACGCTGGAACATGATAGCACATTCGTACTCAGTGAATTTCTTTCCCTCGTTTCTCATCATCTGCTCAATATACAGATCCTCAGGCTTTGCATCCTTTGGAGCTTTGAGAGCCTTGATGTAGGGAATATCGGTACCCTCACTGATAGCCAGCATCGTTGCCCTGTAGCGTCTCTCACCATCCACCAGCTTGTAACGCTCCTTACCATCCACCTTATAGGGGATCACAGTGATAGGATTGAGCACTCCCTGAGCCTTGATCTGCTCTTTCAGCTCATCCAAATCAAACTCTCTACGCACATTGAAACCATCCTGGATGTCAATGTTTCTCGGATCTATCCAGAAAAGATCCGTTCTCTTTGTTGCATTTGTCTCCATAGAATAACTATTTATCGTTTATATGTTTTCTTACATACTCAGCACACCTGATCGCTTTTCCTCTGATGGTGGCTCCCATGTGAGACACGTTGCCAGCAGTCAGCCTGTCACAGTCACCAGCCAGATCACGGAACCAGCCTATAGACTTTACCAGGAGATCATCATCTTTCTCACCCCATTGCTCCAGGTAGTGAGCACTACACTTTGCCATAGCCTTGATGGTATTGCCCTGATGGGAAACATTACCACTCGTTAGCCTGGTCGTTTTGTCTGCCACATCATCAAACCATAATGCGGCATACTCTCTGTTAGTCAATTCCTCTGCCATAGCCTTAGTATCTGAAATCCGTTAGGTGAATGATCTTACCCTCAAAGGTGTTGCTCTTATAGAGTGGAGTGGAAAAGAACCATTCCACGAAATCCTCTACAGCCAGTCCATCATTCTTAGCCAGCTGTTCAACTGGTACTTTCTTACCATCTACCCATGCCTGAGGCAGCTCATCCTCACTGGAGTAGGTCATTGTGATAGTTTGCAGCCCTATCTTATCCCTCTCACCCAGGATCCTCTGCTCTGAGTTGTACGGTCTGCCTACCCATTCTCTCAGGCTCAGGTACTTTCTACCAGAGTTGATAGCCTCAGCGCACTTATCCCACCATCCTTTGGCATCAGCCCTGATAGTGTGGATCTTAGTGCCAGCTTTCAGCTTACTCTCAAAACCTGTTGGCTGTCCCACTTTGGAATGGCCTGGAGGGAAAGCCTTTGAAAAGGTGATTATCACCTTACGCTTTTGCTCTTTCTGTTTCATAATCAATACTTTTTTCCGTGTAATTTGATTCTCATTCTGTTGTACATCATCTTTAGATTGATGTGCGTTATGATGTCTATATCCAGGATCTCAGCAAACCTACAGATCTCCTGTTTAGCGTAATTCAGTTTCTCATCCAAACTATACCTGTCCTGGCATAGGTACTTTTCAATGGTACGGATATTCTAAGTAAACCTTTTGTCCTTTGACAGCTTACTGTCAGCCTCGATAATGCCACTCAGGTTAATATTGTGCTTTCCAGCCAGATCCAGGATCCTGATGATGGCATCTGCCAGCTCATCACCCACGCTGTCCTTTACTCGCTCCTCAAAGTAGAGCTTAAACCATGTTTCCATCCACTGGTCTGTGATACCATACTCTGATGTTTCCTGGCAGTTTACGACAGCTACCATTGCCTGGAGGTTTCCTTTGATGTTTTTCCTGTCAGCCTCAACAGCCTCCATCAGCTCAGAGGAAATAAGACAGAGAAAGTGATCATCACTGGGCTCATCATCCCAGAAACCGTGACGTGCTGCTGTGTTGTGGGCATTGTCACGTAATGTATTCCAATCTGAAATTAGTTGCATATTTACTTAGTTTATTTTCTACGGCTTTCACCGTGTAGTTCTATTACATTGAAACTTTTGAAACGATCCACCAGGCGATCCTCAAAACGGCTTTTCAGATCCTTTACAGTGAGGTTGCTGGTAATGTGATAGCGTTTGCTGTACTGCTGGTAGATCTCATACCTGGCAAACAGAAACTCATCCGTTACCTGGGTGAGGGTAGTGCCAAAACTCTTTTGTTTCTCTGTCATTAGTCCCAGGTCATTCAGGCATACGTTGAAAGGTGTGCCCTCATACGCTTTAGGATCAGCCAGCTCATTGAACGTATAGCGGTCTATATGGCCATTGATCTTATAGTAGTTCATTAGCTGTGTCATGCTGATATTCCGAAACATATTCTCATTCTCTGTGATCCTCAGATAGTCGGCAAAGATCTGCATGATCATCGTCTTACCTGTGCCAGGCTCACCGATCAGGAGGATGTTTTTGTGGATCTTGTAATCTTCACCAGGGAAAACGCTCTCAGCCAGCTTGCATCCGTTGAAATAGTATGTCAGGAACTGGAGCACCTTTCTATTGTGATCATCTACCTGGTAGTCGGTAAACTCCCTCAGCATATAGTTATCACCTATACCCTTGATCAGCTCAGCGTGCACCTTGTATTGATCAGGATCCTCCAGGTCATACTTAAAACCTTTCAGTATAATCTTTCTGTGTCTGCGCCTCTCCTCCTCCATCCTCTCCTGGGACAGCTTGAACGCCTTTTGCTGGTGATCCCTGATGATCTGTAAGGCCATTTCCTGTGTCATTTGCTTTCCGTTGATCTCCATACTTTATTATTTCTTCGTTGTACCTATCAACCACCCAGGTAAGGATGGCTCTGTAATCACTCTTATACTTTTTGCCTTTGGCACCTTTGTAGTTATCCAGGATCTCAATCATACGCTTAGCAGGATCCTCTCCATACTCCTCACAGAGCTTTGCGTACTCATCCCTGGTAAGGGTGACGAACTCAGCATACTTGTATTTCTTTGCCTTTGCAGCCTTTTCTGCTTGCTCCTGTGTCAGTGGCGGTGGTGTATCTGGAATATCCATCGGCAAAGTAGGCTCAGAGGGCTTTTCCTTTCGTTCTACAGGCTTTCTGTCAAACACCTTAGTCTTTGTAGAGGATCCACCTTTCAGTCCAGCCTCACGTCTTTTCTGGCTGATCTCAGTGTCCCTAACCATCCTCCTGCTGTAGATAGCACCATCCTCCCTGACAGCACAAACTCCACCAAAGATCAGGCGATCCAGCCAGGTATCAGATCCAGAGGCATCCTTACCGATCATCCGTACAATCTCATCCTGTGTATAGATGTCACCATTTGGCTTAACCATCACACCACGCTCCACACTCTCCCACATATAGCAAAGCATATCCATCCACAGGCCTCTTATGTCTGGTGGCAGCACTTTCAGCTCTGGGCATCTTAGCCAGTCTGCTGTATCGAAAGGCATCATCTGTATTCTTTTCTTAGCCATATATCGGGTGTTTTTAATGCTGGTAGGTGAGACAGCCCCACCCACCAGCTGTTAGTGTGATTAAACCTCAATAATTGCAATCTCTGGAGCGATCTCACGGATCTTTGCCAGAACCTGATCGATACACTCATCACGGTAGCTCTCCACAGCCTCGTTAGCACCTGGAGAAACCAGCTGGAGCATACAATCACCATCCACCACGTAATGGTCAAACTCCACCTCAATAACGGTCTTAGGCGTTCCACGGAAGATTGGGATGTTCACCTGGAAAGACTTAGGCAGCTGGCTTTGTACAGTCATCTGGAAAACATCTGAGCGACTACCAGAGGAATCTCTTGTTTTCTCGATATTGCTCTGTACTGTTGCCTTGAATGATTTAAGGCCTGATACCAGTTTCATCCACTCATCACGTCCACTGTTGGCAATGCCACGGTTAAGTCTCAGGAACTGTCCCAGGCGATCAGGTGCCCAGCCATCATTTGGATTGTTGATCTTCGTTTTCTTGAAGATCTCAGTAAACTCAACCTTACCTGTTACGGTACCCTCTTTGTACTCATCATCCTCATTGATGGTGAGCTTGATACTCATAGCCTCACGATCAACAATGATGTTGGATCGTTTCTGATCAATGGTATCAACACGTTTCTCCAGCCAGTCAAAGGGTGCTGAAATAACACCAGAGATATTTGTCTTGATCGGCTCCTTAGTTGGCAATGGGTTAGCAGCCTTAGCAGCATCACCCTTTCTGATGATCACCTCAACAGGCTTTTCACCTGTATAGTTCTGAATGTTCACACATACGGATTTCTCCATGTTCATTTCTTCTGTCATAGTTTTACTTGATTTAATTGTTGAACGATAAAAAATTAACCCTCAGTTCCATTTCTTCTGATAGCCTGGAATACTGTGCGCTGTCTCTCCTCTGGTGTCATATCACGTTGCTCTACCAGGTGTCCGTTGGTGTCGTAGAAACCAACCTTACCACACTCCTCAAACATGAATTTGAAAGTGTCACCCTTGACTTGCTCACCACCACCTCTGATCTCATCCAGGATGCTATCATGTCTCTCAGTGAGAGGCTTGATCTTTCCTTTGTAGTCAGCTGTGACCTCTTTGAGCTCTTTGTTAAGTTCACTGATCTGCATAGCCACATCACAGGCCTCAGTCCGCTTGTTAGCCATTTCTGCAGCCCCAAACTTTCTGGTGTAGAACTTTTCCACGATCTGATCACAGGAATCCCTCAGGATCTGCTCTCTCTCCTCCATCGGAGTGTCTGCCAGCATCACGTCTGGCACGGTTTTTACATTTTCTTTTGCCATAATTTACTGTTTTTGAATTATTTGTTTTGATTAAAATAGTTACCTCCTACAGTGAAATTGAATGCCAGGTAATCAGCCCAGAGCTGGATAAACTGCTGACCAAAGTAGATAGCTTTTTCCTCTGTTTCCTGGCACAAGCGGAACCCAACAGGCGCAAACGCAACCGAGGAACGATAATGCGCAGTCAGATAACCGAAACCAGCAAGCGCACCAGAAGCCGCAGCCGCAGACAGGAGGGCACCATTAAAGCGATCTTTACGCTCCTCAATCTCCTGTTTAGTCCACAGGGCAAACCAGGGGTACCACATGATGTTATTACCCTCAGCATCTGGCTTAGGCTCCCAGTTTCTGCCCCACAGGGCACGGCTGATCACCTCCAGTTTCAGTAATGCCATGATATGCTTAGGCAATTCCTGTCTGTAGTCCCAATGGCCGTTAATGTGCTCACAGATTGATCTTTTAGCCTTATCTGAATAGATCGGTGTAAGATCCAGAGCCTCACAAGCATCCTCATAGGACTTGATGGACTTGTAATCATCCAGGTTAGGCTTTTTCTCAGGCTTGCAGAAAAGAGCTGCCAGCACGTCTTTCACCTCCTGGGATTTCGCTGCCTCCAGTGCAGCCTTAACCTCTACCTCAGTAACGATAATTTGCTTACTCATTTTTCTATTTCATTTAGATTGTTCAACTTTTTTAGGATCTTTCTCACGATACGGATAGCATTCTGTACTCTCAGGCTCTGGCCTGGTGGTACGCTGTCTATGATCACAGGTATCAGTCGTATCAGCTCTGAAACCAGGTTATTTGCTATTGCTTTCATCGGCTCTTATCCTCCAGAATTTATCAGGATCAGGAATCTCTACATTCAGGTATTCCCTGGCATACTCCCTTAGCTTTTCGCAATAGGAGGAGAAAGTGACGGTATCCATCTTTGCTGTTGATGATGGAAATTTCACGATCTCACCAGTCTCTTTGTTTACTACCTCATCAGCTGTCATTTGTGCCTTGAAAAACTCATGTATCTGCTCTATGCTGGTAAACTCCCAGCCAGCATCAATCATTCCATCAAGCAGCATCGGATAGATACATCCCCAAAGCCAGCCGTTCTGATCGTTGGATCTGGGCTTTCGTACCTTTTTCACCTCTACCAGGTAAATTCCATCCAAAGCCTGTACAAACCACACATACAGCTTATTCAGGTTAAAGAGGCCGTTAGCCTTTTCTATGATCACCTTAGCGTTACTCATCGTACAGCTCCATCTGTTTCCTCAGTGCAACACTCACCTGGTGGATAGCACTCTCACGGCTCTCCAGAGAGGCAATGTAATCTGCCATTTCACGTTTCGTAGTGGCTATGTAGTAGCCCTCAGAGGTAGCGATCACTCCAGGCAGCAGGGCTTTCACCCTGATATGGTTTATCACTTTGCGTAACCTGGCATTGTCGATCCTGTAGCCAGCCAAACGCATCTTAGCACAGATCTCACTGTTTTTGATAGCACGGTCTTTGCCGATCTTCATAGACAGTCCACGTACAATCTGGGGGGTGAGCGTGTTAAGCTCATACTCAGATAGAGGTTTTGTTTCATTGTCGAATCCGTTAATCATAATTCTTATAGTTTATTGATCTCAACTTTCAAACCTGGGAAAGCAGCATAGGTGGGCTTTCCTGTGAGTGCCTGTATTTCGTTCACAAAACGGCTCTCATCGGCATTGTTGCCTGACAGGTGGATCAGTACCACCTCTGCCACTTTCGACAGGTCATTACGGCTAAGAAAAGATTTTGTAGATGCAAACTCCAGGTGGGACTTTGCCAGGCGTGCTACCTGGCTTTCGTCTGTACGGTGCTCAGCTATTGCACGTCTCAGAGCCTCCACTGAATAGTTACACTCGATCAGTATGTGATTGAGCCCTGGTATTGTATAGTCAAGCTCACAGGTATCTGTGGCAAAGATCATCAGCCCCATATCTGGATGCTGGATCAGATAGCCTACACAGGGTACATCATGTGACACATTGAAAGGCATTACCATGAAATTACCCATCTGGTATGTCTTTCCGCTTTCCACTGAAACGGCATGGGTACCAGAGTAGCCTTTTGCCATCCACACCTCAGGCAGTGCCAGGGTATGGAAAAGATCAGCGTACTTAGCAATGTGCCCAGCATGATCATTGTGCTGGTGGGTAACGACACATCCTGCCACTTTGCGGATATTGAACTGGAGGGCTTTCTTTGCCTCCTTGATGTTCACACCACACTCCAGGATCAGAGCCTCCTGGCCGTTATCCAGGATGTAGCCGTTTCCCTTGCTTGAACTACCTAACACAGTCAGTAACATAGCAGCACCGTTTAGTAACCTGGATCAGGGATGGTGGATGCAGCAGGCTCCTGGCTGTTTGCAGCCTCTCCGATCTTCACAGCACCCTCACTACTCATCGTAAGCTGTTTGGTCTCATCTTTCAGCTCAGTAGCATCAGCCCACTCCTCGCTCTTTAGATCATCAGAGATAGCTGTTTGCATTTCGACAGACAGATAACCGTACTTACTCAGGAGGTTTCTTACCACCGTCTTAACACCCATAGCATGGAAATTGCCTAACCATCCTACAGTCTTACTATCATCAGATACAGGCATAGCAGCCAGAGCCATCAGTTGCTCTACAGTGGTTTCCTTTTTCAGTCCCTTAGAGTAACGCTTAGCGTGCTTTGCCATCTGCTCTACAGTAACGTACAGTGTCTTACTGAAACCGTTAAGCAGCTCAAAGTAGCAGAAATATCCAATCACCTTATCTGATTTCTTCTCACCGTCAAAGGCGATCTCTCCAGTGAGCTTTCTAACCTTACGCACCTCACCCTCATAGACTACATCGGCATTCAGGGTACGATACTGGCCTGTACGCATAGCAAGCTGGATGTAACCCTTATATCCAAGCTGGAAAGTAGGCTCCATTTTCTGGTACCACTTTTTCTTTCCATGATCATCCAGGATGTCCTTACCAAATTGATCCTTTTCAGTGTAGCTGTTATTGAAAGGAATGATGTAGGCATATCCCAGAGCCTTATTGATAGGGAGGTGGAGCACAGCAGCTTTCAGAGCCTCCATCACGACAGCCTTAGGCTCACAGAGCTGTAGCTTGCTGTCTGAGTTATACAGATCGATCACTGAGGCAACGAAAGTGCCAGAGTTCTTACCCAGGGCATTCTTAAATTGCTCCTGGACTGATTCAGCATTGAGAATACCTTTCAAGGCATCCACCTTTGGGCTGACCTTTTGCACAGCCGTTGTGCTGGCTGGTGCTGGTGTGTTTGAATTATTGTCTGCCATAGTTACTGTATTGTTAATTGTTTGTCTTTGGTTACACATAATAGGATTTTCTGGCTTGATGTTTCCAGAACATTGTTTACGCTCTCAGCGTTATCAACGAATATCGGAGCATTCACACCCTTAGCCTTGCAAATGGCATTGATGATGTCAAGTCCAGCGTTGATCTTACCAGCGTTATTCACATCAGGATATGGAGTGCCATTCACTGTGCATACACAGGTGATCTTTTCACCGCCATTCAACTGAGAGGAAACGAAAGAGAATGATACCAGCTGGAAAAGGCCATTGATACGTCTCAGCAGCTCATTATCCTTTGCTTTCTGGAACTGTAGGCTGTCATATTCCCATTTCTCCAGATCAGCAACTCTTTCATTCAGCTTGTTACGTTGCTCCTCCAGCTCCTGGATCTCCTTATTGGCACGCTCCAGGATAGCTTTCTGGCCTAATCTCTTATTGATGCTGTCAATCTCTCCTGTGAGGCGTTCCTTATCAGCCATAGCCTGTGAGTTATCAGGCTGTTCCTGGTTGTCTGATGGATCCTGGATAGCTCCAAGCTGGTTTTGCAGTTCTGTGATCTCGTTTACCAGCTGGATCAGTTTCTCATCCTTTCTCTCGATCTCCAGGTAGTCAGGCTGTGGAATCTCAGCAACAGTGATCCTGTCATGCTCAGCCTGGAGGGTGTTGATCTCAGTGGTGATACGCTGGTATTCAGAATCCTTAGAAAGCACATCAATATAGTTAGGCTCTGCTGGCACATTGGCACGTGCTGATACAAGGTCATTGGTAAGCTCTTTCAGCTCATTCTCAGCATTCAGGATGTCACTCTCAACCTGTTTGAGGGCATTATCCTTATCCTGCTGTGTCTTTTGCTGTCTCTGGAGGGTAGCTTTCAGCTCATCCAGCTTAGCGACAGCAGCAAGCCCCTTATCTTTGTTGGCCTTGATCTTAGCAGCCTTATCGGTATTGAAATTAGCCTCCAGTTCCTGACGCTTTGCCTCCAGATCATCAACATCCAGCGGACGCTTACAGGTAGGACACACCATCTGATCAGGAGCCATTTCAAATGTGCTGGCAAAGATCCTCTGATACTCATCTCTCATATCGGAGATCTCTACCTCCTTTTCCTTGATGGATCTGTCAGTATCACTTACGTTTCTCTGGGCATCCAGAACGTCATTTTCCAGGGTAGCCTTTCTGTCTTTGAGGGTGTTGATCTCTTTCTGCTTACCTCTGATCTTTTCCTCCAGGTCTGCCACGGTCTTTTTGGCTGTCTCATAGCTACTGCCAGTAGCCTGTTTCACCTCACCCTCACGTTTGACCAGCTCAGTTTTCTTTTCGTTGATCTTACGCACAATATCTGTACGCTGTGAGGCAGCAGTATTCTCAGCCTCCTGGATGTCGCTGTTACGTTTCCTGTCAGCCTCCAGACGTAAGGCGTTCTTACGCTGGCTCTCCTCCAGTTTCTTATTGTTGATCTGCTCCTGGAGATTGTTACGCTTTGTATATACCTCAGAGTTCTGTACAGAGCGATCGTTAGCCAGGATAGCATCAACCTTTTTCAGCTCAGCTTTCTTAGCACTCAGCTCTACCTCCAGGGCATCCCAATTCTCATCAGCTGGTTTCAGCTTTTCGGCTGTCTCAATCTTAGTGGGGATCAGGGAAAGCTCCTCATTGCATGAGCTCTTTTGAGCCTTGATCTCCTTAGCCTTTTCAGCAATAGGGGTACCAGCCAGGGCAGCAAGAAACTCAGCATACTCTGGTTTCAGCTGTGCCACATCCTGATCCGTTACGTTTCCAGCCATATCCTGGAGCATTTCCTTTTGCTCCTCAGGTTTCAGGTAAGGGAAAAAGAACGGATTGGTGATCATGCGAAATACATTCTCTGGAATGATGGCACTGATCTTAGCGTCATACTCACGCTTTGTAGGGATCTTAACATCATTCACGTAGAAAAGCGTCTCATGGTTTTTCAGTGTCTCAATGGTGGTGCCAGTAGGCTTTTCCCATTTCTCACGATACACACGCTTTAGTTTCATGGCCTTTCCATCCACATCAAGCTCAGCAGTTACTGAGTGCTCCAGTTTCAGGATAGGACTACCACCAGAATCCAATGTCTTAATATTGAAATTGGAATCTGATCTGTTCGTGCTGTCTTTTCCAAACAGCAGCCACGTAAAGGCATCAAAGACTGTTGTCTTTCCTGTGCCATTGTCACCTGATACAAGTGTGGTGCCTGGGTTGAAACTCAGCTCAACATCACGTGCACCCTTGAAATTTACCAGGTGTAGGGACTTTAGAATAATTGCCATAGAATAACTATTACTTGTTTATAAAAAGATTTAGTCTCTCTGATTTGTCGAGTGCAAGCAGCTCACTCCTGGAGTATAGCAGTTTGGATCTGGTTGCAGATCCCATCCTCTCAGGCTTGATCATGCCCCTGGCTTTCCACTCCTTTACCCTGTGTTCCTGAAACAGCCTGTAGGCCTCTCTCTGGGATATAAGATCTTTGGCTGGTGCCTGTGTCCTGATATAATTTGCCACGCCCAGCTCTGCCATATCCATACAGAGGGTTTTCAGCTCAAAGAGTTCAAGAGTGATAGTAGCCATATTACTTACCTCTCTTTCTCAGGATGTACTGTTTTACACTCTCACCGTAATAATCATCAGTGAAGATTACCCAGGCAAATATAGCAGCCATCAAGCCAAAGACTACATTATGGCCTGTTTTGGTTGCAATGCCTGTGACGATAGCAGCTATAGCAAACAAAGTGGCTACAGCACACTGGATAGCATTTGATAGTGTTACTTTTTTCATAATCGGTGTTGCATTTTAATTAAGAAAATAATTGATCAGCTGGCACACCCAGCTCTTTAGAAAGGATAGAGAGTTTCAGGGCATCTGGCTTTTGGGTGCCATATACCCAGCATCGTACAGTCTGCTCAGATACCATACAGATCTTAGCAAGACGCTCGATCCACACCGTTTTTGGTGCCTTTCCTGCCCTTGCTGGCAGTGAATCGTAGATTTGTCTAAATTTGCTCTTTGCCATTTTTAACATATTATTTCTGTGTTTTGCAAACATATTTTCGTATATTTGCGCCCACAAAGTAACTTATTCGGGTGCAAATATAGCAACTTTAGTTGATACAACCAAAAGTTTGTGGGTATTTGTGGGTATAATTAACATTATTTAGCAACACTTGATAACTTTAGTGGGTATGGAAGAAAAAGACAGATCGGTTTTAACTGAGCCACAAGAAAGGCTAAAACAGTGCTTTGCTTACCTGAAAAGCAGGGCTGTGATTTTCACTCAACAGGATATTGCGGACAGAATGGGACACACCAAAAACACAATATCTAAGGCATTCAATGGTTATCCAAAGTATCTGACTACTACTTTTGTGAATAACTTTGCTGCCACGTTTGGGCTTAACGCTCATTGGATATTAACTGGAGTGGGTAAGATGGTGGATGCAGATTCAGAGCTGCCAGATCCAGGAAAGGCTGCAATCGTGAATAACCAGGTGGGTAATGGTAACAACTTTAGTGCTCCTGTAGATCGGTTCCTGGATGAGCTGGCAGCTCAGAGGGAGCTAACCAGGGAGGCACAGCAGCAGCTTACCAAAAGCCAGGAGCAAATGGATAGACTTATTACAATAATCGAAAAACTAAAGAGTTGATATGGAAAGGTACTACAGAATGGTGATCGAGCTATACAAGCAGATCGTGAAAGATGGGATTGTGGATCATAGCAGGATCCTGGAGGTAAAGAAAGCTATTGCAAGCGCACAGACTGAGGCAAAGATCCTGGGACAGCCTCAGGATCAGTTTACCCAGTTAATGAATGATGTAAGGTGTCTGGGCTTATGAGAAAGGTGCTTTTCATGTTCCTTGCTATCCTGGTGCTGTCTGGGTGCAAGGAAAAGTACGAAAGGGTAATAGATGATTACCTGGAGGCTCATCTGAAAGATCCATCCAGTTATCAGAACGTGGAAATAGGTAAGCCTGGTATCATTACTCCTATGAGTATGGCCATCAGTGAGTGCTTAAAGAGGAAAGAGGCTGGAGAGTTTAGCCTTGATACTCTCAACACTTTCCTGGAGCACTGGAAAGCCTACCTGGTGAAATCTGGTACCAATCCCTATGATACCCTGGGATGGGAGGTGTCTCACAGGTACCGTGCAAAAAACTCCTTTGGAGCCACTGATCTTTATGATGTGGTTTATGTGTTTGACAAAGATATGAATCGAATAACAGACGTAAGAAAATGAATACCGATATTACAAAGCACGTAATGGAGCGTTTCTACAGTGCCCTGGATGCCATCATAGCCAAAGGTGACATCAGAGGTGTAAACACTTACTGTAGGCTCTATGATATTGACAGGCGCAATTTCCTGGCACAGCGTAAGGATCTGGATAGAGGTTGGTTTCAGGTGTCCTGGCTATATCCGATGGTTAAGGAGTATGATGTGAGTGCTGAATGGCTCCTTACAGGATCTGGTAGGATGTTCAAGAAACAATCACCCAGTGAATAATAGAAAGCTCACCTCAAAAGGGTGGGCTCTTTTTTTGTTCTTTCCCCACACCCCTATTTCATATACATATTCCTTATTAAATAATTTATTCTCTTATTCTTATTATATATAATATATATACCCCTATTTTACTGTTTCTTAATTTTGCTTAGGCAAACGGCTTTTTTTGCTTAGGCAAAATGAAAAACAACCTATACTGATTATCAGGCATTTACAAATTTTGCTTAGGCAAACGGCTTTTTTTGCTTAGGCAAAAATAATTTTGCTTAGGCAAAAGTGCAAGCAAAAGTTAAGCAAAATGGTAAGCAAAAATAAAGCAAAATTCGTTTGCTTAGGCAAATTATAGATTTTGCTTAGGCAAAACAGAAAATCTGGTACCTGGTTTTCAGATACTTATGATTTTTGCTTAGGCAAAACGTGTTTTTTGCTTAGGCAAATTGGCTCGACAAAATGCCTCTTTATCTTCACCAGGTTAAGCACCTTTCTATTTGCCTTATCAATAGGATCCCAGCTCTTTCTGATATATGTATCTGTGATCTTCGTCTCATCATCAACATGGTTTAGTGAGGTGTGCACAGTCCACTTATCCACTCCAGCATCATTCTGTGCCAGTGTTGCCCAGGTATGCCTGGCAGCATAGAAATCCAGCTTATCCATACCCAGATCCTCAGCGATCTTTTTCATGCCAGCACCTATAGCCTTATGCAAGGTGCTCATGGATGAGTACATCCTGTAGATCTTGAACACCCTCTTTCCAGATGGATCCCTGTACTTATCAACCAGAGCCTGGATCTCTGGCTGGATCTTGATGGAGATCCTGGCACGATCGGCACGCCTGTTTTTGGTTTTGGTACGCTCATAGGTTATCCTGCCATTTGTGCAGTCCTCGCAGTAGTATATATCCACCAGGTTCATTCCTACCAGGGCAAAGCTCAGGATAAACATATCCAGGGCAAAGTTGTAGCGGTTTGTGTTAGGGTATGGGCTTTCAATGTATGGCAGTGTCACCAGCTTTCTCATCTGATCCAGGGTGAGGGCACGTTTCTCAGGTGTAGGCTCCTTTGGCAGATCTATATGTGAGAAAGGAGAGTTAGGGATCCTGATGATACCAGCATCCTCATCATTGAACTCCTTTTTAGCCATATTGTGGATGGCTCTGAGACGTGAAAGGTAATTGTGTGATGCAAAGCTGTTGCTTTTCGACTTACCGTTATTGATGATCCAGTCTGCCCAGGATTTCAGCATCTTCACCGTTACCTCCTTAATGCTGATCTTATCCCTGCCCAGAAACTTAATGAGGCTGTTGATGGAAACCTGGTAGGTGGCAGCGTTACCCTCATGGCCTGTGTCCTGGAGCCTCTTAATGTGCTGCTTTGTATATTCCACCACATCCAGATCCCAATGCTCCTCCTGAGGCTTTTCAATGAAAGCCACAACCTCCTCAACGGTCATGGTCTTTATCCTGGTACCCAGCATATCACACCTGGAGCGATAGGTACGGATCAGATCATCTGTCATATCGATGTATTTCTGGTTTTTTAGCTTTAGCGATCTGGTAAGATCATCCTTTGTGACAAACCAGGGAGTAGCCAGGTATTTCTTACGCTGGTTCTGGGTAACTCTTATCTTTATATTATAGGTACCATCTGCCTTTTTCTGGTGGGCATACACCTCTGCCTTGAATGTAGCCATATACTGCCTGTAGAATATCTGTAGAACTTTCCGCAGCAAAATTACATAAAATTTGCGGAATATGAAAAGGAAAAAACGTAATTTTGTACCCCCGATGAGAATCGAACTCATATCTCAGCTTTAGGAGAGCCGTGTTCTATCCATTGAACTACAAGGGCTTAGAGTGATATATTTAACTGGCAGTGATCCCTCTGGATCCTGGATGAGCCTCTGAATAGTGAATAGTGCTTAGGAGAGCCTTGTTATATCCATTTAACTATCAGGGCAGCTATAAAAGCGGTGCAAAGTTACAAAAAAAAGGGAGAACCGCAAAGGATTCTCCCTTTTTTTCGATATTTTAGCCCTTTCATCCCTTCTTTCTGGAGCTCTTCCTCTTGGAAGCCTTCGACTTGCCCCATGCCACGTTCATGCCGAAGTTGAAGCTGACGTTGGAGCCGAGGGGTACTGATGAGGCGCCCGTCTTGCCCATCAGGTGGTCTGCGCCGAAGAACACGTTCATGCCGACAGGGTGGAAATTGATGACCCATCCCATGGTGGTGCAGAAGTTGGTGACGGCCACGTTGATGCCTCCGTCGAGCCAGCTCAGTGGCTTGTAGTTGGCACTCAGGCGGCCTTCCGTCCAGGAGTAGTCGCCATTGAAGCGGTGGGTGCCGAGCAGGCCGAAGCTCACCTTGTCGTAGACGGGCAGCGGATATTCCAGCCCCAGGCGTGCGGTGGCCGCGAGTGCGGTGGTCTTGCCTCCCTGGTCGCCCTTGTCCCGGATGGCGATGAAGTCGGTCAGGTTGTCGGCTATGCGGTCGGCCTCGTCGCCGAAGTTGTTGCGGTCGTCGCCTTTCTTCAGGTCGATGTTGTTGAAGCCGTTGAAGGTGAAGGCCTGTCCGTTGTTCTCGGCGACCATGCCGTTGTTCCAGCTGATGAAGCCCAGGTCATTGAGGCCGAGGCTGACCTTGAGCCCTTCGAGCCATTCCGCGCCGCCGATGTCGTCCTTGAACTCATAGATGGCACCGAGGTCCACACCGAGTCCGAAGCCGCTGATGCCGGCCCCGTCGAGGTCGACATCGTTCACCTGTCGGTAGCTGCCGGGACGGCTCTTATACTCCTTGTCTTCCTCCTTGTAGGTGAAGCCCTTCATGTTGACTTCTGCCTTGGCTTTGCCCTGCAGCACCCAGGCGTCGTTCTGGAAGCTGGCTTTCATGTCGTCGACGGTGAGCTCGCCTCGACCGGTGCCGAGGAGCAGTTTCACCTTGGCACCCACGCGCAGGTTGTCAAGAATCTGCCGTGAATGACCGAGGGCCAGTTCGGTATAGGACTGCGCCTTCACGCCGAGGTCGCTGATCACGTAGTCCTTGTTGCGTATGTCCTTGGCCATTTCGAACAGCTCGTAGGGCAGCATCACGCCGCCGCTGACGCGTTCCCTTATTTCCACCGTGTTGTAGCCGCCCAGGGCGCGGAATCCCACTGAGACGATGTTGATGTCCATGTCGAAGAGCAGCTTGTTGCCGTCGGTGTTGAACTTGCTGAGTGCGTCTTGTGCCGAGATGCCCGGATGCATGAAGGTTGTTGTCTTCTTGGCCCCGGTTTTCACGCCGAAGTCGGGATTCTTCCACAGCACGTCGCCCACTCCGATATTGCCCTGGACCTTCATTCCGAAGTTGCCCAGGATGGGTATGGCGGCATAGCCCTGTTCATTGCCGTAGGCGGCATTCATGTCGTGACGATACTTGAAGTCGTCGGTAAAATAGGCAGAGTTCAAGTCCTGTGCCGTCATGCTGGCTGCTGAAGCCATGAGCGCCGCCGTGAGGATATATTGTCTGAAAGATGTTTTCATAAGAGTTTCAGTATATATATTTAATAATGTTGTTTTCACTGCACGTAGATATTAGAGTTCGACGCTCATTTTTCCGCGAACCTTGATGGTCACGTCCTTGAACTGCACGTTCTGCGAGTTGCCGTTCAGCTGTATGCCGTCCTGCATCGACTCAGCCCTTACCTTGTATTTCAGGCCGTCGATTTGCTTGAGTGCGTTGTCGCTGGCCACGCTGATGTGCAAGTAGACCGGTGTTGTAGTGTTGTGTACGGCCCTGAAGTTAGGCTGCACCGCTCCCTGCTCGTTGACGAAGTCGGCCTTGGCCCCCGACACCTCGTTGCCGTTCATGTCGAGCACCACCAGCCGGTCGGCAATGAGCGTGAGCGGTGTGTTGTTCTGCACGTTGCCCTTCACCTCTATATATACGTTCTCATACACGCTGACGTCGTCCTTGTTCAGGTCTTTGTTCCAGTCGTCCACCTTGTCGTCGTAGATGATGGTGGAGCCGGTGTCGAGTGAGAGCGGTGCCTCGAAGCTGTAGGAGGGCTTGAAGGTGAAGTCCTGTCCCAGGGGCAGGGTGGCCGTTTCGCCGTCCAGGGTGGTGGCTGAGCAGTCGAAGGTGATGGAGTCGGGGATGTGCTTGAGCAGGTCGCCGATGTCGCCGGTGACCCGCGGGTCTTGTCCGTCGCGTGCAATGAACACGTTGTCGGCGGCAGTGCCTTGGCGGCATATCACGATGTTAGAGGTCTGCGAGGGCAGCACCTTCATGCCCTTGACGGTCAGGTGGGTCACGTTCAGTTCGCCGGCCTGGTTGGTGTAGTAGGCGTGGAGTGTTCCGTCGATGATGCCGGTAAGGGGCAGTGTGCTTTCGATGTTGAGGGTCAGTATGACGTTGTGAATGTTGATGCTCACGTCGTCATCGTTGAGGAAGTCGGGTATGCCGGTGATTTCCACGGCATCGATAGTGAAGTCGATTTCCGGTTTGAACTGTCCCTCGACGCTTGCCAGGTTGATGACGGTCCCGCCCGATGCGCTGTCCCAGTTGCCGAACTCCAGCTTACTGTCGATGCGGAACTCCTTCTGGTTGATGTTGGCCAGTTCATCAAGATTGATGGTGATGTTGGCCTCGTCGAACTTGATGCGGATATCGATGAAACCGTTCATGTCGATGGTGCGTGAATCATGGTCGTAGAGCAGTTCGCAGTACTTCTCGGCATCGCTCTCGCTGACGATGCGTTCGCCTCCGAACTCCAGGGCGTTCACCAGTCCTTCGAGGATGAAATTCTGGCCGGTGTTCACCTGTCCTACAGAGACCAGTCCGTTGGTGACGGTCGTTGTGCCGCTGTTGCTGCCGTTGGTCCAGTTGAGCTGGTTGTCCTTGAAGTGGAGGAACGTGGGCAGCTGCAGCTGAATGCCGGTGAAGCTGCTCAGCAGTTTGGCGAGGTCGTTGGAGAAGGTCACCGTGAGCTTCACTTTCGTGGGGGTGGTGTTGGCCTGTTTCAGTTCCACGATGTCGCCGCTCAGGTCGCTCTGCTGGAAGGTGAAGGCAGTGATGGTGTGTTTCAGCTCCTTGATGCTCTCCACCTTCTTCATGGCGCGGGCGGCCGATGGGAGGATGTCCTCGGGAATCAGGTCGCTGGCCGGGATGATGTAGGGAATGTCGGTGATGCCCTCGCCCGTATTCACCTTCACCGGGTTGATTTGTGTGGAGGTGGGCGCAATGTCGCCTCCGTCCTTCACAAACTTATAGTCGCCGCGCTCATCGGTGAAGATACAGTCGCTGTCGTCGATGTCCAGAATGTCACTCAGTGGAACGGGCTTGGTTGAGCTGGCTGGAGCATTCAGTTCGTCGGTTCCTAATCCTAACGTGGTGTCCACGTCGCCTACATCGATGTCCTCGTCGGTGGAGCATCCTGCCAGCAGCAGACTCCCCGTTGCCATGCAGCACCAAAGCAGGCTTTTGAATAATTGATTCGTCATACTTTTAATGATTTGTATTTATTTAAGTTAATAATTAATTTCGGTATAGTTAATAATTAATTTCGGTATAGTTAATAATTAATTTCAGGACAGTTAATAATTAATTTCAGGACAGTTAATAATGAAGTGTATTTATCATTTGCAAATTTAAGTTATTTTTTTTAAACGTCATAACATTTGATACTTTTTTCTTGAAAAAAGTTCCGTTTTGTACAATCATCTGTTGCATTTGTATAGTGTTGTTCCACAAAATGAACGATAAAACAGTTTCCGCGAATGTAGAATCATCAAAAAAAAGGAAAAAAACCATCCATTTACAAAGAAAATACGTAACTTTGCAGCCGAAAATCCTAAAACGATATAATGGTTATGAAGAATTATAGCCAACTCCTCATATCACTGTTCTGTGCGCTTCCTTTTCTGTGTGTAGCGCAGGAACGTTCCCAGCAGGACATGGCGGCCATTGCCCGCGAGCAGCTTTTTGCCAGTCGGGCCGCATCCCGCAGCCTGAACGGTGCTGTTGGAGGAGCCGACGTCAAGTTGCTTTCCGCCACCGACAATTATCAGGCTTATACCACTCAGGGCAACGAGGGCTTTGTCGTCGTGAGTCGCGACAGCCGTTTCCTGCCGGTGCTGGGCTATTCCTCCGCCCCCTTCGATGAAGCCTCCATGCCCCCCGCCCTTGTATGGTGGCTGGAGAACATCGACCGCACGCTGGCCCTCCGTAAGGCGGGCGGGCAGCA
>Ga0247609_10000379_pt1 | contig 64224 bp, 49 predicted proteins | sample 172DNAGHGlowgp2_FD_193487 | JGI IMG/M metagenome (GOLD analysis project Ga0247609, IMG submission 193487) | Sheep rumen microbial communities from Palmerston North, Manawatu-Wanganui, New Zealand - 1728 DNA GHGlow gp2 | ecosystem: Host-associated > Mammals > Digestive system > Stomach > Rumen ...
AAGGAATCAACAATAAGATAAAGGTAATGAAGAGAAGAGCATATGGCTATAGAGATGATGAGTATTTCACACTGCTACTGCTCGGACTACATGACAAAACCAACGCAATTCGGGGATGAACCATAAAAAAGATGACAATGTAAGTTCACAACTTCACACATCTATAAATTATTATCAATAAATTAATTACGTGTGAAGTTCAACTTCACGCAACTTCACATTATTATCACCCCAAAAGGCCGTTTTCATGTCTGGAAACGGTCTTTTCAGATCCTAAAGACCATATTTTCAGAAGCTAAGTACCATGATTACCATGAACAACTATAGAAGTTAACAACATGTGAAGTTATTAAAGTTGAACTTCACACGTAACCCTTTCCGATACAGCCATTTACAGACCTGTAAAGTTGTGAAATTGAAAATCAACAATTCTTAGTGAAACTGAACTTAAATTCATTAATAGAACTCATCAAGCACAGAACAACATACTAATCTGCGGATATTCGTTTTTATCCGTTAAAAGAGATCAGTTTGTGAATAAAAAGAAGGCGACCATTGCACAACAATGCAACGGCCGCCCAGGGAATATTGAGTAATGATTTTGATTACTTAAACAAGCTCTGTGCCATCGTATAGAGTGCACGGCGCCAAGTCAGGAACTCATGAGCAGTACCCTCTGACACATGTGCCTGCGCATTGTAGCCGGCAGCCTTCAAGGCCTCGACAGATGACTTGATGGCATCGGGCTGTTCCTTTGATCCACAGCTCTGGAAGATGTATTTCACCACCTTCGTGTCCTTGATCTCATCGGGAGCATATTGGCCACCGCTGAGCAAGCCCCATGAACCGAACAGTTCAGGACGGCGCAGTGTGATCTGTTTGGTCTCCATGCCACCCATCGACAGACCAGCCATGGCACGGTTCCATTTATCAGTTTTGGTCTGGAAATGTGCATCAATATAAGGAATCAGTTCATCACAGAGTACAGTCTCGAACTCCTTGGCTGTAAAACCACCGAGACCGCCGAACTGGATGTCGTTGGTCATGCCGTATGTGCAGACAATAATGAACGGCTTGATCTTTCCATCAGCAATGAGGTTATCCATGATCAGATTAGCATGACCTTGTGTCATCCACGCAGTCTCATCCTCACCCCATCCATGCTGTAAGTAGAGCACGGGGAATTTCTCCTTCTTGTTCTTTCCGTAGGTTGGCGGTGTATAGACAAAGGCACGGCGCACCGTGTTTGTGCTCTTCGAGGGGAACAGTACCTGCTGTACGTTTCCGTGAGGGATATCATAGCGCATGGCATAGAAATCCTTGTCGTGTGCGGGAATCTCAATACCACTCTCCCAACGGGTAGAGCCATAGAAATTGCATGTACCGGGATCATTCACTGTACCGCCATCCACTGTGAGATGATAGTAATGGAAGCCCTCATCCATCGGTCCGGCGGTGGTTCCTACCCAAGAACCATCGTAGGTTTTCTTCAGTTTGGTGCCACCTTGTCCACCGAGGCCCAGGCTCACTGTCACCTCTTTGGCTTCAGGAAGATCAACGCGGAAGCGGGCATAACCTTGAGAATTCACCTGCGGATACTGCTGTCCAGGCTGGTTCAGCTCAGAAGGAACAAAGTCCTCCTTGACGCCTGGCTGCTCGGGGAATGCCAGTTCTGGCTTGAACGGAGCACGCTGCGGACCACCAAAGCCACCAAAGCCACCACGGCGACGACCTCCAGCTTGTCCCTGAGGACGAGCAGGACGGGCAGGACGCTTGGGCATATCCCATGCAGGATTTTTCATCTCTTTAATATAGGTATAGGCCAATTTCGGCTTATATTCTGAGTCGAAAGGCAGCGGATAGTTTGCTGCACCCAACCATGAGTCACGGTCGCCAAGGTTCCAGAAGGTCACACAGTCAACTACATCCTTGTGCTTACGGAACACACGGAACACACGGGCATACTGGTCGGCAAGGTATTGCTTCACGGAATCAGTCACGTTCACGCCCTCACGACTGAAACGAAGCTGACCACCCATTTCCTCGTTCACACGGATATCGAGCTCGGTGACATGGATATGTTTCACGATGGTCTTGTACAGAGAGATGGCATCGTCAACAGCCTGTTCGGTAGGACCGTAGATATTATAGTGACCCTGCATACCGATACCGTCAATAGGAACGCCGGCATCCTTCATTTTCTTCACCATATTATAGATGCGCTTGCTCTTCACGGGATCGGCCTCGTTGTAGTCGTTGTAGAAGAGTAGTGCTTTCGGGTCGGCCTCACGGGCATACTGGAAAGCCTTGGCGATGAACTCATCACTGCAGAGCTTGTACATCACCGACTGACGGTAGGGGTCTTCGGCATTGGGATTGTCCTCCATGGCTTCGTTCACCACATCCCAGCAATAAACCACATCCTTATAACGGCTCACCACGGCCTGGATATGATTCTTCATACGCTGGTAGAACACTTCCTTGGTAGGGTTATCCTCAGTCATCCAGCGACCGATCTGCGAATGCCACATCAGACAGTGACCACGCAGTTTAATGCCATTTGCACGACAGAAGTCGGCAATGCGGTCTGCATTCTCCCAGTTGAACTGCCCTTCCCGCGGTTCTGTGGGTTCGGGCTTCATGTCGTTCTCACAGGTAATGCTGTTAAACTCACGTTTAATGAGTGCCTGCTGCTCAGCATTCGTCACGTTACGTTGGTTGACAGCCACACCAATCATAAAATAATCCTTGTAGGCATCTTTCAAGCCTTTAGCTGCGCCCTGAGCCCAGCCATTCGATGCAGCCGCTAATAATGCCATGGCGCATACGGTAGTTTTCAGAATGTCTCTCATCTGTTGATTGTATTAATATTATAGTTGATATAAATTCATAATTTCAGTGGGTTAGTGGTTACTCTTTTGCAAAGATACAAAAATTTTTACTTACTCAAAATAATGCAGGAAGAAAACGAAGTAAATGAAACAAATAACAAACTTGTTGTAACAAAAAAAAACTCATGATGGACATGCCATCATGAGAGTGTTTCAAGACAGAGTATTATTTTCGTGTTGTCAGTAACACGAAAAGAGTCGGCTGGGCGCTCATTGACCAACCAAACGATCTGTCCTGCAGCATCCGTCACCACCAACTGACGCCGTTTGTCAAAGAGGGAACGTTTACGATCGGTGAGATAATCACTCACCAATTTCGTCCCCTTCATCCCGAATGGTTGGAAACGGTCACCCTGCTGTGTGGGGCGCACTGTGAGAGGGAATCGGATGACAGCGGCATCAAGAACAGCTTTCGTGGGAGGCATGGAGAGCGGAGCGTCGAGTAAAGAACGAGAGACCAATGACAGTCTCATTCTCATCTGACTGTTGATAACATAGGTACCCGCCTCAGGGATCCGCATAGGTTTCATAGGTTCCTCGAAACACTCTATCAGCAAGGTGTCCCGATCGAACAACAGTTCATGGGTAGTCGAACGGAACAACGTGCCCGATGCAGCATCCAGATGACTGGCTATCTGTTCGATTTGTGCTGAGGTGAACCCGTAGTGCTTCACCATTTTATATAAGGTGTATTCGGGTGATGGTTGTTGACGGAGCCAGGAAAGGGAAATGACCGATGGCCTATCCTCCATAGCCGGTGCTATATCATCAATGGTTTTCTCTGCCTCTTGAAGCCAATGAGCCGTTCGGGCAATGCTCTCCTTCACTGAGGGATTGATCTGTTGGAGAAGGGGAATTACCTCCAAACGGATCTTGTTTCGCACGGCCTCATCAGAAGAGAGATTACTGCTGTCGGTCATATATGCCTGACGGTTCTCTTTCAGGAACTGCTCAATCTCACTGCGACTCACACAGAGCAGTGGGCGAATGATCCGCAACGGCGGCTCCTGGCTCTCCACAACAGGATGGATGCCTGTAAGACCATGCAGTCCGGTGCCACGAATCAGGTTCATCAGCACCGTCTCCACGGAGTCATCTTGATGATGAGCCACACAGACGGCATCCGCAGGAAGGTCATGACAAAGCTGGGAGAAATAACGGTAACGCAGGTTGCGGGCCGCCATCTCTATACTCTGATGGTGAAGGGCAGCATACTCACGGGTATCAAAATGTACGAGATGAATGGGAACCTGTTGCTGTTCACAGAAGGATTTACAGAAATCTTCATCACGATCAGACTCCTCACCTCGCAGATGGAAGTTACAATGTATTGCTTCAACCGTATATCCTAACGATTTGAGTATCAAGAGAAGACACACACTGTCGGCACCTCCTGACAAAGCTACAAGATACCGCTTATCCTGTTCCAGCATACGTTGTTTCCTGATAAACTCTGCAATACGTTTCTTCATTGTTTTTCGTTATATCGTTTTTTCGATTCGTTATAACGTTATATCGAAATATCGTTATATCGATCCATTAGCCAAGGAATTCATCACTCCACATACAACACCAGCCCCTTCAGGTATTCCCCTTCAGGATGATAGATATTGATGGGATGATCAGCAGGTTGGTGTAGCTGGTGGAGGATACGCACCTTTCTGCCGCTGAGAGCAGCCGCCGTGAATACCGCATTACGGAAATGATCCTTCGTCACCACCTGAGAGCAACTGAACGTGAACAGGATTCCTCCTTTCTTTATCCGTTGGAATGCCTTGACATTCAGACGGGTGTAGCCTTTCAGGGCATTATGCAGTGCGCCACGGTGTTTGGCAAAAGCCGGTGGATCAAGGATGATCAGATCATAGGTGTCATCGGCTGCATCCAGGAACTTAAAGGCATCCTCACAGAAAGCCTCATGACGGGTATCACCGGGGAAGTTCAGAGCCACATTGGCATTGGTAAGTTCGATGGCCTTCGCACTACTATCCACGGAATGTACCAACTGAGCACCGCCACGCATGGCATAGAATGAGAAGCCTCCTGTATAACAGAACATATTCAACACACGTTTGTCCTTGGCATAACGCTCTAACAGAGATCGGTTCTCACGTTGATCAACGAAGAATCCTGTTTTCTGTCCGCGTAGCCAGTCAACATGGAACTTCAGTCCGTTCTCCATCGCGGTATTGTCTTGTGACCCACCAATGATAAAGCCGTTCTCTTGTCCAAGATCAGCTTTGTAAGGTAAGGTAGTCTCACTTTTATAGAACACATGCTGCACCCTACCGCCCATCACCTTCACCAAGTTCTCGGCAATAACCTTCCTGCTTTCGTGGATACCCACAGAGTGTGCCTGCATCACCGCAGTAGATCCGTAGCAGTCGATGACCAGTCCTGGCAGGTTATCACCCTCGCCATGAATCAGTCGGAAGGTATTGTTCTCAGGATTCTCGGCGATACCTATGCAGACTCGCATATCATAAGCAGCCTTCAGACGACTGTACCAGAAAGCATCGTCGATGGGTATGTCACGAAACGACAGCACCCTGACGGCAATGGTACCGATTTGATAATGTCCCACAGCGACAAACTCCTCGTTGGAGTCAAACACACGCACCACATCTCCCTCCTCGATACCTTTGTCGGCATGATGGATAGCCCCCGAGAACACCCAGGGATGAAAACGCTTAAGACTCTCTTCTTTCCCTCGTTTGAGGTATATCTTTTTGTATTCCATGTTCAATGATTTCTATTTTGTAATCCTTTGTCTCCTCCAAACGCATCAGTTCCTCATAGAGCATGATACATGCCCAGGCATCAGTGGCGGCATAGACCTTTTGTCTGTCGTCAAGCACATCACGTTCCCAATTGCTGAGCTGCTGTCGTTTCTGTATTTTCTGATGGAAGAAGTTCGCATAGAGCTTTTGAAGACTCTTATCTTCCACCCCTATTTTTCCCACCAAGTCCTGCAAGTCGATGAAATACCCGGGAACGAAGTCGGCACGTCGTTTCAACGAGATGATGTCATCATGCCAGGAGAGGCCGATCTTCTTCACGGCGGTATCTTCCAGGAACCGAATCAGGGCGGGCGTCATTCCCGTGAAGTTTAAACGGAACAGGAAGCAGATGTCGTGAGTAGCCACTTGCAGAAGTGACACAGCATGAACCGATCCTTTCTTGAACGACGGACGGGTCTCGGTATCAACGCCTAAGATAGGCTGTGAGAGCAGATAGTCAACAGCCCTCTCCGTCTCGTCAGCCGACAGCACCACGATGATTTTCCCCTTGAACTCTGCTATAGGCAGCTGGTTGATCTCCCCCTTTTCGAACTTATTAACAAGTAATTTTTTCATGCTAAATGAATAACAAGGTGCAAAATTAGAAAAAAAATGCGATTTTATGGCGAAATGTGGCAAAATTCAATTACTTTTGCACAATATTAAACAATTATATAGAGAATGGCAAAGAAAAAACAAGCAAAAACAGCCAAGAATTTCACTGAGGCAATAGGCATAGGCAATATATTCCAAAACGATATCTTTAACTTCATTTTTGGATTTATCCTGTTGCTGATGGCTGTATATGTCATCATTGCGTTTATCTCGTTCTTCTCAACGGGGCAGGCCGACCAGAGTCTGCTCTTAGACAGACGACCGGGTGAATGGCTGAATACCGGACAAGAATATCAGAACAGCTGCGGTTCCATCGGAGCTATTATTTCCTATTTCTTCATTTCCCGATGTTTCGGGATCTCATCGTTCGTGATTCCTGTGCTGATGGGGTTGGCAGGTCTGCGCCTGATGCATGCCTATAACAATATCAATTTCTTCAAGTGGTTCCTTTGTTTAGTGGTGCTGATGCTTTGGTGTTCAGTGACTTTTGCAAAGTTTCTCACTCCCATCATGGGTGATCAAGTGTTCAATCCTGGTGGTGACCACGGATTGTTCTGTTGTCAGTTTTTAGAGAACATCATCGGAGCACCGGGCCTCACTGCGATATTAGGACTGGTTGCCATTCTGTTCCTGACCTACCTGACTACGGAGACGATCACCGTCATCCGCAAGATGCTGAACCCCGTAGGCTATATCCGCAGGAAAGTGCAGTTCGTGATCACCAACGACCAAAAGAAAGAGGAGCAGATCAGTCATGAGGAAAGTCTCCAACCGGTTTATGAGCCTGAGATGACATTCGATGAGCCTGAACCCGAAGAGAAGCCGGAGCCTTTAGTGCTAGAGAGGGAGCCGGACATAATCATGGAGGTGAATGACAAGAACCAACATATAAAGAATCCACAGCAGGTGCAGTCAACCGATGGCATCGATATCAATGTGAAAGCTGCCGACGTGGAAGAGAAAGCCAACAGCAAGGATGTGACCACTGCCGTTGACTTGAGTACTCCCATTAATCCACGTGAGCCATGGGTGAAGTACAAGTTCCCGACGCTCGATCTGTTGAAGAAATACGATGACAGCGACAAACCCACCATCGACAAGGAAGAACAGCAGAGCAACATGAATCGAATCGTGGAGGTGCTGAACAGCTTCGGCGTGCAGATCCGCTCGATCCATGCTACGGTGGGACCCACCATCACGCTCTATGAGATCACTCCTGCCGAGGGAGTGCGCATCTCGAAGATCCGTAACCTCGAAGACGATATCGCCCTGAGCCTGCGCGCCTTGGGAATCCGTATCATCGCCCCCATCCCTGGCAAGGGAACAATTGGTATCGAGGTACCGAATGCCAAGCCACAGATTGTGTCGATGGAGAGCATCCTGAACTCAAAACGGTTCCGTGAGACCACGATGGATCTGCCTATTGCATTGGGCAAGACCATTACAAACGATGTGTTCATGGTTGACTTAGCCAAAATCCCACATCTGCTTGTGGCCGGTGCTACCGGTCAGGGTAAGTCAGTAGGCCTGAATGCCATCATCACTTCCCTACTCTACAAGAAACATCCCAATGAACTGAAATTCGTGCTCATCGATCCGAAAAAGGTGGAGTTCAGCATCTATACCCCTATCGTGAACCATTTCATGGCACAGATCCCTACGGAGAACGATGATGAAGAAGCCATCATCACCGACGTGACGAAGGTGATCAAGACATTGAACTCTCTGTGTAAGCTGATGGATCACCGCTACGACCTGCTGAAGATTGCCGGGGCGAGAAATATCAAGGAATATAACAAGAAGTTCGTGGAGCACAAGCTGAAACTCACTGACGGTCACGACTACATGCCTTATATCGTGGTGATCATTGATGAGTATGGCGACTTGATCATGACAGCAGGAAAGGAGATCGAGCTGCCGATTGCCCGTATAGCCCAATTGGCCCGTGCTGTGGGTATCCACATGGTGATTGCCACGCAGCGACCCACGGCGAAGATTATTACCGGTACCATCAAGACAAACTTCCCTGGACGAATTGCCTTCCGTACCGCGCAGCGTATCGACTCCATGACCATCCTCGACCAGACAGGTTCCAACCAACTGATCGGACGAGGTGATATGCTTTACAAGAACGGTGGCGAGCCCATCCGTGTGCAGTGTGCCTTTGTGGATACCCCCGAGGTGGAACGCATTAACCAATATGTGGAAGCACAGCCCGGTCCGCTGGAGCCTTTGGAACTGCCTGAGCCCTCGACAGATGAAGGTGGTGCAGGCGGTGGCGACAGCAAGGTGGATGTACATAGTCTCGACCCGTTGTTCGAGGAGGCAGCCCGTCATATCGTACTCACCCAGCAGGGATCTACCAGTATGGTTCAGCGTCGTTTCTCCATTGGCTACAACCGTGCAGGTCGCCTGATGGATCAGTTACAGGAGGCAGGTATCGTGGGCGAGGCCATGGGCAGTAAGCCGCGTGAAGTGTTAATAACTGATATGACACAGTTAGAGAATCTCTTTGCTTCGTTAAGAAGATAAAAATGAAATAAACCACGATGGGGAAAAGATGTCTAATACAGGCAAACCCATAAGTTATAAAAGTTATGAAGAAGATTGTTTTGATATCGTTGATGACAGTTCTTGCCATAGGCTTGAACGCACAGACAACATCACAGGCCCGTCAGATTCTCGACAAGACGGCCACTGTAGTAGGAAACAAAGGCGGTGCACAGGCTCGATTCACCATGTCTGGGAAATACGGAAACACCTCGGGCACTATTTATATTAAAGGTAGTAAATTTTGTGCCCATACCGATGCTGCCACCGTTTGGTATAACGGCAAGACACAATGGATGTATAACAAGAAAGCCGATGAGGTAAATATCAGTACCCCCACAGAGGCACAACAGCAGTCGATGAATCCATATAAGTTCATCAATATCTACAAGAACGGATATGACCTGAGCAGCAAGACTGTGAGCGGCCAGTATCAGGTGCACCTCAAAGCACAAAACCAGCAACGTTCCATCAAGGAGATGTACGTCACCATCAACAAGAGCTACAGGCCCACGCAGGTGAAGATGCGCACAGCCAAGGGCTGGACGGTGATCAATATTTCGAACTTCCAGGCAAAGAAGCTAAGTGACCGGGTATTCACCTTCAACTCCAAAGACTATCCCAATGCCGAAGTCATTGATTTAAGATAACCATTTCCGATACAAGAAAGAAAAGACATGAACCGTTTTCAACTATTCAGAGAGCTACGACGCCACATCAAACTGAGCGAGAAGAGGAGTCCGGTATATGAACAGAACAAAACCGCGAAGGTTGTGATCTACCTGATGTCGGGTTTCATGATCCTCTACTTGGTCTTCCTGGCTGTGATGTTCTCCATGATTGCCAACAATTCCCGGTCATTCACCGCTTGTGAGTTTCTCTTCGGCCTACTGCCCTTCTTCTTGGTAACTGATTTCCTGTTTAGGTTCTTAGGACAGCAGACACCAGCGCAGCTGATCAAGCCTTACATCCTGCTCCCTATCCCCAAACATGCCTGTGTAGAGAGTTTCATCTTGTCGAGCATGGTGACACCCAACAACTTGATCTGGATGTTCATCACCGTGCCATACGCCATCATGTCAATTCTTTTCAGCAGCGGATGGTGGACAGCCATCGGCTTTGTGGTTGGCTTCCAGCTGCTGGTGATCATCAACAGTCAGAACTACATGCTTTGGCGAACGATGATCACACAGAAGATATTCTGGTGGGTAGCCCCCATCCTCATCTATGGTGCGATGTTCCTGCCTTGGATAATCAAGGATTTTGATGCGATGTTCGATCTATTTGCCGCCGTAGGTGAAGGTCTGTCTTCGTGGAATATCCTGTATTTCATAGGTGTTTTAGCCATCCTCGCCCTGTTCTTCATGATCAACAGAAGCATCCAATATCATTTCACCTATACGGAAACAACTGGTTCTGCCAATGCACAGTTGAAACATGTCTCCGAGTTCCGACAGTTGGAACGTTTCGGTGAGATGGGCGAATACCTGAAGTTGGAGGTGAAAAGTATCTTACGCAACAAGAACATGCGCAACTCTTTCATCTACAGTACGGCATTCACCATCCTGCTGAGTCTGCTCATCTCCTATACCGAGATATATGACGGCACGTTCACCTCCCGCTTCTTCATGGTGTATGTCTTCATCATCAACGGCGGCATGCTCCTGATCAAGATCATGGGAGCAGAAGGCAACTATATCGACGGACTGATGATTCACAAGGAGAACATCCTGCAGCTGTTGCATGCCAAATATTATTTCTATTGTGTGTTGCTCCTTCTGCCCTTCCTCATCATGATTCCCACTGTGTTCATGGGTAAATATACCATCTTGATGCTCGTCTCCATGATGGCCTTTGCTGCCGGTCCTGTATTCTGTCTTCTGATGCAGATGGCGGTATGGAACAAGCAGACCGTCCCATTGAACAGTAAGTTGGTGAGCAAGGGGAATGTGGAAACCAACTGGTTTGCCTTTGGTGCTGAGATGGCAGCGATGTTTGCACCGGTGATTATCATCAGTGTGCTGAGTGCCTTCATGAACGAGACACTCACCTATGTCACCATGCTTCTCATCGGTCTGTTCTTTATAGCACTGCGCCATCTCTGGCTGCGTAATATCTATCAGCGCTTCATGGCACGGCGTTACGAGAACATGGAGAGTTTCCGAGCTACGAGATAAGTCACTTGTAATAAAAGTGTTACATCAACACTTTTGTAAACGTTTCCGTATATAAACAAGAAGAAACCATGGCAAATGTCATGGTTTTTTTGTATTTTTGCACCCAGAATATATACTAATCTACTTCTTACAAAATGAACAAAAAAACTATTATCTGTCTGTTGTCTCTGTTCTTCGTAGCATTATGTTCATGGGCTGACAACAAACAAACAGTCACCATCAACGGAGAAACCGTAGAGAAAGCGGTGGCACGAATCACATTCAACGGAGACTTGGTGAATCTTTCATTCGATGACGGAACCGTCATGGAGTCTATCGACATGGGTAATTTGGTAATTACCTTCTCGAAGGCAACAGGTGATGATACCGCTACCGATCTGCTTCAGGTTTTCTCCTATAGTAAGCTTGTGGGTAACCAGCTCATTGTGGGTAACATTCAAGAGAAGGCTTCCATTGCCATTTACGATGCCAACGGTATGCGCTTTCTGAGTACCGTGGCTTCAAGTACCTCACAGAACATCGATATCAGTAACCTGAAAGGCGGTGTCTATATCCTCCGCGTTGACAAGCAGGTGATTAAATTCGTGAAACGATAAAAGATAGGAGAAATAAAACATGAAGAAATATATACTCACATTGCTCGCACTCATCAGTGGTCTAACTATCCATGCTCAAAGTTCATGGAATTTCACATCCATCAGCGATGACGATTATAATGCCATCATTGAAGATGAGGTCAACTGGGGAAAGGTAGATGAAAAAGACCGGTACCACAACCTCTTAGCTCTTAACAACAGTACCCTTACTGCTAAAGGCACGGAACTGAATTATACAAAAGGACTGCTTTTCAAGGCAAATGCCAAAGGTATTCGTGTTGACCGTGAAAACAAGCGTCTTGCCCTCAATGGAGGAGATATTGCCGTAACCATCCCCAACCTGACAAAAGGACAAACAGTGAACATCGTAACCAGAGTGGGAAGCAAGAGTGCGCTTACACGATATATTGAAGCGACCACCAACCTGACGGTGACCGCAGGGTTCAAAGGATCAGAAACATACGAACAAATGACGAACACAGCCACCGTGACAGAAGACGGCGATGTGGTCTTCACCACCAAGGAGGGTGCTATCGAGCTCTATTCCATCACGGTGGCCTCACCCTCACAAGGTGGTGGTGAGATTACCATAGCAGATGACTACTCCAATCCTTCCAGTCTTACTGTCAATCAGGCCATCCTGACATTGAGCGATGGCGGGAAACGGTATTACAACACAGAATCTCTTTCGAACATCGCCATTGACAACTCTGACGTGGTGATCAGCAATAGAAGTGGAAATTACACATTCAGCGGGAATGTGACCGGCATTTCTTTCCGCAAGGCTGAGAACGGACAAACCGGCCAAACCACCAACACTGATGATGTAGTGAACATCACCGAAGCCAAGGGTTGGTTAGAGTCTGCATACGTGAAGTTCGACCTGTTCGAAGGAGCCAAGTCGTACAATGTCTATATCAAAGGCGGACAATACAGCGACTATACCAAGATCGACCAGCAGTTGGTGCGCAACTACGGTTCTTACGGTCGTGCCGACGTAGTGGGACTGAAAGCCGCTACCGACTATGTCATCAAGGTGGTGCCCGTCAATGAAAGCGATGAGGAGATGAATGCCCATGCCAATGAGGCAACGGACATCCCCGTGAAGAACTATGACCGTGCAGGTTTCGCACACAAAGGAGTAAGCGGCATCGGAGCCTACAACGACGACGGTACGCTGAAATCGGGTGGCATAGTACTGTACATTACAAAGAACAACGTCAACACTGTGTCTCTTGATATGATTATTAATAACAAGGGAGGCACACAGACCTTTACAGGTCTTGGAGAAATTATGTATGGAAAGCAAAAGGGGTTTGATACAAGACCTCTTGCTATACGTATTATCGGTGAAATTAAAAAAACTGATGCTGATGCCAATCAACTCAAGAGCGATGAAGATGGTCTGGAACTGAAAGGGAACAGCGATGACACAGAGATGAATGTTACCTTGGAGGGTATCGGTGATGATGCCACCTTCAACGGATTTGGCATGACATTTAATAAATGTACGAAGATGGAGATGCGTAACCTGGGTATCATTAATTTCAACGACGACGCCATACAGCTGAAAAGTGCTCAGCATGCCTGGATACACCACAATGATCTTTTCTACGGCAGTGCCGGTAGTGATGCCGACCAGGCCAAGGGCGACGGTTCCATGGATGTGAAAGACAACTCCCGCTATTGCACTTTCTCATATAATCATTTATGGGATAGTGGTAAGACATCTCTCTGTGGCATGAAGAGCGAGAGCGGTGACAACTGGATATGCTATCACCACAACTGGTTCGACCACTCTGATTCGCGTCATCCGCGTGTTCGTACAATGAGCGTTCACGTATGGAACAACTACTACGATGGCGTTTCCAAGATTGGCGTAGGAGCTGTGGCAGGTGCAAACATCTTCGTGGAGAACAACTATTTCCGTAACAGCAAGAACCCGATGTTGATTTCCGAACAGGGTACCGACGGCAGGGGTGGTTTCGCCGATGACCACGATGGCGGTATGATCAAAGCCTACGGTAACATCCTGACAGGGAAGTCAGCCACCACTTTCATTTCCCATAAGCAGAATGCCACGGAGTTTGATGCCTACGTGGCAGACAGTCGTGATGAGCAGGTTCCTAACACCTATAAATCGGTTGTGGGTAACTATACCTACAACAACTTCGATACCAATGCCTCGGTGATGTATGATTACACACCAGATGCAGCTGATGATGTTCCGGCCATCGTTACAAGCAGTACGGGTGCAGGTCGTATGAACCATGGTGATTTGCAATGGACTTTCAACAACGCCGTTGATGACACAAAGGATGCCATCGACTCAGAGTTGAAGTCAAAAGTGACAAACTACAAGACTTCCCTCGTCGGAATCTTCGGTGATGAGAATGCACAAAGCGGTGAATCCGGAGGAGAAGGTGGAGAAGGTGGTGAGTCTGGCGAAGGTGGTGACACACCCACTGGCACCATTTTAGCATCGTTCGATGGTTCTCCATCACTGAGTTTGTTCACGGTGGCAGGCAGTTACTATGATGGCAAGATTACCTACGACGGCATCTATTATAAGAAAGGTGTGAAATTCAATAGTGAAGGTTCCATTACCTTTACTCCTACACAGAACTACAACATGATTATCATCATGGGAACTACAAAAGATGGTAGGAACGTGAAGATCAACGGAACAGTAACTTCTGTGAGCGGCACAACAAGCTCCGATGGCACATATTATGAATTGGAACCCATCGCCATCACTGCCAATACACAGTATGTGCTGACTAAAGGTAGTGCCGAAGGACTGGTCATGCTCATTAAGCTTGTGCCCGTTGATGAATAGCAAATGACATCCTCTCTCGGAGTAAATAACATCTTCACTCCGAGAGAGTGATGCATTTACTCTAAGGAAGTGACATATATATACCCGAAAAGTATTATGCTTACACTCTAAAAGTATTATACTTACACTCTAAAAGTAATATGTTTTCTCTCCGAAAGTAATATGTTTTCAAAATAGAATCACTAAACAATTCAATTATTAATAACTAAAGACAAAAAAGTATGAAAAAAGTATTTACATTATTGGCCCTCGCACTATGTGCTGTTGGTGTGAAGGCGCAAACGACGTATTCGTTTGACACGTCAAATATCACAGAGTCAGACTTGACTATTACAAACGGTAGTTTCAATAACAATGTTATCAGTTCTGTAGCTGATAACACAAAAACCCTTACAGTTGAGATAAAAAATATTCCTATCACATTCTCTTATGCATGTCAGTCTTCTGTAAAGAAGCCTTTCAAAACAGGGAATCCTTACTTTCAAGCTGACGTAAAGGGTACTACAATAAACTTCACAGGGCTTTCTGTAGGTGACGTGATAGAGATTGAATACTGTTCTAAAAATAGCAGTGAAGAGAAAATCGCAGGTTCTCTTTCCGGATTAAAGGCTGACGAAGATAATGTTGGATCAACAAGTACAAGCAACAAAGTAAAGAACAAGTTTACTGCTACTGCAACAACAGCATCCATTACAGAAAGTACAAACGGATACCGTTTGTATTCCATTACCATTACTAAAGCAACAGGAGTCGCTGCACCCAAAATCACCAAGAGCACAGAACAGGTTGGTAGTATCAACGTAACCATGACTGCTGATGAAGGAGCAACCATTAAATATACAATAAATGGTGGTTCTGAACAAACATATAGTTCTGCTTTTACCGTAGATTCCTACGCTGAAGTTACTGCTTGGGCAGTTAAAGGTGAAGATGAAAGTGCAAAGGTTTCAGCTACATACATTGTAATGCCCGATCTCACAAATGGAAAGGTTTGGAATTTCGCCAGAGTCCTTGATAGCGACTGGGAGAATCTCGTAGCTGACGAAGATAACTGGGCTGAAGAAATAAATAATGATAATAATACTGTTCGCTACAACAACAAAAATGCATTTGAAGGCATTCTTATTGCAAATAAACAAGTGCTGAAAGCAACAGAAGGTTTGAAGTTCAAAGTTACCGATAAAAATAAGATTCGAATTAACAAAACCTTGAACAAACTCCAATTAAATGGAAACAAGCTGCCAATTATCATTCCCAATCTGAAGGCTGGACAGTATGTAACCGTAATAGGTGAGTCTGCTAAAAGTGATGCAACTGATAGATATCTGGCCGCTACAACAAACATCGACCCCATCACTGGCTTTACAAATCCAAATGCTACCGATTTCACAAGTATTGGCAAAGTTGTAGCCGATGGTAGTATTGAAATGACTACCACTGCTGGTGTTAACATCTTCTCCATCGAAATCTCCAACTCACTCCCCACCGTCAGCGTGACCGTTCCTGAAGATGGCTACTGCACATTCACCCCGTCAGTACCTGTGAACTTCGGACAGTCAAACATCGCAGCCTATAAGGCATCCATTAGCGGCGGTGACATCACATTTACTCGGATCCGTGAGGTAGCTGCTGGCGAAGGCGTACTACTTTATGCTGAAGGGGGTGCAACCGAGAATATTCCTGTGGGAAACAAGAGCGCAGCCGATTCCGACAATGCTTTCATCGGAACACTGACGGACATAGCATCCCTGGCCACATTATCTGATGATGGAGCTTATACCAACTACATTCTGAATGACGGTACCAGCGGCATCGGTTTCTACAAAGCCAATGGTCAGAAGGTGGCAGCAGGAAAGGCTTATCTGCAAGTAGCATCATCTTCCTCACCCGCCAAGTCGTTCTTCGGTTTCGATGCCTTTAACGGTAACAACGGTGTAGTGACGGGCATCAACGAGGTGAAAGCAGCTGGCAATGACGACGTGCTGTATAACCTGAACGGTGTTCGCATGACTTCTCCTACGCAGAAAGGCATTTACATCCTGAACGGAAAGAAATATATAGTCAAATAATTCTATTACTAAACCATCAAAAAGAATAAAGATGAAAAAGAAATATATACAGCCAATGGCTAAGGTTAAGGAGATTACAATGCAGTGTGTGATGCAGGCAGCCAGTGCTAAGATCAACATTTTGGGTGACACAGGTTCTGGTGAACTGATTGACGAGGATGCCATGAAGGATGCCATGGGTAAACTGTTCTTCTGGGAACTCCTCTCTGATTAAGAACTTTTTTCAAAGGACTAAAAACATATCAATCATTAAAACGTACAGACCATGAGAAAAATCTTTTTATTACTGGCTCTCGCCCTTTGTGTGGGAGCAAATGCTCAAACGAAATATTCGTTTGACATGAGTGCGATGTCAGAATCCGATCTGACAATAACGAACGGCTCGTATGCCGGCAACAAGATCACGGCAGCAGCTGCCACATTAGCCGCCGATGGTGAAACTGTTATCCCGACAGAAATGACCTTGCAGGTAAAGGACTATCCCATTACCTTCACTTACAGTAATTCGAACACATCAGGAAAGGATATCTTTACCAATGTATGTAAGGACAAAAAGTATCTGCAGGCCAACGGAGGAAAAACAAACATCCTATTTACAGGACTCACCGTTGGCAATATCATCGAGGTGGAATACAGCAGCAAGAATTCTGATCCTGAGGATATTGCAGAAGGAGGGTTAACAGGCTTGGACGCTGATCCGGAGAATACTCCAGCACCGGAAGGGAAAGGCATTGTAAAGAACAAGTTCACAGCAACTGCCGCTTCTGCTTCCATCAATGAAATCCCCAATGGCTACCTACTCTACTCCATCACCATCTATCCGGCAAACTATGATCCGTTTGCTGATGCACTGAAGGTATCATCGAGGACTGTCATCCCGCTGACACAGGAGAACATCAACGCACAGAATTACCTGGAGGTAAGCACCGAAAACTGGTCGAGTGAAACTACTTATATGGAGTACACTGGAAAGTTCTATAATATGAGTAAGACAGACCGTCAGCTCAGTGTTCTGGTGCAGGGTGCCAAGAAGTTCGAGATGTATTACAACAGTGGAGAAGATGGACGTTCGTTCACCATCACTTCTGGGAAAGACAACCCGACAACAATCACCTCTGTCAAGGGTATTCAGTCATCTGGCGTGTTCGACTGTGATGAGAACGGGACAACTGTTATGTTTACAGGCGACGGTAGCGGTTCTATCTATCCTATAGCCATCGTTTTCTATGACAATGAGCCTACAGTGACATTAGAAATACCTTCCTGCGGCCTGGCAACATTGATTACCGACAAGAATCTTGATCTTGCCAACCTTCCTGCTGGTCTGAAGGCTTATATCATTACAGGTTACAACGATGCCAAGACGGCTCTGAAAGTGACGGAACTCACATCCCCTGTTCCCGCAGAGACTGGTCTGTTGTTCGAAGGTAAAGCCGGCGACTATGAGCTGCCAATAGCCAATACTGCCTCTGAGCTGGATGAGACGAATAAGCTGAAGGGTTCTGCCCTGAAATTCAAGGACATGGATAAAGATGAGAAAGCCAATGTTACCTTCATCCTCAATCCATCTAATGGTCTGTTCATCAAATGTACAGGTGGTATGTTACCTCCCGGCAAGTGCTACGTTGACCTGGATCCCGCTGAGGCAACGACAGCATCAGCCAAGGGAATGAACATCATCTTGGATACAGTGGTGACGGGCATCAACGAAGTAGAAGCAAAACCGGTTGACAACGTGATGTACAATGTGAACGGTATCCGTGTGAGCAAGCCCGCCCAGCATGGCATCTATATCGTGAACGGCAAGAAAGTGGTAAAATAAGGTTTCACACATTAAACGAACAATTATGAAGAAATATATTCAGCCTGAAATCAAGGTAAGGGAAATGATTATGGAACAGGCCATCAATGCCATCTCCGGCGGTAGTGCAGAAATCGATCCATCAACTGGTGGTGGCGCAGGAGGCGCTGGTGCCAAGATGGACATGATTGAGTTTATCTTAGACAATATGTAGTATTATTCAAGTTGAGCAAGCTTAGCTTGCTCAACTTTTTTAGTATAATCGTCTTTTTTTGAAAAAAGTTCGGAAAATATTTGGTGGTTTCAGAAAAAGACAGTACCTTTGCACTCGCAATTCGGAAACAGACCGGTTGCACCAACAAAAATGCGCTTGTAGCTCAGTTGGTAGAGCACCTGACTCTTAATCAGGGTGTCCAGGGTTCGACCCCCTGCAGGCGTACAAAGGCAACCTTTCGAGGTTGCCTTTTTTCATACCCATATATGACTACTACGGTTCACCATTTGTTTTCAAGCATCATCATTAATAGGTATTTTTTTATGATTTCAAATCGTTGCAACCCGGTTGCAACTTTTTTATTTGTACCTTTGCAGTAAACATTTCGTTTATGCGAAAAAGGAGCACCCTCCGCATGGCACTCCCCTCCCATCGTAGGGGAGGGGTGGAGCGTAGCGAGGGGTGAGGTCAGTAACTTTAGAAGAAAATTGAGAAGACGATGAAATTATCAGAGCTGAACACAGGAGAGAAAGGAGTCATCGTAAAGGTGGCGGGCCACGGAGGTTTCCGTAAGCGCATCATAGAGATGGGATTCATTCGGGGAAAGAAGGTAGAGGTATTGCTGAATGCTCCCCTCCAAGATCCTGTTAAATATAAGATTATGGGCTACGAGGTATCGTTACGACACAGCGAAGCCCGACAGATCGAGGTAGTCTCCGAAAAAGAATTCTTAGAAGAGCATCCTGACCGTCAGGAAAGTTTGGAGGTGAAGGATGAGACGGATGACGTTGAGAAGAAATGGCACTCGGCAGCACTAAAACGCCGCCGTACGATCAACATCGCGCTGGTGGGCAACCCCAACTGTGGCAAGACCTCCCTCTTCAACTTCGCTTCGGGAGCCCACGAACGGGTGGGCAACTACAGTGGTGTGACAGTAGATGCAAAAGAAGGAGTAGCCGAATATAAAGGGTATCGTTTCAACCTCGTTGACCTCCCTGGCACCTATTCGCTCAGTGCCTATAGTCCGGAGGAACTGTATGTGCGCAAGCAGATTGTGGAGAAAACACCCGATATCATCATCAACGTGATCGACTCCAGTAACCTGGAGCGTAATCTCTATCTCACCACACAACTCATTGACATGAACCTCCAGATGGTGGGAGCACTAAACATGTTCGATGAACTGGAGTCACGAGGAGACCGTTTAGACACCAACAAGTTAGGTGAACTGCTGGGATTCCCTATGGTGCCCACGGTCTTCAAGAGCGGGCGCGGTGTTGACCAACTCTTCCAGACCATCATTCAGGTATATGAGGGGAAGTTCAAACAGCACAAGGTGCGCCACCTGCATATCAACCACGGCACCTATATCGAACAAGGTATCACGGAGATCCAGCAAATCCTGAAGAAAGACGAGAATATCCGTCAGCAGTTCTCCACCCGCTACCTGGCCATCAAGCTGTTGGAGGGTGACAAAGACATCGAACGCGTGATGGAAGACATGCCCGGGCATCAAGAGATGATCAAGGTGCGTGACAAAGCTGCTGCACTGATCAAGGCCGAGACGAAAGAAGACAGTGAGACAGCCATCATGAACGCGAAGTACGGGTTTATCCATGGTGCCTTGGAAGAGGTGGGTTATCAGGAGGGGACACGGAAAGACACCTATCAGATGACCCATGCCTTAGATGCCATCATCACCCACCGGTGGTTAGGATTCCCCCTGTTCTTCTTCTTCCTGTATCTGATGTTCGAGGTGACCTTTACCGTGGGGCAATACCCCATGGACTGGATCGATGCGGGTGTTGGAGCCCTCTCCGACTGGCTCAACGGCTTATTGCCCGACGGACCTGTCAAGGCCATGATTGTGGATGGTGCCATCGCCGGTGTGGGGGCTGTAATCATCTTCCTTCCCCAGATCTTGATCCTCTATACCTTTATCTCGTTCATGGAGGATTCCGGGTATATGGCCCGTGCTGCCTTTATCATGGATAAGCTGATGCACAAGATGGGAGTTCACGGGAAGTCGTTTATCCCGCTGATCATGGGATTCGGCTGTAACGTGCCTGCCGTGATGGCCACCCGAACCATCGAGAGTCACCGTAGTAGATTGATCACCATGCTGGTGCTGCCGCTGATGAGTTGTTCTGCCCGCCTACCTATTTATATTATGATTGTGGGAACATTCTTCGCGGTGAAATACCAAAGTGCCATTATGATCTCACTTTATGTCGTAGGCATCCTCCTGGCTGTCATCATGAGCAGGATTTTCAGCAAATGGGTGGTCAAAGGCGAGGACACCCCTTTTGTGATGGAGCTCCCACCCTACCGTTTCCCCACGGCCAAGGCCATCATGCGGCACACCTGGGAGAAAGGAAAGCAGTATCTGAAGAAGATGGGAGGAATCATCCTCGTGGCCAGCATCATCGTCTGGGCCTTGGGATACTTCCCCCATGATGAGAGTCTGCCCCGACAGGAACAGCAGGAGCAGAGCTATATCGGCAGAATCGGTAAGGTGATCGAACCGGTATTCCGTCCGCAGGGCTTTGACTGGAAACTGGATGTGAGTCTGATTGCCGGCGTGGGTGCCAAAGAGATTGTTGCCTCCACCATGGGTGTGCTCTATGCTGATGATGAGGAAGTGGCCGATGACAGTATCGGCGACCAGAGTGAACGCTACGCCAACCTCCGTCAGAAGATGGAGGCTAACGGCATCACCCCGCTCATCGCCTTTGCATATCTGTTGTTTGTCTTGATCTACTTCCCTTGCATCGCAACGATAGCGGCCATCAAGGGAGAAACAGGCTCGTGGAAATGGGCTCTGTTCGCCGCCTGCTATACCACCGTGTTGGCATGGTGCGTATCAGCAGCAGTGTATCAAATAGGAAGAATTATTTAGAGAGGAGAGAGGAGAGAGGAGAGAGGAGAGATATGATTACCACTAAGGCCTTGGCCTTGTGGACTCCCCGCCCATCGTAGGGGCGGGGTTGGGGGCGGGGTCAGTAATCATACCTCTCATTTCTCATTTAAATCAAAGAGTCCATCGATCTCCGTGATCTCATCTTCATCGAACCACTTGGTGAGACGTTCGCGCGCTTTTGCCTTGACATCATCGTTCACGTCACCCCATACCTTCTGGAGGACATAGATCAAGACACCTAAGTCATCACCTAATCCGACAATAGGAATCGCATCTGGCACCACATCAAGCGGACTGATCAGATAGCCCAGTGCTCCAATGATAATTGCCTTATCCTTCACCGACACCTTATCGCTTTGCAGCGTGTAATACAAGATCAGCGCGGCATAAACCAATTTCGCACCAGCGCGCTTGGCGATGCGGGAAATCTTCTCCACAAATTCCGTCTTCGAGAATTTGTTCGAATATTGCATAAAATCAGGTAATTCCATATCCAATCGTTTGATGAGTAATTACAATTACGTCGGCAAAAGTAATAAAAAGATTAAAACCCTGCAAATTAATTAGCATTTATCAAGAAAAAACCACGTTTATCTCAAAAAAGTTTGCTACTTCGAAAATAATTTGTATCTTTGCAATGGATTACAGGCCGTATCGGTTCGATCGGGATACTCATCAAATAACATCGAAAACCGAGAAGGCTTCTCTTGCTAATGGCGGGCCACATAAACCGTGAAAACGGCCAAGCTGTAAAGCCGGTGGATTACAAAGGCGGAGAGCGCTCAAATCATTTCTGCTCGGAGTTTCATCACATCATCGATACGGCCTCTTTTTTTGAATTGAGAATTGACAATTGATAATAGATTAATAACTGTGCAAAGCCATGTTTTCTGGAATTATTGAGGAATTTGCAAAGGTTGTGGCCATCAAGCACGACAAAGAGAATATTGATTTCACCCTGACATGCTCGTTTGTGGAGGAACTCACCATTGATCAGAGTGTGGCCCACAACGGTGTCTGTCTGACAGTTGTGGAGATCAAAGACGGTACCTACACGGTAACCGCCATGAAAGAGACACTGGAGCGTTCGAATCTCGGTCTCCTTCAGGTTGGTGACAAGGTGAACGTGGAACGTTCGATGTTGATGAACGGCCGTCTTGATGGTCATATCGTTCAAGGACATGTGGACATGACCGCCACCTGTATCGACATGCAGGATGCCGACGGCAGTACCTATTTCACTTTCCAGTATCCCTACGACCAGCAGATGGCAAAGCGCGGATATTTCACCGTTGACAAAGGGAGTGTCACCGTGAATGGCGTTTCGCTGACAGTATGCAATCCTACGGAAGATACGTTCCAGGTGGCCATCATCCCCTACACGTTTGAACATACGAATTTCTGCGATATCCATGTTGGAACAAAAGTCAACCTGGAATTTGACATCTTGGGGAAGTATATCGCCCGTCTCCAATCACTAAGCCGTTGATTCAAGCCTCGCTTTCGTTTCACTTGAGCATACCATTTGCACCAGTTGAGCTGATTTTACGCATCAGTTGAGCTGGTCTTTTGCATCATTAGTGCAACCTATCTGCACACTTTGTGCAACCCATCCGCACACTTTGTGCAAGCCATCTGCACACTTTGTGCAAGCCCTTTGCACCAATGGTACATCCGTCATTAAATACAGAAACTGCTAAAACTTACATCATTAAAATAATATTATAGACAAAATAGAGGTTTGTATCTACAAATAACAAATAATTATCTAAATCGTTTTAGTAATTCCTCCTTTTTTTTTACCTTTGTATCGTTAAAACGTGTCAATTCGACAGAATCTGCGGTCAAAAGGTATGAATTTGAATCAAAAACTGTTTTACTTTGTCCATTTTATATGCTGGGTACTGGTTTTCATGCCCGCCGTGATTCTTATTCCAAAAGACCAACACGACACCTACCACATACTTTTGAATCTGGCGTTGCCCATCAACATGTGCATCGTGTTCTATATCAACTATTTGTGGATTGTTCCCAAGCTGGCCTTGAAGAAACGATACAGGTTATTCTTCTTTGTGAACACCGTCCTGGTGATTTTCTTCGCATTGCTCACCCACCACGCATGGCTGCAGCTGCATCCCACTGGCACATCGGGAACACTGCTCAAGACACTCACTTTCTTCGTTGCCCGAAAGATGCTATTGCTTACCGTGCCCATCGTACTCGCTACCTTAATACAGCAGTCGCTCCATTGGTATCAGATTGAAGAGAAACAGAAAGAAAGTGAGATGCAGCGGAAGGAGTTGGAACTGAAGAATCTCCAATCTCAGCTCAACCCCCATTTCCTGCTCAACACACTGAATAACATCTATGCACTGATATCCTTCGACCAGAAGAAAGCACAGAAAGCTGTCATCTCACTCAGTGAGCTGATGCGCCAGATGCTATACGGCAACGAACAGACAGACATCAACCTGCAGGACGAAATCCAGTTCATTGACAACTATATCAACCTGATGCGGCTAAGACTGCCGCAGACAGTAGAAATTGATGTGCGGTACGACATCCCCGAGCCTTGTCGTATCAGGATCGCGCCCCTCATCTTCATCTCGTTGGTGGAGAATGCATTCAAACATGGGGTTAGCCTCTCAGAGCCTTGCTTCATCAGTATTCACCTCAGTGCTGACGATCATCAAATCTGTTTTGAAAGTTCGAACAGTAATTTCCCCAAGTCAAAGAAAGACAGCAGCGGGCATGGTATCGGACTGGATCAGGTACAGCGCCGACTGGATATCTTGTACCCGGAGAATTACAAGTGGGAAAAAGGCATTTTAAAAGATAACAATACCTACATTTCTAAAATAACCATTTATGATACTAAGTTGTGCCATCATTGATGACGAACCACTGGCTGCCGACCTGTTGGCCAGTTATGTCAAGAAAACCCCCATGCTTTACCTGAGGGGTGCTTATAATAGTGCTATCACCGCCATGCGCGACCTACGGGATGATCCCGTGGATCTGCTGTTTCTCGATATTCAGATGCCCGAGTTGAGCGGACTTGAATTGGCGAAGATTCTGCCACGGACTACAAAGATTGTCTTTACCACAGCCTTCAAGAACTATGCCATTGAAGGATACAAAGCCAATGCCCTGGATTACCTCATCAAGCCCGTGAGCTACGAAAATTTCATCACCACAGTGAACAAAGCATTGGATTTCTTTTCCAGTTCCCAAAAACAGGAACTGCTGAAAACCGATCGGTTTATATTCGTGAAAAGCGACTACAAGCTATTACAGATCTATTTAGACGACATCCTCTACATCGAAGGCTTCAAAGACTACGTAAAAATCTATCTGGAGAACAATCCCAAAGGAGTGATGTCGCTCATCAACATGAAGAAGATCGATGAATTCATGCCCCATCCACAGTTCCTCCGTGTACACCGTTCCTACATCGTGCACATGAACAAGGTGAAACTCGTTGACCGTGCACGTATCGTCTTCGGCGATGTCTTCATCCCCATCTCCGAGAGTTACAAGGAGGAGGTGCAGCGATACTTAGATGCCCATACGCTGGCATAGCCACACCAAAGGCCGATTAAATCTTCAAGATATCACATGGAGCCCCAATCAACGTGGTGGCTCCATGTGCTTTTAGGAACGCTTCGTCACGGAACCCCCACAATACACTAATGCAAGGCAGGCCACTGTTGCGCGCCGTTTCGATATCCACATCGCTGTCACCGACATATACGGCAGTATCGGCAGAGACACCTAACTGTCGCAAAGCCTCCATCACCGTATCGGGCGCAGGCTTCTTCCGGATATCTTCCCTTTCTCCGATCGCCACAGTAATCAGGTCACCAAAGAAATGACGGCACAGTTCCTGCGTGGCAGCATAGAACTTATTACTCACCACAGCCATGTTCTTACCCTGATTCTTCAACATCCGCAAGGTGTCCATGATTCCAGGGTAAGGTGCCGTCGTGTCCATGCTATGTTCCAGATAATGCTGACGGAACAGGGCGTATGCTTCTTCAAAGCGTGGGTTCCCCACCCCATCAGGAACGGCACGTTCCATGAGCAGCTTCACTCCGTTGCCCACGAACTGTCTTACATCCCCTACACGGCGTTCAGGCATCCCTGTGTGGCGCAATGCATAGTTCACACTCGACGCCAGATCATCCAGGGTGTTCAACAGGGTTCCGTCAAGATCGAAAATATAGGTATCAAAGTTCATCGTTTACTCCTTGTTATCATGGTTTTGATCTTCATGTTCAGCGCTTTGGCCCGTAACAGTTCCTCTATCGTGAGATGCATGCGATACTTCCACTGGTGATAGCTGTCATAAGGACAGTTTACACGTTCCTCACGGATCCGGTCGGAACGGAGCGTGCCATCCATCGCTAACCAGTCTTGCAGACTCAGCAGGCAAAGCATGGAAGGACAGTAAAGATGGCGGGCAATGATTTCTTCGGCCAGCATGGCCGACATCTGTTGGGGAGCTCTTCCCTCTTTCTGCAGCATGGTGGTGTAGTAGCGTTGTGCCTTTCCTGCATCCTCCTCCCACCACAGGCGCATAGGCGACATGTCGTGAGTGGTGATGGTGGCAACACTCCTATAAGGATAAGCATCCAGATGGGCAAACTCATAGCCATACTGTTTGGGCATGACCTGCACCTCCAATGTCAGGATGCGCAGGCCATCGAGCACCTGTTGCACACATGACGGTAGCATACCCAGATCTTCGGCACACGCCATCATCTTCGTGTCACGGAGGATAGCCGACAACTTGCGCGTGGCCTGCCATGCCCAGAAGTTCTGGTGCCGCTCATAATAGTAACTGTTGTACAGGCGCATGAACGCCTCTTTCTCCTCTTTGTCGAGGATATCATAGACAGGTTCGTTGAACACCCCGTATCGCGGATGGTACATCCCTTTCTGGTGAGCATCCTCCAAAAACAGCACATTCATGGTCAGACGGTAGAGGCCGTCGCGTATCCACAGCGAATTCTCGTCATGCCGGTCATGGAACTGCTCACGTATCTTTTTCTGCGTGCGGTATTCAGGCTTCAGACTGTAGAGTCCGTACGGCTTCCGTTCCAGACAATGGTCACGCACATATTGGGCATGGATACCGAAGACTTTCTCCACCACTTTGTCGTTGATGAACGGCTGAGTGAACATGTCCTTTCTAAACACCAGACCCGTTGCACCGATTTCTGCTTCCGTCAGAGGCAGCGATGGAGAGAAATGCCCCAAGGTGCCGTAGATCGCCCCTTCGGGAATGGACCACGACCGGAAGAAACCCACGACATGATCGATACGGAAAGCATCGAAGTACTGTTCCATCCAGCGGAACCGTCGTCTCCACCAGTCATAGATACCTTTCTCCTCCCATCGGTAGGTGGGGAATCCCCAATTCTGTCCGTTGGGGGTATAGAGATCTGGGGGTGTTCCCATTTGTTCTTCGAAATAGAAGAACTCGGGATGCCTCCATGTCTCTACACTGTCACGATAGACCCCGATGGGCAGGTCGCCTTTCAGTGACACACCTTGGCGGTGAGCATGGTCGGCAGCACGTTTCAGCTGTCGGTGAAGATGGTACTGCACATAGCAGATCCTTCGTATCTGAAGGTAATAGGGTGAGTTCTCCTGGCAGAATTCCTTCACCGTTGCCTCGTCATAAGCTGTTAACTGGGGCCAGTCGGTGAAGCGCGCGGTATGATAGCTGTCACGCAACACGCAGAACACAGCGTATGGGAACAGCCACTCCCGGTTGTTCTCCTCGAACCGGCGATAGTCGTCACTGCCGAAGGTGTCATCTCCAAAAGCCTCAAAGGCAGCATCAATATAGTCCTCCTTCACACGGTCAACAGCTAAGTAGTCACTGTATTTTAACGTATTCAACTCCCGTCGCTGACGGGCAAATGCATTCATCCGCTCCTCATCGGGCAGGACACCTAACTGCTCCAGATCTAAGTAATGAGGATGCAGGGCAAAACAGCTCACGGCATTGTACGGATGACTGTCTGTCCACGAATGGGTGGTTGTCGTATCGTTCACTGGTAACAACTGAATCATCCGCATTCCCGTGAGGGAAGCCCAGTCGATAAACCGCAGCAGGTCACCGAAGTCACCCACGCCATACGAATGTTCTGAGCGGAGTGAGAAGACAGGTACCACCACACCGGCGGCTTTCCAGGTGTCCTCTTTCAGATGCAGGAAGCCGCCATCCATCACCAACACCTCCCCGTCACCCACTTCGTAGTCGGATGTCGAACGATTCTCTCCATCCTCCCAGGCACGCAACAGATTGTTTTTTTCATCTACCACCACATATTTATATTCCAAGGGCAGCAGCATTCCATCCACGTTCACGCTGAGCTGCCACTCATAATGTCCCATGTACTCCATCCGGTGGTAACGGGCGGGATTCCAGTCACCGATGGCGGGATGACTGCCTATGAGTGCTACACATTCGTTTTTCCTCAGCTGGGGAGCCAGTACACGGAAGATGATCGTCTTGCGGAACAATGGCTGTTGTTGATTTGCTGTCGGCACACTGTGTACAGCATCTTCTTGATCATCCTCTCGGAAAAACACCTTCGTATATAAATGGGCATTCAACGGACGGTCACGCCATTGGTCGGGAAAGACAAAGCTCTTGGTGGGGTCAGCCCGGTAGATGCGGGGCATCCACTCCCATTCACGGCGCAGCACCTGTCCCTGTTGGTCTTCCAACAGGTAACAGTAGCTGAATATGGTGACGATCCGCTGCATGGATGGCATCAGCGTGGTCTCCAAAGTCCACCACTCTCCGTCTTGGGTGAGCATCTCCACATCTTTCTGCTGTTCCCTGCCATCCTGTGTACGATAGCTGATCAGCACGTGCATGCTCTGCCCCCACTCTGTGTTATAATGTATGATGAATTTCAGTTTCATGCCACAACGATTTGTCGTATCTGGTTAAACGATATGCAAATGTACATAAAAAACTTGAATATTAAGTCAGATGATTCGAGATTTTTCATTACCTTTGTACACTTTTACAAACAAATAGGAAATGAAAAGATTCTCATCACGCAAATACACAATACCCGCAGGTTGCTGTCTGCTGGTCATTCTGGGTATCGTTTACTATTTCTTCTTCTCGGACATCAGTACCCAGAAGGAAACGGCCTATGTCTATATCGATGACGATGACACCATCGACAGTGTCTTCACCAAAGTGAAACCACTGTCAACCAGTGCAGGTATGACAGGGTTCTCTACCTTGATGCGACACTCATCCTACAGTGAGCATGTACGAACGGGCCGCTATGCCATCGAACCCGGCGACGGGGCGTTCACTGTGTTCCGCCGGATCAAGAACGGATTACAGACGCCCTTGAACCTCACTATCCCCTCGGTACGCACCCTCGACCGATTGGCAGGGGCTGTAGCCACGAAGCTGATGCTCGACAGTGCTTCCCTCTATGAAGCACTGACGGATGAAAAGGTATGCGAGCAACTGGGCTACGACACTGCCACCGTGGCGTGTATGTTCATTCCCAACACCTACGACGTGTACTGGAATATCTCGCAGGAGAAGTTCCTCGAAAGAATGAAGAAAGAGAGTGAGAAATTCTGGAACGATGAACGTCTCGACAAGGCTGAACGCATGCACTTCTCCCCACAGCAGGTGATCACCCTTGCCAGCATCGTGGATGAGGAGACCGCCAATGATGCCGAGAAACCCATGGTAGCGGGCATGTATATCAACCGACTAAATGCTGATATGCCACTGCAGGCTGACCCCACCATCAAATTCGCCCTGAAAGATTTCTCCCTGAAACGGATCTATAACAACATGCTGTCCGTGAACAGTCCGTATAACACCTACCGTAACAAAGGACTGCCTCCTGGTCCTATCCGTATTCCCACCGTGGCAGGAATCGATGCCGTACTCGACCATGTACACCACACCTATTTATATATGTGTGCCAAGGAGGATTTCAGCGGAACACATAATTTCGCACGAACCTATACCGAACATCTGGCCAATGCAGCGAAGTATGCCACCGCATTGAACCAAAGAGGAATCAAGTGAGAGAGGAGAGAGGAAAGAGGAGAGATGAGAGATGAGAGATGAGAGATGAAAGATGAGAAATGAGAGATATGATTACAACTAAGGACTTGGCCTTGGGGACTCCCCGCGTATCGTAGGGGCGGAGCTGGGGGCGGCCTCAGTAATCATACCTCTCATTTCTCATCTTTCATCTCTCATCTCTCATCTCTCATCTCTCATCTTTCATCTCTCATTATTCATTGGGTGCGCAAACAATTCATGAAAAACACAAAAATCGAATAAATATGTCAAAAAATGGCTTTGGATTGATGAAAATCAATACAAAAGTGACTTTTTTACTATTATTTTGAAAATTTTCTTTCAAAATGTTTGGTATTTCACGAAAATGATGTAATTTTGCAACCGAAATCAAGATTTTTAGGTAAAAAGGTAAATAACAAAGTATAAACATCTAATTAAAAGAATTGATTATGAATGCAGCAAAAGTTGTAGAAGATCTCAAGCAGAGATTCCCCAATGAGCCGGAGTACATCCAGGCAGTTTCTCAGGTTCTTCCCACCATCGAGGAAGAATATAACAAACATCCTGAGTTCGAGAAGGCAAACCTCATCGAGCGCCTGTGCATCCCCGACAGAGTGTGTGAGTTCCGCATCACATGGGTAGATGACAAAGGTAATGTACAGACCAACATGGGTTACCGCATCCAGCATAACAATGCCATTGGTCCGTACAAAGGTGGTCTCCGCTATCACAAGAGCGTGAACTTGGGTATCCTGAAGTTCCTCGCTTTTGAGCAGACCTTCAAGAACTCACTGACAACTCTTCCTATGGGTGGTGCCAAGGGTGGTTCAGACTTCTCTCCCCGTGGTAAGAGTGATGCTGAGGTGATGCGTTTCTGTCAGGCATTCATGAACGAGCTGTACCGTGTGATCGGTCCCGATGAGGACGTTCCCGCCGGTGATATCGGTGTTGGCGGTCGCGAGGTTGGCTATCTCTTCGGACAGTACAAGAAGCTCACCCACCAGTTCCAGGGCGTGCTCACAGGTAAGGGAATCCCCTTCGGTGGTTCACTGATCCGTCCTGAGGCCACTGGTTACGGTACCGTATATTTCCTGAACTCCATGCTCGCTACCCGCAACATCGACATCAAGGGAAAGAAAGTGCTGATCTCTGGTGCAGGAAACGTGGCACAGTATGCTGCTGAGAAATGTATCCAGTTAGGTGCTATCCCCATGACCATGTCTGATTCTGACGGTTATATCTATGACCCGGATGGCATCGATCGTGCTAAGCTCGACTATATCATGGAGCTGAAGAACGTGGAGCGCGGACGTATCAAGGAGTATGTGGAGGAGTATCCTACAGCTAAATACTATGAGGGTAAGCGCCCCTGGTATGAGAAGGCCGATATCGCCCTGCCTTGCGCTACACAGAATGAGATCAACGGTGACGAGGCTGCTGCCTTGGTGAAGAACGGTGTAATTGCCGTAGCCGAAGGTGCCAACATGCCTTCACTGCCTGAGGCTATCAAGATCTTCCAGGATGCCAAGCTGCTCTACTCTCCGGGTAAGGCCAGCAATGCCGGTGGTGTGTCTGTATCTGGTCTGGAGATGAGTCAGAACTCCGAGCGTCTGTCATGGACGGCTGAGGAAGTTGACAACTACCTCAAGCGTATCATGAACGATATCCATGAGAACTGCGTGAAGTATGGTACTGAGAAGGATGGTTACATCAACTATGTGAAGGGTGCCAACGTAGCAGGCTTCATGAAGGTAGCCAAGGCCATGATGGCTCAGGGCATCGTATAAGACAGTATAGCCACAGTATTACATTAATATTGATTATCGCGTAAAACGATCAGTCTCTAACGGACAAGGACAGGTTCAAATCTCGTTCTTGTCCATTCTTTTTGTATAGCACACCCTACAAAAAAAAAACGGATTCCACAGCAAGATCATCCCTGTGGAATCCGTTCGATGTTTATGATTCTATGCGCAACCGTTACGAGACTGCTGCGAAAATCCAGTCGTAGAAGAAACTGCATACACCACAGAGCGCAATGCCCAGGGTGCAAACTGCCAAGGCGATCTTCGTATTGACATCACTCTTGAATGTGGGCAGTGGACTGTCGGTCTGCTTGATATACATGGCTTTCACGATGAGCAGATAGTAGTAGAGTGACACTACCGTGTTGACCAAGGCGATGAATACCACGAAATAAGCGAGGAATGAACCCTGCTGAGCAGCAGCCATGAAGACGAAGAACTTACTGAACATTCCAGCGAACGGAGGAATACCTGCCAGCGAGAACAAAGCCAGCGTCATGAGGAATGCCAGTTTGGGATTCGTCTGATAGAAACCGTTATAGACATCCATATCCGTACGACCGTTGCTGCTCTCCTCCACTGCACCAATGACGGTGAAAACGGCGAGGTTAGCCACCACATATACCAATACATAGTATGACAAGGCGGCAACACCTAACTGCGAGTCACCGATCACAGCCAGCATAATATAACCAGCCTGACTGATTGAGCTGAAAGCCATGAATCGCTTCAGTTCATTCTGGCGGATAGCAAAGAGGTTGGCCACGGTGATGCTCAGAACGATGACAATGTACAGCATATACTGCCAATAGTCTGTCACAGGAGCGAATTCCTTCATCAGAATGGTACAGAGGGTAAAAGCTGCTGCACCTTTGGAAACCACACTCAGATAACCCGTCACAGTGGTAGGAGCACCCTGATAGGTGTCGGCTGTCCAGAAGTGGAATGGCACCAACGAGATCTTGAAGCCCAGACCGCTGAAGAAGAACACCAGTCCGAGGATGATAAGTGTGGGATGCTGACTGAACATCACACTCCAGGCAATACCGCTAAAATAGAGTGTGCCGAAAGCACCGTAGATAAACGATATGCCATAAAGCATCACACCACTGCTGAAAGTAGCGGTGAGGATATACTTCGCAGCTGCCTCAGCACTGTGATGACGGTACTTATCGAGAGCTACCAAACAGGCCATGGGCACAGAAGCCATCTCCAAAGCGAGGAAGAACATCAGGAAATGTCCTGCACTCATCATCATGTTCATACCCAACAGGGTGGAGATGACGAGCATGTAGAACTCACCCTCCTTGAAAGAGGTATCGGGACGGCTCAGCCATTGCTTGGCCTGGATCACCACGATCAATGTTCCGGCTGCAAGGATCGTCTTCATGACATTCACTGCTGGTGTAGTATGATACATGCCACCAAAGGCCGTCACACTGCTGTCCTGCAAGAACGACACACCCACCTGTGCCACCAATAGGATGCACATCAGTGGGTTGAACCACTTCCTCTCAGCATTCTTAGAAGATGCGAAATCCGCAATGAATGCGATAACCAGAATAGCCATCAACATGGCTTCTGGAACCATATTAAAAAATTGTCCGTAGTTCATAATTACATTCCTGCTATTACTGAGATATTTTTAATGTTTTCAAGAATCGGGAATACACCACTGTCTATCACACGACTGGCCCAAAGAGGGAAGCAACCTAATCCTGCCACACAGGCTATCAGGCAGCACACAGCGATACGCTCATCCCATGTGGCATCAGTAAGTTTCACGGTGTCGCAGTGCGGATACTTCACGTCACCAAAAAGAATGAAGCCCACGGTACGCAGGATATAGACTGCGGTGACCACAATAGAACAGCAAGCGATGATGGTACAAGTGCGGTGGAAGCTGTCGGCATTGGCAAAAGAGCCTACAAAAATAGTCATCTCGGCAATGAATCCGGAAAAGCCGGGCAGACCGAGGTTTGCCAAACCGGCAATGACATATCCCACAGCCAAGAACGGCATGATCTTCATCAAACCACCCAGGTAACGGATGTCACGGGTGTGGGCACGACCGTAGATCATACCGATGAGGGCAAAGAAGAGGGCTGTCATCAAACCATGGGAAAGCATCTGCAGGATAGCTCCGGTACACGAAGTGCGTGTCATCATCAACAGGGCAAAGAGAACCAGTCCGCAGTGAGACACCGAAGAGTAAGCATTGATATACTTCAAATCGGTCTGCACACAGGCAGAGAGTGCACCATACACCACTGATATGGTGGTGAGGATCAGGAAAATCCATGCTAAATCATTAGCTGCATCTGGCAACAGATACATCGCCACACGGAAACAGCCGTATCCTCCGAGCTTCATCAACACACCGGCATGGAGCATCGACACGGCGGTAGGCGCAGAAGCATGACCGTCGGGTGACCATGTGTGGAAGGGGAACAACGCTCCCAACACACCGAAACCGATAAAGATAAAGGGAAAGAACACTTTCTGGATGTCAACAGGGATATTGTGCATGGCTGCGATCTCATTGACATTCATCGTGGTGGCTCCACTGAAGAAATAGATACCGAGGATACCAAGGATCAGGAGTGCAGATCCTCCCATCAGCATCAGCGTAAGCTTCATGGCAGCATACTCTTTGTTACCACTACCCCATACCCCGATGAGTAGATACATCGGGATCAGCGCCACTTCGTAGAACATGAACATGGTAAACATGTCCACAGAGATAAAGAAGCCATATACTCCCGTTGACAACAGGGTAAACCAAAGGAAATACTCTTTGGTAAGGGGTTTCAGCTGCCAAGAGGCGAACGTTCCCGTGAAGACAATAATGCTGGAGAGCAGCAACATCACCACAGAGATACCGTCAACACCTACTGAATATTTGATGTTCAGCGGTTTGAACCAATCTACAGCGTAGGTAAGCAGCATGATATCTTGATTACCGGCGGCTCGTTGTTGGATGAAATAAACCGTGAGCCAGATGGAGAGAGCCAGCAAGCAAGAGGCTCCTACTACCATCACGCCACGCACCTGACTGAGGTTCTTGGCAAGCCAAAGACCCAGCAGCATCAGGGCGGGGATTACTACGAATAATGTTAATATACTCATTTTCGTTATATCGTTATATCGTTATTACGTTATTACGTCATTATATGGCAAGCAAGACAAGTGTTAACGCCACAGTACCCGTGAGGAACCATACGGCATACTGGCGTACATCACCACTCTGCCACGGACGGATACTCTCACCAGCCTCGTTGGCACCCCATGCCATGAAGTTAAAGGTGCCGTCAACAACATGGCGGTCGAACCAGGCAATGGGATAAGAGAAGAGACGGAACACAATCTTGTGCGTGAAATACTGCCAGACCTCGTCCATGTAGAAACGCTTGTATGCTGCTCGATGCAACTTGGGGAACTTCGCTGCCAGCATGTCGGCAACAGGTGTCTCCTCGTTCTTATACATATAGGTTGCCAAGCCGATACCACACAGGGCGAGCACCGTACTGGAGATAGCTACAGGCCAGTTGATATGTGTATGGAAGCCGATGCCGTTAGCTGAAACGAACTCTCCAAAAGGCAACCAACCACACAACACGGTGATGGCGGCTAAGACAATAAGGGGAATATACATCGTGGCAGGAGCCTCATGAGGTGCATGGGGAGCATGTCCCACAGGGTTGGCCTCAAACTTGGCCAGTTCCGACTCGTAGTAGCTCTTGCCCCAGAAAATCACATAGTACAGGCGGAACATGTAGAAAGCGGTCATGGTGGCAATACCGCTCATGATCACACCCATCACCGGAGAGAAGTTATAACAGGCCACCAAGATCTCATCTTTGGAGAAGAAACCGCTGAAGGGCCAGATACCGGCAATGGCCAAACAAGAGATAAGAAAAGTGATATGGGTGATCGGCATATACTTGCGAAGTCCTCCCATGTATTTTTTCTCATTGCTGTGTACGGCATGGATGATACATCCTGCTCCTAAGAAGAGGCAGGCCTTGAACATGGCATGGGTAAAGAGATGGAACATTCCAGCCATATAACCCAGTCCGTTCACATCGGCATACTCCTCTGTCATCGGCAGTGCATTTGAGCCTTCCTCTGGCAGACAAACGCCAAGGGCCACGAGCATGAAGCCGATCTGCGAGATGGTAGAGAAAGCCAGCACACGTTTGATGTCGCTCTGTGCACAGGCCACACTGGCTGCATAGAAAGCAGTGAATGCAGCGATATAGGCGACCCAGTGCAGGGTCTCCGGCGCATATTCAACCCAGATGGGGAACAGGCATGCCACCTGATAGACACCAGCCACCACCATGGTAGCAGCATGGATCAGGGCCGAGACTGGAGTAGGGCCCTCCATGGCATCGGGCAACCAGATGTGCAAGGGGAACATCGCACTCTTACCGGCACCACCGATAAACATCAGGAAAAGAGCCATTGGCAAAATCCAGTAGCATCCGTCGAGACGGGCAGAAAGCTCAGGCATCGCATTCAAGTCGAAGCTGAACGTTCCCACATAGTAGCTGTAGAACAGGATACCGATGAGGAAGAACAGGTCGGCGAAACGTGTCACGATGAAAGCCTTCTTTGAAGCGGCCACGGCAGCATGCAGCGGATAATAGAAGCCGATGAGCAGGTAGGAGCTGACACCCACCAACTCCCAGAACAGATACATCTGGAAGATGTTGGTGGCTACCACCAAACCCAGCATCGACATGGAGAAAAGACTCAGGAAGGCATAGTAACGCTGGAATCCTTTCTCTCCATGCATATAACCAAAAGAATAGATGTGCACCATCAGACTCACCGTGGAGATGACGATCAACATCATCACAGATATCGGTGTCAGACGGAAGCCTAAAGTGAACACCAACTGTAATCCATTGATCGTACCGAAGTCAAGCCAGGTAAAATCAAACGGTGTCAGTACGGGATACAACTCTCCTACTCTGCCCTGGATCAAGAAATACTCGATAGCAGTGTAGTAGCTGAGGATTGTCACAATAGCCAGCGAGGTGGTACCGATGATACCCGCCACCTTATGCGACATCTTCATACCGGCAAGTCCCAAGCAGAGGAATGAGAGCAGCGGCAGAAGAAGAATTAAAAACACATAACTGTAATCCATGTTGTCAATTTTTTAATTTTTCATTTCCTGGATGCTGTTCACGCTATCACTGTGGAAATTGCGATATACATTAATAATAATAGCCACGGCCACGGCGGTCTCGGCAGCTGCCACTCCAATAGCGAACAAGGTGAAGAAGAATCCTTCCAGCTGTCCGGGGAAAAGCAGACGGTTAAAAGCTGCAAAGTTAATATCCACCGCATTGAGAATCAACTCGGTAGAGATGAGCATGGCCAGCAAGTTACGACGTGTGATGAATCCGAACACGCCAATGAAAAACAATAGTGCACTCAGCACAAAGAAACATTCTACAGGTACCATGCGCCTACTCCTTTCTTGAAATAACGATTCCACCGATAATACATGCTAAGAGGAACACGGAGATGAACTCGAAGGGGAGCACATAACCATACTTTCCAGAACTTACCAACGACCGACCGATGGCATCCATAGAAACCTCGGTATCAGCCATTTCGGCGAATCTGTTTACAACCTTATTCTTTAAGAATACTACAACGACGGTGGCAAGACCAATGAGAGTGACGAGCGCACCAAAAGCCACGCGGCTTCCCTTCATGCGCTCTACAAGACCCTGCAGGGTTCGCTTGTTCACCAGCTGGATGGCAAAAATGTAAATCATCGTCACGCCACCGGCATAGACACTGATCTGAGCAGCCCCGAGGAAGGTATAGTCGAGCAGGAAATAGATTCCCGCGATACCAAACAACACGAACAGCAGGAACGTGGCTGCCCGCATGATTCGCTTCGTTGTCACGCACATCACGGCGGAGGCAAGAATGACAACGGCGAGAATTGCAAATACTATGATATTAGCCATGATCCTATTATTTTGTCTTGGTGTTAAACTTTCCGATCGTGAGAGGAGCACCACCGTCGATCAAATTGGGCAGGGAGCCTCCGGCATACACCTCTTTGTCAAGGTGCAGCACTAACTTGTCGCGGTCGAACACGGCATTCTCGAAATCGTTTGTGAACTCAATTGCATCAAAATTACAGGCATTGGTACAGAGCTGACAGAACATGCAGTCGCCCAAGTCGTACCGATAATCGTCAAGCACCTTCTTTTTCTTACCGGTCTCCAGGTTCTCTTCCATGTGGGCTGTAATCTTGATCGTTCCGTTAGGACATGACTTCTCGCAAAGCGTGCAGGCGGTACACTTATAGCTGCCGTCTTCATTACGCTTGAACACCAGTCGTCCGCGATGACGCTGGGACACGTGAAGTGTTGTCTTACGGTTCTCGGGGTACTGCTCTGTTGACTTGTTGGTGAAGAAGTCCTTGAAGTATTCTTTCCAAGTAACCTTCATACCAGTAGCCAAAGTCTTCAGACCATGCCCGATTTCTCCGAAATATGATTGATTATTTTCCATTCTTATTTCTTCTGTTGGAATTACTTAAATATTAAGATTGGCACAAAGCCACGACCACGGTCATCAATACAAGATTGATGAGCGAAGCAGGCATGAGATACTTCCACTCTAACTTCAGAATCTGGTCGATACGCAGACGCGGGAAGGTCCATTTGATCCACATGAGCAACCAAACCAATGCGAAGGCCTTGCCCATGAACCAGACGATACCAGGAATCAGATCCATCACGCTGTTGAAACCGTCGAGGCCCTTGATGTGGAAAGGCATCCAGCCACCCAGGAACACCATGGCAGCCACACCGGCAATGATAAACAGGTTGAGGAACTCAGCCAGGTAGAAGAAGCCGAAGCCCATACCGCTGTACTCCGTATGGTGACCGGCAGTCAACTCACTCTCAGCCTCTGCCATGTCGAACGGGCCACGGTTGGCCTCAGCATTACCGGCTACGAGGAAAATCAGGAAAGCGATGATGGCTGGAATGGCTGCAACCCCCTTGAAAATGAGCCAAGAGTCTCTCTGTGCCTCCACGATGCCCGACACCTGCAACGTGCCTGTGAGGATCACGGCAGTAATCAGACAGAGACAGAGTGATAACTCATAAGAAATCATCTGCACGGCTCCACGCATGGCCGAAACCACCGAGTACTTGTTGTTCGAACCCCAACCGGCAAGGAAGATACCCACCACGCCGATAGAAGAAATGGCGGTCATAAGGAAGATGCCCACATTGAAGTCGAGGATCACAGCACCATTGTTCCAAGGAAGGAACGAGAAAGCGCCCACCGACCCGATGATCACCAGGATCGGTGCTACAATATAAAGGAACTTATCAGCCTTGTCAACGATGAAGATCTCCTTGATGAGCATCTTCAGCACATCGGCAAACACCTGTAACAAGCCCCAGTATCCGACGCGCATCGGACCCAAACGGCACTGGAAATAGGCACAGACCTTACGTTCCATGAATATCAGTGCGATGGCAATGAGCGCATAACCCGTCAGAATGACGACGCCCACCAGCACGCACTCAATCAGTATTGACCAGAAATCGCCCAATCCGAGTGTCACTCTGAGCAATTGGTCGAACCATTGTGTTACTATAGAAAAGTCGAACATAATTTACGATTTACTCTTTTAGATTTATTACGATTAGCGGTCAATATCGGGAATCACAAAGTCGATGGCAGCACCTGTAGCCACGAGGTCGGCAATCTTCTGACCGCGCAACATCGGGTCAAGGGCACCTGTTAAGGACAGACCCATTGGACGCATCTTCAGGCGGTATGGACTCTTGTCGCCACGGCTGTCGAGATAGACACCGAACTCACCGCTGGCACCTTCCACAGAGAAGTACCACTGTCCCTCAGGCACCTTAATGATTGGCTTCTGCTTCACATAGAAGTCACCCTCGGGGATATTGTCGATGAGCTGTTCGATGATATGCAGACTCTGGTACATCTCGGTGATGTGACAGGTATAACGGTCCATAGTGTCAGAGCCAGTCATGGTCACCTGCTCCCACTCTACTTTGTCATACATATCATACGGATGATTCTTACGCACATCGTTCTTCCAACCAGAAGCACGACCGGCAGGACCTGTCACTGCATACGAGATGCAGTCTTCCATACCCATCGGACCCACTTTCTCGAAACGGTTATGCGTAATGATATTGTCACCGAACACATCCACATACTCCTGAATCATCGGTTTCAGATACTTCACCAGATCCTTCACGTTCTTCACGAAGTTGGGATCCATGTCATCCTGCAAGCCACCTATTCTATAATAGTTCTGAATCAGGCGGCCACCAGTGGTCTCCTCCATGCAATTGAGCACATGCTCACGGTCACGCATGGAATAGAGGAATGCCGTTAGGGCTCCCATGTCCTGAGCACAGCAACCCACATACAACAGGTGCGAGTCTATACGCTGCAACTCATCCATAATGGTGCGGATGTACTTGATACGATCGGTCAGTTCAACACCCATACCCTCTTCAATAACGCCAACCAGTGCATGACGGTGCATCATGGCACTCAGATAGTTAAGGCGATCAGTTAAAGCAAGTGTCTGCGGGTAGGTCATCGTTTCACACATCTTCTCGATACCGCGGTGGATATATCCCAGATGAGGATATACACGCTTCACGGTCTCACCATCGAGAACGGTCTGCAAACGGAGCACACCGTGTGTTGAAGGATGCTGAGGACCGATGTTAATCACATAGTCATCAGGACCGAACAATTTGTTTTGTTTCGACTGTAACACACCATCCTTGTCGAGGTAATACTCCAATCCATAATCGGGTTCCACATCATCGTCAAGGGTATAGTCATCATTGAACTTCCAGTCTTTACGGAAAGGATAGCCCTTGAAATCTGAACGAAGGAACAGGCGGCGCATGTCGGGATGTCCTAAGAAAACAATCCCGAAGAAATCATAGACTTCACGCTCTAACAGATCAGCCACACGCCAGATATGAGATACGGTGGGGATATAAGGAATCATCTGGCCATCGGTCTCACCTGTGCCGTTTGATGACATGCCATCACCGCATACTTGGCATTTGGCCAGCATCTTCACCGAGCACCGCTCGTGTGTTTCAGTATTTTCTAAGATATAGATACAGCCAAGGCCCTGTTCAGCACCGAAATCCTCACCGACAATGGTGACAAGGTAATCAAAATGCTTACTATCTTTCAAGTTCTGCATCTCAGCAGCGAACTTGTCAAAATCAAATGATAAGAACTCTAATTTCATGCCTGGCCCTCCTGAGATTTACCGGTTTCCTTCAATTCTTCAATTCTTGAATTCTTCAATTCTTCCACAACCTCCTTGGGCACATCCGTCACCACAATGGGCTTTTCACGACGATGATCTCCCAATTTATTACGGAACGTCAGCTCCTCGTTAGAAACACCGAGTTCACGCTCTTCCTTGTTCTGTTTATGGTTAGCACCACCGAAGAACTTCTCGATCTTCACTTTGCGCTGCAACTGCATCATACCATACATGATGGCCTCAGGACGGGGTGGACAACCAGGGATGAACACATCCACAGGGACAATCTCCTCGATGCCTTTCACGACATGGTAGCTTGATTTGAAAGGACCGCCACTGATGGCACAACCACCCACAGCAATCACATACTTCGGCTCGGCCATCTCGTCATACAGACGTTTCAATGCTGGTGCCATCTTATGAGTAATCGTACCGGCACACATAATCAGGTCGGCCTGACGGGGAGAGTTACGTGTTACCTCGAAACCGAAACGGGCAAAGTCGTAACGAGAACAGCCACAGGCCATGAACTCAATGCCACAGCATGAGGTGGCGAACGTCAGCGACCAAAGGGAATTGGCACGCCCCCAGTTGATCAGTTTGTCCAAAGAGCCGGTGATCACGTTTACACCACCCTCATGGAGTTCGTCAACGATCTTCTGCAACGACTCATTGTCATTCCACTCTTTGTAGGGAATACTTTTGATCTTTGGCTTCATTTCCATTCCAACGCTCCTTTCCGCCAAGCGTATGCCAGGCCAAACACCAGTACTAACAAAAAGAATCCGATGCTGGCTATTGCCATGACACCGAACTCCTTAACAACCACTGCCCACGGATACAGAAACACCGTTTCTACATCAAACATGAGGAATAGGATGGCAAACAGGTAGAAGCCCACACTGACAGGCAACCAGGAAGTACCACGGGTGGGTATACCACACTCGTAGGGCTCGCCTTTCACCTTGTTATATGAGCGTGGACCTATCAGCTTAGCAATCACGTAAGCTGCCACCACTAATGTAATGGCCGTTAAGATAACGGTAATAAACAAAGTAAAATACATATATGTGTAATTGTTTGATTTGAATGCTCAGCAAAAGCACCTTGTTTTAAAACGGTGCAAAGTTAACAATTATTTTGCAAATAAAAATAATAAATATGGGAAATTATTGTGCAGATCAGCATTTTTTCTGTATTTTTGCAAAACCAATTCATGAAATTAATTTTTCTGCGATATGAATATGAAAGCAAAATTCCTGATGATGGTTGTCGCAATGTTCTGTTGCTCAGCCTCGGAGATCAGCGCACGCACGCCCTCCAACATTTTCAAGAAAGCCGAGAAGGCTATTGTAGATGGCATCAATTATTCGCTCGATGCCAAGAATAACAAAGCCAAGGTACTGGCCGGGAAGAATCTGTACACAGGTGACTTGGTGATTCCCGAGAAGTTTACCGAAGACAGTGTCACCTATTATGTAGAAGAAATCGATGGGGGAGCCTTCAAGGACAGCCCTACCCTCACCTCTGTTGTCATTCCCTCTACGGTAACAAAGATAGGCTCTAATGCCTTCGAAAACTGCACGGGTCTCGAAGCCATCAATGTCCCTGAGAGCATCACAGAACTGTCGAGCGGTCTCTTTGCCGGCTGTTCGGCTCTGAAGAACGTTGAACTGCACAACGGCATCGTGAGCATCGGCCATGGCGCTTTCAAGAAATGTTCGGCCTTGGAGACGATCACCCTCCCCAAGAGTGTCACCTCCATCGCATATAACGTTTTTCTGGGATGCACCAGTCTGAAAGAAGTGAACCTCCCACAGGCATTAGAGAAGATTGGCTATTCTGCATTCCAAGACTGTTCTGCCTTAGAAGAGATCGATATTCCGAATGGAGTGAAGGCCATCGGGTGGGTAGCGTTCAAGAACTGCACCTCCCTGAAGAAGTTCTCGTTCACCACGAGCATGGATAATATCGCCAACAGCATCTTCGAGGGATGTACCAGTCTGCAAGAGGTGAATATCCCCACCTCCATCAAGAGCATTGCCCACGATGCCTTCAAGGAATGCACCTCCCTCGATTCCATCTTTATCCCGAACTCAGTGAAGGATTTAGGCTCCAGTGTCTTTGAGGATTGCTCGAACCTGAAGCACGTAAATATCCCCAACGGCATCAAGGAAATCCCCTCCTCTTGTTTTAAGAACTGCGGTAGTCTTGCCAAGATCACCATCCCGACATCGGTGAAGGAGATCGACAGCCAGGCATTCCACGGTTGCTCCTCCTTAGAGCGCATCGATATTCCAAGCAGTGTGAAGGAGATGGGCGGCGATGTGTTTGAAAACTGTACAGGGTTGATGACGGTGGTCATGCGCAGCGGCACTCCAGCAAAGATCAAGAAAGACACGTTCCCCAAGTCGTTTATCAAGGAAGGTTCTCTGTATGTTCCCAATATCACTCCCTATCGTGCCGACCTCAAGAGTCAATGGGCACAGTTCCGCGACATCAAAGTGATTGTAGCAGGAATGTAAGGGAAGTGAAGAGTGAAGAGTGAAGAGTGAAGAGTGAAGAGTGAAGAGTGAAGAGTGAAGAGTGAAGAATTTGCTTCCGCTATGGTCTTTGCGCCAATCATCTTGCGCCAATCATCTTGCGCCAATCACCTTGCGCCAATCACCTTGCGCCAATCATCTTGCGCCAATCATCTTGCGCCAATCACCTGTGCGGTAGCAAATTCTTCACTCTTCACTCTTTATTCTTCACTTCACTTCATCAGTTCACCTGATCTAAGATAAAGTCGATCATTTCCTTGGCACTGTACGGACCAGTGTAAGGTGTGGGATCGGGAGTGGTGGAAGGCGTATCGCTTGAAGAATCTAATGGCGATCCTACCAGCAGGCAGTTTTGGAAATTTACAACCTTCACCATACTCTTCGGGGAAATATATTCTTTCTTTTTCATGATTGTTCTGTTTTAATCGTGACTATTCAAATAACTGATCATTTCTGGATGAACTTCTTTCCGTTACGTACATAGATGCCGGGAGCGAGGTTCTTACCCACACGCTGTCCATTCAGGTTATATACAGCACCGTTGCCAAATACGTCCTCAGCAGGAACAACGGTAGAGATACCTGTGGTCGTACCGTTATCGAAGACGATGGAGATACCTTTGGCAGCTGCCTCCTCTGGAATACCGGTAAAGTAACCGCGATAACCCTTCAAAGAAGCACCAGCACCAGCCTTCTGAATCTTACCGTCAGGCGTCAAACCGTAGTTGCCTACGAGTGCATCAGCAGAGAGAGTCTCGTAAGTACCTTGGAAGGCAACACCCGAATTATCAGGCCAAGCAGAGCCTACCAAAGCATAACCGTTATTATCTGCATTTCCTCGGATCAGTGCATCAAGAATAGTAAAGGAACCAGATAAAGCAGGAGCATCACTATCGTCAATATAGATCAGATAAGGCTCGTAACCGTCAATCGTCCAATTATATTGATCCGAGAGGTCTTTTGCTGCAAAGTTCAACTTTCCATTTTCATAGCCGCTGAAAGAAAATACCTTCACATTGTCACCAAAATACTTCCTGATATTCGGAGGTGTGATGAAGGTAGGAACACAGAAGGTATTCCATCCAGAATTGAAGCTACGAACAATCTTAAGATCAACTTTGTCATCAACAGTCAACTGGGGGAAAGAACCATCCTCGTTCAATTCTGTGGGTAATGCAGCCTGTTCTATTTCACGAGTGATAGAAAGGATCTCTACCTGAGTGGCAGCCTTTGCTTGCAGACATAAGTTGGTATAACTCTCTTTAACCGTATAAGAAAAAGAAGTACCTGCTGACACATCACTGAAATGATCCACGCTGCTGGCATCAGTATATTTAATTTGGAAGTCATTTGCCCCCACACCATTTCCACCGAAAGTAAAAGTATAGATATGAGATGCTCCTTCTTCCACATCCATGGTCCAGTTTCCTAACTGACCCCACTGAGAGAAAGAAAGTGTTTTAGAGGAACTCTCAGCAGTACAGCCCCAGGATTGGCACTTGTTCCAATCGGCAGAGCACTCACTATCCTCTTCCGAATCATCCGACTTAATGAGGACGACTTTATCAATCTTCGCAGTTATGTCCTTTTCTTTAGCCTGAAGATTAAGAACCGTAATCGTAGGATCGTTAGCGAACGTCTCAGGATTAAAGGTCAAGGACATGGTAGCAGAGCCGTCGTTTGAATTATACTGTTCCGTGCCTGCAGCATTTTTCACTTTGATCTGTAACTTGTCAGCTACCGGAGTACCGTCTGCATTAAATGTAATCTTCACTCCCTTGTAATCTGACAAGGAAAGACCGCCGTTGCCAATCGTACTGCAAAGTCCCAGCTCTGCCCATTGCTGATTAAAGGTTACGGAGCAACTGTACATGGGCACTGTCCACTGCCATCCTCCTGCAATAGGAAGATTCTCAGCGTTCACGCTACTTGCCAAGCCCAACAGTCCCAGCAAAAAAGTAAAAGTTTTCTTCATGATGTTAAAATTTTGTTAGTTATTAATAGATTAATGTAATAGACTTTAATTCGTTGCAAAGATAAACAATTAATATGAAACAACACGTATCAAATGTTGAAAAATGATGTATTAATTGTTATCAAATTCAAGTTTCGCCTCCTTCACAGCCTCCACTTTCGAGAGCGCGAGGGGACGTGAGGCGAAACTTGTCACTTAAAGATCCCGTTCAATGATCTCCAAGCACATTCTACTGTTATGGTACGGGCACTTCCAGAAACCAGCATGGTCGTCAACGGTATTCAGGGTTCCGTCGGGATGACGGCTCCAAAACCACTCTCCATTCTCGTAGTCGATCAGGTTGTCCTTGATATACTGCCAGCAGCTCAGGGCTTTTTGCAAGGCATCCTCATCACCGAAATACTGATAGATGTTGATCCATCCCACCACATTCTCGGCCTGAACCCACCAGTGAAGGTCATCATCCACATGCCCCGAATCGAGGTTTGCCTCATGAATCATCGAGCCATCGGGACGCAGTCCTTTCTCAGAAGCTTTGGCCACCATCTGCACGATAGGCTCTACCTTTTCTAACACCTCTTTGTCACCTAAAACAAGGGCCGCCTCGTGCATCAGCCATGAGCACTCGATGTCATGACCATAACTCTCGAGTCTTCCTGCCTGACGTGTCCAGTCCATGTCGAAGAAAAGGTCAAGGTGATGAGTCTCCGGATTCAAAATGCGATCTGTGAAGATGTCGATGAGGTTGCGCAAAGAAGCTTCGAGCTTCGGGAGTGAGGAGTCTTTTCGAGGAGTGTGGAGTGAGGAGTGAGGAGTGAGATTAGTACTATGTGCTTGATCTTGGGTCATTTCTCCCTCCACGCTCCACGCTCCACTCTCCACACATTCACGCATCGCGCGAACCAAATTGGTATAAGGTTCGATAATGTGCAGATGTGTGTTCTGTGACTTGGGGTAGTTGGCATCCAGTTCCGAGAGTCGCATGTCGGCAATCTCTCCCCACTCACGGGTGCAAGCCTCAATATATCCATTATACTGTTTGTCGAGCGAGTGTTCTTCAATACACTCGTAGAGTTTCAAGGCATATTGTAGTGCCTCCTCATCCCCAGTGGCACGGTAGTACTCACTGAGACCGTAGATCATAAAACCGATGGCATAGAACTGTTTCTTCGTATCTTTCGGTCTTCCTAAATAATCTACCGACCAATAGGTTCCTCCAAACTCCTCATCGTAGAAATGTTCCAAGATATAGTCCTTCATCCGCGTTGCAGCCATCAAATATTCAGGTTTCTTCAGTACACGGTAGGCAGCAGAGAACGACCACAGGATACGGGCAGAGAGTATTCCGCCCTTGTCAGCATCTTTCACCAGACGACCGTCGCCAGTCATCTGACCATAGAAGCCACGGTGCTCCCTGTCCTGCATTTTGTCAAGCCAGAAACGCAGGATGTTGTTTTCCAACACATCCTGCATTTCAGCTTTCAGGTTTTTAATAGTTTCGTTCATTATTTTTTAATAGGATACAGATAAGTCAGTAGGATAATGATCAGGGCGATGACAGCTGGGAAAAGTGAGAAGAGGCTCCACACCATATTAAGCACCGAGTCGGTGATAGATGCAGGATCCACACTTGTGTTACCCATCTCATCCGTAATCATACTGGCACCGGCTAAGCCTAAGAAAAGGGCTACCAAAGAGCCGGAGATGGCTGTACCGAATTTCTGTGCCATAGTTCCCGAAGAGAAGATCAGTCCTGTCGAGGAAGTACCGTTCTTCTCGGTGGCATAATCGGCCACATCGGCATACATCGACCACAGCAGCGGAGAATAGAGTCCGATGCCAATAGAGGTGAGGATCACTAAAGCCACCATGACCCAAATATAGGCAGGATCCATCGGAACGAAGAAGAAGCCAACGGAGAACACCAGACAGATGATCGCAGCCACTTGGAAAGCCTTGCGCTTGGACCCCACCCATTGTGTGAATTTAGGCGATACGCCACCGAAGATCATACAGGTGAGCTCACCGAATGTCATGAACACCGTATAGTTAATGATAAGACCACTCACAGTGACATCACCCTTCAGACAGTACTCGAACAGATAGCCGGCCACGGCATAACGGAAGCCGTTGAAGAAATTCGTACAGATACCGATCAGCGTGAGATAGATCCACGGCTTGTTACGGAAGAGATCGGCAAAGGGCCTGAACGAGAATTTCTCGGCACGTACCGGTTTCAGGCGTTCTTTGGTGAGCAGGCCGCATGCCAATGTACCGGCAGCAGCAATAACTCCGAAGAAAGCTCCCAGCACAGCATACTGGTGCTGTGGTGTACCTCCCACGAATTTCTGCAGGTAGGGAAACGACAACAGGGTGATAAAGCCCATGGCGTATGCTCCCACCATACGATACGACGAGAACTGGTTCTTCTCGTTGTCATCATCGGTCATCACACCAAGGAGAGAACCATAGGGAACGTTTACCGCCGTGTACATCGCCATCATCATCAGATAGAGCGAATAGGCCCAAACGCGCTTACCCACTGGTCCGAAGTCGGGAGTGTAGAGCAGCAGGGCAAAGATCAGTCCGAAGGGAATAGCCCCGAAGATGAGCCAGGGGCGATAGGTTCCCCATTTCGACTGGGTGCGGTCGGCCAATGATCCCATCAGCGGGTCGGTCACCACGTCAAACATACGGGCAATCAGCATCAGCGTTGCCGCATCTGCAAATGTCAGTCCAAAGACGTTGGTGAAAAAAAGAGGGAAGGCAATGGACATGATTTTCCACGTGATACCTCCGGCTGCCGCATCACCAAGTGCATAGCCTATTTTTTCTTTGATTGAAGCCATTTTATTTTCCTTTTTATTCATTTCATCGTTATTTCATTATATCGGCATTTCGTTATTTCGATATATCGTTATTTCGATATATCGTTATAACGTCATTTCGACAAATCTTTATTCTGAAAGCCCCCGATTCTTAGCAATGAGTTTCTTGATCGTCTCCACACTGGCAGCGGTCATCAGTCCGTCTTCGGGGGTATTCATACAATAGTCAATGAGCTTGTCGATAGTCGAGGTGGCTACATGCATCCTTGTATCAGCCGATGCATAGTAGATAAACACCTTCCCGTCTTCATCAGCAATCCATCCATTGGCAAAAGCCACATTCATCACATCACCCAAATATTCGTCACCTTCGGGTACGAGGAAGAAACCGCCTGGCTGTGCAATCACCTTTGTGGGATCTTCCAAGGAGGTCATATACATATATAACACATAGCGCAACCCGTCGGCAGTGGCACGAACACCATGAGCCAGGTGCAGCCATCCCTTCTGGGTCTTGATGGGGTGCGGTCCTTCCCCATTCTTCACCTCAGTGATCGTGTGGTAATGACGGGCATTGATAATGACCTCCTCTTTCACCTCAGCGTGTGTGATGTCATCAACCAAGGCCCATCCGATGCCGCCTCCCGATCCAGTATCGATGAAACCATCTTGCGGACGGGTGTAGAAAGCATACTTGCCATCAACGAACTCAGGATGCAGTACCACGTTACGCTGCTGACTCTTCGTCTTCAGGTCGGGCAGACGCTCCCAGGTTTTCAGGTCCTTGGTACGAGCAATCCCCGCTGTTGCCGTTGCTGCACTCAGGTTACCTGGCTGTGAGTCATCATGGCGCTCAGCGCAGAATACGCCGTATATCCAGCCATCCTCGTGCTTTGTGATACGCATATCATAGATATTGGTGGCCGGAACCACATCGTCGGGCATGGTGATCGGTTCCTCCCAGAATCGGAAGTTATCTACACCATTAGGACTCTCTGCCACTGCGAAGAAGCTCTTGCGGTCGGCTCCCTCTACACGAACAACCAGTACATACTTATCATTCAATTTGATAGCACCAGAGTTCAGAGTGGCATTCATCATGATGCGCTGCATCAGATAAGGGTTATCCTGCTCATTGAAGTCATAACGCCACTCCAGAGGAGTATGCTCTGCTGTCAGGATGGGGTTCTTCCACTTTTCATAAATACCGTTGCCCCAGGCTATGGGCTCGTTCTTGCGTGTCAATAACTCCTCGTGATGCTGTTGGAGTGCTGCCACTTTTTCCTTGAAATTCATATTATTCTTTTTTTCGTTATTTCGTTATTTCGATATATCATTCACAAAAAGCATCTTCTCCGAAGCATAGAAGTCACGGAAATCAGAGCAATCAGGTTTCACAGGCGATGGGCCGAACCACTCTTCCTTGTAGTTTCGCCATGTCAGCAGATAACTGATAGGGAAATCCTGCACGGCAGGCAGCAGTGTGGAAGTCCACCAGTCGGGCTGTGTCATGTTCTTCATACCTGTCTCTGTCAGTGCCGGGATCAAGTGATGTTCTTTTGCCACCTCGCAGAGCACCGTCAGGTTCTGCTTGGTACGACTGATGAAGGCCTCTTTCTCTTCTGGTTTCCACTGATAGCCGTCCAGTCCAATCATATTCACGCGATCATCGCCTGGATAACGGTCGAGCAACCGTTCTGCCGTCAGGTTGTCCTGACAACCTGGAGAATACGACCATACGAGGTTGTCGTAGCCATCAGCTTTCAGCTTGTCCTGCAGCATATTCCACAGTGCTTTGTACTCTTCTACTGTACAGAGTTTCTCACCCCACCAGAACCAAGAACCGGAATTCTCGTGCCAAGGACGGAAGATAACGGGAATCTTCTGTCCGTTATCGTCTTTCAAAGTGGCGAGGAAATCAGAAACACGTTGCATCCAACCCTGGAATTTCTCGTGGAACTCCCCGCCAGGCAGTATTTTCTTCACTACAGCCGAGTCGCTGACATCCCAAGCTGTTCCTTCAGGGAACTTCTGTCCAGCCCAGCCACCACCTTCGATCGTTGTGACGGGGTTGCGCGGATGCCAGCTCAGGGTGATAATTCCACCGCGACGGTAGTGGTTCTGAATCTCCTCAGTCATACGTGTAAAGGGCACGCTATCCAAATTCTTGGCATCCCCCATCTCTATGCCTCCGAGATCGAAGCCCATGATGGCAGGATAGTCACCACACACATTTTTCACATCACTGGAGTCCTTGTCATACTCCCATGTCAGTCCGTACATCGGATCATCCTGATGACCGTACATAATACCCCTCTGCCTGAGTGTGTCCAGGCGTTCCATCAACTGCTGAGCCCCTGTCTTCTCGGGAGCTTGTTTAGCTGTCGTGCATGCAACAAGTGATGCCGCTGCCATTACTGTCATTACAAGTTTCTTCATATTCTTCAATTTTTCAATATTTCAACCTTTCAACTCTTCCAACAGCCATTCTTCCCACTCATCCCACTGTTCCTGATACCAGAAGTGCCATGTTTGTTGATAGGGGGAAATAGTTTTGGGACCCGTCACGATGTTATAGGTTTCCCATGCTGTCGTCGGGGGCACCACATCATCATTGTATCCGAAGGAGAACCACCCATTCTGCCGGTCGGTGATCAGCCGTGCGAAGTTGATCCCGTCATAATACCTACTCACCTCTATCTTATTTTTCATCTCTCCTCTCTCATCTTTCATCTTTCCACTTTCATCCCTGCTGTCTCCACTGTAGAAATAATGTGGCCATCCGCAGGCAACGCCTTTCAGTGAATTGGTGTGGTCACAAAGGGCGGCATGCACGGGAGCATAGAAAGTGATACGCTTGTCAAGTCCTGCTGTTGCCAAGGTAAGGAAACCGCCTTGACTCGACCCAGTCACCCCCATCTCCCGTCCGTTCCACGGTGTATATTCCTCGATATAGTCGAGGGCTCGGATGCATCCCAGAACCACCCGTTTATAATAATGCTTGTCACGATCGTCCATATTGAACTCCCAGTATCCCATCAGTGCCCCGTTAAACACATCGTCATAGACTTTCTGCTCCATTGTCACGGGTATGCCATGGATTCCAATCTCTAAAGTGATGGCACCCTGCGAGGCGGTATAGACATCACCGCCGTATGGTCGCACACCTGCACCGGGCACACGCAGTAGCGCAGGGTACTTTCCCTCCTTCACAGGGACGCACAGGATTCCGTATGTACGATAATTAGATTGTATATTCTGGAACGACACCTCATACACATTCACGTCTTTTGTACACCGTTCGGGCAACAGACGTTTGGTAGGATTGAGGTCGGTTTTTCGGGCTTCAGCTATCGCATTCTGCCAGAATGATGAGAAATCCTTTGGCATCACGGTGGATGGCTGCAGTTTCTCGGGAGAGAATGCAGCGGTACAGGCCTGCTGGTAGTCTTTTCCTCCCACATGGGCCACGACCTTCAGTCGATAGAATCCTGGTGTCTTCATGGTTCCCGTCCACGTCATCGTACCATCCTTGAGGACAACGCCCGTCTTTTTCACTTCGGGATACATCTCCGGTCCGGCTTCGAAATCCACTTGAACATTATCGACCAAAGTACTTGAGCGTAACACATTTACCACGAACTTACACTTTTCCCCCACCCGATATGTCCAGTCTTTGTGATCGGGAGTGACGGTAACCACGATATTGTTCCCTCTGATCTGTGCATGCAGGGGCAACAAGGCCATCAGGGCCAACAGTAATACAAGCGTTTTCTTCATCATTTAGGTTATAATAGTTATTCTATCCATTCAAATTCGCTACAAAATTAACAATTATTTTGCAAAAGAGACAATACTATTTTATCTATTATCAACACTTTACCCGAAATAACCGTTAATAATCTTTAAACCACACAAAAGAAAAGGGGCCGCCCGCAGGCAGCCCCCAATGATTCAGATGTTTGAGTTAATTTTGTGACTATTATTTTACCACATACTTCTTACCATTGCTGATTACGATTCCCTTGTAATTAGCGGAAACCTTCTGACCAGCCACGTTGTATGCAGGAGCACTCTCTGTCTTCTCTGCTACAGCGGAATTGATACCGGTGGTGATCTTGATCAGCTCTACATTCTTGATGGTAAAGCCTAAGCCCTGGAAACGGAGACCGCTCGACTGGAGTTCAGCAAGAGCCTCGGCAGGTATTGGAGCCTCGAAATAGGTGTCGCCATCCTTCTTCTGACTCTGGAGTTCTGTAAAGTCAGACCAGTCAGAAACATGCTTATAGATAGGATTATAATCAGAACCCTTATCGATAAAGTTCACACGGATGATATCACCAACAGCAGCATCAGCAAACTTATCAGCCTCGATGACGATGGTGGAACCCCAACTGTTGAAGACTTCCTCACCCGACCAGATGACTACAGCACCATCCTCAGAAGGAGCAAGTTCCTTCGACAGGTACATAGCAGTGATGACCATCTTGGTTTCCACGGCAGTCTTTTCTTTTGTACTCCAGTCCTCTATGGTAGGATCAGGGAAGTTGAAGTTCTGGAATGCCATCTGACTGATGTTCTCCCAACCTGTCAGGTCAACATAGTAGGTCTTCGGTGTCTCAGAAGCAGTGATCATCAAAGAATTCTGCACACCACTCTCCGGTGTACCCTGCAACACGAGCTGTACGTCACCTGTCGTAGAAGCAACCTCAATAACCAGAGAATTGAAGCCAGCAGGATTCAGCTCACCGAACCACTTGCTGTGCCAACCAGCACCACCAGCAGCGAGGACGAAAGCATCGTCTGCAGCCACATAACTGGCAAAATCCTTGTAGTTGATCACCTGAGTGCTCGGACCTTCACCCTTGGCCTCCTCATATTCAGCAATCGTTCCGGCATAAACGCCCAATACGGTAGCTGAACCGGCGCCCTTGGCCTGAAGCCACACCTGAGCAACAATAGCCTTATCGGCATCGTTGGAGATGTCAACACCTACGGCAATAGATCCAGCAGAACAAGAGGCACTGATGGCTTTCTTGCTATCTTCGGTGACCTGCACCTCTTCTCCAACAATCACACCATGCTCCAGACAGAAGTTCAGATCGGCAGTTACGTCGGCCAACTCCACCCATACACACTCGTAGTTTGAGAAGTCGGGAGTGCTACCCAGCCAAAAACCAGCACCACTCCATGCGGTACTAAAGTTAATGGTTCCGTTATCAATGGTAACGGCATCGCTCCAGGGATTCCAAGACCCCTCTAACTGGGTCTTTGCATTCATACTCACTGCCAAGAAAGCAGCTGCAATCAGCGTAAATAATTTTTTCATAAGCTTTTTGTTTTTAAATAATTAATATGTTTGTTAGCTAAACTGATGCAAAGTTACATTATTTATTTTATACAGCCATATTTTTTTGTAAAAAAATGACATATCATCTCCCATCTCTTATCTTTCATCTCTCATCTTTCATCTTTCATCTCTCATCTCTCATCTCTCATCTTTCATCTCTCATCTTTCATCTCTCATCTCTCATCTCTCATCTTTCATCTCTCATCTCTCATCTTTCCCACCATCTCCTTAATCACTGCAATCGTGGAGAGATCGGTGGAGAACACAGAGTTGAGCCCTTGGGCCTCCTGAGCAGGATCACCCGTATAGTCATCACCCACCTGCCACTGATCATGAGTGGGAACGGCCTCACCGCCCCATCCCCAGAAATTACATCCGGCAAAATGCCCTCCGCTCAGCGCATTGTCGGCCACCAAGGAGAACACATAGCGGTAGTAATCATCACGTACCGTGGTAGTACTCTCCTGTGAGAAAGAAAAGCCATCGCGTGGGAACCCAAACTCCTCCATCACCACTGGCTTGTTCAGTCGATCAGCCACCACGAGGTGCTCATCAATATACTTCTTGGTATTCTCACAGCTACGCTTCAAGTCTTTCCGCAAGGTTCGCTGATGTGCCCAGCTCCAGTTATAAGGCCACAGGTGGATATTCATATAGTCGATATTCCGGTCGGCACAGATCTGCTCATACAAGCTCATATCATTCTCACAGCCCCAAGACCCCTCACTGCCGATAGAGATCAGGTGATTTTTATCCAATGAACGGATCAAAGCAGATGCCTCGGCCAGCCATTGAGCAAAGGGTTGCTTAGCCTCCTCACTGAAGGCGCGCGGCTCATTACCGATCTGCCACGACATAATAGCGGGATCATCGGCATATTTCTTTCCGGTATATCGGTTGGTACGGGTGATCACATCCCTCACGTAATTGTAAAACAGCTCGTGAGCTTTTTGGTTTGAGGCATACTGGCTCATGGCTTTCATGAAAACAGAATAGCCAGCCTCATCGGGGCGCGGCTGTCTGCCGGCACCGGCATGCTCCAAATAGAAGCCATACCCCCCACTCCATTCCCAGGAGTTGTTCAGATAGAGCACGGCCACCATCTTACGTTTGCCCATCTCCATCAACAGGAAGTCGAGACCGGCAAAGATGGTATCATTATAGACACCTGGGGCAATCTGTAAGGTAGGCTCCACTTTGGTCTTTACTCCCCGTTCGCCATCGCTGCCTACGAGAACACGCAGGTTATCAATGCCCATCGCCTTGAGATGATCAAGCTCACGAACCAGTCGTTCACGGTTTCCACCCTGTCCCTCACTTCCGAGGATAGCGCCATACCAGAAATTGGTTCCGACATAGTAGTAGGGTTTACCCTCACGCAGGAAATGCCCGTCCTTTACCTGTACAAACGGACTGGTCTCGTTCTTGGCAAAAGCCGTCATCGTCATGGTCACCATGAGTATCAGTATCGTTAATTTTTTCATCGGTTGAAACTTTATAACATCTTTTGGGTGCAAAATTAATCATATTCCGCGAAAAACAATGATACTTTTTTGTCGGATGCTAATACTTTGTTATTTATTGTGATTTATCTATTATGAATTATGAATCATGAACTATAAACAAAAGTACTTCTCCCCTCTTTTTCTTTAGCACAAAAAAAACCTTTCATCACTCTTTTCTTTGGCGCAAAAAAAACTTCTTCTTCACTCTTTTCTTTGGCGCAAAGAAAAGAGACAAAAGAAACATCCACCCCAACCCGTCCTTCCCCTATATGGGAAGGCTCAACCGCTCCTACTCGTCGCTCTTTCATTAAGGTAAGCTCGCCCCATCAAAGGGGCGGCTTGGTTTTTTGTCGGCTTACGCAATGTACGTTGATCATTGAACTATGAACTATGAATTATGAACTATGAACTATAAACAAAGGTAAGCTCGCCCCATCAAAGGGGCGGCTTGTATTATTTTTCGGCTGGCGCACTGTCCTTTGATCTTTGAACTTTATGATTACCTCTGTGGTCGTACAGACTCATCCATGCGATTCGTGCAATCCGTGTTCCGTTCATCATCAGCCGCACAGGCTGATTATATTTCTGCGATTTCCGTGATATCTGTGTGACCCAACCTCAGCCGTACAGGCTGAAACCGCATTCCGTGATATCTATGACCTTACTATTATCCCTTTGGGATTCTCCGCTAACTCTGTTTACTCTGCGTGAGATAAAATGATCAATTCAAGCAACCCTTCCATCGGACTCTTGGCGATGGTTCCCATCACGAATCCCTCTTCCGTTGCCACTTCACGGAGGATATCCTGATAATGGTAGGCTATGCTGCCAATGGCACCTATAGGTAAGTCGCGACGTTCATAACGTATGACATTCTTTCTGAAGAAGTTACGGAAGTTCTGCTTCACCAGATCCCGTAAGGGCTCCACATCTAAATGCTGTCCTATATATAATGAGGTAGAGGCCAGGAAACGGTTGGCCATGGGTTCACGGTACACCTTATTAATAATAGTGGGATAAGTAAGACCGGTTGAATGTAGGAAATCATCCTTCATCCATGATGGCAATGCCCCTTTGAATAGTGCGTTCATGAACATTTTACCCAGCACGGCACCACTACCCTCATCACCAAGGATATACCCCAACGGTGGAATGTTCGACACAATAACATGTCCGTCGTACAGACAGGAATTTGAGCCTGTACCTAAGATACAGGCAATACCTTCCTTGTCGTGACACACCGCCCGGGCCGCACCTAACAGGTCACTCTCCACTTCAATGGTTTCGGCCTGTGGGAATAGTTCGCGCAGCACCTTCTCCACCACCATTTTTTTCTCTGGGATACAGCCGGCACCAAAAAATAAAATTTTGAGAGGAGAGAGAAGAGAGGAGAGAGGAGAGAGATTACTACTATCATTCTGAACCCCACAATGATTCACATCTTGAGAGTATTCTCTCTCCTCTCTCCTCTCTCCTCTCTCCTCTAATGCCCTCTCTTCTCTCTCCTCTATAATCTTCCTAATCTCCTCCTCAGACTGATGCACAGGATTAATGCCTTTTGTTTCCATCCGACATACGATGTTGCCGTTCTCCATCCATGCCCAGTCGGTCTTCGTACTCCCAGAGTCTGCTATCAGTATCATAGATCTTCTTTTGATGTTCAATTGATAAATTATTAAAAATAACAGTGCAAATATACATATAATGCGGGAAAAATACGTATTTTTGCAAGCAAAACGAAGAAAAAGATGATAAAATTCCACAAAATAGCAGGTGGACTGCTGCTGATAGGATGCCTTTTCATGTATGCCATGCCCACCCATGCAGTACTGAAGGAGAAAGATATCAACGCCACCCTAACCATCCTCCGACAGGAGTTGATGGACAAGCATGACGAGCTGGAGAAACGCAACAAGATCTCCGAGATCAGGAACGAGCAGATCATGAAGCAGTTCCGGGAGACCTACCAACGGAGTAACCAGAACTCACTGATGTTGTATTCCCAACGTCCTGAGTATGTGTTCGACCTCACCTATGCATGTCACGAGGCGACGAACCAGTTCCACGAGTTCACCCGTCGTTCGATGCCCCTGCGTAAGTTCATTGAGAAAAACGATGCCGAGATTGCCCGCTACGACAGTCTGATCGGCAGTTTAGAGAAAATGATGCGTTACTCTCAGTTGGATGAGCGGGCTCGCATCGACTGCAATGTGTGTCTGACCATGGCGACGAATATCCGGAATTCGATGAAAGGTAACCGACAGGACATCGCCGACTACGAGCGCCTGTTTAAGTCAACCGAGCAACGGCTGAAGAACCTGAACGACTATGCGAACAAACGCTACAATGAGATCCAGAGCAGTATCTTCAAGAACGGGGGCGAGAGTTATTTCAAGATCCTGTCATCGTTTGAACAGAACCTGCTGGCCACCGCCGAGACGGTGAGCGACAAGTACAGGCCCGAGAAGAACATCCGCTCCCAGTGGAACAGTAAGATCATCCTCGATCTGTTCCTCGGAATCTTCCTTTTCGCCATCGTATCGGTAATCCTCAACTTAGTGGTGATCCGCATGCTGCTGCCAAAACGTTTCCAGAACGATGCTTTCTTAAAGAAGCGCACCTGTATCATCTTCGCCACCACGACGATCACCTTCGCCGTCATTATCGGACTGCTCCGGACCTTCTCCGAACAGAACTTCCTGATCATGGCCAGTAACCTGTTGGTGGAATATGCTTGGTTGTTAGGCGTGATCCTCATCTCCCTGCTGCTCCGTGTGGAGGGCGATCAGATCAAGAGCGCATTCCGCATCTATGCTCCGCTCATCTTCATGGGCTTCATCGTCATATCATTCCGTATCGTACTGGTACCAAACGACCTGGTGAACCTGATTTTCCCCCCAGTCCTCCTTCTCTGCACCCTTTGGCAGTGGAGCGTGATACGCCGCCACGGGAAGAAGATCCCGCGCAGCGATATGTTCTACACCTATTTCTCACTGGTCATCTTCTTAGTGAGCACCGTCAGCGCATGGCTGGGCTACACCTTGCTCAGTGTACAGCTGCTTATCTGGTGGATTATGCAGCTTACCTGTATTCTCACTATCACCTGTTTCACCGTATGGATGAGGAACTACAGCCAGCGTCACAAGATCGACAGTCAGCCTATCACCAAGACATGGTTCTTCCGCCTTGTCTATGAGGTACTGCTTCCTATCCTATCCCTGCTGTCCATTCCCCTCAGCATCTATATGGCCGCCGATGTGTTTAACCTGAGCGACCTCACCTGGCAGGTATTCACGAAGCCGTTTGTCGATGCCAAGAACCTGCGTATCAGTCTGTTCAGCATTATTCAGGTACTGGAACTCTATTTCTTCTTCAAATACCTGAACAAGATCTGTCTGGAACTGCTGCATATCCACTTCCGCAGGAAGAACCTCAATAACATCGGTTCTCGCGAGGTGATGGGAAAGAATGTCACACAAGTCGTCGTATGGGGTGCCTGGCTCCTCATCAGTCTGACAATCCTCCATGTGGGCGGCACCTGGTTAGGCTATATCGCCACCGGTCTCTCCACAGGTATTGGTTTCGCCTCGAAAGACATTCTGGAGAACCTGTACTATGGCATCAACCTGATGGCAGGACGTATCAAAGTGGGTGACTGGATAGAATGTGACGGAGTAAAAGGTAAGGTGGCAAGTATCAGTTATACGAGTACGATGCTGGAAGCCATCGACGGATCGGTCATCGCCTTCACGAACTCCCAGCTGTTCACGAAGAACTATAAGAACCTGACGAAGAACCACGGTTATGTGCTGTCGCTGATTCCTTTCGGCGTGGCTTACGGAACAAAGATGAAAGAGGTAACGGCCATGATCGAGGAGGCTGTGATGACCATGCATCATCCCTATCTCGACCCCGACAAACAAGTAAAAGTGGTGTTCACGGAATTTGGCGACAGCAGCATCAACTTCAAATTGCTCTGCTGGGTGGATGCCATCAAGCAGATCTACGCTGTCTCCGATGTCATGAAATGCATCTATGATACACTGAACGCGAACAATATCGAGATTCCCTTCCCGCAGCGCGATGTGCACCTAAAGGATGCCCTAATGGACAGAAATTGAACAAGTTCTACCCAGACCGCTCGTCTCAGTTTTTATCCAACTGCTCATATACCGAGTGGTTGCTCTTGAACTCGGGCACGATGGTCTTCATCTCCTTCACGGTGTTCATCACGTCGTATTGGAAACTGTGAGCGATCAGGTCGTTGATGTTGTGCTTCACTTCCTCGAAATCATATTCGCGCACCTGGGCAATCTTGATCTTTTCGTTGAACGTGGGCTTGGTCACCTCCTTATCGTTCAACACCTCCTCATAGAGTTTCTCACCATCGCGCAGTCCTGTATAGACAATCTTGACGTTCTGCGCACCGCTCAACTTGATCATCCGTTGTGCCAAATCGGCAATTTTCACGGGAGCCCCCATGTCAAAGACGAAGATCTCGCCTCCCTTGCCCATCGTACCTGCCTCTAACACCAGTTTACAGGCCTCAGGGATAAGCATGAAATAACGGAAGATATTCGGATGGGTTACTGTTACCGGACCGCCGTTCTTGATCTGTTCCCTGAACAACGGGATTACCGATCCATTCGATCCTAACACATTGCCGAACCGGGTGGTCACAAACTGTGTCACTCCCTGAACCTTACCGTCCTTGATTGCCCGGTCTAAACTTTGTACATAGATCTCACAGATACGCTTGGAACAGCCCATCACGTTAGTGGGGTTCACAGCCTTGTCGGTAGAGACCATCACAAATTTCTTTACGTCATATTTCACGGAGAGGTCGGCAATCACCTTCGTGCCATTGATATTGTTCTGCACAGCCTCACAAGGGTTGTCCTCCATCATCGGCACATGTTTATAGGCTGCGGCATGGAACACATAATCAGGTCTGAACATCTTAAAGATGGCCTCCATTCGGGTCTTGTTACAGATGGTAGTGACAATCACCTCCGCCTTCACATGGGGATAATCCTTTGCCATCATCAAGCGGATGTCATGCTGCGGTGTCTCTGCCTGATCGATCAAGACCATCTTGTCTGGGTCGAACTTAGCAATCTGACGTACCATCTCGCTACCGATGCTTCCTGCCGATCCTGTGATCAGCACGCGCTTGCCTTTCAACAGGTTCTCCACGGCATCCAGATCCACCTGTATCTCATCGCGGGGCAACAGATCCTCGATCTCTACCTCACGCAGTTGGGCCGACGTGACATCACTTTTCCCGTCCCATTGCACAGCCGGGTTCATCGTAAAGATTTTCACTCCCGCCTCCATCAGACGGTCAACCATCACGGGATTATGAATAAAACGCTCTTGTTTCAGGGGCGACACCAACAGTGTCTTCACCCCATTCAGTCGCATGATAGCAGGGAGTTTAGCATCATTCTTATACACCTTGACACCCATCAATATCTTTCCAGCCATATCACTGCCATCACTCACAAAGCCCTTCAGTCTGAAACGCTGAGGGGTATCGTTGATGATAGAACGGGCCAGTCCCATTCCGCCGTTCTTCACACCATAGATGAATACGGGTTTGGACAACTCGTCACGTTTCCCGAAATCATAAACCCACTTCAGGATCATACGGACACCGCACATCACCACCGTGGAAAGAATGAACATCAGCACCAGTTCCTTGAACCGCAAGTTCACTAAGAAAGAATCGGAAGAAATCAAGAGACGACACATCAGGATACCCACGGCACCAATGAGATTAGCCACGATAATCCTGTGAAGATCAGCAAATGAGGTGTAACGCATCACTCCCCGATAGGTTTTCATGATACGGAATCCTACTAAGAAGAATATCAGATAAAAACACAAGGTACCTATCAAAGGCCAGAATATTTGGGTAGTCTCGGTAACGCCATGATCAAGTGCATAACTGATCACACCAGATACAATCACAACCAGACAGTCAAAAAGGAGAACACCCCAATAAGGCACTGCCCTCTTGGTGAAATACCAGTTAGCTAATCTATCTATTATTCTCATAAAGTCTAATCTTTGAACGATTCTTCTCTCATTCGAGCGCACAAAAGTACAAAAAAATCCAATATCAACCAAATGTTTATTGCAAAAACGTTTGTATTTGTTTCAAAATGGTCCTTCGGTATCATCATGGTGTTACCATTATAATAAAAAAAGATATGACCTTTGCAGAGTAATAAAATCTAAAAAACAAATAATATGACGTATCTAACACTATTCATTACGGATTTTGCAAAGGCACTCCATAATGATCTATTGGAGAATAAAGGCCTTCTCTCAAGAATCGCAAAGAGTGGCCATGTAGGCAAACGGGTGTTTCAAGCCACATCATACCAAAAGATGAGGTTTAGCACATGGTTCTATACCCTGATGTGCATTGCCTTGCCAATGACGCAGAATGAATTCTTAAAGCTTTGGATGAAACTCGGTGAGTATATCTTTATGGTGGCAGAAGAACATGGTGACGAGCTGATAGAGGAGCACCGCAGGAAGAAGAAAGGCAGTAAGGAATCACCAAAAGCAGAGAGGCGATGAATAAGGAAGCCGCTAAGTTGATCTTCTTGGAGATGAGCCATGCAGGGCTCACGGCCGACATGGAGAAGATGCTGAACCGTCTGGAGAGCCGTCGCATCACCCCTGAGAAAGAACTGCCGAAAATGGAGTTCCTCTTCACCCTGTTCCAGAAGCCCTGCTTCCCCCGTGGGGAACTGGTGGCTATCTCTGGAAAGGCAAAGAGCGGCAAGACCTTCGTCAGTAGTATCCTGATGGCACTGTGCTTCCGCGACGAGGTGCTCTCAGTGAAACGTAACTGTCCGGGAATGCTCCGTGTTCTGTGGTACGATACGGAGCAGAGCGAGGAATCCACTCAGGACATCCTCCGCCACAGAATTATTCCCATGACAGGGATGGACGAACAGTCTTTCCCCATGAAACTGTTCGATATCTTCAATGTAAGGGCTGATATGTACAACGACCGTCTGCCGATGTTGGAGGTGGCCGTCAACCACTATCACCCCGACTTGGTGATCCTGGACGGCATCCGCGACCTGATTACAGACATCAACGACGGTGTGGTGGCACAGGACTGCCTCGAACGGCTCATGCATCTGGCATCTGCCAACCGCTGTTGTATCGTCTGCGTACTCCACCAGAACAAGTCTGCCGAAGACAAGAACCTTCGTGGCTGGATAGGAACAGAGCTGAAGAACAAGGGCTTCGAGGTGTATGAGTGCTTCAAGTCATCCGAACGGATCTTCTCATGGACACAGACCGACACCCGGAAATACGACATCCTGGACAAACTGCAGTTTGCCGTGAACGATGAAGGTATCCCCTACCTGTGTACCCATGAACAGCTCACCGAGGCTCTCTACAATGCACAGCGGAGTCAGTACGAAGAGCAGAATGCGAAAGATACAAGGACGGGGAAACTGCCCCGACTGAATCCGAAGTATGTATTGGGCAGGGAAGACGGGAAACCCGTCTTCGACCTGAAACGATTGTTCAACGACTGTATGGAAGCAGACCGTACCTATACGGAAAACGAACTGGGAAAGAGAGTCTGCGAGATAGCCAACATCATGACGAATGGTTTATGCAACCACCTGCTACAAAAAGCTGTTAGTCAGAAGGTTATTATAGAGCAGATTGACAAAGATGGTAAAAGGGGTTACAAACGTCCCATCATGCAGGCCACACTGGAGTTTCCAAAGGACCCTCAACCCGACTTCCATGGTGAAGGCTTCAAGCCCCCATACGAAACTCCCCCCTTGGGGGGGGGAGTAGTATGAGGGGGCTGTATGAAGCGACCTTCACCGAGGAAAACACCCCACCCCTCGCTTCGCTTCACCCCTCCCCTTAAATGGGAGGGGAGCGCCATGCGGACTCCATACAACATCGCGCAGCAACTCCACACCACCTAATGGGAGAGAGCTATCGGTCTCCATACAACATCACGCGGCAGCTCCCCACCACCTAATGGGAGAGAGCTATCGGTCTCCATACAACATCGCGCAGCAGCTCCCCACCCCTCTTAGGGGCGGGGTTCCCAAGGGGGGGGCGGGGTAAGAAAATCTTTAAAACCCAAAATAACATGAAACTGTATTTTAAATCTTTATCAGATCAACTGATCAACCAGCCGCAAGACGGCAAAACTTTAGTAGAACGTTACGCCAGCAACCAGTCGGACTTCTGCCAGGCAGTGGTCACCGCCGGCTATCTCTCCCAACAGCAGATGGAACACGCTGCCAAGCAATACCATTTAGGGAAGTCATCCAACGGAGGCGTAATCTTCTGGGAGATTGATGAGGAACAGAGAATCCGAGACGGTAAGGTGATGACCTACCTCACCAACTGTCACCGGAACAAGGAGAAGGCACCCACTTGGGTAAGTTTCCTGCTGAAAAAGCAAAATGCCATCCCCCGTGTTTTCGATGCGAAACAATGCCTGTTCGGACAGCACCTGCTGCCGAAAGAGAACGCATCCGTTATCGCCATCGTAGAAGCAGAGAAGACTGCCGTGATCTGCTCCGAACTGTTCCCCGACTACTGCTGGATGGCCACCGGCGGACAGTCGATGCTCAATGTGGCCAAGATCTATCCCTTGAGGGAACACCGGGTAGTGCTGTTCCCCGATACCGATGAGACTGGCCAGACCTACAACCAATGGAAGGGTGTGACCCTGGCAGCACAGGATCAGTTCCACTACCCCATCCGGGTGAGCAGAGTCCTCGAAGACCATGCCACAGCCGATCAGAAACATCGGAAGATCGACATTGTTGACTTTCTCTTTGAAGGTTTTGCTTCATAACTACTATGTTTTCACTTCAAAAGTACTATAAAAACCTGATAAAAACACTATCATTATGAGCACAATCAAATGCTATGGCAAATCCGAACTTGCCATGATGTATTTCCCCGATGCTGAGACCAAGAAAGGGGCCTTGAACAATCTCAACAGCTGGATCCGCCGCAACCGCAACCTCTGCGAATCGCTCCAGCAATGCGGCATGCCACTCAAATCAAAGTTCTTCACTCCCAAGGAAGTCTCCCTCATCTTCCATTATCTGGGAGAACCGTAGGATTAATAGTCACACAGAAATCACGGAAATCACAGATATCTATCAGCCTGCACGGCTGTAACTTTTCTGTATTTTCCGCATTCTATGTTAAATTCCTAATATATTTCTCCTTTTAACTATATATTTAACACTTTGATGTTCATGCAGCCTTTAGTGCTGCATAATAGTCGTGATCCGGGTTGTATCTTTCTCCTTTTCTAACCA
>Ga0247609_10000380_pt1 | contig 64074 bp, 87 predicted proteins | sample 172DNAGHGlowgp2_FD_193487 | JGI IMG/M metagenome (GOLD analysis project Ga0247609, IMG submission 193487) | Sheep rumen microbial communities from Palmerston North, Manawatu-Wanganui, New Zealand - 1728 DNA GHGlow gp2 | ecosystem: Host-associated > Mammals > Digestive system > Stomach > Rumen ...
ATTCTGGGGGTGGGGTGCATTTTGGAGACCCCCCCCTATACCTTTAATATGGGTATTCAATTCAAATCTGGTACTATGGTGCCAATACAGCACAAACAAAGCTAAAAAGAATAGAACTTGAAATTGTTTCAATCAAATCTAAAACAAATTAGATAAAAAGAAATGGAAATGAAATGCTTAGACAAATGTGTAAACAAACTAGCTAAACTTTTACATTTAAACTAATTTATTTACACATTCATCAACTCAAACCAAATCGTTTTGGCTTTTGCATTGAACTAAAAGAGGTCTAAAGGAGTACTGAGTGGTTTTAGGGGGTACTTAAAAAGGAAGGATAGACATGGAAAATACCCTCTAGACCTCTTTATAGTTCTAATGCCTTGTAGACAAGCCAACAACTGGGAGGAGTTGTATGTTAAACAGCAGGACTGTTAACACTAAATTAAGCATCTATTTCACAAACTTTTTGCACTTTGGTGAATTTATGTAAAGGATCATTCTTTACAATGTAATCAATTGCTGATTCAGTGATTTTAATTTGTTCAACTTCATTTGAATCATCTAAATCATCATTAATTGTTTCAGCAAGTCGCTCACAACTAAAATGATGATTGTCTTGATCATAAACGTACCAATCGTCAAAATTGTCAAAAGGATTAAACGGATTGTCAATTGTTGTGAGCATAGATTTAATAATTTTAGCCATAAACTTATGCTCCTTTCAAAACTCTTGATACAGTTGAAGTAGAAACGCCCATTGCATCAGCAATTTCAGCAATTGTATAGAAACCATTGTGCATGTTGCGAATTTGTGCTTCTTGTGAATTGGAAAGAGCTCTTCCATTTGAAGGGGTTGCCCTTTCTCTAAGTGAGTCTGGATTAGTATTTTGTAGAATCTGTTCCAAACGATTGTTACTTATAGCACCGGCTTGTATAGCTGCCCATTCCCTATCGGTGAGTTTAATCTCCTTATCCTCTCTCCGTACACCCACCTGCGCCCGGGCAGTCTCTATGGCTATCTGGCGTATCTTCTTGATCTCTTTGGGTGTAAGATTATGATCAGCCTTAAGCTTCTCATTGATGATCCCTAGGGCTATGTTCTGGGCCCTAGCCTCCTTAGGCTTAGCCCGGAAGGCCTGGTCTAACTTAGCATTGAGGGACTCTACCTCCTGGGCATACTCCTTCTTAGCTGAGGGGCTATACTGAAGGCCCTTGGTATACATCATGGTCTTACGGGCTTCATTGGCCATAGCCTTAAGCTTATTGGCATAGTCGGCGTATAGTAACTCCGGCTCACTACGTATAGCAGATACCAGGGTACGTGCATCATTGGTCATGGCCATCTGTGGTCTGTCCTGAGTAGCAACCTTAACCTTACCAGTCTTAACTTTAATAGGTTTACCAGTGTCTTCATAGTACATTACATTACCATGCTCATCTTTTACTGGCTTGGTTTCTTCATAGGTTCTACCACTCTCTTTAAGTATGACAGCACCTTCTGGTAAGTTCTCATCATACCAAGGCTTACCAATCTGATTGTAGTGTATCTGTCCTTTAGTTTCAGGATAGGCTTTCTTGTTCTTTGCTCGTGACAACAAAGTTGATGCTCCACCAACATGCAATTCACCATTCTCATCGTATCTTCTCTGATACATTACTTTGAGTGACTGTATGTCGTTATCTATTTCAGACTGTTTCCAATCCAAGTGGTGTTTCTTTGCATCGATTACTGTCTGCGAGTGACGAACAGCCTTAGCTATGTCATCCATTGGAGCACCGGCAACTGTCATGTCTGTAATAAGATTAGTTACAACACCCATTTGAAGCTGGGTATTTCTTTCATCCAGAGGTTTAATGGCTACACCATTCTTATTAACATAGATCTTCTTACCGTTCTTATCATAAGCAACTTCAGTTGCGTACTCTTCTTTGGCATCATAGCCAATAAGACCTTTAAGTGGATCAGTATTATTGATCTTAACTTTATTGCCTTTATTGCAAGGTATTACAATAGCAGTATCACCATCAAAGTCTGCACCTGACAATCTATCAGCATTATTCTTATTAATACCAACAGCATCCATAGGCGTTTTGCCTAACACTTTAATAGCTTCGGCATTTCTATTATTTACTGTAAGTATAGGAATCTCAAACGTTCCACCATGAGGGAAACGAACCAGAGCAACCTGTTCACCATCTCTATAGTTAGGAGCATAAATCTCGTCATCTTTAAGAGATGTGATAGGAAGAATAACCTGATACTTCTGTCTAGGTAATGCTGATGCTTTAAGTTCAACTGCTTTTGAATCACAACTGGATGCGAACTTCTCAAGATAATACTTTCTTATAGTTGGATTGTCTATGTCCATAATGCTATTGAATTCATTTCTAACATCCTGAATAGAATAGTCCAACTGTTTCTTAATTAGTTCTTTGTTCTGTTTAGACAAGAACTGTGCAGGAAGATCTTTAGAGTATTCACCCCAATCTCCTTCATCATGTATCTTGTTTATAGCAGACTGTTTCTTTTCTCCAGTTTTGCTATCGATGTAATCAGACTGACCACCTTTCATTATTACAGCACCAAAAGGATTCATTTGATCAATCTGACCTTTATGAGCAGGGTCTTCTTTCATTGGTTTAAGAACACCATTATCACCATCGATCATCTTTTTATTACTATGCTTATTAGTGTTGAACAAAATATCAACACCATCAGGCATATCCTTGCCGTCTCTGTAAACTGCCATACCTTTTAAGTAATGAGTTCCATCGACGGCAATTCTTACCTGCGCATAGTGTGAATCACCCAGGCTAAGATCCTCAACACCTCTACGAATTTCAATAACTCCATCCTTTTCGATTCCACCTTCTTCGGCATACACAACCTTTACTCGGCTTGAGTCTATTGATACAGGAGGTTTAGGGGCATTCCACGTCAATCCGGCATCATCTGAATGATACTCGTTAATTGACTGAATCTCGCCAGCATCTCTAACCTGGAACAATTCCCTATATTTTTCTTTCTGAGTCATACCTTCAGGAAACTTAGCAGCGACAACTCGAGTTGTCAGCTGTCTACTATTAGTAGCCTGAGGTATTTTTAAATTCAAAATATCATAGCCATCGCGACGCATAATCTCGAGAGCTTCTGACATTTTGTTTTTGGTTATACCAAGATTACCATCAACATCGGTAATTTCTTTCTCAGTTCCTTTACCAACATCAATATATTTCTTAGCTTTAACCTGATCTTCCAAGAATTTAGCAGTAGCTTGAGCCTGAAGAGGCTTAACATCTCGATTACTTTCAAGATAGTTTCTTACGGTTCTATCTTTAATTCCTGTAATCTTCTCAATTTCAGCAACAGTCTTTCCTTCTTCAGCAAGCTTTTTACACCAAGTAATCTGGTCATTCTTACGTTCATTCTTGGCAACTGATTCCCAAGCTTTAAGCTGAGTCATAGTACAACCCATAGCTCTAGCAATCTGCTTGGTATCAAGTCCTCTTTTACGAAGTTTGTCGACTCTTCCGAGCCAGTCAGCACTTTCATGCTGATAAGGATTCTCACCAGAGCCCCAAGGATATCTACCAGAATGTCTAGGAGTTCCATAGTGCTCTAAATATAAACCCTCTTCAAGCTTTTCATAAGCTTCATAGCTTTCATATTGATCACTCATTATACTGCTCCTGTCATTTCACATTCTCTAAGAGTCTTGGTAAAACTTATGGCTTTATCCATAATTGGAACAATATTCTCAACAGATGGCTCAAATATGTTCACGTCATCGTTCTGATAGATACGTAACTCCATCTGAATATCACTGGGCTTAACATGATACTCAAGGCAGAACAAAGCAGCATACACTTCAAGCTGTTCCATGTGTGTAGGTGTAACACCAGTTTTTAGATCATGGATTCTTAAGAATCCTTTCTTCTCATTGAACTTGATTGCATCTGCTGTTCCAAAACAATATTCGCTATAATATAAAACGACTTCAGGAGTCATTCCAAAACCGATTGCATCGTTTACATAATTAGCAATATTAGTTGTGCCTTTAAGTTTCTGTTTAAGTTTTATGCACTGAGCAGCGAAAGCATGAAGTTCTGTTCCTCTTTCTGTTGCTCTATAATTCCTGTAAGACTCAAGTACTTTCTCATCAGAGTAATTAATCCAATGATACTTACTTGCACCAAGAAAGGCATGACACCCTTCAAGATTTGAATGATCGTTCCAAATCATCTAGTACCTCCTCTTTGTTCTCAGGAAATATAAATCGACTAAATGACATCTTGTTCATCTTGTCGACATAATAATCCTGATTTGGTTGATGCTTGCTAGATGATGTTCGCTTACATTCAAGAGAAGCCCAATGTTTCTTATGCAAAACTAAAAGATCGGGAATTCCTTGAATATAATTTGGATCATTCTTAAGAACCATACATCCAGGAAACCGATCTTTAATATCTTTTATTAATTCTGCTTGAAACTTTCTTTCGGCTTTCTTATCTTGCCTTGTCTTACTCGTTTTCATTGTTTGTCTCCTTCCCAAAATCCAAACAAAAAGAAAAGAGTATAACTATATAAAATATAGACATCTTTACGACGTTTTATCTACTCTCTCCATAAAAGGGTAAGATTTTTTTGCGAACATCAAAAATTTGTGAAAAATAACGTTCTGCCTGAAAACCTACTTTTATTCCTATATCTTTATATTTTTTATTTTTTTATTTTTATAGTTTTATAGAAAAAAAAACAGGTTTTTAGGCAGAAATCGCTGAAACCCGCATGGATACTGGGCTGCAGCCCGCCTGTTTTTTCTGAAAAAGTAGGCGTACGCCTGTTTTTCTGACAAAAAGTAGGCAGAATTTTGCCAAAAATATCAAAAAACCTAAAACAAAAACAGGCAGAACCTATTTTTAGGCAGAAAAGTAGGCAGAGATTTTGTGATAAAAACATGACAAAATAACTACCAAATGATAAACGAAATGGAAAAAAGAGAGGCTGATATTAAAATATCAACCCCTCGATAACGATCAATTTACCGTTTGAGTAAGCCCATCGACGACAAAATTACTGTCGTAGATTCTCCGGCCTGACGTCGTTCTGCAAGTTCTACCTGCTGCTGATTGGTCATAGGACGCTTCAACATCACCCAAGAACCTGTTACCGGATCGTATTTCTCAAGTTTCCTGCGTTTTTCCTCACGGTGATCATCAAGCTTTCGATCTACTCTGCCAACTAGTTTTGCTGCACCAGTCGCACAAGCGCCTAAAGCCGTGATACCTGCGATAGTTTCGCCAGGATGATCTGCACACCATCCAATAACATTCCTCACGGATGACTTAATGTCCTCAACCTTCTGCTTTGCCTTGCGTTTAGTATCTTCCATCTTGCCTTCAAATTGTTCTTTTGTCATTTTATATACCTCCTACAAATATAAATAACAACGTTACCATTAAAGACTATGAAAAGTTTTCACGAAAAGGAAAAGGGCATATTTCAGCCCTAAATTCCTTCATACATATTTAGTTAATTGATCTTTTCTTAGTTTTATCCAACCTCTTTCTAATAACATATTCATTACAGATTTTCCTGTTACTGGTACTATCCAAAATATAAATCCGTTAACATCAACACGTTTAGCTAATCTTACTGAATTAGTACCTTTAACCGCATAAAAATCTTTCATACACATTCCATCGATTAAATGCCAGTTATCAGTAACCATCCATTCTATTTTATCTAAACGATTGTCAAAGAATCTTTTTGATACCAAATTAGAATCTGTAAAATATAAATCATATAGTTTGTATTGTAATTCCATAATTATCACCTCCATAAAAAGGCGTGAAATAATTACGAAATATCTTTACAAAACGCACTTTCATTAAAGTTCTTTTTATTACTCAAAGCTCTGCTAATAGCTAAATCAATGCCTGAATGCGATTTAAAGTGATAATAATATAAATCTACAAATGGCGTATTAAGTCTATCAATTCTACCAGATGCTTGTTCCGTTTGCTTATAGCTGTAGCTTTGTGAGAAGAATATGATTGTGTCTGTGAGAACGCAGTTCCATCCTTCTGACCCAGAATTGTATTGCACCAAATACACCCATCTAGAATATCCAATAGGAATTTCTTGGTGTTTGTGTCCATTCCATTCTGCCAAGTGAAATATCCTTTGGTCGCTTGTGAATTCACTATTCTTAGTTTCAAAGAAGCCTTTAAGTAGATCAAGTTCGTAATCGTAGTTGTAGAATATAATGATCTTGTTACGCCGTTCTGCAATTTCATATACTTTACTAAGTCGTGCAGGGTCCGAATTAACAACTCTCCTGAGCGTATAGCACATCGCTCCAGCATTTTGTAATGGCTCTTCTTTAAAGATGTCCCAGCGATCCTTAAGTATACGCTTATAATCCACAATCGAATACGGACAATAAATATCTTCATGATGTCTTACCGTCCTCCTTTCAAAATCCATCTGAACCAGTATCTTACGACGTAGCCCATTCAAATATCCAGTGTGTACATAGCCATCGATCTTAGGGAAGTCTGTGTAACGGTTCCATATAACATGTTTCTGACAGAATTCCGTACGATTTTTATAGAAACCATTAGCTATAAAGATAGGAATATAATCTTCCCAAGAATCTCCAGGCGTTGCAGACAATACAATCCATTTATTGTTTTTTGCTATTTTCAGAAATGCTTTTACCCACGCGCCTTTTCCAGTTATACGATCCTCATCAAATATAAAGAACGCACCGGTTACTTCTGCATACTTTTTAATATTATTCCAACTATCAATCTTTTCTGCAGAAAAATGAAAAGGCAAAAGCTCTTCTTCCCACTCAAGCTCATCACGCTTTTTAGCAGTGGTAATAATATAAAGTGGGACATTCTTACCTATTTTTAGGTCGTAGTAAGCGAGTGAGGTCCGAGATTTCCCAGACCCCACACCGCCAGCAAGTATACAACCATTATGAATATTGGGTAAAGCCTTTTTCTGATGGTCGTATAACTCTACCATACTTTACTCCTTCTTAAAATTACAAAGCCATTCATCCAGTTGTTTAGCACATTCCGGACAAAGATCGAAATTAAATTCATTTCTACCAAAACCTTTAAGATACGATGATGTCCCTCTAATAAAAAATTTTGTAATTTTATGAATAAAGAAATAAGGTTCATCAAGATCATGCTTTTCACTCATTTCTTTGCCGCATCTGTCGCATGTAAAAATACGTCTTTCACTCATTTAAATCACCTCTCTTTGCTCCAAATGTTATACGCTCGATACCATGGTTATCTTCAGGTTCTCTTTCACCCTTCAGAATATCAATCATCTTCTCGTAGCACTCGATCTGCTGCTTAAGATTATCAATACATGCTTCTTGATTAGCAATGATCTGCTCCTGAATATCAATCCTCTGCTCAAGATTATTAATCAATGCATTTATATCACGTTCTGCCATTACCATTCCTCCTCATTCCTTCTTCCACACCTTTTACATACGCTGCGTGCTCACGATCATAAATATCAATCATTTTCTGCTTCGTGAATTCGAGTTTAGATAAAACAAATTTAAAGCTATAATTCACAACCTTACAATCCTTCTTATCCAATTCGTTCACAATCTTAATATCCGATGCAGGAACCACATAAGGCCTGTCCGTCATAGGTCTACCGTCGTCCTCAAATACTCTTACTTCTGCGTACATATTGTCTCCTTATTTTCCAATTGCTCCAAATCAGAAGTACTCTTATCCTGCGGAATATAAACGCCTGCTGCATTCTTACGAAGGTTAAGAGGTTCCGGCTCATCATCGATGGAAAGTTTGTCGTTATCTTCGAAAGACGTGCATCCTACCTTTTGATTGTGTATCGGAACGCTATAATATTTACAGCAACCAACTCCGGTATTAAGATCCATATGCTCAACATCGAAATACTTGCAATTACCGCATACTTTTCTTCTAATACCGGGAGTAAACATTGCTTCAAGTCTTTCCTCATCAAACTTAGCATGATCCTCGCGTTCCGCCTCAGTGAATGTCTCAATCAAATGTGTAAGATACCAAACAGCCTTCTTCAGATCCTGAACACCATTCTTCTTTTTCCATCTCAGAATGTACTTAATTGCATTAGCAGTGCAGACTGCTTCAGTACCCTGCAAGTCTTTACAGAACTCGTCAATAATATCAATAACCTCATACTTACCGCTTTTATAGTGGTCCGGGTGACTTACCATTTTATCGTTAGTTTCGTAGCTCATTTTGTCTCCTCTCTTTCTGCCTTCTTACTTCTATCTTCGCCTTTCCTAAACCAGCGCTTAAATACATGATAGTAATCTCTTTCGTTACCGAATACCTTCTTACATACTGCCATAGCGAATCCCTTTTCTTTGTCATAAGGCTCGCCATCCTGAGTATGCACAACAGTTCTGGTTCCATCATTCCAGAGAATAACAGTAGCAGGATCGTCGAAGATAACCTTGTCTATTTTTGAGGAAATAGTCATAGGAGCATCTTTATGAAGACCAGCACCATTATTAAATGCCCATGTTAGAGCAGCTTCCGTCTTAGCCGCTGTTTCTTCTTTAAAGGTGCTATCCATATCTCTATCATATCTAACAAATCTTCTGGCGTTACGAAGCATACGAGTGATTTTATCGCTATAAGGTAGCATAAATCTAGCATTAAGAGCCTGTCCAATATTATACAAAAATGTACACTCGAGATCTTGCCAAGTCTTATATCTTATGACCCATATAGCCCTACCATTCTTATATACTGTTACAATATACGGATCAGCATAACCATATTTATTTCTTTCTATTTTAACTGATGCACCAATCTCGTCAAATGTCATAAAATAGATATGATCTTCCACACTCCATTTCTCGTTTATTGATTGAATACATCTTATACTGGTATCGTCGGGTCTCTCCTTTTCAATTTTCTTTGAGGCATACCCATCAACCTTAACTTCAATCGTATCATCACGAGAAGTGGCGTTGGTTTCTATATGTGTAACAGTCATTACCTTGGTAAAAGTTCCGTCATCATTTTTTAAATATAATTCTCCGCTTACAAAATTAGAGTTAAGAGTAGTTCCCATTTTCTGTTCCCCTTTCCATATACCTTCATACTTAGGATAAAAATCAGATATATCCATATCACAATATTTGCTATAATAATCTTTGTAACCTAATCCAGGATCTTTAACGGTCCAAGCCCAACCGCCTTCCATATTAATTACCTCTTCTTTTCTTTATTCATGACATCATTAAACTCCTTCATAGCATCTAATTCACCATTCATAGCGGTAACTAAATGTTTACGAATTCTTTTTATAGCTACCTCAAAACCAAATCTCTGATTTTCTCCTTTCTCGGTAAGCTTAGCGAACTCGAGTTTACGGGCATCATCGAGCTCCATCATATCCAAAAGATGCATAACATCATCTAAAGTTCCAAATATCATTATGTGAGCAAACTGATCAAGAACCGTTTTCATTTCTTCAGGAACATTATCTGCTAACATATCAAACAACTGATCCTGAAGTTCATGTGCTGTGTTATTTTCCATCGTCTACCTCATAATTTAAAATATCATTCGCATTGTCAGTTATTATTGCTTCACATTCAGCTTGTCCTCCTCCAAGCTCTTTATAAATATGGTGAACTGGTTCGTCATTGCAAATATAAAAGAATCCATCGTGTTGATGAATCCTAATCATAGCAGATCTACATAAAGGACATATTGGTGTATGGTATGTTATTACATATTGCATAATATCTCCTAAAAAGAAGAGAGAGGACATTAAGTCCCCTCTACTTCTCGACTGTAGTACTTGGTCGGAATTAATTCCCAACCCAATGATTCCATGTACTCATCACGATTATCGATTTGCACTTTGGCTGGTTTCATCAAACCTACGATATAGAATTCCTGCCACTGCATAACATGAACTGGGCATCCGTCATTATCCTCTATCCACAAACCACTGACCTGTTCGATCGTTTCCGGATTTGTGGTTATATACCAACGTCTTTCCATATTCTTAATGCGAGAGTCACAATAATTCATTACGTATTTTGGTTTGATTTTAGCAAACCTTTCCTCATCGTAATCGAGAGTCAACATCTCTTCAAGTGTCATAATTGCCTCCTTTCAACTGGCACTACCGCCATCAAAGGAGATGAATTATTTACGAGGTTTTGCGGTTAAAGCTAAGTAATATCTTGCTCAGCTTCTCATAAGATCCCTTAATAAGGCCGGAAGGTGTATCATCGATGAAAGATATCATACAAGTCTCAGGGTTTTCCTTATTTTCAACGATCATTCTTATAGAATTGGTGTTGATTACAGCCTGGATCTCTTTGGTTTTATCATCCTTACCAGTGGCTACGAAAGTTACGGACATAAACATATTTATTTTGCCTCCTTTTTTAACTTAGCAAGTTTTGTAGCAATGTCGACAAAGCAATCATTGCATACATGGTATGTATCACGGAAGTTTTCTATTTCTTCATGAGTAACATAAGTTTCATATAGTTTCTTGTGACATTCACAGCAGCAAACGTCCTTCTTGATTAACTGTACAGTCTTCTGATCCTTCTTTTCAAAAAATCCCATAATTTAGTCTCCTTTTAACATTTCTTCAGCGAATTCTTTCTTAATAAGTTCCTGCACCAATTTGGTGACATTTAGATCTTTTTTCTTCATAAGATAATGAAGTCTTATTTCATCTCGTTCGTCGAGGCGTATTGTGTGTTGTGTATAAAGTTTTCTTGGTTCTATTTTCTTTTTTAAAGGCATATCATTTGAACTCCCTTTTGCTGAAATAATGTCCGCCATACTGAAACAGTGGAATCGGACCATTATAACCATCAGCACAAAAATATAAAGCCCCTTCTGATTCATCCCAACCATACATAATCCACGTTAGAGCAATTCTGCATTCGTCGTCCGGAGGTACCGAGCTTCTTAGTGCAAATTGTCCAGGTTTGATAATATCACAAAGGGCTTCTCCATAATGACCAGATATCCATCGATTAATGGCCACACGCATAACTAGAGCCTTTCCTTTTATTCCTTCTCCTCTAGCTTCTGCCATGGCCATATTCATCAACTGTTCAATATCATGGTCTGAGAATATAAATACCGGTTGTACATAATCAGGATCACGGATTATTACTCCACGATCTGTATATACAACCGGCTCATCAATCCATTTGAAACCGCAAAGGACGTTAATCGAGAAAATCGTCAAGATCAAGATCGTCAGAATCCTCATCATCTTCGTCGTCTTCTTCTTCACTTGTATTCTCCTTGTTATCCGGCTTTAGAATATCAAGACATTCTTTAAGGCACTTATTTATGTCAGGAAGAACATCAAGAAAACAACGAAGACCAAAAGCTTCAAGCTTTTTAAGAGTTTTAGCAGTCTTGCTTTTTCTGTGCATTATTACTGCATTAGCGATGACTCTCTGAATGCCGATAACGATAAGAACCAGAACAAGAATATCAAGAAGTACCCAAAGCATTTCGTGTGCATAAACAACCATCATAATTTTGTCTCCTTTTCTTTTTAAATATAAAAGGGGCCAGCATGAAGCCAGCCCCAATGGGTTTAGAATATCAATTACTCGGCGTCATCAAACTCGTAATCGCTTACGAATCTGCTGCGGGCAAGAGTGAAATATCCTTCATTACACCAAGCCTTAACCATATCACGGTTCTTGGTAGAGTTCCAGTAAGGCTTACCGTTGTTAATTACGATATCTGCCTTGTTGATATCGGCAAGATCGATCTCGCATATGGAATCCTCATTCATGAGCAGCTTAGCTCTGTCAGTAACCATGTAAAGCTTAGGCTTAACAGCAGAATTATAAGATACGGCTACCTGGAGTCTGTACTCGGGTGAATCACCTTCCTCACGAGGAGGTCTTACAGTTACGTTGTAGCCGATCTCAGCAAGTTCCAGACCAAAGTCAGGATTAGTGACCTTTTCACCGTTCCACCAAATATCACTCTTCTCGGGATCAAGAATGACAGTGAAGTTACGATTACCCTGGTCATTTACAACCCTCTTTGATCCGTTAACGATAGCAGTCTTCTCCTGACCACTGAAGTTCTTGTAGCGAATCTGTGCGTTTGCGATTTCAAGAATGTTACGTCCGTTAAGTGCCATAGTTTTGTTCTCCTTTTTATTTAAATGGTAACTCAAGAGGGACCTCCTTATTGGTAAGTCCCTCATAGGTATAAGGTTTTGAGAGATCCAAGAATGCCTGACAATCACCATACACAATGATTGCATTCATAGCTTCATGAACCATGTTCTCATAGTAAGAAATATCAATATCATCTTCCTTACCAAGTGTTCTAACCATCTCTGACTCAAGCCAGTGATAGCCTTTTGTTCCTGCTAAAGCATAGTACTTGTCATTGTCAATGCGATAAAGAATGCCCCCATTTTTTACGGGACAGAACTGGCCAACTCTTCCGACGAAATGCAAGTCCGTTCCGTCTTCATAGTCAATATAAATCGCGCCTTTAGATACAGCTTTTGTTTCACATAAGTCATCGAAAGTAATTTCTTCGTGGGAAAAGAGTGTTTTAAACACATAAGGCTGCTGGAACTGAGCGCCAGTTGCCTTCCATCCCTCTTCCGTATGACCAATAAATACTGCGTCATTAACAAGGCATATACGATCCCATTCATCTTCCAACTCAAACGAATATCCATAGCATTCTCCAAATCTCATTACGAATTTCTCTATAAATTCATCTGGATTAGCTATCTTAATCGAGTCGGTCTTGATGTGAATGACCTTATAACCAAGTGACTCCACGGCAAGCTGAAGATCAATCATTGTCAAAGCACCACGCTTAGCGACAATATTGTCAATATTACGAGGATCTCTGAAAGGATTCTCGAACTTTGCACTTGTCAATCCATATACTGAATTGATTGCTGTCTTCAGTGCGTTTGCCAAGTTCTTTGCCTGCTTAGGATCGGTTAAATATTTTGCAAGTTTTCCACCAAACAACTTACTTGCTTTGTCGAAGTCTTTGTGCTTGATGTGGACTCTCGTCTGGACAAGTTCTCTGAACGTATCTGTATACTCTTCACCGAATAGCTCCTCGGCTAATATACTATGTGGATGCATACTTGCCACATCGAATGTCTTAGCATGACCATATGTGCCGGGGTTTGCATAGACTCTACCACCTTCACCGACTTCATACCCACGATAGGTGCTTACACCATTTTCGAAAGAATATCCATCGAACCATACCTGGCCCTCAGGTTTCTTATCGGTTTTTCCTGTGGCGTAGTCCATGACATCGGACCAAGTGAATGCTGGTCCTTCAGGTTTTTCACCAAGGAATCGATAGTTGAACTGGGACTGGGGCTTACGTTCATGTCCAAATATCAATCGAGTTGTAAGTGTATTAGTAGTGTCATTTACTGTTCCACCGGCAAGATCTGCTAAGATCTCTCTTGCTAAGAAGTCTTCCTGTGTAGCATCCCATACTGCTTCTGTAGACATGACGTCGTTATCACAATACTCTGATACCTCGATCCATTTTTCTTCAGGAACAGGCTGATCCCAAGGAAGTCCAAGCTCCATATGCTTAATACCAAGCTTGATCTCCCATTTCTTAAGGGACATCTTATTCGCTGCTGACATGTAATCATAAATATCAGTGTAGCTGACATTGTATGCGTCTTTAAGGAACGCATCCTTATCTCCTGCTACAATTCTCTGTGACAAACGATACAACTGCTCTTCCGAATATCCCATCATTCGAGCATAAAGCATGTGGTTGTCATATCGCCTACAGTTGAAGCCTATGAGCTTGTGATGCATAAGCTGTTCGACTTCTGATGGAGCTGGATTAATCATTCTTATGATTGGCTCACCTTTACCTTGTCGCTTCCAATTTATTAGGAAGAGATTAGGAAAGACTTCACAGTCAAAGAATATCAATGTGTCATCCAAAGGTTCTGGAGCCGGTTCATCCAGCATATCGTCGTCCAAGACTTCTTTTGATTTAAATTTCATTTTTCCGACAACCTTGACACATTCGTCTGCATGATGTGTGCTATTTGCTGCGAAACCTAATATAGCCGTTCGCATATCTGACACATCGTATCTGACTCCTGACTCATAGGCGTCTTCCAATATTTTGTAGATGAAGTCTATACTAGGCTTAGTCGCCGGATGAATATCTTTCACCAGGTTCTTTTTGATCAACGTTCGTATAGACTTTTCGTTAGCTAAGCCTGTAAAGTTAGTCACATCTTTGTCTCCTTTCAGTGGCAAACCCGAGCTTATTTTAGCTATAGGAAGATTGTTACATTTACTTAACTGTCTTCTCAGACTGCTATTTCCGTTAAACACTTTTATTTCGATATGTTCTTCATAAATACTTGCTAACTTTGTAGGATCACCAGTATAAATATAATGCAGATGTATGCCTTGACCAGATTTAGACAACTCTGCATATGTGGGTGGCCATTTAGCAGCCGCTTCGAGATTCAGAGCAAGAGACTTGTTACCATTCTTGTCCGGAATATCAAAGTCTATAACTATATGATCTGTCGGGACTTTTACATAATGCAATTTGGAAGTCTTTAACTCACCAAGTAAGGTTGTATTATTCTGCCATTTTTTGCTAGGAATTCCTTCAGCTGTCGCATACTGAGCAGGGTAATCCTTTGCTATTAGATCAAACACAGAATCATACTCACCAAATCGAAGCCAAGATTCATCGTCTTTTTTTGTTTTCACTTGTGGTTTGTCGAAATTGAATTTGAAACCAGTGTAGCAATTGTATGGGCGTTCTCCGTTATCCAGTTGCAAACGTTCATGGAACTCCTCAAAGTAGTTCTTGAGTTCGTTCTTAAATACACGCATGCTCATAGGATAATTAACACGAGCCTCTTCACAATATTCCTTGTAAAGAGTCCATGCCTGTTTGAGAGTCACATACTCCTGCTTTGCGAAAATATCAGCTGAATCTTCGATGTAGTTGTAGAAATCGTTAGATTCGCCCATCATATTAATAGGAACATACCCTTCATAATAATCTGGATCTGCTAAATATACTTCGCGACAATGATTCGCGATTCCACCAAGCTCAAACTGTACACCTCCAACGAGTTTCTTGTACTCCTTTATTGGTATTTTGTTACCACTTGGGTACACATCGATAAGTCGTCTCATTAAGCCCGACTTAGCATCCGTTATCTTTACTGGATTGTTTGTTCCCATGAATATAAAACACTTGAACTTGTCAGTATACAATTTACCGTACTTTGTGTTGACTGGCATTTCTTCATGCGAAACTAAAGCATTCAATCTGGTATTGTCTTCTATTCTTGAAAGATTACCATCAAAGTCTATCGCGACAAGAGGATTGTTCTTAAACGATTCCAAAGCGAATGATGCATTGGCAGAGCCCAAGGCTTTAGCCTCGAAAGAACAACAATATCCATCAAACAGACTGGCTATTATTTCGAGAATTGTACCTTTACCACTACCTGCTGAACCATACAGAACTTCAAACTTCTGTATCTTCTTCGCTTCGCCGGTTATGATCGCACCTATTGCCCACTCAAGCTTGTGGAGCTCTTCTGCAGAATATAAAGTTGTTGATAACGTTGTGTAATTTGGAGTCTCTTCAGGTACTAAAGAATATGGAAGCTTCTTACTTGCGTAGTCCGATCGTTTTGTAGCAACGTCCGCAAATATAATTTTTTCGTCTAAAGAATGAAAGTGATCACGCATCTGCTTTTGACAATACTTATGAAACCTGTCTATGGTTCCCGTATCTGCGTCCCACATATACATGATCTTTACATTCTCGCCACGACCTTCGAATTCTTTAGCATGTTGCTGATAGAAAATATCAAGTTCTTTGTCAATTAACTTTCGAGCAACATCTTCGTCAGTAGACCACAAACCAAGTTCTTCGTTCCAAATTGCATAGAAATCCCCTCCTCTAATCATCAGATCTTTAGAGGAACCTATTATAAACTTCGGGTATATTTCGACAGTCCCGCGTTTGGGAGAACGCATGGCAACCATCATAAAATCTAACATTAATACACCTCCGGTTTATAAATATCCATCCATTTCTCCGAGATACCAATTTGCTTGCATCCATATCTCTACATTTCTTAGATCATCGAATGGCCGTTCTAAAACAAATAGACCGCCTTCTGATCCGTCAGGTTCATACTCACGGTCAAGAAAACGGTCAACGCACCATTCTGCTGTTGAAATATCAAAGTTATTATCGTCGAGTCGACTTAATCCTAGATTAGTAATCATTGTCCAGAACCATTGACCTGTTCGATCACCAGAATCATAATCGGTCATGATCTGGTTCTCTAATCGTAACGACAATGCTATAAGCATTTCTAGTACTGAGCATGGCTCTTGTAAAATATCATTACTGCAACCATACTTGTACCTTAGATCAATGCCGTCTAAAGCACGATTACGATCCATAGGAATGTACTCGGACCAATAGAAATCCCTAGAATATAAATACTCAAATAATCGACGATAACCTATTTCATTGTATCGATCTTCATAAACCAAGTTACAGATGGATTTAAAATATTTAGTGGATCTGGACAAGTTCATCGTCATCACCAAACCTTTCATCGATCACGGTGATGTCATAAATTGCCTCTCTCTCTTCATTCAGAATATAAATACTTTCTCCATCTGACTTTCTTATGTCATCGATACCGTTCATACCGATCCAATCAGCGTAGTCCTCGATGATGTTTTCAGTTTCGTCATCAATAAGGACGTCGTCAGAATATAAAGTAAGACCTACAATTTCGTAGTCCTTACTATAATGCTGTGCTTCGGATTCGGTTATGATCTTAATGGGAACATTTCCGGCCTTAGCTGCCTGCTTCTTGGGTTTGCTTATTGAATTGTAATCGGTAGGACCAACAGGGGTTTCTTCATCCTGCTTAACCTTCTCTTCAAGCTCATGCATCATTTCCTGCTTTTTTGCATTCATTTCATCAAGAGCTTTTCTTGAAGCTTCGATCTTTTCGACGCGCTCGTCATACATGGTTCTGAGCTCATCGATCTGGTCATTCATTTTCTGCTCATACTGCTTCTTCGCTACCATGTAGGAAGACACTGCTCCTACAGCAATGCCTCCTACGAATGCGAGAATATCAATAGCCTTCATATTCGTCTCCTTATTTAATGAAGTCTCTTACGATTGATCCGCTGATGTTAGGACTAAGAATCGTAACATCCTTGAGAAAACCGGTTTCGGGATCTTTGATCATTACGTCTTTTGATCTAATGATTATTGCTCCATCATCAGACTCCTTATCCCAGCCGACGATCTGACCAAGAGGGATTAACGCCTCATCACGATTCTTAAAGTACTTACGTACATCATTGAGACTTACAAAGCTTACAAGACCTTTTTCGAAGAGCATCTTGTTGTACATATTCTGGACTTCCTGAATGTGATACGCTCTAAGCTCTTCAGACTGGTCATAACCAGGGTCACCAAACTCCCAAATAATATCATAAGGACAATCGAGATTATTTGGATTAACCACTTCAACCTTTTCAGTGATCTTTTTAGTTTTTCCATTTTCATCAGTGATTTCCTTTGTTATCTTTTCACTTGTGGTTCCCAGACGAATCTGCTCTTCTTTCTCTTCGCCAACCGCATCGATAACCTTGTTACGATATCTGTTGAAGGCATCTGTAGAAGCTGCAAGAGCTGTAGAGAGCATCTTATTACGATCAGTCATAACACGATGAGCACCAAAGAAGCACAAGAGCGATGTCGCCTCCATAAGTACAGGCATAGCAAACGTTCTTGCAAGATTCTTACCGGTACGAACATAAAGTTCAGCAAGATCTTTCTTATAGTCTTTCTCACTATAGTCGTCATCGTTGTTCTGAAGAGCAAGCTCGTGAGCCTCATTTATTGCTTCGGCTTCTGCTTTATGCTCTTCGAGATACTCCATTGCCTTAGGAGTCTGCTTAACAGCCTCAAATACTGCTGCTACAGAAGTTATAGTACCAACTACCATCATGATCTGAGGTGAGTACTTTTTGACTGTGGTGACCGCCTTACCTGCCATCGCAATCGCTTTACTTGGGATTGTGAAATTCATTGTTTCTCCTTTCAATCCATTATTTGTAATGCTTTAGGTAATATCAATATCGCGCCGCCTCTAACAGGTTTGCAACCTGCGCGATCAAGATTAACCCAACCAAAGTTACAATCGGTGTGCTCAGGTGTGATTCCGCAATATGAGAACATATCAGAAAGACGAGCAACACCATATTCTCTGAGATCATCCTCAAGCTGAGCAATGACCTTCTGAGCCTTAACAACACCACTTATAGATCTTCCATCCCTATCTACACTATCGGGAAGAAAAATATCATCATAAGATGATGCTTCAATAACTGGTCTGTCGTAATCTCTTGATGAAAATCGAGAACCTCTATTATAATCGGTTCTGGTTGCCTGAGTGCGTGGTCCTGGATTGTTGCTGAATCGTCCCATTGATCTACGAGAATATCCACCAACACCGGAACGCCAGTAATCGAAGATTCCCATAATAATGTCAAACACACCGTCTCTAATTCCAGGAACGATCATTTCACTGAGAATATAAGATCCGGCATTATCAACATCCTTAGGTATAAAACTGTCACGAACCATCTTGAAGAATGTTGGTTTGTGTACAGCATTCACACCCTCAATCTTCTCAACTTTTCTTTCAGACATAGGTCTCTGATTAGCAAGAGCCTTTTCTGAATTATTGGGTAAGCTTTCCATAATACTCCTTTCAAAGAAAAATTTGAGAGACTGATAATAAATATCAATCTCTCATGGAGGCAGCTCAACGATTAGTTGTTGTTATCATTTGTTGCATCTACTACTTCTGACTCTACGTACTCATCGGAGCAATCACTCATGTCGATGAGATCAGTACCGGACTGCTTAGATCCGATCTTGCTTCCTACGAAGATACCGAGTCCTATCAGCGCAGCGTTCTTAACGACCTTTACACTGGTCTTAAGAACCTTTGCTGCTGTAGGATGGTTCTCCTTGAAAGCTTCAGCCTTCTCTACTGCCTTGTCCTTCATTGACTTCTTCTCCTCTCCATAGTGCATTTCTGCTCCTTCGGGTGTTACAGTTGCCTTGTTAGTATTCTTGTTATCGCTCATGTTAATTTCCTCCTATTTGTTGTGAGCTGTTTTGCCTACCATTAAATGATATGAAATTTTTGCGAACTTTTAGAACCTCATTTTGGGTTTACAAGATAGTTTAACGACTGCACAAGGGCTGTCTAAATATCCAGGGCCATATGTGAACACTGGCTCAGCCCAAAGATCTCCGTTTTGGTACATACTTGATGTGAATACCATTTCATCACCAATTTCATAACCCAAAAGAGGAATATCAAGCTCAGAAAGCCAATCATTCGGTGTTAATTCATCTTCCCGAAGCAGTTTAGCTATGAATTTGTTGTATCTCGCTCTAACAGCATCAGGATTAGATCGAAAATATCTTCCAGAATAATAATCACAAAAAAGATCATTGCCATCTCCTGTGTTAATAATCTCTTCGGGATTGATCGGATGCTCTTCCATTACTTTAAGATCGGCCTTATCTTCGATTCGTTCGAGCTTTCTTTCTCCAAGCTCTTCCTTTACCGAATCTTTTAGTCGTACAAGTGCGTTCTCCGACATCTGATACGCTGCTGCCCATGCCGCCATTCGTCTTGCGTCTATATGACGAGCAAATATAATACAGCCTACTGATGCTGCGGAGAGAAGTACTGAAGGAAGATAGCATTTCCAACAATCCTTAACTTTGTCTTTGACTGTTAGTTCTTCGTCAAGCTCAAGCTCTTCTTCGTGGTTTTTCAAATATTCCATAGCTCGAGGTGTTTGATTAACAGCCATGATACCAGAAGCAATAAGACCAATAGTTCCTATTGCCGTTAAGATTTCAGGCCCGTGAGTAACTGTAAATGACTTCACGACCTTAATCATTCCATGAATATCCATGGTGTCTCCTTTCGATCAATTTTCTTCTTCGTCTGATTTCTTACCTTTGGCTTTCTGATAAATCTTATGTGAACTATCGATCACCTCAAGTATTCCCATAGCCAAACCAAGAATAAGCCAAAAATATCCATCTTTTTTCATTATTTACTCCTTTTTTCATGCAGTTACCTGCCTTGTCTGTGAACCTATATACTGATAATCCTTAGCAATTGAAGGGGGAAGAGGCCAAATGCCATAATGGATAACCCAAGTGGGTTTACCATCTCTTATATGAGGATCGTAAGAACTTGGATCATTCTCGGAACCACGCATATTCACTGGTTCTTCCGTAATTTCAAGCCAAGGATAGCCGTAGTTCTCAAGAATATCATCAACAAACCACTCGTAGTCCGCGCAGTTCTTATCTTCCATACAATCCTTAATTCCAGGGAACATATTACCAAGACTTATTTCACCATAGGTATTGATGTCTCTATTGGCATATAGCTTTGCAGACCAATATTCCTGCCAGGTCATCTGGAAATAAGTATCTGAAACTGTGTCATAGAACCATACGAGTTCAGTGGGATTCTTAGTTTCACGATCTTCCTTTGCTTCTTTTGCCGCCATCTGGTCGATTAACTTGGCCTTCTCGTCACCAAGAAACTTCTTAACAACAGTCTTGTGCTTCGAATAAGCCGCTGATACTGCTGCTGTAGTTGCCATAAGCGCCTTATAGTTCTTATGACCGATCACGCAAGAAGCGACACTGGCTGTTATCGACAAACCAAGAAGAACTCCCGTACGCCAATATCCTCTAGCGTAGTCCTTTAGTTTATCAGATAACTCAAGATCAGTTTCTCCAGATGGATCTAATTCAAGACGGTGATTGTCCAAATATTCATAAGCTCTGGGCGTATCATTCACCGCCATTACGACTGCTGCAATACTACTAACCACAGATACTGCCGTTAGTATTATTGGCGCTACATCTTTAATCCTCATTCTTGTCTCCTTTCAAGAAAATAGAGAGGCTTAAATAACTGCCTCTCTTGGATCTTAGTGAAATATCAACTTAACTACACCGATCAATGCTAATATTAATACCAATACTAAGAATATTGGTAATACATATCTAAATAGGATATATACACCTCCTACAAAGATAGTTACCGCTATTGCTATAGCTGCTATTATTACTAGCAATATGCATAATAAAGTAATCATACTATCACCTCCTTCATAATAGGAAGCGAAATTTTTGCGAAAAACTAAAGGAGACTGATAAATATCAATCTCCTCTATTTTGTTACGATTTACTGTTCTTCACAGATTCCTGTGACCAGTACTTTCCTGTGGGCGACGTTATTATTCCGTCTTTAGCCTCAGTCCATGATTCCCTGCTCATATTACGTCTGAAGTTTTGATCGTCTTTCTGAGACCACACTTTCAGGACAATACCAGTAACGATACCTACTATGATCGTTCCCCATGTCTTCGCTTTCTCAAGATTGAGTTTCTTCTTCTCAAGCTCTTTCTGCTGCTGCATGTTATCGATCTTAGTAAGAGTATCTGCTAACTGGCAAATCTCCTTACAAGTTGTTTCAGAATTCTCGTCGTTCTTCTCTACCTGAGCTCTGTACCTGTCTGTTGATTCGGACAATGCCGCCTCAAGTTTAATGATCTGATCCTCCATTTGAACCTCCTTAAACATTGAGCGTAACCGCTCCCATTATAGGATATGAATTATTTACGTTCTTTATTTGTAATATCTTTAGCTTTAATATAGTAGACTCGGCCGGGCTGCATCTCATCCAGATAAAGCTTTCCGTTTATAGAAAACTTTACATCTTCCGGATCAGACTTATCAATCTCAAATATCAATTCCGGATTCTGTTTATGAAGAAATGTGCAGAATCCATAAACAGCAAAGACAATAAGAACACAAAGAAGAATATAATAGATTGTAATCATATAGAATCCTCCTTATTATTTACATTACATTTTCTTCTTTTACTGAATTAGGAATTCTTATCTTATACATCCCGGTCTTTGAGTTCTTATAAACTTTCATACCCTGAGTCCACTTCTGATGATCAAGAAGCATCTTTACAGCATCTTCTTTCCTAGCAAATTCAAATCTCGAATAAGGAATCCATCTTCCCTCTCTTGCATGTCTCTCACACATTGCAAGAATGCATTCACCAGGCAAATATTCATCGCTATTTATAATGTTCATAAAGAAATCATACTGATCATTCTTTTCAGAAAGAAAAGCCTTAGCGGACGCAAAATCCTGTTCATGAACCATCTTAGTCCCATAAATCTTATCGGTATAACCTTTACCGTAGTCATTTACGGCCATCATGATTACTGCAGTAGCAAGAGATGTCGCAGCATCAGGCTTCTGTCCTTTCTTTCTATCAGTCCTCATCCCCTGAAGTTTGTCCCTGGATTCTATTACCATCTTCATTTTCCTCCATGTATTTAGTGTTTAATTTCTTGTAACAGTCCATGCAATAATGAACTTCTTTTCCATCAATTGTTTTCGTTCCAAAACTTCTAAATATCTTTCTACCAACAGAACCAGATACCGATTCATATAAAGGAATGCCACATTTTATGCAGTTTTCAGTAGTAAGTATCATGTCATAATTTCCTCCAAAAAGAAAAAACAGAAAGGTAAGACTGAGTTACAAATTACTTGTATTACTTAGTCTTCCTCCTTTACATAATCTCCGCACTCATCAACGTACTTATCCTCCTCCTCGAAGTCATAATCATCGTCGATCAAATCGACAACGTTTCCTCCGTGATTGATGTATCTCTCTACGTCCTCAAAAGTTCCAAGATTGTTTGCCATGTTGCTGTCCTCCTTGTATTATAAGTTAGCTTGTTTACATAGTCTTACCTTTCTCTACTACTTCATTAGAGGACAGCATTTTTTTGCGAAATATCATTCTTCCTTTTTCTCATCACTAAGGACTGCCTTCGCAAAAGTGACAATGCCATCAATCTTTCCAATCTTATAACCAATATTATAGGCTGTGCCAACACATACACACCATACTGCGAATTTAAATACTTTTTCCATACTTTGTTTCCTCCTTTTTAATCAGGTTCTTAGCTATTGCAATTGCGATTTTTGCATCTGGTTTATACCCAAGTTCTTTCTTTACTTGGAATAGGATGTTGCTATATGCCTTACCAGGACTATTTGCCCATGTAGCAAACTTCATGTGACCTATAAGTTTCTTTCCAAGAAAAACAGGACCATGATAAATATATTTAGCCCTTTCATCCTCTTTAACTGGTAAGAAACTTAATTGTCCATTTTTCTCTCTATAAAGTCCTTCCATCTCTCTCCTTTCTAAAATATAAAGGACAAGGCTATTAAGCCTCGTCCATTGATGTTACCATTCATCATCCTCTTTAAGCTGATTTGATGGGTTTGAAACATACTTGATAATCAACTTATTAAACGCCTCTGCAAATAATGCTTCACGAAAACCATGCCCATTATTAGTGCTTAATAATTTGTTACCAGAATTGGAATGTATTTCTTCCAAAATCGGTAAACTTTCATAAGCCTTCATAATATCGCAAAGTCCGTTATACAATTCTTTGCATTTATTCATATCATCATCAAGTATTACTCTTTCCTTAATCATATAATCACCTCCTTCATTATAGAAGATGAAAATAATTCAAAAAAGGACAAGGCCGTTAAACCTCATCCTTCTTCATAGATATAATCGGACATCTTGGACATTTAGTACCTTTACGACAATAAGCATCGACATCTAATTCTGCATATACGTCATCTTTATCACTTTCTAATAATAAACATCTAGCTTTATAGTCACCATAGTCACCATAGTCGCCGTCATACCATGTGATAAATCGACATCCGTTACATGATTCAGGAATATCAATGTCAAAATCTGTCTTTGTTACTATCAATGTTGCCATATCTAATCACCTCCTTCATTATAGGAAATGAAAAATTTAGAGGACAATATCGCTTGTCCTCTTTTGCGCCGCTGATTTCCCCTCAGCAGTAAAAGGTTGTAACATTGGTTTGGGTTCAGTGTTTAATACACCAGATCAAAAACCCGATAACTAGGGCTATTGGTAATATAGGTATTGTGTATAATCCTATAAATAACAATAGCACTCCGGCCATCTCGCTTATTGCTTCCCACATATTATCACCATTCCTTTCGCCTCCGTCATCAAAGGGGGTGAAAAAATTTCAAGGGACTGATAATAAATTATCAATCCCCTAAAATTAGGTTAATCCTTTTTAGAATTAAGCTTAGCAAGAACCTTGTCTAACTTCATTTCAATTACATGAATTCTGTCGAGCTCCTGAGCCTGCGTTGATGCCAAATCTTCGCATTTCTTCATCATTGAAAAATATCTCTTCATAAGGATAACTGTCTCGTCATCCATATCAGCGATATCATCAAAGCTGATTCCTGCCTTCTTAAAAGCATCAATCATAAGCTGATTGAGTTCTTCAAATAATTCCTCTGTCATTACCTGTAAAGTTCCTTTTTCCATACTCTAGCCTCCTTTGCTAAAAACGGTAAGGCACCTCACCTTACCATAAAGGCGTATGAATTTTTTGCGAAAAGAAAAAGAGCCGGATTAAATCCAGCCCTTTTTGTAACAATAAACTATAAGTATTACTACTAATGGCCAAAAGGCTCCACCTAGAAAACATATTCCTAAAATTCGTAATCCACTTTCTATGTGATTACCTTTGCGTACTTTTACCTCTTCATCGAATATATCCTGTCCCGTCCTTCCGTTATAAAGTTTTCCATAAAGCTTTAAATCCTTTAATCCGGGTAAACAGAACATTCCAACATCTAACAAAAAGTATGCACATCCAATCATCACATAAATCATTATAATTGTTTTTATCATAAGTCTCTAGCCTCCTTTAGCTGTTGTCTTTTTACTGCATAATAGAGGATGAAAAATGTTCAAAAAGAGAAGAGAGTCATTACGACTCTCTCCACATACGCTTCATATCCTCGAGTTCTCTTTCACGTCTCATACCCTCTTCCATGCCATTCATTTCTCCAAACGCATATCCGAGACCAAAGATCATAAATGAAATTGCTCCAAATACGGCAGTATATGCTAATATCATATTAATCTCCTCTCTTATCAGAGCACCATTGCTCTTCATAATAGGAGCACAAATTTTTGCGAAAAAGAAAAGGACTAGAGCATGATGCTCTTAATCCTTTATAACTCTTACCTCCATTTTTCGATTTCATCGATTTCTCTATTTAATTGTGCAATTTTCCATAATGTTACCGGCCACAATATGCCCGCTGTGATTGCTGCTGCCTTACATTCGTTCTCAGAAGATTCAAATCTATCTCCTTCATAAAGTTTAATTCTAAACAGCGCGTAATCCGCAAATTCATATGTGACTACCATAATGCAAACATAAATTAACATAAATATAATCATATAAACCTCCATTCTAAAGTGAGGGGTTATTCCCTTATAATAGGAGCACAAATTTTTTCGAAAAAGAAAAGGCTCGGAATCCTCCTATTCCTCATAGGTCCTACCGAGAGGGAGTTGGACGTTGTCCTTCATTCCTCAGAAATCTGAGTTCAAAAGTCTCCATCTTTCATTAAGAGCTCCCCTCCTTTCAAGCTCTGCTCTGTACTTTTATCTGCCCTTTTCCATTAAAGGACAAAATATAATTGCGAAAAAAAAATGATAAGGAGACTATAAAATTAGTTTATTTAAACCAGTATTTTATGTTTCCGTCTTTCTTCCAAGTCCATCCATAGTTCCGTTCTTCTAAATCTTTGATTAGTATTTCAACTATTTCAGGTTTGTAATTTTTTACTTCTGCTGTGAAAAATACTCTTTTTTTCATAAATCTTTCCTTTCCGTCTCCAAATCATTAAAGATTACTCTTCATAATAGCATAACAAATTTTTGCGAAAAAGAAAAAGAAAAGAGGACTAAATATCAGTCCTCTTGTGAACACTCGCTTTCATAACGTTCCCAAGCTTCGATCCATTCGTTAATCTTATCTTCTTCAACGGATTCACGTATAATATCCATTTCTATAAGATCAAACTCAAGTTCGAGCTCGTCACGTTCAGCTTGCTCTTCACTATAATATTTACCCATATTTATCTCCTTTCTTATCAGAGCACTATTGCTCTTCATAATAGCATAACAAATTTTTGCGAAAAAGAAAAGGGTAAAATATATTTTATACTTTCACCCCCACCCCGCCATATAATAGCAGAGTGAGGGCTTTAGGAGGTATATATGACATCCGAATCAACTTCGGTTATCACCAATATAGACTAAACACATAGTGTTGTAATGTGTCCTCTACGAAATGTCTGTCAAATTTACACATGCTAAAATGTTCAACAACTCTCTTACGCATATCATCGTCAAAGTCATAACTAATGTAAGTTATAGAATATCGATCTTTGTATAAATAAACCTTGTTATCAGCCATAGTCTGACTCGCACTACCAAGAGTTACAACAAAACATGGATATGACATTTTTTTATTACTTGGGGGCTGAAAATATACGTTATTAGATCCAAGAAGAGTTTTTAACTCATCCTGGAGTTTGCGCGTCGTTGCCATCGTAATATTCACCCCCTATATTTATTGTTAATCTTGGAGGCTCTACCGTTATTTCCGTAATCCTCCATTTTTTACCATTCCATTCAATCCATTTCATGTTATAAGCATTCTGCTGAGCAAATAGATCACTTATTATTGAAAACTGGTTATTAAATGAAATATCATTATTAACCTTATCTCCTGATTGTTCACGCTTTATTAATCTCTGAATGTCTCCATAATAATGTCGTGGTATTATTTGTGGTTTCCATACAGTTGCTTTATCGGGGTCATCAGAAACCTCAACCTGGGTTTCGAAACCAATCATTCCATGCCATTTCATATGGATTCTCCTTTCTGAATATCAATGAATGCCTTGTATACACCATCGTCATCCATTCGTACATCTATTTTGTTGATGAGGCTGAGCTGAATATCTTTCGGTATGTCAAGAGGTTCTTTATACTCAACCCCATCAACAACAAATGGAATATCATACCGTAAATCGATCAGGTCCTTTACTATCATCAATTACTACCCCATTGACTGAAGCTCCAACCTGCCACATGTTACCATAACTATCTTGTTTAAACTCACCTTCAAGCGATAAAGCATGGAATGGATTAGCTGTATGATGACAGCCAGTTTTGGCATGTGAACAATTTGGACAAGCTTTTAAGTCGCAAAAGAAAAAAGTTTTATTAACTTTAGTCACGGGTCTCTTTCCTGAACTACTCATGTTGTCTCCTTTCCTAAAAGACAAAAATATCAAAGAGCCTCGATGGCTGCTACAAAAGCATCATAATCTGCGGCATCTGCAACGATAGCCTTGAGATCTGCTACTGAGATAGCTGAAGCATCGGGATTTCTCTCGGACTTAAGCTGCTCGGAAACATCCTTCCCGATATCAGTTCCGTGAGTAATGTAGGTAACCTTTCCGGTTGCTTTGTCTGTGATTGATTCCATCTTTACTGCCATGTCTTTTTTCCTCCTTGTGGAAATATAAATTAAAGTGCATTTCTTCCTTCAGCAATACCAAATCTAACATAATGCTGGTAATATTCGAAGTTATCATCACCAAAGGCATCTCTAAGATCCGAATATCTTTCCTTATATGCCTTAGCATTGAAGTTAGAAGATCCCTGCCGAAGTTCGTTCATTCCGAAATTACAAAAATGATCCCAGAGAGCAGCATCGCTCGCTCCATAAGGTGAAGCAGCTACATCAGGATTATTCTCCCTATAATACTGTGGGTTAAATACAGGTGCAAAGTCAAGTCCATTAATAAAATATCCATTGCTAGGGGCAGGAGTAGGTGCCGGAGCAGGACCAGATGCAAGTAACATGTTAACAGTATCACATACTGCACCCATGCTATTATATAAGAAATTACCAGGACATGCTTTTCTTGCAAACCATCTGTGAGCTGCTACGTTCTGCTTATCAGTTCCTGCCAAGAATTTATTCGCTGACCAATTAAGTCTTGGAATACCGTTTCTCTTGCAAATATCAGTCATCAGAAGTACAAGACTATTAATAGCAGCAGCGGACATGGGCCAGTCACCACCAAAAGCGCAGTTAGCAACTTCGATAGTAATTGATTCGTGGTCCATCATTGCCCCAGTAAGACCATTAACATTCAGGTCTCCTCCAGTAGTCCATGCACGGCAATCCTCGGGAACATTCTGGATGATGACACCAGCACTGTCTATAATGTAATGCGATGATGCTTGTCTTGCCGGATTCTGAAATGACCTAGCTGTAGCTTCAGCCGATGAATTACCTGCTGTACAGTGAGGAATTATAGTAAATTCACTCGGTTTCTTTTTTGTCTGTCTTGGATATGTACAATTGTCCGTCCACATTGCTTTAAGAGCCAACGGTGAGTCTGGTTTACGATTAGGATCTACGTGATAACTCATATTACCTCCATCAAATTGTGTTAAATTATATGTATTAACTACACGCATGCAGTTCTCAACATAATTAGGACCTGTTGCGTAGCTTGCATCTTTTAAAGCTTGCAAATATTCTTCAGGTGTAGTTGCAGATTTTGCTGCTTTGTAACTGCCGCTGTTGATAAACTGAAAATATCCCTCAACACCAGTATTCATGTCGGGAAAGGCATACCAGTCAGTAACTATAGGATAACGCACACCATCTTTATACTCAAAAGATGTTGATGTGAATTTTCCGGAATTACAAGTAACGCGATTCCCCTTATACTTAAGGCCAAAATAGTTATTATACTTTGCCTTATCTGACGTGCCATATCCAGATTCATGACAAGCCTGTGCTATGATTGCGGACACAACACCAAAGTTAAATTCCTTTTGCCATGCTGTTATATATGGCTGAATTGAAAATATAAAGTCCTCTTGTAATCCCATTTTATCCCCTTTACTTTAGTGCAAACCGAATTTACTTGCCAAATATCCGATAATCAGCGAAATGACCGCAGTCATTATATATCTTGATACTGCACGCCAAGTATCACCATCCCGGTCTTCTAAAACTTTAAGACGCTCGCCCTGTTCTTTCTGTTCAGTAACCATATGGTCCATACTAAGAGCAAGCTTCTCAACAGATGTAGCCAGTTTGGTTATTTCACAAACGTGGTCCTCTATTATCTCGATTCGCTTGTTCTGTCTTTTATGTTCTTCATCAATCCGCTTAGCAAATTCCTCGTGGACTGATACTAACAGATAGTCGTTATCTTCGGACATGTTTTTGATCCTCCTGTTTTGTTACCATAATTTTGTATCTCCAGGTGTTCGTTCATTAAAAGAAATAATTGGTAGTAGAGATTCATCGCCATAATGAATGGCTTGATGTGTATTGAAGCTAACACATATAAGATTTTCTGGATCGAACAAGGCCGGACTTCTGTCCAAAATATCATCCTCAGTTATTGGGTTGATATGATGGACATAGATCCGGTCATTTATCTCAAACCCTTCAACACCTAAATCGCATCCCTTATCGCGGATGATGACGTTGTTACGTGCTTGACGCCATTCAGAAGATCTATAATATGCCTGATTTAAATATCGGTGACCGCCAAAGGTTTCTTCAGCGACGATCCCTGACTGCTTCAAGTATCGATAACGCTCTTGGAAGGTGGGAAAGGTTATGAGTTCAGAATAAGAAAGAATCAAATATCAATCTTTCTCAAGCTTCTGAATACACTCCATTAAATCTCTACGCTCTTTTTCGCTTGTTGCGTTGTTCATCATACGTTCAAGTTTTTCAATCATTTCTTCTTTTTCGCTATGTCTGCTATAGTTACGACCTCTATTATAACTCATATCGTCATAACCATTATATGATCCATCATAGGAATCTCTGTACACATCCGGATAACGAGTCATTCTTCTTGTAGAATATCCACGATTTTCCATAGAATACATGTCATCTTCCTGGCCGTATTCCTTCATTGCACAAATCGTCTCTATGTCTTTTAAAATATCAACGGCATCACCAACTGCCTTTATCTCGGTAGGAGTGATCTCGCCTTTTGCTGTTACTTTATCGATCTCTCTTTCGAGAACCGACTTGAGATTGTCTAAACTTTTCATCTCTCACTCCTCCTTATGCTATTCTGTCTATGGTAATTGACGCATTACGTCTAATTCCGATAGACGGTGTAGGTGTAGTGGTCGGATCATCTTCCGTTCCATCTGCATAAACTGCTGAAACAGATACACAGCATCCACAAGGAACTGTGATTGTTGCATCAGTATTGATGAACCAATAATCTTCAGCAGCTGCAGGAGTAACAATAGCAATGCTTTCAGGAATTACTGATCCGTTTACAGTTATACCTATAGCAATAGGAGTAACGTCTCCACCTTCAGGAATCTGAACATTAGCCTTAACATTTACCCTATATCTGGCAAATCTGTTAGGTGTATTACCCTTCAGATTAAGAACCCCGGCTGCAAGAGGAACAACGTTACCGGTATTGCAGGGGATAGAAACAGTGCTGAATGGAATAGTTCCATTGAGAGCAACTGTTACGTCGCTCGCTGTTAAATATTCTGCCATGGTCAACACCTCCGATTAGTTAAAGAATGCGTTACCGTTGCATCCGCAGCTGTTATTATTCGGACAAGTGAAAATGGGCTGCTCTCCGTATACGGGAACGGTTCCTACAGGGCACTGATTCAGACGATTGTAAATATCATTTACGATAGTTGCATTCTGCTGGACCTGAGATGCCTGTCCTCTTGCGTAAAGGATCTCCTGACGAAGCTGAGAAATCTCGTCGTTCTTAGCATCGATCTTATCCTGGCAAAGCTGATCCTTGATAGACTGAATACCACCATTAATGGCATTGAGAATACCCTGAGTATTCTGAGTGTCATTTGCGCGGGTGGCACATGCTTCACTTGCAATGGTAGCGCCAAGATTAGCGGTAGCAAGTCTGTTCTCACAGCAGCAATTAGCAAGCTGACTTGAAATATCAAAAGTCTGCTGCATATTTGCAACCTGAAGATTGGAGACATTATCACGTATGGAGTTAATGCCATCATTGATCATCTGATCTCTGAAACCACCATTAACCTGGTTAGCCTGATTCATCCAAGGATAGATTTCGCCTGATCCGACGCCGAAGCCACCCCATCCATTATTGCCCATAAGAGCAAACAGGAAAAGGATAACCCACCAGCCATCGCCGCATCCAAATCCGCCGTAACCACCGTTACCGCCATACATGGGTGATACGGGCATTACCATGCCATTTCCGGCACCATTTTCAGTAAGAGACATATTATGTCCTCCTTTGTAAAAAATATAAATTAATGGGTTACATATACTTTAAAAGCCTTTATGCGCAATCAGACTTTCAAGTATTAAAGTTATATGTCTCCTTTACTTTTAAGAAATATCAATCATCTTCCCGTGTAGTCACGGAGTTTGTAATAGCGTGCGGTGAATCCCGCAACTCCGATAAGAGCCTGTAACTGTAAATTATCACCTTTTTTAATCGGCAATCCCGATGTAGATGTCATTCCCACAGATGAGCCAACAGTGTATTGACTACCATTAATTGAAACGGCACAGGGACTGCAAGCCCTCCAATGACTTTACCATTAATTGCTAATAAGTCTGACATAATCAAGACCTCCTGTTTAAATCAGTTGATTGCAACTTATCAAATATAGAATATGTCAACTGTTGCTGAATTTATTGTGATACTTGAACTGTTAAAGTTTCTTACCATGAGATTTCCACTACTAATGTATGGAATCATGTCGCTATCAATGCCGCTTATAACATTGAACCCAACTAACCTTGAACCCGTGGGGAGCGTTGAGGTCAAACTACCAACATTTTTTTTGGTATTTCCGTTTACTGTAACGCTGGTGAATGTGACCTCTGTGTGCTTAACAATCGCATTCCTAAAATCGGCGGGCACAGCGACTTGCTTGGCTTTGATGATGTAGTTGACACCTACTGACTTGACTTCGGTGGTAGCTCCTTTGCGCCCTGACATAGACTGAGTATCCACCATCTTTACGTTCCAACCATTTCCCTGCACCGTGATTAAACCAGGCTCTGCTATTGCCTGATACTCGTGACTATGTTCCTGCACCCTATCATCCAAGAACTCACCGACAGCAAGACCATCTGCATCTAAGTGAGCACCAACTGTCTTACCTGTAAGTCCTGCACCTTTTGGTACACTCTCTCTCAAATCAGGTATATTAAAAGTTGTACTACCATCACCTGTACCAAACGCAATTCCAATAACAGCAAACAATTCTGCATAAGTTGTACGACTTACCGCTTGTCCATCACAAAGCAAATATCCGCTTGGGATAACTGAACCACCAAACGGCACAATAGAACCTACCGCCATATCTGCATATAATGTTCCACCTGCGACTCTTGAAAGAGAGCCGTCTGAATTAACTTTATTTACACTCATCTTTTAGCCCTCCTTTGTATCATCCTATCTTTATAAGAACTAAATTAACTGTCACAGGATTATTTGCGTTTGTAATAGTACATAAATAACTCATTGATGCTGTACCCTCTGTATCTTTGGCGTAAACTTCTGATGATGCTACATTCATAATATCACTATGTCCAGAAGTAAAAGCTATATCAATCAGAGTTGATATTGTGCAAATGGTTGGTAGGTTATATGCAGACGGTGTTGCTTTTACTCCAATTAAGTATTTACCCTTTGGAATACTAGTATTAAAATTAAATACCTTTTTTGTCCATGACGTTTCAGATACAACTACATCAGCCGAAACATATCTCTGACCTAATAAAGAATAGTTGAACTCATCATCATCCGTGATGTTGACCTGCCCATACGACTGCTTATCTGCTAAATTAAGAGCATCCCATTCAGCCTGTGCACCAGTAAATATCCGTTGCGCAGGGACAAGGCTTACTTCGTTATTTGTAACGGTGAAGTCGTCTGCATCAAATGTATTTGAAGAGATCTGCAGATTGACATTTTTATTAGCATCGGCAGGAACATTTGTTCCGTTGACGCTAATAGTAGAAATGTCATTGACTTCTGCTCCCTGGTCAATACCGGCAAGTTTTGTCTTTTCAGCGGTCGTATAGTCCTCTGTTGACAAACCTTTACCGGTAACCTTATCAACCTTATCTGCAAGCAGACCGTTGGTTTCGGTTTTGGTGTAATAGTTTGTAAGATCTACTTCAGTGCTACCGATATGCTCCCACCCGGATGTTGTTCCATCGAGATTAATATACTCGTCATACACATCCTGTGTTCCTGCTGTACTCTTAGGAACCAGATAAATGGTGGTAGTTGAAATATCAGTTGTAGGAAGTGCCAGAACCACCTCTATATGAAGTGTGGTTATAGCGGCAATAAGAGTATTAACCTCAGACTGGGTATATGTGTCGGTTTTAAGATAGTAGTTTGCAAGATTATTGGCCGTATTTGTTATGAATCCGCTATCGTTATTTAAATCAGAAGTATTGACTGGTATAGTTAATGCAATATTCTTATTAGAATCGGCAGGAACATTTACTCCGTTAACCGAGATAGTTGAAATATCATTAACTTCAGCACCCTGATCAATACCGTCCAGTTTCAGCTTATCAGCATTACTGAAATTGTTATCGGATAATACCTTACCAGCAACCTTATCAACCTTATTACCTAATGCTTCTGTGATGACTTTATTCTGAACAGCATTAGTGCTGCTTGAACTCATCTCATCATCAATAGTAATAGGCTGAGCGTTTGCAGAAAGAATATGAGTTTCCGGATCAAGAGTAAGATTCGATCCTATTCCATAAACATCAGCAAGATTTGTGAGCTTGTCTTTCTGTGCATTGGTGAAGTTATTGTCCGATAATCCTTTACCAGCAACTTTATCGACTTTTCCAGAAAGAGCGGCATCAAGCCCGTCAATCACACCCTTATAGCCATCTGAAAAGTTGTTGTCAGTGTGGGTATAGTCAGGATCTGAAATATAAATACTCAAATCAGGCTGATCAGACAAATCGTCATAAGACCCACTGGTGGCAACCTCTGCAAGATCAGGCTTGTTTTTTATATAATCATCAGCGGAGGGATCAGTTTCTTCCCAATCGCTCTGCACGGCTGATCCTTCATTAGGAACTAAAATTGGTGTTCTATTCCCATCAACCGTCACACCGGCTACTTCACGTCCGGAAGTAACAACCTGATCGACCGATACATTAGAACCGCCCTGTCCACCGCCATCCTTACCTATATCGACACCGGCTTCACGGACACTAAACGATTCATTCTGGGACCATTTACTGGTCTGCTCCTTTTTGGAGTCATATACTTCTATTCTTCCAGACATGATAAGTCCTCCTTATAATGCTTCAATTTTGGCCTTAAAGTCGTCGAAATCAGAGCTATCGGCAACTAATCCCTTGAGAAAAGTAACGACCGATCCGGCAGTAGGAAGACTTGCCTTACCTTCTGCTATAACCGTTGTTGCTTCTCTATATGCTGCGGTACCAAGAGTCTTCTCTATGTCAACACCGGCAGCCTTAATGGAAAAACCATCATTCGTTCTATTTGTTTCAATTCGATTAGACATTCCTGATCCTCCTTAATTTAATCGTATACCCATGGATTGTGCCATCTGTGTAATCTTGTTAAGCTGAGGCTGACTCATCTGTCCATTATTCAGCATATATTGAACGGCTCCACGAGGATCATTTTGAAATTGCTGAGGGATCGTAATCCCCCTTTTCTGCATAATAAACTGCAGAGGATTCTGCATAAACGTAGAGTACTGATTCTGTATAGAATTTTGCTGCATGGACTGATACAAACTATTCATTACTCTTGTCCTCTCTACGATTCTTATTATTGTTATTGTTATAATGAGATCTATTAAGTTCAGAAATACGTCTCTCAAATTCTTCTCTTGTAACATATTCGGGCGCATTCTGCTGGCTCATCTGATTATTTTGAGGAGAATCTGTAATTTCCTGATAAGCAAATTTTCTTAACTGAGGCATTCCACTAGCATCTGTGGTTTTGATATAGAATATGTTATCTTCAGAGTCCATAAGAATGGTGTTGCAGTTAACACCCTGCGGAAATGCCTTACCACCGGCTTCTCCCTGTACCCATATAATATTAGACTGATTTTGCTGAATCTGTGGCTGAATAGGATTCTGAGCCCAATAAGGAGCGTTTGGTGTAAAGAAATTATTATTGTATGCCATTTAATTCTCCTTTCTCCAAAAGTAAATAGGTACTTCATCTCCGCTATCCCAAGAGTCATAGTAATCGCCATTCTCCACAGCAATTACATGACTCCCGGTAGCGAGTAAAAACATCCCATTAGGATAGTCTTTACAAAAATCTTTTACGGTATAGCAATCAGGACAAGAATTTGGAATGACACCTCGATTAAATCCTTTTGAATACAGATATGATCCCCAAACAGAATTTGAAGTCGGCATGTCTTTCATTGCAAAGCCACGAACACAAATATCAAGATAAGTTGTATCCCAGTCATTGCCCGTGACTTTCGATATGGCTCTAACAACACAATCGCCTACAAGTTTTCTGTTCGGATTTGGATTATACTTTATAAAACTCATATGTGATCCCTCACTAAAGCTTCTTCGTGCATACGGTCAAGAAGTTCATCGCTAATCGGTGCCATTTCTTTTTCACAGAATGGGCAGGTATGCAAATTATATTTAGTAAATATCACGTCACGAGCTTTAATTTTATGGCCGCAGCTTGAGCATTCAATGCCTGCGCCTAAAGGTGTCCCTACGTATCTCCATAGAGGAAGGATTCTTGTCGATAATTTCTGCTGCGGATTCTTCAACGGTGACTTCTTCTGCTGGAGTGTCCCCTTCCACTTCTCCTTCTGCATTTTCAACTACCTCCGTCTCGACAGGCTCGTTTGGCTGATAATAATCAACTTCAGGAAGCTTTCCATGAGATACCCAATCACCATTAGGAATTATGACAACCCCAGAAGGATTTACAGTAACAACTTCGCCGTCGCCAACAAATATCCCAAAAAGTTCTTTATTAAATACGATTTCTCCAGGAACAATTGTTGAGAAGTCTTTGGAAATATCATCGCAAAGAGCTGCTACTTCTCCGATGTTACGGCAGTTATAACCTGATACGGATGCAAGCAAACCGAACTCATCAAATGCTCTGGTATCCTCTGAAGCTTCAAATATCAACTGAGTTCTTTTGGCGTTATACATATCGCTACTAGAGAAACGCATTTTATTCTGTTGGGTAAGCTTAGTGCCACCTCCACCCTTAACATAGAGGGTCTTTTCAGAAGCGATTGATCTGGCCTTATTGCAAATATCATTAGATGTCAGCATCTTCTGTTTCTACCTCCTCATTGAGTTTATCTTCAAGAACTTTGAGAGACTTGTATTTTGTGGTGCTAATTCCAAGAAGAATACCAAGAAATGCATCAATAGCAGTTATAGTCCCAACAATCTCTTCTGCATAAGGGAAACCCCAGATATTGGCAAGAGCAAAATACAGAGTTGCTACAGCAGGAAGCAAGATCTGAGCGATCCATTTTAAAATATCATAGATTTTGTTTGACATAATTATTCATCCTTTCTTTATGCATCAGCTACCCAGGCATATGTTGGAACGCCATTAGATACTGTGCATTGTAATTTGTAAGTGCCATCAGTTGTAGGTGGATCAATAGCTATGATCTTCTGACCACCAGCTTTGCAAGTTCCATCCTGATAAGCTTCAAAAGCATTAGATCTAACCGGCTGTCCACCAACAGGTCTGGTTCCATTACCAACAGCAAAAAGGATAGGATTAGTGTCACTTGAGCTACTTGCTACGTTATACTTTCCGACGGCAGCGGAATTTGGAACATTCACGCTAAGACCTAATCCACTAGCAAATGAATAATTTCCTCCAACGTAGCAATCCTGTCCTCCAGCATGTGAAGCATATCCTCCCGCTGTATTCATGCTTCCTTCAGCATGGGATGCCCTGCCGTTTGCGCTACACTGATCTCCTTCTGCGTGTGCATACTTAGCACTGGAACCTGTTGATGAGGAACCGCCTTCAACATGTGATCCTTCTCCTACTGCTGTAGTATAATTTCCTTCTGCATGAGATGATGCTCCAGATGCTGTTGAGCCATCTCCCTCGGCATGAGATTTATACCCAGATGCTGTTGTAGATTGACCTTCAGCATGTGATGTATCATTACTAGCTTTAGTACCATAACCTTCAGCATGTGAATACGCACCAGAAGCAGTCGTTGAAGTTCCTTCTGCGTGCGAAGCTGTACCAGAAGCTGTGGTAGACGAGCCTTCAGCATGAGAATTGGGACCTACAGCATTATTCGACGACACATCATTAAATCTTTCTACAAAACCACCATTGTTTAATGCCGTATAATAACGCATTCCTGGTTTACGAGATAACTCAGCAAATAGGTCTGTTATTTCGACCCAATGACCGGAAGTAAAAAGTTCGTCTTTAGATATATTTACATTGGCCCGATATATTTTCCCAGACTCTTTGCAATATTCACCAACGACATACGCTATATTGCTGCCGTATCTAGCAACCGAAGAATCATAATCAGCTGGTTCAAGCCAAGCTGGAGTAGAACCTCCACCGCCTCCGCCGCCATTCTCTATAGCAGTTTTAATATCATCGAGTGCTCCTACAATTGCCTGTCCTGTTGAATCAAGCAGCATAGGATCTTGACTTGGATTGGACATATTTTACCTCCTAAACTTGATACAGAACAGTAACTGTATCGCCATTAATGTTTGTGTATTCTGTCGTTGCAAAATATGGATCCGATCCAGTGGCTTCAGGAAGCTGACACAGTACATTAACAGTATCGCCATTAATATTTGTGTATTCTTCTTGCTTAAAAAATATGCTTCCTCCGCCGGGAACATAATTATTGATCCAATCGACAACTTCTCGAATAACTTTAAAAGTACCTGTATAATTAATCATCGGGCACCCCCTCAAAACCAGGATCAATCATGACATTTATACGCCACTCTAGTTCAGAAATTAGCTGTTCATGAGCTGAATTCATTGAACCGGAGGTAGGAGTATCAAATATCATTCGAACCTTGAGGTACATATAGGTCTTAACCATCTCCAAGAGTACATTGTCCTGGAGATAGTCAGACCATACAGCTGTAGCATCAGAGATAGAATACCCCTCTTTGGGGCCGACACCCAGCTGAGTCAGTATACCGAATACCGAATTGATGGACATTAAAATATCCAGATCGAAACCGGTATCTTCATCGGCTATACCGAGGTATTTCTTTACAGAGAGAAGTATACTATCTTCCATTTTGAATTTTCTCCTTTATGTTTTCTTTTTTCTACTATTTGCCATCGTTTGTGTCGTTGGTTGTGTCGTTGTATGTCTATTGCAGATGTAATCTCCATCTAACGTCTGGCCTGTCTCATAAGAGACTCCTTCACCGGTCCAATTAGCAGAAAAGAATTCATAAGCCTGACTAGCACTTACATAAGTGTTATAAACTAGATAACTACAGTTTTTAGTTGAAGATATATTCCATCCTGCTAAATATTGTAATTGTGATTGATCTATAGCTGTGTCATAAAAAAGCCAAGTTATCGTTATGTTACTAACATCCCAACTTTCGCAGCCTCGTATCGATGTCAAATTTTTATTACCATAGAATAAATAATCTATATTCGATATATTTCGTCCAATAGCACCCTGCATACCTAATAAAGATTTTACATCACAGTTTTTAAACATGCTTTTGATCGTTGATCCGTCAACAAGATTTAAGAAGAATCCTAAATTTCCATCTATTTGCTGTAGGGCACGACAAAGCTCAAACATACTATCAGCGTATTTGAGTTTTTTATTTTCCAATCGCCCTAATGCACTATGTATAGATACCAATTTTCTACAATCATAAAACATGTAAGAACAAGAAAATAGATTTCGCATTCGTTTAGAGGAAAAAGGATGTATGGTTTTTAAATTGTACCATTGATAAAACATATAATCAGAACGCTGTACATTATCTAAATCCCAATTCCAAATGAAATCGACATTGTCTATTAACCAGTTATCATAAATATAATTTGAGTTGTTACTTCTATAAAAAGCACCAACCATATTAACAACATTGCTGGTATTTAACTGTTTTAAAAAATTTGTATTATCAGAATTAGCATTACGAAATGCATACATCATTGTTATTATTGAATCTGCTGATCGTAATCCCGTCAAAGTACTTAAATCACATTGCTCAAATGCAAAATTCAAGTCTTTTAAAGATGGAAATTCTAGATCATTCAAAAAACTTATCGAATCCGAAGTTCTCATCAGTATACAATTATGAGAAGTATCTATTCTTTCCGAATCCTGTGTTCTAAATGCAGCATGTAAAGACACAATTTTTGATGTGTCCATTTTATCAAAGCCAATAAATTTACAATCATGCGGAAAATTGCATTGGTTTTGACCATCAACGTTATTGAAAGTTAGTGGTTTTCCTTTTAATTTGTATTCTACAACTTTACATGATATAGCCCAATACTCGGGTATTTGTACACAACAATATTTATCCAATTGACCCACAGTCCTACCAGGGGTTATAGTAACATTTGAAAATTGTCGGCCTCTTCTAGAAGAGCCGTTAATCGTTGCCGAGTATAAACCCATGTAAGCGTCTCGTTGGTCATAAGCTTTATCAGTATCTAAATATAATATTTCCTCATCTGATACTTCCCAACTATCCGATACTTGTCCAGTTATTGTACAATAGCCATCTTCATATAATGTGTAAATAATATCATCATAATTAGGATTGCCGTATGTTCTAGAAACAGCAACTGACTCTATATCAAGACTATCTGTAAACTCCGAACTTGGCATCCAAGATGGTTCATATGTAGCCGTTAAAGTTGTATTTTGATTTATGGTCGTACCCATCGGAGGATCAAAGGTACAATCCTCAGTTACTTCCCATACGGTATCATTATCGAGATGCGCCATAACCGTATAATCTTTAATATCAAATGTGTATTCGTCGTGAAAATATGCAAGACCTATAAGTTCTATAGAATCAACCATTCCAAGATAAATGTTCATAGACGCATCTAATCCCATGTAGTATGCATGTAGTGTTGTGACTGCTTCTGTAATTTCTTCACCCATTTCTGGAAAAAATTCACAAAAATGTGTTACATCATAAACTTCACCAGTATCATATGTACAAAGAACTGTATAATCATCGATTTTTAACTTATAATGTGGAACAACTTCCTGAAGTCCCATAATTTCAAGATTTACTGGTTTTCCTTCAAAAATAGTATCTCCAGTTAATCCAGCACTTGTCAAGGTGATCATCGCGTCTCCATAATTTGGATCATCGGAAATACCAATCTCGACGGTTCCGCCAGTGGCTATAAGTTTTACGCCAATATAATTATGATCTTCATGATTTAATGCCGGATTCCAATAAAGCCAAGGTAACGTGTGCCGTTCATTGTTACTTGATACCGAAAATGTATGAACAGGATTTGGTCTCATAGTTCTATCCGATTCATCATTTAAAATATAAAACGCCTCAACCCTAACAATACCCGTAGTATTATCTGGACTAAGATTTACCTTGCATTGAACTTCGACCTCAGCTTGAATATACGCATCTTTCACCAAAGGTATAGCACTAAATAATACTGTCGTTGCTTTAGCTTCACGTTCGGATTCGGTCAGTCCTGTAATGTCAATGTCCTGAAGAACTATTGGTCTACTACTTACATTTGTGTTGAATGAAGTAATCCTACCCTGTGCAAATTCTGAAGATTCTTGACGAGCCTGTGCATTTGATAAATCAACAACTACTTCGTCATCCCAGCAATAATTAGGATAGTCTGGATTACGATAACCAAATGTACGAGGTGTTAAAGATTCAGCAATTTTATTTTCTGGGTCATACATCCATCCATCATAAACATTCCCCGAATCAGAGGAATACAGGGTCAAATATGTAACCCCATACTCCCCTTCTTCGGGAAGGACGCCCTCATCATAGTAAGCATATCGTCTATCTATATTACTCATATTGTCTCCTTTACGACGTATAACTTACCTCATAGTTAACTAGATCGGCATAAGACCATTCTATAGTTCTCATGCGATTATAAACGATCGTAGTTCCATCAATTCTATTATAGACTGATGTGTTATCCTTAAGAATAGTAATTCTCCAACTATCTGTTCCGCTGTAATACTTAATACTCATAAGCTGTGTTGTCATCTTAACATCGCTATGACTCATATAAGAAATTCCAGCATCTTCAGAGCTATCCCATACATCTTTCCACTTAACAGCAAGACCAGCTGTATCATGACTAGTAGATGTACTTTCGACATACTCAGTGATAGTAGTGGATGTTGAACTTCCAGTGGAAGTATCGCCTTCTTCATTCTTAAGAGATTCAAGAGTAGGAATACAAGAATATCCAGAAGCATCCCAAGTCTGTACAACTTCAGAAGCTCTAACCTGGTCACTTATTCCATACTCATTACGTATTTCGCAAATATCCCCAACTTCGAAATCGTCATGATACTTAAACATTATTGTAGTATCAATCTCTCCTTCAAAAGCTGTTTCGGGAACAAGCTCTACTAATTTCTCAACGCCCTTCTGTACAAGAGTATTTGTATACTGCTGTACATCCATTACAGTACTTCCATCAGTAATAGAACTCACATCATGACAATCGACATAAATTTCCCTTCTCTCAAGTCCGATTTTTTCACTTGCATGATCATCATCAAACTCAAGATAATGTGTAATGAATGTCTGTGTTGCTCCATCACCTTCTCCAGCTATTCTAAGAACGTTTTTATAGTTTTTAATAGATTCGAGATAATTGCTGTTAAGGAGATTGTCGTGAGTTGGGCTAAAGACCACATACGAATTCACCGTCTGATTATAAGAACGATCGGTACCAGCATACAAACTAAACTGAAAATTTCCATTATTTAACTCCATTTTGAATCCTATATGATTCGCCTGACACACTCTCTTAACTACGTCAAGGATTGATTCACCCATGTACTGAGCAACCTCGCTATAATTAAGTGCAGTGACTTTAGGATCAAGGCTTTCTATAAATTGAAAGTTGTTAACTTTCCTTCTTGAATCCGTGGGGTTAATAAATGCATCATTTATCATAGAATGTAATGCATTTTGTATAGATCCATTCACGTTTGTCTGTTTCCACACGATCCTTCTATCGAGAATGGATTCAAGAGATCTTCCAGTTATTGTCAATTGGTTTCCATCATCATTATCGGTTATAATCTTAATCGATTCTACGATCATAGCCCTATCTGAAGTAGGTATGGTGAGATACATGTCTTTTTTAATGCTCTGAGCGTACTTGGCAGTGATTGGAAGACAGAGTTCAAACTCTCCAGCATCATTATAGCGATCAGTCCATATGAATGAACTGTAGTAATCTATAATAGCTATTCGCTCCAACGAGGAGTTCAGAACAGAAATTTCGATCATGATTAAACTCCTTCATAGTAGACTCTACTTACATATACAGCTGAACTAAGAGCATTATCGGTATCGGTAACTCGAATGCTATTTATACCGGGTTTAAGGACAATCCAATCAGGATTCTGATTCAAAAGATTAAGTGCGTTATGATCAGCGTCTGCCGTATCTGTATAAATACAAGATTTATTACCAGAAACCGAACTAATCTTTATAACATCTCCAGCTTCAAATCCATCATTTGGAGTGAATATGTTTATTAGCTGCGCGTCACCATCTGGATTAGCAAAACTAATAGTAAACGCAGGAACATTATCGTAAACTGGTTTTTGTATGGCGGTTCCAATAGTAAGTTCCAAATATCCGCCAGTTTCTACTTCCCCTGTGTATTCTATAGAAGTTTCATCATTTAAAGTTAATGATTCCTCAATATATGTATCTGAGTCGCACATCTTAGGATCAGGGCATATTAAACTTACCTGGCATTTAGATTCTTTTGAGAAAATATCCGGTTCGTTCTTTTCAACATATCCTTGTGTAACAACAGTGCGATTGTCTGCTTCTACCTCAATGAACACATTCTTTTTCATAGGAAAAAGCTGATAAGACTTCTGTCTAACATTCTCAATACCATTACCAGTCTCCGAGTAAAATATCAGATCAAGAACAATGTTCCTTTTTCCAATACGAGCTGAGTTAAAGTGATCACCGTCAACAGCCATTTCAGTCGTATTGACATCTGCTTCAACTGGTCCAAGCCCATCTATCTTATCAATAACAAAACCTGTATATTGAGATACATTTGTCGGACTTGTAAGGGTCATAGTAAAGGCGTCCGACTTGTCTGACTTCTGAAAAACAGTCACTTTTTTAATCATTTTGAATTTTCTCCTTTACCACAATAAAAACACCCTCGATAGCTGTGACACCACCGAGGGCTGAAAGAAAGAGAGGGTAATTATGACAAAGCACTAACAAGCTGTGAAAATCCGTTTCTGGTCTGACGGTAAATCTCAGCATTGCTAAGTGCCTTAGGACTATTGTTTGTCTGATTAAATGTGATGGATTTAGGCTCGCTATTCTGTTCAGCAAGAATGTTTCCAAGCTGAGTAATCATGGCCGCCTGCTGCTCATCATTGTGAGCCTGAACAGCAATCTGACGACTATTGAACATATTGGAGAGTGCAGCACTTCGAGCATTAACCTGGCTAAGATCCAAAGTAGGAGTTATTACAGGATTAACGTCTATACTTCCATCCAACATTCCAGACAACTGACTAATGGCATCCTGAACGGATGTAAGGGAACCAATAGCCATATTTTCAGCTTCGTCAGAAGCGAGATTAGAATACTGTTTAAGGCCGATAGCAAATCCCTCATCTACATAACGACCAATCTTCATAAATTCTCTTGATGGTGAACGAACACCAAGTTTCTTTCTAGCACTATTTATAGCTTTAAGAGCTAATGATGTAGCAGCACCTTCAACGACTCTCTGCATCTGATCTGAATTGATTCCTTCAGCGATACCTCTAGAAATCATCATACCGGTATTAAAGAATACCTTATACTTACTTTCTATAGCCATTCTAATAGTATCTGCAACTGAACTTGCTGTTTCATAAACCGGCGCTTGTTTCTTCGCCATATCTAATCCGCGACAAATCATATGTACTATTTCGAATCCGCATTTTTCGAAAGTAGACATGGATTCTTCGAGAGCAGCAAAGATCGTATCTATAATAGCCTGAGTTTTCTCAGTTATTAGAGACATCCTTTCTTCGTCACTCATACCATTGGTAATGTTAGTCGTTATAGTCTGACCAGTTTCAGTAGCCTTAGTGGTGGCTTCACTACTAGTTATTCCTTCACTAAAGCCATTGCCCATTCTATTTCCAGCTGATTGACCAGCACCATAAGTTGCTTCGTCAGAAGCTATCTGCGTTGACAGGTTTTCCATTCCGGCTGTGTATTTCTCGTAAAACTCGGAAATATCCACAACCTGACCGACAGCAGCACTAAGTTCAGTTGATAACTCATTATGTATAGACATAGCTTCGCGAGCTATCTTGTCATTATACAATGCAATATACTGATCAAGCTGAGCATCAGTCATGCTGTTAAGCATCTTAAGTTCATCGAGGGAATCAACGCCCATATGAGCAATTGCTTCTCTAAGATTAAGATCTTGTACTCGAGTCATCAGAGAACCGATGGTAGCATTATACTCATTAAGCTGATCAATCTGAGCCTGCATATTCTTCATAAGAATATTTGTTGAAGCATCCGATGCAACATATTCAGCCACATTTGTATACTGTCCGGTTATCTGAGAAAGGCTTCCTGTAAGTTCATTTTGAATTTTATTCTGGTTTGCCTGTACCTTCTTGCGATACATCTCTTCATACTTTGCTAACTGTGTGTCGTCCATTCGATACATTGCTCTAAGTTCTGGCAAATCGTCTACAGACATGTTAGAAATTGCAGCACGAAGATTATTATCAGCGATTCTACCACCAAGTGAGCCTATAATAGTATTTAACTCGTTAACCTGATTAACCTGGTCTTCGAGATTGTTTAATAACGTTTCGGGAGCAAATGATTCGTCATCTTCTTTGACTTCAGCAAACAAATCTTCATTATTAGTCTTCTCAACAGCAGTCTTATAGATGTTCTTATACTGATCCATAATGTCTTTGATCTGGTCTAAGAACTCGTCACCCTGATCATCGACACCTTTGAAGAGATCTTTATTAGCTCTCTCTTTAGCATCATCCCAAAGATTCTCATACTTATCCATAAGACTATCGATCTTCTGAGTAAGTTTATCGACATTCTTTGCGGATGAACCAGACACAGCACCAAGACCGCTTATGCCATTGTTAAGATCAGACATGTCAATGTCTTCAAGGGTACCAAGAAGACCGTCTTTACCGCCAAGAGACTTAAGGAGATCGTCTACAAAGTGACTCCAGTCATTATCTTCCCAGCCTTCTTCGGCTATGTTTTCTTCTTGTTTTGCCTGCCATTCAAGATACTCTTTTTCGCTCTGGAAACTCTGAATGAAATTACTTGGACGTTTGCTAGCCAGCGCCTTACTTCTTTCTTGCCAGCTCATGGGGTTGCGGCCTTTACCGGGTTTTTTGCCAATGGACACTTTACTGCCCCACCAGCTACTTGAATTTTCGGTCTTAAAGCTGTCGATTAAACTTTGTGCGTCATCGAGTTTTACACCCAAATGTGAAAGTAAACTATCACCAGCTACATCACCTATTTCACCCATTATAGGAGTAAGAGTATCTCCAAAAATATCGCCCATTCCCTGAGCACCGGTAGTCAAAAATTCCTGTGCAACAGAATCTACAGAACCAGCACTAAGTCCAGCAGCCAAATAATGACCATCTTCTGTAGTCTTTTTTGACGGCGAAGCAATACCAAAGAAATTTTCTAATGACGTACCAAATATCGAGCCCATCTCCATCGCAGCGGCAATTAGTAATGCTTTTGACGTTGCGTCGGTTGATCCTTCAGCTAATCCGGCAGCAATATAATGACCATCGTACAGCATCATTTGACTAACCGTCTGCATCATCTTATCTGATGCTTCGCTGAAGTTCTTAATCATCGTAGCAGCCGAATAGAATAAACCAGAGGCTGTTACGAGACCGGCCATACGAATAAGCTGATCAGTGGCTTCGATAATTCCGTCAACTTTAATGCCTTCAAATTTCTGAGCTTCAATAAGAGTTGCATAAATGCCTTGCATCATCTTAACAAGTGCACCAACACCATTTATGATAGATTCAGACATCATGCCTATAATGGCTATTGGATTAGCAACTGCCATTAAACCTATTGCAATTAAAGCTATTTTGAATAAAACTTTTATGTCTATTCCACTAATAAGGTCAAGGGTGGCAACAAACAATGCTATTGAATCATAACTAACCTGGGCTATCGTTTCTGAGATAATTCGGAACGTATTAACCATTAGTACTAAAGTGGTTAAGCCAGAAGTTATAACACTTTGTAATGAACTAAATAATCCTATGTTGACGCATACGCCAAGCAAAAGTCCTAAAGTCGCAGCCATAGCAGTTAATCCAGCTATAACGGGAACTATATTAAGACCGATCTGTATAACAACAAGGAATACTGAAGAAAGCACGACAAGAGCACTAATTAAAGCGTTCATTGTGACTATCGCTTGAGAAATGTTTCCACTCGTAGAAAGTTTAGTTAAACCTGCTACGAATAATACCATAATATTAAGAATTGAACTAAATAATCTTATTCCAATAGAAGTAAATACACCTAAAGCACCAACAATGGTTAATACTTTCATGAATTCTATTAAGAATCCTTCCATACCAACCATGGCTGCGGTTAGACTTGTAAGAAGAAATACAGTACTTGCTACATCACCAATCTGTGCGATTACAGCGATGGCTCCAGCAAATTCAGAAATTACAGAAAGCAAAGATCTGAATCCTATTATTCCAAGAGCCATTAAAGGTAGTGCTACACCAAGTAATGTTGCAACAACAGCTATTGTAGCAACAAACGGTATCATTGCCGTAAGAGCATCGCCCAATGCACCGAGTAGAAACACGGTATTAACTACATTACCAGCATCAGCGACCATTGCCACTAGGTCTACAAATCCAACTATAGCAAGAAGAATTGCAGATAGACCTAAAAGACCGCCAATGAATCCTAAAGCCATTGTTCCACCGCTAAAAGTCATTACAGCGCCCATAAGACCTGCTATAAGAGCAAATGCTGCTATAGCTGGAACTAACTTTAGCATAGCTATGCCAAGGCTATCGAGTAATGTTACGGTGTTTGATACGTCACCAATCTGTGCTATTCCGGCTAAAGCCAGAGTGATCAGACCGATCATACTAATTATAGCAAGTAGACCTAATCCGCCTTGTAATGCTTCTTGAGGAGTCTTTAAACTCTTTCCAAGAACACCCATGATGAACATCATAGCAAATATCGCGGGTGTGAGTAAGAGAATACCTCCAGCAAGGGCTACAAGTTCTCCTTCATTTCCTTCAAATATACGTCCGGCGGTTCCGAGCGCTATTGCTAACAAACTTAATGAAGTTGTCATAGCAAGCACTGTAGTCCATACCGATTTAGTATCTTTAATTTTTACATCTTCGATTAATCTCGTAGCTCCAGCCATAACTAAAGCCAACATAGAGATACAAGCAGACATAGCCATAAGGCCTACTGGATCTTCAACGGGAACTTGGGCAAGTAATGCCATGATTCCTGCTAGAACTCCAATAACGCCCAACAACACATACATCTGCTTTGTAGCATTTTTATTATATGTAAGAGTTCCCTGTCCAAGGGTTCTTGTAATAAATGATAAACTTAACAGTAACCTAGAAATACCACCAGCGGCTGATAAAATTGATCGCCAGTCATTCTTTGATACAAAATATAAAGCAGTTCCTATAGCTCCTATAGCAACTATAGCGGGAAGAATTGCTTGAAGCGGTTTTGCTGTTCCGGTTGAATTAAATGTTGATAATGTGTGTATAAACAACGATAATGTGTAAAGTACAACGCCCATCGATACCGCAGCAGAAAGAACTGTCTTTGGATCAAATAATGTTAAGGGAACCAAAGATGTTGCTATGATAGCAAAAGCACCTGCAGCCGCTATTATAGGACCCCATTTTGCATCTTTTACAGAATTAACAAGACCAATTAAACCTTCAAAAGCGATAAATATCAATGCCATGGTTTCAATCCAAGCTAATGTTCCAGCCTGCTGAACCTCAAGCATGACCTTGGACATATTTCTCAACAGAACAGCTAATCCAAAAAGCATCAGCATCATTCCAAAGAAATTCTGCTTTGTCTTATCGCTAGTTATACCATTTTTCCAGCTAAGTCTAAATGCACTTTCACCAGAAATAGCTTTTGAAATATACGAAATCGCACCAGCAAATACAATAAGTACTAGTGTTACTTTAAGAAGATTAGCAATAAATGAGCCGAAATCCATCTTGGAGTATTCTTCAAGAATGGCTTCCATTTGCTTAAGGACAACCATAAACGCAAGCATTGAAATGGCTGCACCCATCATTCCAAATCCACTAGCTTTGTTGAAATGTCCAATTAACGCCATCGCTCCAGCCATTAAAACCATGACAGTAGCTATACGAGCAGTAATTCCGATCCACTTAAGGATTCCATATTCCATGGCAGCATACTGATCTATAATGCTAACCATACCTTTAAGAACCGCTAAAAAGGCCAACATGGCTACCGATACACCCATCATTCCGAGGCCAGCGCCTTTTGCACCTTTTTCGAGAACATACATCGCTGCCGTTAAAGCACCAACTATTAAGCCAAGTCTTAATAAACCAGTCCAAAACGACATCGCGTCCATGGTATTAATTTCTTGCATCGCCTTGACAAATATCCATACAGCTGCTGCAAAATACAATACAAGTTTTGCTACAGCTTTAATTGCCACGGCTCTTCTTAAACCTTCGATGAGACGTTTAAGAGGAAGTGTTAACATTCTTAATGTATTTTCTGCCTGAGTAATAAGATTGGCTAAAGCTACTTCTTTATTTATAGCCTTCTTTAACTTTAAAAGATGAAACCTATAAGCCATATAAATGCCCGTTATAGCAACAAGCATTAAGAAAATTGCACCTAAAGCCCAATTAATTTTTGTTAATTTACTTTCTGGTAAGTATGCCAAAGCCCAAGCTGCAGCAGTTACTATAAGTATAGCTTCTGCAAACATTCTAACTGATTTAGCAACCGCCAAAATCGTTTCCGCTTTATTCTTACCAGTTATACTATCAATAAGTTCGTTAAGAGTCTTGCTAAAATGTAACAAACTATAAGTAGCAGAGAAGATAAGAATCTCCTGAATAACTGCCAAAATCTTAACAAAATTAGTAATTAAGAAGTTATAAATTCCTAATACAACGTCTTTAATCTTATTAGCTAATGTTACAACAAGACCGCCAATCATAACGAAGACGTTTACAATCTCGCTAATGGTTGCGGCAATCATAGAATGAAGCCTATCATAAGCGTCAGCAACTCCGTCAAAGAATGATTTTATAGCATAGAAGAATGCTCCTACAACTGTAAGAACACCATTTATTAATCTATTATTAAGTAATCCATTAAATAATGAAACAAATCCTTCTGCAATTTTAGTTAAGAAAGAAAAGTCAAACGATGTTATAGCATTAGCTAAAGCGTGGAATATTGATGCTATTGCTGATAATGCTGGACCAATTAACGAAAGAAGAATTACCAAAACATTAGCTATTACCGTTCCAGCAATTCTAAAAGCTGCAGTAAGAAGTTCGACAGCACTTCTCAAAGCATTAGAATTAAGAAGAACATCAACAACCATTTCAAGAATGGTAGCTAATACTTCAGCAAACTCAAATACTACATCAACAAGAGGTCCAAATGTCTCTAAAATTCTTACAACAGCTCTTATTACTCTAAAAGAAAAGACTACAAGAGATTTAAGAATTGTAAAGAATTTATATGAGATAGTAACAAGACTTCTCTGAGCTTTATAAGAAAGTGCAAACTTTGAAGTAAGGTCAGCCATTGCCTCCGTGAGGCCTATGACTCCATTCATTCCTCCGTCAAGTATTACTTTAAAGAAACCTTCGAGAATGGGACCAACAACAGAAGCAACTGTATTACCAAGATTCTTAGCAGTTAATGCTAAATTAAGTAATATTTTTGCTGTTTGTGAAACTCTCTTGTCCCACACGGTATTGCCAAAAGCAGCAGAAGCAGCATTAGAGAAATCTTCAAACGAAATCTCGCCATTTCTGCACATCTCACGAATTTCGTCGTCAGTCTTCTCTAAAGTCTCACCAAGCTGATGTAAAATCGTGTCGACGCTCTCTGCTGATTCGGTGCTAGTTGAAGAAAGGTCATCGATCAATTCCTGAACAGTCTTCGTTCCTTCTTTTGTCTGATCGAAGAGCTCTTTCATTGCATTGAAATCTGCTCCTGAAATATCCGAAAGGCCGGACACAGCTTTGGATACTGCATCTTGACCACCCATCCATACAGCAAACAGATCATGTAATTTTGCAGATAGGTTCGTAACTATTCTCGTGAATGCTTCAACGATACTTATCTCTTCTTTTATGTTCGGAAACTCCATTTTGAAATTTAGAGCTTTACGAACATTATTTATCGACAATCTAAGATCATTAAACAGAGGAGTAACCTGAGTTCTTATGGGAGCGATAAAGTCAGCACCAATTTTAGACAATGCAAACTTCATATTACTGAAAGCACCAGAGAATGTGTTATTAGCATCCTTTGCATGCTCACCATAAGCACTATCCATTGCCATAGCAAGGGTCTCGAAACTTATCTTACCCTTTGAAGCCATGTCTCGAATGTCCTGCTCAGTGGCATTAGCAGTCTCTCCGATTTCATTTAGATAGTCCTTAATAACTGCAGCAGCACTTATACCAAGACTAGCAAAGCTCTGCCAGTCTTTACCCATAACTCTTCCCTGACCAGCGATTCTTTCAAAGATGCCTGCAACCTGATCATATTCTGTATTAGCCATTGCGGCAACACCAGAAATTGCTCTCAGAGCAACCTGCATCTCGGTTCTCATTTTTCCGGATGAATCAGCAAATCTTTCGGAGAAGTGCGTTACGTCAACCTGCGAAGTAGCAAGAACTGAAGCTGCTTTAGCTGCTGAGTCAAGACCATATGCAGTATCAGCAACTGCATAGTTAGCAGCATCCATTGCTACTACAAGATCTTCTGTATAACCAGTTAATTCCTGTATCTTTGTTGCATCAGCATCCATGGCCATGGCAAGTTTCGCTACACCTTCTGCTTCTTTTCCAAAGATACCTTCAAGCTGGAATTTAGCTTTAGCAATGTTAGCTGCTCTGTTTGTACCACCGGTTACAATCTGATGCCAAGGTTTAGCAAGCAAACCGAGTAATTTTCCGCCCAAAGTCATCACTTCATTGGTGACTCTCTGAACAGCAGTCATTCCGACTATACCAAAAGTTGAAAAACGATCTGAAAGTGACTGAATGTTATCAGCTACTTTAGATAGATCAATATTATTTGCAGCTTTTGTTAAACTGTCGAAACTTTTAGAATCGAACTGTAAAGAATCTTTAAGATTGTCTACCGCTTCAACTGTTTTGGAGACGTTTTCTATAAATTGACCATTGTCAAACTGTATCTCTACTACTTTAGTTTCAACAACTTCTTCACTCATAGAGCCTCAATCTCCTTTCTCATAGTTTCGGCAATTTCGAATAATACTGGTCTCATAGACGGTGTAATATAATCCACAGGTGGAACCCATACCCCACTACGAGTCCCATGACCATAAGCAATAAGTATTGCGACATTACGTCCGCCTTCTATATCATCATTGTGAAATGATAGAACAGCCATATTAGGCTTATGTTCTATCTGATAAGACCAAGACGAAGCAGCTAGTCCAGTGTATTTGGGTGTGTTTTTTGCAAGTTCTTCAACCCCAAGTCTACCGTAATGGTCCAGCCGTCCAAGTTTAATAAATTCGAGACACTTCTCTAAAAACGTATTTGTCTTTTTAAAGTTCCCTTTTAATCTACATGTGATAGCTGAACCCATTTTGAAATTCCTAACCTTTCGTATGGTATTTAGCACGTCGAGCCTCATTGAGAGCTCTATTTCTCTCAATAATCTCATTCTTACTCATCTTCTTAGGCGGCTGATTCTTTGCATTACATACGGCAACCAACTGAAGAAGACGATTCAGATGCCATTTTTCACATTCGAATGGGATCTGAAGAGCGATCATCCAATAATAGATCAATTCTGAAGTTATAATTTCTCCTGAATTTTTCTTCTGACTTAAATCCGTAACTGTCGTAGCAGTCATTGGATCATTTATGTAATCGGAAATCTTCTGAAAATCTTCAGCAGTTAAATGCTCATAAACGGCATCCGGAACATCTTTATTAATAGTCATACATTTGATGTAGTGGAGCGTTTGCTCTTCGGTATGACCGTTCTTTGAAATAAAGGGTTCATGCCATTTAGATTCCCATTTCGATATAGAGATTAATGAATGTTCGAGATTAAGATTAATCTCTTTAATCCCATCGATCATAACAAATTCATTCTTTTGCGGGTCCCAATACTCCTTATAAGGAGATTCGGGAACATGAATTGTAATCATATTGGCGTCTCCTTTACCAATAAAACCTCCCGAGGCTGTGACACCCCGGGAGACTCGATTAAGCCTTCTGTGCAGACTCGATAACGATTGCAGAATAAGGAACAGTGAGAGCACCAGAGCATCTGGTCTCAATCAGATACTTCATCTTGTTGATGTCGATATCGAAATCATCAAACATAGATACAGCGCCGCCCTTATCAGCACCAACGGTATAGTCGGAAAGATTAACAATAATACCGATAAGATCTCTGTTGGTTCCATCAACAGCTCTCTTCTGGCCTTCCATAACGGGAACAGTAACAATGCGGCTTACACGCATTGCGGAAGCAACCTCAGCCTCGGTCTTGTAAAGTCTGTGACCCATGTTGTCCTCAAGAAGGAGCATATCGGTAAGAATATCCTCAGTGGTATAGAACACAGGATTTCCTGATCCCTTATAATCCTTACGAGCCTTAACAGCTGCACGAATATAAGCCTTAGCCTTGTCGTCATCAGTAGCATCTGAAGAGTACTCAACAAACTGCTTGATGGTGAAGAGATCGTCATCGGTCCAGATAGGTCTGATATGATCGTGCTGGATGTGAGTTCTGTCAGAAGTGAGCTTTCCATCACCGATGAGGATTGCACGAGCAAGTTCCTCGTCGAGCATCATTCTCATTTCGCCACGAATCCAAGCAACAACATCGAAATCGGTGATGTCGATAACATCATCACGATCCATTGACTGATGCTTATAGATGGTCTGAGGATCGGTAGATCTCCTGAGCAGGGTGAATACCTCATCAAGCTTGGTATCGCCCTTGATGTAACCCTTTGCTCTTGCTTCATCCTCAGTGATGTCTGCAAATACAGACTTAATACGGCTGAAAGGAACATGCTTGGTTCCGCTAAGAACACCGGCAACCCAATCGGTATCTCTCTTGATCCATGCAGGAGGATTGTTGAGAGCCTTAGCCTCAGGGAACAGGAATGAAGGATCATTAACCATATATGCCTGTCTATCCTGAGAATACTCGATATCGGTGCCATGCATAATTACATCTTCAATTCCAAGCTCTTCCTTGTGAGCCAGGAAAGACTCCTTAAGTGATCCATATCTCTTCATGTCGGCAAGAACAGCTGCCTGCTCTTCTTTTCCGAATACACTGTGAGAAAGCTCTGCGCCGTTAGAATCCTGATCAAATGCGTTGTGCTTCATAGTTTCATCTTCTCCTTTATTGTTTTTTGCGCCTTTTTCGGCAGCCTGACCAACGAGATAATACAGAACTTTCTTCTGCTTCTCGTTCATGCTGTTGACAATATCTTCGACGGTCTCTTCACCACTGTCATCAGCGTGGGAAATAGATTCGTCTTTAACATCATCGTTATTCATATTATCTTTCTCCTTATCTTCAGAAGCGGGATCGTCTACGATTTTTTCCGCTTTATCTTCCGAATGAGCGAGTTCGAAAATATCATTTTCATCATAGAAAGACATGATAGCTTCATCCGGTTCTTCACCATCGTATGAATGAGCCATAGAAGTATCGATAAATGCTCCGGGATTAGCTCCGGCCAGCACAAGAGATACCTCACGGATCATACCATGAATAACGTCTCCACCATTTTTCTTAAGCTTGTTAGCATAAATGGAGAGAGCCTTAATGTCACCATTTGCTACTAATTTCTTAGCATTTTCTCCCTGAACAGTGTCATTAAATGACAGGTCAGCATACACACCATCATCTCTACGGTGAAGGAGAGCATGACCAAGAACATTCAAGGGACTTGCGTGCTGGTGATCCCACACGAGAGGAACGGTTTCTCCATCACAATCATCAAAAGCACCAGGTCTAATAGTAAGTCCATCAGCGCACTTAATGTTGTAGCGGGTAGCCCATCCACTTACATCATGTGTTTTACCCATTTTGAATTTCCTCCGTCGTCTTACGTATCATGTCTTGATCGAGTTCTTCTGTTTTAGCATTCTCAAGTGCCTCTTTTGGTTGTGAGAGGTTATTATTGATCAACTGATCTGCCTGAGGATCATTTACAGGTTTCATACCAATAGCCTGTCTAATTTCATTAGAAGTTGCGATACAGTTCCTAGTAAGCTTATCTGCCAACTCTGCGAAATCAGCTATGGGCATCAGTTTGAATGGATCTCTGAAGAACATGATAGACTGTCCCTGAGTACGAGCAGTCTTTGTAAGAAATTTGCGTTTCATTTCATCAGTAATTGCAGAAACTATAGGCTCAATTGTCCTTGTATAATAATTCTGCATTACTTTTTCATCAGCGCTACCATCCATGATTGCCTGAGTTATTCCTAACTGACTGTATAGCATATTAGTGAAGTACTCAACTTGTTCGATCATGTTATTATCTATTGATCTATTTAGCTGGGTTATCTTCTCTGTGCCATCTGTATAAGCAATACCATATTTAGAGCTGGAGAGCTGAAGTTCAATGTCTTTTCGCCTATTTTCTGCCTGCTGTCTTCTAGCAGGGGTCTTGATTATATAGGGAAGCTGAATGATCATGTCGAGCTTTCCTGTGGAATTATGCTCGTCAATCGTATCAAGCAAATTAAGTTTACGTATCAATCTTGATGCTGTGGAACTTGGCTCATTCATTACTGAATAGAACGGGTTCTCAATTATAGCAACAGACTCTTTCGGATACGTTACTTCTTGCTCATGACCAGTTCGGTCATTATACGCTTTAATACGAACATGATCTGGATACCACTGAACAATCTTTGCGACTCTCATTGATTCTATATCAAAAGAGCCCTCTGTGATGTTTACATTAGTATCTACAGGCAAAACCGCCACACAACCTTCGTCAAGAAGAGATATTACCAAATCCTGAATGAATTGTCTTCCAGTTTGATCTTTGTTAGCGGAAAGAGAAAGACAGGTATTTAATCCGTCTTTTATCTCTTCTTTATAACGGCCATCTTCATCAGTACGTACATGTCTGATGTTTATTGTAGCTGCGTCCATTGCTATACGGTTGTATACCGCATTAATTATGGAACGTTCATTTCCTCGAGTGAATCTAACTCGATCAGGTCTTGTGTAATAGGCTTCCCCATAATCCCTGTAATCTTTATAAGGGCCGTCCCTGCCAAGAAAGGCATTCCAGCCATGCTGAAGTCTTTCGACTATGCTCATTTCGAATTTTCCTTTCTTGATACATTATTTAAGATCTTTTAAATTTTTACCTTCATCCAATCAGACCAATCACTTGCGGTGAAGTACTCACTGTCTCCTTCGGCATATGCCCCTTGAACTACATAGGCTCCTTTGGGAATATCCGAGACCTTGGTACCCTTAAGATCTTCCATAACCGACTTATAGTTCTTGACATCTCTTGCTTTTTTTGCAGCAGCTGAGATTTCTTCATCAGATGCTGTATCTATGTCTATATTGAGGTTGGTGTGGTGCTCTTGTTTTTTGTCATCTTCTTTTAACCTTAAAGAATCTCTTATATAATTCTTTAAAGCCTCTGAGAAAGCAGCAGGTACATCTTTAGCAAGACTGTTTTTAAGATTTGTTGTGAACTGTTTTCCGATAGTTACTTTTTCTGGATGTAGCTTAGAATACTTCTCTTTAAAATCTATTTCTTGCTGCATTCTAGCGTTAAGATCCCTGAGTTCCTGATCACTCATCTTAGAAATATCTTTCTTAGACTTATCAGAATCAGTTTTTCTATTCGCTTCTTCTTTCTGCTTCTTCTCAGCTTCTTTACGTTCTTTCTCTTTTCTCTCTGTTTCGTTCTTAGGATCTTCAACAGAAGTTTCGGTATCAAGTCTACGCCCTTTATGATCATAGACCTTTCCATCAGCAGTTTTGAACGTAGTATTTTTATTAATCTTTTTGTTACTTCCGGTTCGGAGATTATAGCTTCTAACCATACCTTTCATTTGGTCTTTGGTTAAAATATCCCCATATCTTTTTCGACCTTCTTCAGTAAGTGATCCATCTGGATTCTGGAATCTACGAACACCCCATTTCATTCCAAGAATTCCGTGATGCTCAAGATAATCGTAAGATCTAACTACTACATAATCACTCATAGTTGACCCTCCTTATCTTGTCTGTCTAGCAATCTCTTCGAGAGCAGCATATGTCTGTGGATTAGCCATAACATTATTTCCAGTCATCATACTATTTGCATACGCATTACCAAAACTAGCGGCAGTTGACTGTCCATATGTAGCAAATGTATTAAGTGCCTGTTGGCCTTCAGGACTGGATATGTATCTCATGAGATTATTAAAATCACCATTAGACGCCAAAGTTGTAGCTTTATCGACAGTATTAAATGCAGTCATCATTGTGTTCTGCGTCTTGGGGTCTGTAAGCATTTTTCCTAACTGAAGATAGTCATTGGTTTTCTCAAGCTGCATTGCTGTATTAACAACCTGACCAAGCATAACCGATGTCATGGTCTTAGCTAAGTAAATAGATCCAGCAATCTTAGCTACATCATAAGTATAAGCAGCAACTTTTTTAGCGCCTTCCCAAATTTTTCGTCTGGTTTCGGCATTCTTAATCTTTTTGGCTTCTATTTCTTCTGGGGTTAGCTCTTTTTTAGTTCTTCTACTTCCACCATTGTATCTAGCGGCTGTATCACTATTCCAGACTCCCCACTTCATTCCTAAAATACCATGATGCTCCAAATAATCCGGAGACCTTTGTACATAATAAACACTCATATTGGATCTCCTCATAAAAGAATTCCTGCACCATATGAAAGTGCGAAAACCAGCCTATTAAATCGAGGAAAGGAGACGAGAAAGAACGATTTTCAACCAATTCTCGCACTCTCGTATGATGCAGGAATTCTAATAAAATATCTTTACTTAGACAGAGGATAGATCTTCGATGTTGCCTCGTCTAAGCTGCCATCAGCTTTTGCTTTTTCGATAGCTTCAGCTGCATTCTCAGGTATAACCTTGTTGATAAACTCGGTTGCTGCTTCAGTATTGGTAGCGAGCTCCATGAAAATTACTGAATATGCAGCCGTCTGCTCGAACTGTTCGCTCAGGGGTCTTCCGGTAGCAGGATCTTTCTTAAGGAATGACTTACCATCGAGTGATCTCTCACCATAAGCCATAAGAATGAGCTGCTTGAAAAGCTTAATAAGCTCGGGAGTGTTCTGAGCATTTGCTATCCTGGTGATCCACTGGTCGAATCCGCCTTCTTTAGAAAGCTCCATCTCCATGATCTCTGCTTCGGAAAGGTTGAAATATACATCTTCCTTTCTCTGGTTTCCAAGATAGTCTTTGTATTCGATAGTCTTAATGTACATGTTTTGCTCCTTTCTAAGCACAACAAATTAGGGGCCAGCCGTTATTGACTAGCCCCAGAAAAACATTTTGATTCTTGCGATTAAGCAAGCATTGCAAGAACTGCGTCGGGAAGAGGAAGATAAGGATCAGTACCGGTCTGTCCGCTTTCTCCATCGGTTCCAAAGAGAGCATCCTCGAGATCATCAAGCTTCTTCTTAGCTGCAGTCTCAGTGAAGTTGGTGCTGTCAATGGTGAGAATTGAAGTGGGCTTAAGTTCCTTGCCATCAACCTTGGTGGTGAGAGCAATAGGAGTGGTGGTGAACTCCCAAGAGAACTCAATAGTATCAGGGCTGTCATTAACAGTCTGATAATCTCTCTCTGAAGGAGATGCCTGACATCCATAAACGAGGTGAAGCTTATAGCCGTGATCGTTACCATCACTATCGTTACCAATAATGGTTCTATAAGCAAGACCAAAGCTCTTTCTGGACTGCTGTCCAACAGTTACACCGTTAACAACAGCTTCTCCATTACACTTCTTCCACTCATCGGGATAAGTGAATGCCTTAATGGTTCCCTTGAAGGTCTCTGCTGAATACAGAGTAACATACTTGATATTATCAGCATACTTATCAGTAGGTTCTGCACCCTCAGGAGTCTCGGTAACACCGGTGATTCCGTTCCAAGCTACTCCAAGAGGATAAGTGCCATTATCGTTAAGATAAAGGGCACAGTGATCGATTCCAGTCTCGAACAGTCTCTGTCCAATCTGGTCCCAAAGAAGTTTAGACATGATTTTAATCCTTTCGTTTAAATTGTTTTTGTTTGTTGCTTGCTAAGTGTAAGATTAACTAGGATTATTCCCACACAAAAGCGAATTTATTCATACCCATCTGCCTTTGGCTATGGTGGGATGATTACTTATTTTTCTTTGTATTTCCCATTTCTGTCATAGAATACTATGATGAGCAAGATAGTCTTCTTTATTATAAACTACATCAAATAAAGAATGTTTAACGACATTTTTCATAGAACGTCCGCCATGAACTCCACGATGGTATAGTTCATCGCCGGGATAAGATACAGTGTAAGAATGAGCTAAAAATTCTGGATAATTTTTCGAATAATCTACTATCAGTCTACGTATATAAGATGCTGCTTTTTTTATTTCGGAATCAGGAATATATGATCCTGGTATACCACCCCAAGCATTGGGATCATTTTGCTGTTTTATAAACTTTTCGATTGAGCTCAAATCATTAATCATATACGGCTTAGCATCTAAATATTTTCCGGTGCCAGAAACAAAGCTATCATTTTTATTATCGCTAAAATTGTAATTAATTGTTGGTACACGTCTTGTTCCATTCTTATTTTTATCATATATTTTTATTTGAGCACCGATAAAGTAATATGGAGTTCTTTTATTTAAATTTGGAGAATAATATCCTTGGTGCTGATACGTAGCATCTTTTTTTACATTTGGAGCATATGTTATGCCATGTTTTATCACTTCATATCTCATAATTCATCACCTATACAAAGTAAACACATCGTGATAAAGACCGTCACTGACAAAAGGTCGATCATATCGGCACATTTGGAAATGGTCGGTAACTATGTCAATCATGTCTGGGTCGGCTTCATTACTGATGTAGGTTAACGTGTAACATTTGAACAACAAATACTTCTTGCTATCAGCATTAAACTGACTTGCTGACTTCCTCTCAAATACAAAACAAGGGTATTTCATTTTGGTGTTGCTAGGTGGCTGGAAGTATACATTGTTCGAGCCCAAGATTGACTTAAGCTCATTCTGGAGGTCAAGCGTCGTTCCCATCTGCCTTTGGCTATGGTGGGATGATTACTTATTTGTGATTTCTATCCCATTCTTCTTTTGCTTTACTCCATTCTTCATCTTCGAATCCTTCGTAAGTTTTTCTAAAATCATGAAAAGCTGTAAGATCTCCACCTTGACTTTCCATACTTTTTAACATTTCTGGTTCATTCTTTTTAAACCAATCATATGTTCTATCGTATGCTCTACTAGAAGCTTTATAACGTTCTTCGGAATCATAGAAGTCCTCGGAATCATAGAAGTCCATAGCATTCTTTCTATCTTCTTTACTAGTTATTCTGGTCGATTCGGGGAGCTCTCCAGGTTTCTTATCAGATCTCTGTTTATCGATTGACCTATCGATCATCTCGACTCTCAAATCCCTGAATCCGTTAAGGAATTCTCTTCCGGCGTTTATGACTTTGCCACTAACAACACTACCAGCAAGAGCAGCTACAGGAAGCAAAGGGTTAACACTTAAAACACCAGCAGCCATTAATCCAGCTAGAGTTCCTGCTCCGACAATGCCAGTTGCTCCTGTAGCAACAGATGTTGCAGCGTTGCGGTATTTTGTCTTTGTCATCCTATTTACTTTATTGGCTGAAACGAGAGCTTTCTTCTCGGAATAAGACAAATTAGGGTCCTGAATATTCTTCTTCAGTTGGCGAACGGTATAGTTTCGACCATAATGCTTCCTACCAGCCTCAGTAAGTGATCCATCAGGGTTCTGATATCGTCTGATGCCCCATTTCATTCCGAGAATGCCATGATGAGCTAGGTAATCTTCTTTGTCGTAAACTTCATCTGGTTTTGGATTTCTCAACACATAATAATCCATTTTGATTTCCTTTCTGGATTACTCGAAAGCATCCTGATTGTTCTTGTAAGCTATAAACGCATCCATCGAAGCCGCTACGGGGTCAATCTTTGCCTCATAACGTTTCTTCAACAGTTTGCGGTTACCATTGGTATCCTCCATGACAATACAGTTACCCATTGCAAACTGCATTATGCCTTCGTTGAATACCCATAGCTTATCGGCAGCCAATTTCTTTATCTCGCCCAAAGGAACTGACTCAGTTTTAGAACCCTGAATGACTTTCTCTATGCCAAATGGACCATTCTCAGATGCCCAACGCTCAACAAACTCTTTTGCATTGTAAGGGTCATAGCCAAAGCATCGAATGTCATACTCCATTCTTGTTATAAAGTCATCAAGTTCATCGTATACTTGCATCAGATCAAGAATTACTCCATCCATAATTACCAATGATCCTTCATTGATGAATTCCTGGTACTTATTTCTCATTGATGGAGGTAACTGATCAAGAGTTCTACTTGAAATGTAGTTTCGAGTCTTAATACCGAATGCTCCACCAGGAAGCGGGAACAAAAAGCTGAATGCACAGAAGTCATCTCCTTGTGAAAGGTCTGCTCCCATAGCACAAGCCATGCCCTTAAGACTATATAATCTCTGAGGTTTTGTCTCCTCAAATGTAAAGAAGTAAGTTAAGCCTTCCATCGGTATACCGAATCGTTTAGCGAGAATATCATTCCTTGTGGATGGAACGTTTTCGGCTCTATCTACTTCTATTCTATAGGTTTCATAGCTTACGGTCTTTCCGAGATTAGGGTTGGCTTTAAGCCACATCTCTTCCATTCCAACTTCACTTACATCATCGAGCTTATACCACCAAATACTTACATGTGGATTCTCATACTCGCCTCGTAAGATCTTTGTTAATTCTATTTTGATGTCATCGCCAGGACCATTTCGCACAGTACCTTCGGATGACACCGATAGAATTAACCAATCATCGTTCTTTGCACAGCTCTGTTCCAGTGGAGTCATTACATCTTCTCGGATGTCTCCAGAAAGCCACTCATCAATTGTTGCAATCTTACACCTAGAACCCTGAAGCTTATCGATGTCCATAGGGACTATCTCTAAGATAGAGTTTGTAAGGAAGTCTTCAATTCCTTTCTTCGTAGACGCGAGTTTACAACGATTTGCTTTACTTCCTGTAGTATTCTGTAATGATCCTTCTGTTAAGAACTTAAACAAAGGTCCTTTCGATCTCGTGATTGCTGTTTTTAGTGAAGACATAACCTCTTCGGCCTGTCTCATTGTTGGTGCTGTAGTTACTTGCTTTGTCGTACTTGTGTCAACGGTAAGGAAGTAACTCTGAACACACGATTCATACAATGTTTTAGCAGCACCTCTTCCGATGATTAGGTACTGCTTGTTGATAAGCCTGGTTTTTACTTCGCGGTATTCGAAATGGCCACCGCCTTCTTCCCAATCATTAGGAACAAACACTGACTTATTCTTGAAGTAATACCAGCCAAAGATTTCCTCGCCCCATAACTTGAATGTATCAAGCATATGGAGATCCGAACCGTCAGTTAATGTTAACTCTTTCTCGCTAAAAGCAATCCATCCTTCTACTATAGTGTCATCATAGTAAATATCTGGATCTCTTATTAGTTCATCGATGCGGTTCATCTCCATGGAGACTTCACGGTTGACTGGTATCTCTCCGCGTAATACCGCATCACGGAACTGACCGTAATAATACGGTGTCGCGGTGTTTGATAGCATGTGTACCTCCTATTCTTCTGAAGCCGCTCCAGAATATAACTTCATAGCGGCAATAGCTTCGGCATACATACTGTCTGTCTTAATCTGTGAGTCGAGGGCTTCTACTTTCTTCTGTAGAAGTTTGTTCTCATTACGTAATTTCTCCAGCTCTAACTGCTTTTCCATAGAACCAAGCTTTAAAAAGTGACAAGTCTCCTGTGACGTTGCGGTTCCATTAAGTAATCTCTGCTCTACTAAGTTGTATGAAAGATTAATTAACTGTTTTTCTCGCTCGTCGGGATCGACTGCCCTTTTAATTCTCTTAACTTCTACTGGAGCTCCCTCTTCTTTCTTTCTTCCCAAGACAATCGACCTCCTTTCCTTATAGTTAAAAAATATCGATTGTAAAAAAATGTTATCCTATTATGAGGAATAATCCTCGATTAATGAAGGGAGAACATTATGGCTAATAACTATACAAAACATATCTTCTTTGATGACGAAGAAACAGCTTTAAGATTTAAAGCTCTTTATGGATGTGTAATAGACGTGGATGCTAATAGCTATTGGGTTCGTAATTATTATGGACCAAATGCTAAAGATAAAATTCATGTGTATTATCACGGGACTAGTGAGGAGTTTGAAGAGATTGTAAAGGCAATAAAATTGAAGAAGAAAAGATGGGGAGGTCATTTATGTTACTACTTTGAGTAACAAAAAGTTCAGGAGTTGAAATATACTCCTGTCCTTTTCTTTTTTTCAAACCCATCTATTTTTCTTATAGTCAAACATCCGCACAGGTATGCCATTCTCAAGCATTCTCTGAACGTTCAATGACATAGCTGAATCAATTCTGTCATCTTCTGGCATGATTGCAAAACCTTTTGTGCTTTCGGTAGTCATAGCAATATCTTTCTGCCTTCTTATTGCTCTTTCGTCAGTTTCTCCATTACCACTGATTCGTTCTACTCTCCAATTACCAACATTGTTTCGAACTCTTGGATCAGTTGTGTAAACTACAACATTCTTATAGCCATTCTTTGCTAAATATTCCTGAACTCTGGTGTCTGCACCAGGAGCATCGCCTATTAAAACCTTAGCGTTGGCTTTAATAATACGATTTACTTCCTGCTTCATCGCACTATTGAGTGGTTCGTCATAGCTTACTTTGCCACTTATGAAAACTTTGTCGCTGCTTTTGTATTTGTTTCCATAATGTTTCTTTCCGTCTTCTGTAAGACTGCCATCAGCATTCTGGTATCTTCGCACTCCCCACTTTTGGCCGAGGACGCCATGATGAGCTAAATATGTCATTACAGCTTACCTCCATAAAGTGATTTGTTTTTACCAAATATCCCCCCGGAGAATTTTTAAAG